>Ga0007809_10000248_pt1 | contig 21814 bp, 19 predicted proteins | sample CryBogCBE02Aug07_FD_60383 | JGI IMG/M metagenome (GOLD analysis project Ga0007809, IMG submission 60383) | Freshwater microbial communities from Crystal Bog, Wisconsin, USA - CBE02Aug07 | ecosystem: Environmental > Aquatic > Freshwater > Lake | place: Crystal Bog, Wisconsin, USA | collected...
TATTAGCGGTGTAGGAGTGACCTAATATGGCTGGAGCATTAACAGCAACTCGTGGTACACTTGTACCTGCCGGCGGCGGCGGCTTCTTGCCGTTCGATTTTACAGGCCCGCCACAGAGAGTCAGTGCTAGTTTTAACGGATCAAATCAATACCTAAGTGCTCCAGCTACAGGTACACGTGGCACATTTATCTTTACAGGTGATTTCACAGTTGAAGCATGGTTTTATCCAACAAACTTAACCGGAACCCATACACTGTTTTCATTAGGCACAGAAGCCACTAACAGATATAATCTAGCTCTAAATGGTGCCACAATAAATTCAAATTTGTTTGGATCAAGTTCTGTAGCTTACACCACTTCAGGAGCCTCTCTTTCTACTAGCACATGGTATCACATTGCTCTAGTGCGTAGTGGTAGTACAGTGACCGTATACGTCAATGGCACAGCAGATGCTACAACAGATACACAAGCTGGAACGATAGGCAACGGTGTAGTACGTGTCGGAGCAAACGGAAGTGGCGGCGGGCTATATCAAGGTAGTATGTCAAATTTTAGAACAGCGGCAACAGCAGTTTATACTGGCAACTTTACTCCGCCTACTAAACCACTGCCGCTGGTTTCTTATACAACCTTGGGTGGTAGCGCGGCCTTCAACGGTTCACAACTACAAGCTCTTACCATACCGGCCAATGCGGCATTCGCTACAGGCACTAATAATTTCACCATAGAGTATTGGTTGAATCAATACTACCGTGGACCATACGACAGTCCGTTTGGATATACAAGTGCCGCCCATTCTTTTTATTGGCCAATAGGTACAAGTCAAAACTTTCCTTATATGAGCGGTACTGGTACTTGGTCTATCACAGGTGGAACTTTACCACCATTGAATAGTTGGAATCACTATGCACTAGTTCGTAATGGCACTACTATGAGCTATTACCTAAATGGTGTTCTTGTGGGAACTACTACAGCTAACTTTAACCTTGACTCACCGACTTCACCCATAGTAATAGGCGCACAAGCAAACAGCGCAGGCACCAACGTGCTGTTCGGCAACATAACTAATTTTAGATGGGTTAACGGTCTGGCAGTTTATACTAGTGCCTTTACTCCACCAACAGCGGCACTGACAGCTATTTCAGCTACAGCAACATCTATTGCTGGTGGTAGTTTATCGTTTACCACAAGAGGTACTACCAGTGTAGCCACTTACGCAACATTGAGCCCAGCTATTACATTTGGAACTAGCAGTTGGACTATTGAAGCGTTTGTTTATTTCAATGATACTGGTGTTCAAAATATTATTGGTACTAGTGCGACTCCTGGTATGATGTTTTACTTTCAGGCTGGAACCGGCTGTTCAGTACAAAACAATTATGGCCAAGCAATAAGCTGGAGTTATAACTACGCTTTAAACACTTGGTACCATGTGGCCGCCAGTTATGACGGTACTTATGTTAACGTTTGGGTCAACGGCAACCAGCTGGCCACTGGCAGACAAGCCTGGTCGAATGGTAGTTTTGCAACCGGTAACCAAATAGCTTCTAACTCTTGGAGCGGAGCAAGTGCTTACGGCTCTAACATGTCGATAACTAACCTACGAGTAGTTGTTGGGTCAACTGTATACGCTACGAGTTCAACTACGATTACAGTACCCACAGCACAGTTAACTGTTTATAATAGTGTTAATAATAGCGGCAGTGCTCAATTTAACGGCTCTAATTATCTATCGTCAAGTGTGCCGTTCAGTATGGGCACTGGAGCATATACTGTAGAATGTTTTGTTTATCTAACAGCAACCGTTAGTTCAACAGCCGCAATTCTTGGAGCAACTGTTGCGGGCGGTAGTAACGGATTTAGTTTAGCTATTGCAAACATGACCACTATCCAAACAGATCGTTCAGGGTCTGCGTCAAATCAATACACAATACCTACATTAACTCTTAATACATGGCATCATATAGTAGTAACTAGAAGCTCAACCATCAGTCAAGAAACTGTATTTGTTGATGGAGTTAAATCTAGCACAGGATATGGAAGTGCCCAAAACTATGCTGGCAGTACTGGGTACCTGGGAAGTTTTGGCGGAAGTGCTTGGCCATTTACTGGATACATATCACAACTTAGAGTGGTGGTCGGATCAAACGTGTATGATCCAACACAGTCGACAATTACAGTTCCAACCAGTGCGCTAACCAGTGTTGCTAATACAAAATTATTATTATTATTTGCATCAAGTGCCGCGTTGCTAACTGATACAAGCGGTACACAAACAATGACCAATACTGGATCCGTAGCTTGGAGCCAAACAGGACCGTTTAGTGTTAATGTCACACAGTTATTAATGCAAGTGAATGCATCTGGAACTGCTTTCACTGATACTGCTGGTATCACAACTGTTACCAACGTTGGTGGCCGTGCTACATACAGTTCAACACCTTATTCTTATGGAGCATACAGTACAGCATTATTATTGAACACCACTGATAGCGCAGGATTACTAACTGATTCAAGTGCTAATAATTTTACAGTAACTAACAGTCTTGCAGTCGCGTTTAGCAGTTCATCACCGTTGCCTTCTGTAAGACAATTTTTATTATCGTTAGGTGTTTATCCTATTGTAGACAACTCATTAAATACGATTGCTCTAACTAATAATGGTATTGCAAGCGGATCAATTACTGGGCTATCTCCATTCTCAGCAAACTGGGTAGATAGTGTATCAGGCATTGTTGCCACAGTCGGAGTCGGTAACGCCGGCCAACCAACTTATACTTCCAGCTATGGCGGAGGTATTAACGTTGAAGAAGCTGTAAGACCATATGTTGATGTTCCTACTACACGAACAGGTGTAGGCGGATACACTATCAGTATGTTAGCTAACATCCCTACTGCACCCAGCCACTATGTTCCATTGTTTACTGGCAATAACTTAGCAGTTGGATCTGGTGGCAGATCTGGGAATTATATCTATGCTAGAAAATGGACAAACTTTGAAACAGGATCATTTGCAAGTCCTACCACTAATATTGATTTAAACTTTACAGCTGGTGCACTGACCAATCCTCCAGCTTGGTATGATTTTGTCTATAATGGAACTAGCGTTACAGTTTATAGAAATGCACAATTAATAACTAGCTTTACTATGACCGCAGCCGCAGGTTGGTCAAGTCCTTTACGATTTGCTGGCGATGAAAGTTCAAGTACAGGCAATAGTATGGCCATTGGTACCTTGTATAGAATGAAACACCAAACAACTGCTTTAAGTAGTTCAGGAATCTCCGCCCAATTTGAAACAGTTAGAACTCTTACAGGCGGTGGAACACTAGCTGGCAGTTTAAGTTTCCCCGGCGGTGTAGCCGGTACACGTATGTTAGATTTATCTACAGGATTTACACTTGGAGCAGGATCGTACACTGTTGAAGGGTGGTTCCAGCTGCCGGACTTTGCTAACCAATATGCCTTGTTTGGCGCAAACGCCAGCGCCGGCGACGGCACAGGCATGATGAACTTAATAGTATCTAGTTCAACAAATATATTCTCGGACAAGAACGGTGGCGGCGGAAGTTTTAGCTATACAGTACCAACAATGTCAGCTAACACTTGGTATCACTTTGCCCTGACCCGTAACGGCACAACTGAAGCATTGTTTATTAACGGTGTACGATGCGGAGCTACTCAAACTAATGCACTTAACTATACTGCCGCTACAACACGTATAGGTATGAGTTATGTGCGTAGCTGGCCTGGATTAATGACCAATATGCGAGTTGTTGTAGGATCGTATGTTTATGATCCAGCTTTTTCGTTCTGTACAGTACCAATTGGCCCACTAACTTTCATAACAAATACCAAGTATTTGATGACAGGTGCAGATCCAAGACAAGATGCTAGCAACTTTAATAATATAACAAATACAGGTTCAGTAACAACTTCAGCAAGTAAACCATTCTAATAGATTAAACTAGCACATTATGAAAACAGCTAAATACAAGATAAAGAGAGATTGATATGCAGACTAAAGACGCAACAGGAATTCATATTGAGGGTCATATTAAGATATTTGACCCTGAATCTAAAGAAATCTACATTAATAAACGTAACGCTATCCACTATGAAAACATGAGTATTGCCCTGGCAAATACTATGGCTAACACTGGACAAGGTACTGTTTATCAAATGGCGTTTGGTAACGGCGGAACAGCAGTCGACCCAACTGGTATCATTACCTATTTGACTCCAAATAGTAGCGGAAGTAATGCTAGTCTTTATAATCAGCAATACTCGAAGGTTGTAGATGCAACTAGCAGTAATAATACAGATCCTACAAGAAATTATATACAAACTCGCCACGTTACTGGAACTAGTTATACTGATATTTTTGTTACTTGTTTATTAGACTACGGTGACGGCAACGGAATTCAACAAGCATTTGATAATGCAACTAATACTAACGGCGCTTTTGTTTTTGATGAATTAGGATTGATCGGAAACCCTGGACCAAATTCAACATCAACTGGCTTATTATTAACCCATGTTATTTTTAATCCTGTACAAAAAAGTTTAAATCGTTTGATCCAGATAGATTATACTGTACGTATTCAGAGTTTAACCGGCCTAGCAGGAGTGTAATAGATGTCATATACCGTTACATTTACCGAAACCAATAATGCTGCCAAAGCTCCTATTATTGTTGCAGATCAAACAATTAATACACAAACTGATGTTACCTTTGTAGGTAAAAATTATTCAGGATACGGACCTTTAATAGCAGAAAACTTTTTACACTTACTAGAAAATTTTGCTAGTCCTTCTCAGCCTGCCAATCCTGTACAAGGACAATTATGGTTTGACAACACAAGCGGAGTAAGTCAATTAAAAGTTAACATTGACGGAACTTCAACTGGCTGGCAAGCCGCAGGTAATGTTCGTAAAGCAACAAGTGCCCCTGCTATTGCAAACAGTATCCAAGGTGATTTATGGGTCGATACTGTTAACCAACAATTAAATTTATACACTGGTTCGAGCTGGTTATTAGTTGGCCCGCAATACAGCGCAGGAACAAAAACTGGTCCGTTAGTAGAATCAATTGTAGACACAACTAATGTTAGTTATATAGTACAAAGTATATTTGTAAACAATACACGTTCGGCAATTATTGCCGATAACGCATTTACTCCTAAGACAACAATATTGGGTTTTAGTACTATCAAGAAAGGTATTAATCTTTATACCGATTCCAGTAACAGCTCGAACACATATAAACTAACAGGTGTTGCAAGTCAAGCCGATACACTAACAGATCCAAATAACAGTCTAGCACCAGTTAGTATTACAAGTTTGTTACGTTCAGATCAACCTAGCGTAACAAACTATGGACTTACAGTGCGTAATGCAACTGGATTGACTGTTGGTAGTGATACTGGATCGTTAAGTATTTTTACAGATACAAATAATACCGCGGCATTTTATGCTAAAACTGGTAATAATATTGAATTCAGAGTTAATTATAGTAACAGTGGCCCTGCTACTGTTGTTCATATTGATTCAAATAGATTTGTTGGCGTCAATAAATCTAATCCAACACAAAGTTTAGACGTTAGTGGTGTTATACAAACTGACAGTAAAATTAAAATTAATGGCACTTCGAGTGATAGTCTTGTTACATCAGGCGGATTACAAGTTGCTGGCACAACAGAATTAGACGGCATAGTTAATTTGTTAGGTGGTGCATCTGGTAATACAGTCAATTTAGGTGCAAATATTCAACCAACTTCCAATGAAACATGGTCTATTGGAGCAGATCCTGCGGTAAGTAGTTCTAATAACCGATTGTCTGCAATTTATGCTAAGAATTTTTATGGAAACTTTAACGGTGTCTTTACAGGAACTATTTCAGGTAGCGTAAGTGGTACTGCGGCACGTTTAGCTCAAGCAATTAACCTAACATTATCTGGAGATGTAAGTAGTAACGTTATTGTTACTGACGGTTCTAATATTACATCATATCCAAGTTTAGGAGTTGCTAATAATAGTAATCAAACAATTACATTTAAAACATCTTTATCTCCAACACTATTTCAAACTGCATCACAATCTGCTTCACCAGCTAGCACTGATCTTATTTTGTTCTATCGCCAAGGATCAACGTCTCTTAATACAATAACTAGAGATAATTTAGTAAGTGGTTTACAAGTTCCTATTGGAACAATATTGCCATATGCAGGAACTGTTCTTCCTCCAGGATATCTATGGTGTGATGGAAGTGAAGTTTTAATTAAAACATATGGTGCATTAAACAATGTGATTGGATCTAACGTTGGCTATCCTTATAAACCAGCGGCGCAATTAGTAGGTTATCCAACAGGGAGTACATTTGCTCTTCCTGACTTGCGTGGACGATTCCCGCTTGGTTTAGATAATATGCTAAACGGATTTACAGTTACTACAGATGCAAGTAAAGATACACAAAGTGCTGGCGGCGGAGCCGCAGGCCGTTTAGGCAATGCAGTAACTAGTCAGCAACTAGGTGGCGCATCTGGTGCATACCAAGTTACACTAAGTAAATCAAATTTACCAGCTCACACTCATACTTTAAAAGGATCTGCAGGTACTCAGTATTATGCAATACGTCCAATAGCAGGAACTCCTCAAGACAGCGACGCTACTGCTCAAAGCGGTCCAGCCGCCTTAGCCGCTAACCAAGCACAGTATTTGTCAAATTCTGGACCTGTGTCAGTAGATTCTGGTCAGACTATTGGCAATCCGTTTAATTCTATGAATCCATATCTAACTATTAATTATATCATCTATACCGGAGTTTATTCATGAGTTACACAGTATACAAATCAAATGGCATCCAGTTAACTCAGGTATTAGATGGCCAAGTAGATCAAGTTTCTTCAAGTATAACACTAGTTGGAAAAAATTATTCAGGCTACGGTACATTTGTAAATGAAAATTTTGTTTACCTTTTAGAAAATTTTGCAAATTCTTCGTCACCTAAAACTCCTATTACTGGACAACTTTGGTACGATACAAATGCCGGTAGATTAAAAGTATACGATGGCAATTTGTTTAAAGTCACGGGCGGTGCTCTTGTAAGTGCAACACCTCCTGCTCAACTTGCCGCAGGCGATATTTGGATCGATAGTGCTAATCAACAGATGTATTTTAATGACGGATCAAGTACAGTGCTGGCCGCTCCGATATATACTAAAACGCAAGGACAATCCGGATTTAAGACTGTAACAGTATTAGACCAGTATAGTATTCCGCATACTGTATTATTCTTATATCTTGCTACCACCTTAGTTGGAATTTATAGTTTAGATTCGTTTACACCATTAACTCCAATTGTAGGTTATACAACTGGATCTTTTACAGGATCTCAATCAGGAACAACATTAACTATTACTGCTACAACTACCGGACAAATCAGTATCGGACAAATTTTAACTGGTTCAGGTATGAGCGCCAATACTATAGTTACTGGATTTAAAACAGGAACAGGCGGTGTAGGAACATATAGTGTTAGTACTAGTGCATCAGTATCTAGTACAACAATTACTGCAAACAATAAGATAATAAATCCAGGATTTAATATTAGTTCTTATCCTGGATTGACATTTAATGTTCAATCTACAACGGCTACTAATCTTATTGCGAGTGATGGTACGTTTAAAACTCCTAGTAATTTTATGAGTTCGGGCGACACTATAGTTAATTCAGATGGATCTATTAGTTATGGTCAAAGTATTACACTCAATCAAGTTAGTATTGCTAATGATAATGCTTTACAACTAGGTAGTCAGCAAAGTGCTAAAATTACTTCTTCAATCAGTGTATTTGGATTGCAATCAACTGCTCCAGGCGCGGCATTTCAACTAAGTGTTGTACCTACTGGCGGCAGTTCAACTACTGCATTCTACGTTAACACTAACCAGGGTAATATTGGTCTTTATACATCTTCTCCACAAGCAACTTTAGATGTTAATGGAAACACGATTGTACGTGGAAATCTAAGCGTAACTGGAACAAATATTACACTAGCAACGTCCCAAACTCCTGCAAGCAGTAGTGCTGTAGGATCCATTGGACAAATCCAGTGGGATTCTAGCTATTTGTACGTTTGTACAGCGGCAAACACATGGAAACGTGTTGCCCTAACTAGCTTTTAATTGGTAGCGATAAATATAAAAAACGAGGAATAACTGATGTCATATACGATTCTTAATTCTAGAGGAACCCAGCTAACAGTAGTAGCTGATGGTACTGTAGATAATACACTACCTATTAAACTGATAGGTAAAAATTACGCAGGTTACGGCGAAATTCAAAATGAAAACATGGTATACATGTTGGAAAATTTCGCCAATGCTAACGGCCCAAATAATCCAGTTACAGGTCAACTTTGGTTTGATACCAGCGCAGGAAAAATGCGTTTTTGGGACGGCAGTAGATATCGTGTTGCTAGTGGCTGTGAAGTTACTGCTACAAATCTACAACCAAGCGGCGCCAAACCTGGAGAATTTTGGTTTGATACAGTTAACCAACAAGTTTATGTTTATACCGCAAGTGGTTATGTTTTAGTTGGCCCACAAGGTGTTACAGGATCTGGCACTACACAAATGCAGTCAGTATCAGTTACTGATGTATCAGGCGGATCCCACTCAGTTATTCTAGCTTACGTTGCAGGACAAGTAGCTTATATTATTAGTTCACAAGCATTTACATTAAATCCTAATATTCAAAGTAATCCAACAAATGGATTTTCAGATATTAGACAAGGAATTACACTAGTCAATTCTGCTGCCAGTACCGTTGATACTGTGTCAGTATTTTCAACTGCTAACACAGGAGACACTACACATAGATTCTGGGGAACAGCTAGCGATTCAGACGCACTAGGCGGCCATCCTGCCAGTTCATACCTACGTAGTGGAGCTGCCGGATTTAGTAATCGTGTTCAATTTGGCGATCAAGGTTTTTATCTAGGTGCTTCTAATCAAATCTTATTTGACATTGCTAGCGGTGTGCCTACAATGGCTAACCTACAAGGCAATACTATTGTTTTCCAAACAACAGTTAATAATGCACAGGTTAGTCCTTTAACAATTTCTGGAACTACAATTATTCCAGATATAAATTTATCTAACATTGCTAATATTGGATCACAAACACATCCTTACAATACAATGTATGCTACAAACTTTGCAGGCACAGCTAGCCAAGCAAGTAGTTTATTAGAAAGCGTTAGTAATGGTTACAGAACTGGTAATACTGGTTCGGTACAAAATACAGTTGCAGTTAGAGATAATAACGCAAATCTTTATGCAAACATTTTCCAAGGTATTGCAAGTTCTGCAGACTATGCTGACTTAGCAGAAAAATATCTAACAGATGTGGAGTACCCAGTTGGTACAGTTATATGTGTTGGCGGCCCAGCAGAAGTTAGAGCGGCAACATTTGGCGACACACCAATCGGCGTAGTCAGCGGAAATCCAGCTTTTAGAATGAACGAAGGATTAGAAGGCGGCACTTATATTGCATTAAAAGGCCGTGTTCCAGTATTTGTTTTAGGCCCAGTCGCAAAAGGTGACGCATTAGTTTCAACAGGACATGGTTATGCAATGTCTGACCAAGAAAATCCATGTGGTAATAGACAGTTTGGTATATCATTAGAGGATGATGATGGTATGGGTGTTCGTTTAATCGAATGTGTAATCCTATAAGGAATTAAAAATGTCATCATCAGGATCAATAGTACTAGCGGCAGATTACAATAACGTTTGGAATTTAACTAATACAATATTAGGAACAGGCGTAGGACAGTACGGCTACGGCCAAACTCTTAGTAGTAATCAAGTTAATGTAAATGCTCAAGTAAAATTACTAGACTGGGTCAATTTACGTAGCGACCTAGTACGTATAGCTACTCATCAATTAGGTACAGCTCCAACTTCAGCAACATTGCCAGTTCCTGGAAATTTAAAACCAATAACTATCAGTAGTGCTACTAATCCAGTATTAAGTAACGGATTATATTCAATTACATTTGCTATTCCGATTCAAACTGTTGCTCCTAGCGTTGGAGCAAGTTATAAGATTACAGGATGTAAAAATAATAATTATAACGGGACTTATGTTTCTACAGCAAGTACAGTTACCAGTGTAACTTTAACCTATGCTAGTAATCCAGGTACATACGATCCTAGTAATCCTGTAGTTATTGCCAGTGTATTAACTTATGATTTAGTTAACAAATATCAATCATATGTACAAACATTATACACTAATGCATTTAATCCTACTATAAACATTACTGGAACTATTAGCGGCGGAACTACAACACTAGCAACTTCGTCGGCTGATATTTTAATGTTAAACGGTGCTGTCACTGGGCCTAGTATTCCTGCAAATGCAACTGTAACTGCGGTTAATCCTGGAATTAGTATTACACTAAGTGCCGCGGCACAGGGTAACCAAACTAATGCTTCCTTTGCAGTTATAGTAACTACCGGAGTTAAAACCGTAGCTAATAATCAATTGTCTAGTGCTAGTTTAACTAGTGTTTCGAGAAATACAAGTTGGAACCAAGATATAAGTACCACTGCTACATTTATCTTTAGAGATAGCAATGGAAATCCAAGTGCTGATGTGGCCAGAGCATTCTTTAATGCAGGAAGCCAAATTGAAATCGCTCCAAGTTTAACAGGAACATTTAGTTCAGGATCGACTATTAAAGATCAAACTTGGGCAACTATGTTTACTCAAGTTGGGCAAATTATTTTTAAAGCTAACAGTACTACACAAAACAATACAAGTACAGGTGGTTCAGGATTAGATAATAATTCTAGTAGTCCAAGCATTCCAAGTAGTGTCGGATGGTTTACTTTGAGTACATTCCCTCGTTTAATTTTTATTAAAAATGCACCAAGCGGAGCCTATAGCACAAATGCTTTAAACGTTTATGCTAGTAAAGATTCAACTGGAACACAACTTATTATTACAGTTCGATTCCAAGATGATGCTACTGGTAATGTAGACGAAAATGTCGATGGAACACTAGCTGTTACATTTACAAGTACATACGCTAGCGGCTCGAACGTTTCTACTCCATTCCCAATAGCTAGTGCTACACCAATTCAATAAGCTATCCAGTAATTTTTTACTGAGATAAATTATATATAATAGGAAATAACAGTGTCAACAACAGTCAGTTCAGTAACGTCCGGTGGTATTTTAACTGTAGCCTCGTCTACTGGTTTCAGTGTCAACGAGTCGGTACAACTAACTGGAACACCATTTGGCGGACTAGTTGCTAATTCTACCTACTGGATTATAAGTACAACTTCTAGTACTATTACACTAAGTACATCTCTTTACGGATCTGCTATTTCAATAACAGGCGGTTCTGGATCTATGACACTTACCGCTTATAGACAAAGCGGCCCAGGAGTTGGAAATACTATTACAGCTAATACTGCTGGCGATTATAATTCCATACAAGCTATTGCCGCTAAAGTTTTTGGGCCAGCCGCAGATGCTACTCCAACTTACGGATATAATCAAACACTACTAAGCTCACAAGTTCCAGTAGTAGGTACTGGCGGCGCAAAAATCACTCAACTAGAATGGCAAAATCTAGCACGAGATTTAGTATACGCTCGTATTCACCAAACTGGTAACGTAAACGAAGCAAATAACTTACCGTATCCTACAACATCAAATTCAATAACTGAATCTTTTAGAAGTGCTTATTATAATTATGCACAGCTTGTTCTTGCAAACGCTCAAACAGCAGATGCTGGACAAATATTACCAGTTACAGTTGGCACCGCTCAGAGATTTAATGAGTGGAACGGGGACATTTATAGTACAGTAACACTAGACTTTGGTAGTACCGCAGCCGCTAGAGGGTTTTATAATGCTGGCGGCAGTATACAAATTACTTGTTCGCTAACTGGTTCGTTTGGTCCAAAGAGTACCGCTAAAGATAATACATGGGCTGCCATGTTTGGTGCCGCAGGAACTATCACAATAGGAAGAAATTCTACATTTACAACAGGCGGTCTTGGTACTAGCGGATATACAAGCACACCTACTAATATTGGTTTCTTTCAATTAACAACAGCATCTCAGTTGGTGTTTACAGAAACACCTCCATCAGGATCTTATGCGGCCAATAGTTTTAAAATATTTGCATATTTAGATGCTACTAGTCGTTACATGTATCTTAACATACAGTATAATGATGACAGTACATCAACAGCAGGATCTGCAGTACAATGGGCAGGCGATGAACCTATAGATGGACTGCTAACGCAAAATATTAGTTGTAATAGAGCTAATGGTTCCTATGTGTCATGCCCACCACCAACAATATATTTTGCAGGCGATTTGACAAACATGTCTGGACTACCAGGATTATATGGACTAAGTGCTAGTGCATATAATGTCAATGAAGGCGACACTTTTATTGTCTATTTACAAACGCAAAACGTTAATAATGGTACACAAGTATACTATACTGTTTCTGGTATGGGTAATACTCCTAACGGAGTTGCTAGATATACGGCCACTAGTCCGTACTTTATAGTAGATGCATCTGGAAAAGGAACTGTACAATTTACTATTGCAAATGATTTGTATTCTGACGGTTTGAGTACTATGACTATAACATTGTCTAATACACTAGCTAGCGTTACAGTATATGTAAATGATACATCTAAAACACCAACTAGTTATGTAGTTGTTGGAACAAACAGTAATTTTTCTGGCCCAGGTACTGCACAAATGTCTGGCAACACATTTACCGTTCCTGCCGGTATATATTCTATACACGCTTACTTAATAGGTGGTGGTGGCGGCGGCGGAAACTGGGCAGGCGGAGGCGGAGGCAGCGGACAATTAATAGGCCCGCTGACTATTCCGGTCACTCCAGGGCAAACACTTAGTGCATTGGTTGGCGCTGGCGGCAATCAAGGGCAAGGCGGCGGCACAACTTATTTTGGCGCATATACAGCAGTCGGTGGAAGTACTGGAAATAATGGTTCAGGCGGCAGTGGCGGTAGTGGCGGCGGAAATGGTAATGGTTACGGCGGCGGATCCGCAGTAAGCGTTCCTAATGCCTACTATTATTTAGGCGGTGGTGGCGGTGGAGGAACTGCTGGCGGCGGCGCAAACGCTTCAGGAGCATCTGGCGGTCCAGGCGGAGCTGGTACAAATCTTCAAAATTTTGGTGGCGGAATAAATTCTTACTTTATAGGTGGCGGTGGCCAAGGTGGCGGTTCTGGTGCAGACACATACGGCTCTGCTGGATATGGTGGCGGCGAAGGTGGTGGCTCGGGATCAAACGGATCTAATGGTATTGATGGAACCGGCGGCGGTGGTGGTGGTGGCGGTGCGACCGTTTCAGGCGGAACATTCAGCGGCAGATATAGTAATTCTACCATTACTGGTAATGCAGGCGGCAAAGGCGGTGCTGGCGCTATATGGATCAGCTGGCCATAAAACATCCTTTCTAACAGCTTGACCTGATAACTATTAGAGTGTATTATAAACACTCAGCTGAGGTTATCATGGACGAAAAAATTGAAAAAGCATTTGGTGTAGCAAATTATATGGCTACCCTTTCAAATCAACGTAGAATTATTTTGGAAGAGTATACTCAAAAATTAGTATATTATACCAACGGCGCGACATTTAAAGTTGATTATAATTTAATTAATTTTGCCAAAAATTTAATAGATCTAGGGCATACTGAAGACATTGCTTTTGTCGACGCTAACAACCAGCCTGTTATTATTTCTAATGTACAAGACTTTTTAGATAATATTGTATCAGTTTATTTTGAAGCAGTGAACGCATATCATACTAAGTTTGCAGAAATAAAACGTAAAAGAAATGTAAAAGATTTAGTTGATCTATGACAACAGGATGTGTAATATTTGCTCAAAACACTGTTGGAGTAGACTATATTAAACTAGCTCTGTTTGCCGCCAAACGAGCGAAAGAATTTTTAAAAATTCCAGTTACTCTTGCTACAGATAGTTTAGATTATCTAGACTTTTATCCCGAACATACAGATGTATTTGATAAAATAATTCCTATATACGGAAATACAAATCAACAAAAAAAGTTCTATGATGGCACCCTAGCCTTTAAAACTGCCGAATGGAAAAACCTTACTAGGAACCAAGTATATGATATTACTCCTTATGATCGTACACTTGTCATTGACAGCGATTTTATTATTAATTCTAACACGCTTGTAAAAGCATTAGAAAACGATTACGAATTTCAAATTTATAAAAAGAACTTTGATCTTTCTGGTTGGCGCCCAGAAGCATTTGCTAGAATAAATCAGCACAGTATTCCTTTCTATTGGGGTACAGTTTTCATCTTTGAAAAAACTAACAGCACTAAAGCGTTCTTTGATCTTATAGAATATATTAAAACCAACTGGGAATATTTTAGAGTTGTTTATAAAATTGATAGTCCTTTATTTAGAAATGACTATGCGTTTAGCATTGCTATACATATTATGAACGGACAAACAGAAGGTGATTTTGGCTGGGAATTGCCTGGCCGCATGAATTTTGTTTTAGATAGAGATATACTAGTTAGTATGCAAGATACCAGTATGCAGTTTCTAGTAGAAAAACAATACTATCCTGGAGAATATACCTTAATAAAAACTGAAGGTATAGATGTACACGTAATGAACAAACAAAGTCTTACTCGTTTTATAGATGGAGGCTACGGTGTCTAAAGGATTTTTAATTTTTGCTGAAAATAAAGATAATATTAATTATGTAAAACAGGCCTACGCACTGGCTCTAAGTATACAGGCCACGCAAAAAGATGTTAAATCTATTTCTATAGTTACTAACGATTCAGTTGAATACACAGATGTCTTTGATCAAATAATTCCAATTCCTTGGTATGATAAATCTGGCGGTGAACTATCAGCAGAACATCGTTGGAAATTATATCACGTTACACCTTATGATGAAACAATAGTACTAGACGCAGATATGTTAATGATTCAGGATATACACGACTATTGGTGGTATGCTCAAGATCACGATTTATTATTCTGTAATAAAACACTTAATTATAAAGGCGATATAATTAATAGCAGTATGTATAGAAAAACATTTACTGAAAATCAATTACCTGATACTCATTTTGCACTTCATTATTTTAGAAAAAGTGAAACGGCAGAATACTTTTATAAAACTTTAGAATTTGTAGTTAATAACTGGCAATGGTGTTACGGTAAATTTGCCCCCGAACAATATCAAGACTGGCTTAGTATGGATTTGGCCGCCGCCATTGCACTAGAAATGACCGGGCTAAATTATTGTGCAGATGAATGCAGTCCGTTTAGATTTGTACATATGAAACCGGGTGTGCAAGACTGGAATCCAGTGCCATTAAAATGGACGCATACTATACCTCACATTTATACTTCAGACGGAGAATTAATTGTAGGTAATATTAAACAACACAATCTGTTTCATTATGTAGAAAAAGATTTCGTAGATGACGGCAATATAATATCAAAACTAAAAGGATTAATCGATGGAAGATGAATACCTAACAGATAAACAAATTTTTGATATTTGGAATCACAAGCATATTGACGAGTATCGGGTTTATTTTACAAAAGATACCGGAGACATTTATGCTATTTCCAATGAAATATTACCGGTAGATTGTGCTAGTGTAGAAGTTGAATTTTTAGCCATAGAGCGATTTGTCACCGGCAAAGACCATATCACATTTTTTAGAATTGAAATAGACGACGAAGGTGCAGTAAAATTTATACACAAAAAAGAAAGCCCAGTTCTTTTTAAAAGTAATATTATTGAATATATACGTGTTGTCGAAAACAATAATGCTACTTTAAAAGTTGAATGGACTAAAAGTGCCTGGATATTTTCTGTAGCTGACAAGTTTTTAGACAATGCTCGTAGTAAGAGTCTTAACAGCAAAATTAATTTTTTTGTAACATTGGAAAACAATATTAATTATCTAATTAGGCAGTTAGATGTGCAAATTGGAGATCTAGTAAAAGGCCCAGTTACTATTCCGTTTGAAACTGCGGAAGAATCAAACATTAAAAAAATATCAATGTTTACATTGCCATTTTTTGAAACATACGGAATGACTATAAATGAAAATTAAAATTATAGAACAAGACATTATTTTTCTCAGCTATGATGAACCTAACGCTGAAAAAAACTATGCAGATTTATTAAGCAAAGCTCCTTGGGCAAAACGTGTACATGGAGTTAAAGGCAGCGATGCCGCACATAAAGCCTGTGCCGCACTAAGTGAAACAGAATACTTTGTTACAGTAGATGCAGATAATATTGTAGATCCTAAATTTTTAGAAGTTGAAATAGATTTAGAAGAACTTGGACTAACACCTGACCATGTTTTTAGTTGGTGTGGTCGAGTGCATGTTAACAATTTAGAATACGGTAATGGCGGTTTAAAAATGTGGACACGTAAATTTGTTAATGAAATGCGTACACATGAAAATTCAGATCCAAGTGATACTAAAGGTTTAGTTGAGTTTTGCTTTGATGACAAGTACTATCAATTTAATGAAAACTACAGTGAAAGTTTTACCAACGAAAATCCATTCCAAGCATGGAGAGCAGGATTTCGAGAAGGCGTCAAGATGTCACTTGACCAAGGTGCAAAAGTTTCTAATTTAAAAAATATCTGGTGGCAAAATTATCATAGATTATTAATTTGGTCCAGCGTTGGTGCAGACGTCAAACACGGCATTTGGAGTATATTAGGTGCAAGAGAAGGTTGCTGGAAAACTAATTGTACAGATTGGGATTACAGTAATGTTAGAGATTTTGAATATCTTACAAATTTATGGGAAACTACTCATGCACTTGCAGAGCCTGAAGAAATAACAAAATACATAAATTTCTTAGGACAAGAACTTAAAGAAAAATGCAAATTAGAAATCGCCAATTTAGATCCAGCCGGTAGTAAATTCTTTAAGACTGTTTATACAAATACACCGCGTATTGTTAGGAAAAGATAATGTACGATATAATTTTTATCAGTTATAATGAAACTAATGCAGAAGAAAATTTTGCTCGTTTACAAAAACGTTTTAGTGCCCCTACGCTTAAACGTGTAGATGGTGTTGAAGGCATACACAATGCTCATATTGCCGCCGCTAGAAAAGCAATGACTAAGATGTTTTGGGTAGTCGACGGTGACGCACAAATCTTAGATTCTTTTAACTTTGACTATCAAGTGCCTAACAGCGATCTAGAAATGGTTCATGTTTGGCGCAGTATTAATCCAATTAACGATTTAGAATATGGATACGGCGGCGTCAAATTATTGCCTAAAAAATTAACTATGAATATGAATACTGGTAATATTGATATGACAACAAGTATTAGTACTCTTTTTAAACCAATGCCTGAAGTTAGTAATGTTACAGCATTTAACACTGATCCATTTAGTGCTTGGCGCAGTGGTTTTAGAGAATGTGCAAAACTTGCCAGCAATATTATTGACAGACAAGATGATGTTGAAACACTTCAAAGATTAGTTACTTGGTGCAGTACAGGCGATGATAGATCTTATGGAATATTTTCCATAGCTGGTGCGCTAGCAGGAAAAGTTTACGGAGAAAAAAATGCCTCTAATAAAGAGGCATTGTGTAAGATTAACGATTTTGCTTGGTTAGAAGAACAATTTAATTTACAACAAGCTGTTCAGCAAGCGGAAAAATCTTAGCAATAACTTGAGCACAAGCAACAGCTACATCCCGATGTTCCTTTTGTGTTCCGTTAGCACTACGTAGTTCAATAAAGTGTACCCAACTACGTAAGGTACCATTCATATAAATTCTACTTTCAATTAGTCCTTCTGGTAATACAGCACGAGCTTGTTCTTTGGCAATGCCTTTAGCAATAGCTTCTTCGTAGATTAACCGACTATGTTCAATAATGAACTTTTGCTTGGCATCCCACCATGCTTGTAACTCTGCATCGCCTGTACTGATACTGTTCTGTCTATTTTTTGCATCTTGGAGTCGTGCTTCTCGCAATACAAACGACAAGCCTTTAGTAGGGTCAGCATATCGCTGACTGAACTCTTGGAAACTGAAACTTCTGTGTCTAAGTATCTGTCTTGCAATATCTCTTGTTGTTGTAATTTCGATACAGGCACTGACCATTTCGAGTGGACTCCAGTGCTTGTGTCGTACAAGGTATTGTATAAGTTTTTCGGATGTTTCTGTGTTAAGTTGATTGCTTGGATTGGACACACGGGCGCAATACGCAATGAGTTCTTGCGCATCCGTGATGCCCAAATCTGCAAATTCCTGTGTAGGTTGGGAGTAACTGAGTAATTGAACATGCATTATTTATAGCTTCTTTTTCTTTAAAAATTGACTACTAGCTTTTTCTATGTCTTTTTTGACACGAATGGTATCGAGTTTAAAATCCACATTATCGATAGAGTCTTCGTAATTTTTGACAAGCTCACTTAATTGCTTTTCAAAGACTACCCATCCTTCCCTGCGGGCCTCGGCTGTGATTTTAACTTCCCATTTCTTGCCGTCCTTGAAATTGATCATAACTGCATTCAAGTATTTGATCGGCAGTACATTTAACTGTATTTCCGCAAATACTTCAGGCCAACAATCGATTACATCTTTGGGAAGAGTTTTCCCATGCGATGTCACTTTGCTTTTTTAGTCGGTGCTAGTTCTTCAGCTTTACGACGCATTTCTGCGGCTTCTTTGCTTAATTTATCTGCTTGACTACGATAAAACTTGGCTTCGGCTTCTGGACTATCAAATGTAGTAGGTTGAGTAGCAGTCTGTGCTGTTGGCACGTTCTGTACAGTAGCAACTTCTTCTACTTTTGTTTTAGGATCTGTTTTAGGTGCTTCGGTGATTCCTGATTTCAATGACAATGCATCAACAGTTGTACCTAATTGTTCAGCAATAATTTGATTTAATTCTGACAATTGAATATTAACGCTATTGTTAGGAGTCATTTCAATTTGATCTGTTGAAACTTTTACCAAACGATTCTGCGTATGTAATGCTGATAGCATAGTGCTTCCATCTGGGAATTGGCTACGTGCCAATACTTCTCCAAATTCATTAGCACTTTGACCGCTTGGACTTTCTACCAAGTTAATCAATGCGTCATGATATGAATCAGGAAGATTTTCAGTAGGTGCAATTAAACAATTAAATGCATCGCCTGGCAAAGTACGGAATACAACTACACACTTCTTATTGGTAGCTTTAACTCTACCTACGTGTTTTAATTCGGCCATAATTAGGCTCCTTTTGTTTGTGCTTGAGCTTGTTGTTTAGCTACAGCATCTAAAAATGTACTAAGTTTGTTGTAAACAGTACCTACCATCATCATTTCAGCTGGCTTAAATGCACCACGTGTGCTAGCTACATCGATGATAGATTTCATTGCGCTCAAGTCCTGGATGCTTAAATCTGCACCTTGTTCTTGTTGCGGTTGCTCTGTAGTTTGAGCTTGTTGTTCTGGTTGTGTGTTTTCTACGGTATCGGTCATGATATCTCCTTATGTTAATCTACACATATAATTTATCTCAATAAATTCATAGGACAGGCAATCTTGAAGAAACTGAGTTCTTTCTCTTGCTCAAATCCAATTTTTGTAATGTATATAATAGAATTGTTATGATCTAATGCTAGATCCTGGCCAATGTAATATCGGCCATTTAAATTGTCTTTAATCCAACGATCTACGTTCTTGGCAATAACGGGTTTAAAATCGTCTAGTACCGTATACTTAAAGTGTGGAGCGGCAAACTCAACCCTACGTAAGCCAAAATAATTTAGAGGATTGGGTTTGCCATTTTTTAATGCCATTACGCCGCCTCTTTAGCAAATTCGTAATAAGCATATTCTCCAAACGGTGGAACAATTTTATCAGTGCCGTGGATGATGAATACTGTATCGCAGTAATCCGGATCACCCCAACTGCCCCAAGGATAACCATCAGTAAACATAATAAACTTTTTAGGGTTAATGTCATGTTCTTTCATGTATTCCCAGTTGGCATCAAACTCAGTTCCGCCACCACCCATAACTTCGTAGTCATCAAACTCGTCCATAGTGTAACCACTGAAGTCTTGTTCGTTATATACTTTTGTATCAAAGCACCATAGCTTAATATTAAAGTCTTTGTACTCTTGCATAATGCCTTTAATTTCACTTAAGAAATCTTTAGCTTGGTCATCTCCAATTGAACCGGACATATCGATAGCTACGCAGATATCAATTGTTTCCTCAAAATTCATACCTGGAAGTATTGCACCCATGTGCCAACCTTTACGATTAGGACGTTGGAAAGTAAAATCGTTACGGATGACGCTTTGAATTTGTTGACGTAGAATTTCACGCCAATTCATTTTAGGTTCTGTAAACTCTTTAATCATGCGTTGTACGCCAGCTGGAGTATTACCTGCACCTGCGGCTTGTGCCGCTTGAATTGTAGCTTCACGAATTTCGTCACGAATTTTCTTCAATTCGTCTTTACTGTAACTTGGGCGGCCGTCTTTTCCGTCTTTACCCCAGTCGATGTGATCATCTAATAGTTGACCCAACTGGTTAAGTTGTTCCTCATCCATTTCGTCAAAGATGCGATCATAAACTTCTTCAGCACCCATGCCATAGTATTTTTGATCATGGAAGATTTTAATGCCTTCAATGGTATGATCACCGATTTTATCACGTACAATTTGTCCGTTTACGCAATAGTCTGCGGCAATGTTAAAAATAGCAGGATTACGTCCTTCTCGGCGACTCATATGATCGAACACGTTATGCAAAATTTCGTGTGCAATAACAAACTCAATTTGTTTGATACTTAGTGGCTCGAAGAATTTACGATTAAAATAGATGGCACGACCGTCTGTAGCCGCTGTATTACACCATTCCTCTGCTTCTTTAATTTGTAAGCGAGTGGCTAGATTACCAAAAAATGGATGACGTAGCAATAACCCTACACGGGCTACAATAATTTTATCGATAATTGGATCTGCGTGTGACATGTATGTTCCTTTATGCTATGTATATATTATAACAGGACCCGAAGGTCCTGTCAACTAACCCTAAACCGATTTATTTCTCAGTTGCGGCGCTAATATACTTACCAAATTTAGCATGGAAGTCATCAAAGCATTTGATTTCATCTGGGTCTAGCGGTAGTTTGTAGCTAGATAATGCTAGTTTAGTACCCATAATAACCAATTCTGTTTCAAAATTATTCATCATAAATTCGAAGAAGTTATTAACTTGATCATTCCAGTTTTTAGCTTTCTTTTCACAAGCATCTTTTAACTCATAGCACAAAGATACTGTCAAAGAATACATAGCTGAAATTTCTTTTGAATCCATCTTTTTAACCTTACCGCTCAAAATATCGCTTGGGTTAGGCATCTTGCTTGCAACTTTACGGTGAGCCATAAATTTAATAGCAAGACCTTCTCCAATTGAACCACATGCCAAATCGGTAAGTGTATTCACGTCAGTGTCATCATCTGTAAGCAATTCGCTTACAAAACTCCAAGAGCGAGGTGTGGCAAAAGCACGTGAGCTAGACTTTGGATCGAAATCGTAAAGTTCTTTTTTGGCAAAAGTAAGGAAACCAACAACATCCTTATGGATCTTGTTTTCAGTAGCCCAGTCAAACCAGTCATCCCAATCTACCGTCATTTCCAAGTGTACAAAACGATTGGCCAACGGAGCAGGCATAC
>Ga0007809_10000254_pt1 | contig 21309 bp, 12 predicted proteins | sample CryBogCBE02Aug07_FD_60383 | JGI IMG/M metagenome (GOLD analysis project Ga0007809, IMG submission 60383) | Freshwater microbial communities from Crystal Bog, Wisconsin, USA - CBE02Aug07 | ecosystem: Environmental > Aquatic > Freshwater > Lake | place: Crystal Bog, Wisconsin, USA | collected...
GTTGTTTTTGTATTGGCTAGATAGGGTCTGTAAACTGCTAAATGCATTGGCCAATTGTGTATAGATATATACGTTGCCGTTGTTGGAGTCTGTGTTGGTTGCATTGGGTGCGCCCACGTAAACCACGTTTCCGGTAGCATTTGTTTTGACCACTGAACCAAATGCTCCACCAGATCCAGCAATACCAGTAACTAGAGTATAGTTTACGTTTGCCACTGTATTGGCAGTCCAGTATGCATAAACATTGTTATCACCGGGCTCACCAACGTATAACCAATGTGCATCACCGCTTAGACTTATACTAGTACCAAATTGATTACTGCCAGTTCCAGTTAATGTTTGCAATGGTGTGTATACGCCATTACTGTGTTGATAAATGTGTACGTTGCCGGCAGATGGAGCACCAACAACTACAATGTTGTGTTGCGTATCTACGCTTGAACCAAAACCAGCCGCTGCATTGCTGATAGTTGCATTTGCTGAATACAAATAATCAACATTGGCAAATACCTGTACTGATCTGCTTCCGGGATTACCCACATATAAAAATTTTTCATCTCTACTGATTGCAGTTGCAGCACCAAATTGAGTATTGGCTGTTACAGTATTGGCTGAAACTTTTATCGCGGTGTTTGAATACCATGGAGCCTTATAGGTGTAAACTCCCCACCCCAACTCGGTTGCAGAATTGACCCATACACGATCATTTTCAATCCAATCATGTGGTGGACGTATGGTGTCAATTTCAGTGATTGTATCAATTACTGCTGATACCAATTTATAAATTATACCGGTGCCGATCAATTTTAAATTTGTACTAATTAGCAGAGCTGTTTGAGAAGCCGTCAATTGAATGGTAACTGTTAGATTGTTTGGTGCCGCAATTACTCGATATACTCCATCAAATGCCGAATTAAAATTTGATAGTATAAAGAAATCGTTTACAGATAATCCCGACGGATTGTTAAAAGTCAATTGAGCATATGAATCTAATGTGTATTTTAAATCGGTTGCAGTTACCTTAGCCACTTCGGTTACTCTAAATACATTCCAGTGGTCTGATAAATCTTTTGCTACCCATACTTTATTACCCACATATGCTTTGGGCAGACTGGGATTTTGTGTGATATCAAAAATTTGATAATCTATATCATTTAAATTTACATAGCCTGGATATGGCAAGTCTGTAGCATACTCTTGCCCAGATCTATTGTAGTAGATATTGGTAACAGTGCTAGACAAGTTACTGGAATTGTACACATTTGCCAAACTTAGATCAATTATGGTATTTGCACTTGTGCTATACGAATTGGCAGTAAATGTGAGCGCAACTGGATTATTAAGAAATAAACTTTGATTTAATGTAAATTCAACAAAGGTATTATTTCTCACATCTCCGTAAGTGCCAACTCTAAATGCCCACTCTTCGTACGTGTTGACATTTCCAGTTACAACATCAAATGACGCCTTGGTCAATGCGTTTACTGCATTTACTGTGCCTTTTTGTTTTACGTACCCTTGATAAAATTTTGTCTGTGTGGCAACACCAATGCTTAAATTACTCAGGAACGGTCTTTCGCGGAATCCAATCAGGCCGGCACTGAACAATTGAAAACTTTGATCAACTGGTGGATTATCTACGTCATAAAAATTAATAAACTGTTGTGCATTATGCCCAAAACTAGGCAAAAGACCAGTCTGTATATCAGTTTGAGCAATCTGTGTCCAATTGGTCAATGCAAAATTTTGACTTGCAGTGATATCTATTGGAGCGGTGTAATACAGATTGTTGTAAATTACAATATCTCCTTGGCGATAATCAGTTCCTGGTTGCCATTGCTGTATATTGGGGTTACTGTACATGTACCCAGACATGCTGTAGCCTCCGTCCCAATATCCAGTTTTAGATCCTGACAGTTTTAATCGATATTGTCTTGTTCCTTGTTCGGGCACATAGATAATATCTCCAAAATTATCAACATTATCAAATATAAGAGTTGTTTCGTACTGTACTATTTCCAGTTGTGCAAATGCTATAGTTGATACACCATCAATCACAGACAATTGAAATCGATTTCCCGGAGGATTAAGTGGACTATCAACTCTTAAAATATCAAACGAGTTGCTTTTAATTGGTCGAAAATTAACATCAAGTATTCTGCTGCCAGTGGGCAAGTTGGTTACTTGATTTATAACCCCGCCAGGAACAGCCACATTGAGTTGATTGGCTATTGGATTTAGCATTATGATTGTGCCTGGTGCCCAGCCCTGTTGTGCCCAATATAAAAATTCTTTTACACTTAGACTCCAGTCACGCACAGCCTGTAGATCTGTGTCAAATTCAGCAAATACAAATCCACGAGAAATCAAATATCTTTGATAACTTATTAAAAAGTCTGCAACTTGTTGTGCAGTAGCAAATGTGGTACCGTACGGTATTGTGGTAACTGTGCCGCTGCCGGTTTGATATAATTTCACAGATAAATTATTAACAGTCACAGTTGTTGAATTGGCATTGGCTATGCTGGCATATATGTTAAAAAATGGATTAGTGGTGTCGTACCCGGTTATGACATATCCAGTTGCCGAACGAGTTACAATCACTCCGCTATAAACAATAATTGCTGCCGGTATAGGCGTTCCAATATAGGCACTATAATTTTCATTGGGAATGATAACGCTGGAGTTGGTGCTGCCTGGACTGGTTTGTTCGGCAGTTACTGTAATCAAATTTTGATCAGTAAATCCAGCAACTCGGTACGCTAATTCAACTGAAAAATTACTGAAATAACTTTCAATTTTGGTAATAGGGTCTATTCCAAGATTTTTAATAGAATCTGCAATCCAGTTCAAGTAGCCTGCGGTTCGCAGAACAGTTCCCGGCTTGCTCACTGTGTCGCCATTTACTGTTAATAAATTGGGTGAAATTTTTTGATTGTCGGCTGTGCTAAATTGCCCAGTTACTGCATTGATATAAAATCTGCTTAGATCAATTTGAGTAGCAAAATATTCAGCCGGTCTTGCTAGAGACAACGCAAATTGAACTGCATATGGATAATCACTGCTGCGTCTCCAGGCCGACTCAACTGGCCCTTGCTCGCCAATTTGATAATTGTTGTTGACTGAAGCGACATTTACATTGAGAACTATTCCAATTTCAGTCGGCGGAATTAGATTACCTGCACTATCAACTGGAATAAAGTTAGATAGTCCCGGTCTTGCAAAATTTGCATCAGTATAAGGATCACCATTGTTCCACACATACCCGGCTTCAAGGTCTTGCCACAACACACCGTTACCACTGGTATATGGTGCTGAACCATAACGTTGAGTCCACCAAGTGGGTTGTTCAGCAAAACCCAACATGTTCCATGGGCTCAAATGTGGTTGATCGGTGTCAAACCAATAGTTATAAATTGCACGCCACGATCCTTGTAACGGCGACCCATCAACAGTATCCACCATTTGATTGTAATTCCAGGTCCAAGGATTGTTTGCATCGTACCAACTGTTGGTTGTGTAGTCTATATTATTATTACCAACCCATTGCAAAAAGTTCTGGCAGACCAACTTGTTCCATTCCAACAAACTGTAATTAGTCGTTCTAAATCTTCCAGGAACTGTGTTGTAAACATCTAAAATATTTCGAGAATTATAATCAACTTTGAGATTGTTATATATTCTTCGTTCAAGTTCTAACAAGAACTGATCTCTAAAATCACCAAACGCCGGAGTTTTGCTTCCGTCGTGACCAAGAATAACAGTGGTGGGTTCTAGGTATGTGGCATCCACATAGATAGATGGCGGATAGCTTTGTGCCAATCCCAATTTGGTTGGAGTTTCTGGAACATAATTTCCGTCGGTGTTTGCATAGTCACGTATCACAATGGTATCGCCAACTGTTAATGCAATGTTTAAAATAACTGCCGGACTCAACGAATCATAACTGTAATCGACTCCGTTAGCCACCAACAACGTACCGTTATGATATACCATCACTGCACGATTACTCAATTCAGTTACATTAAAGATACTGGCTATTTCGTATTTGTTTTGTCTGGCATTCAATACAGTATAAGTGGTTGTGGTATAATTACTGCCTTGTGCAACCATATCACTGTAGTACCAGGGAAAACTGCTGTTCTTAACTGAATTGATTGATTTTAGTATGGAATCAACTCCACTGGCGGGATTTTTATAATCCAGTCCGGTCAGTGTTGTACACAAAGTTAAAAATTTATTTTTAAATCTTTGATATTCTTTTCGTGCCAAATTGATACCGTTAACAAAATTCACAACAGGATCAATTAAAAAAGTCATGCCGTATATCAACGGACTGCTGTGTTGCAGTAGTGTTCCGCCTTGGGCTTTGATATATCTGTCTTGATATGGTATTGGCGAGTCAGATCCTAGAGCAGTATTTTCTATTAATTTATTATAGTGATTGCGTAATTGCCCTAAAGTGATAGAATCAAACGTTTGATTTAATGGATTGTAATCTAGATTCTCGGGAATTTCATAATATCCCAAGGCACTGATGCTTGAACTGAATATTAAAATATCAATCTTGTCACCAATGTTGGGAGTATTTGTTAACAATAATACTTGATAAGACGTGTAAGAAGTTATTTGATAATCAGTATCGACTGTTAACAATTTGTTATTCAAATAGACTTTTGTATAAGGAATAGTTTTGCTAGTGGCCGGAGTTATGTCAATTTGAACAAATGCATAGTTAACTCCGTTGACAGGCAAAACATATCCATCATATATCTTTGTGATAATTTGATACTGCTGAGTTGGTTCTTTGCCTTTGATCCAGTTGTTTGTCAAGGTTGGCGTATTTAGATCTTTGTTGACTGCAAGATAACCAGTATTACAATTAGCAGTTTGAGTTGTGTAGTTTTCAACGTAACTAAATGTGTCAGTGTCGTAGTAGTTGTTGAAAACTATATCACCAATGTTGTTAAAATTTTGATAACTTAATGGAAATCCCAAAACCAAATCATTGGCTCCAGTACCAACTGCGTACCCAAAAAATCTAGTACCGGCAAATGTGCTTGCAGGATAGGCCGAGGTATCGCCGAAACTGTATCCGTCAGCATCTACTAGATCAAATAACGGTGCTTGATTTAATTGGGTCTTTGCTTGACATTCGTGCCAATTTGCACCATCATAATACCAGGTTGTCCCGGCATTGGTGCCTTGTGTGACTAGAACATTTTGATTGGCCACAATTGGGTCATCAACAGTTTCTATCAATCTTAGATAATTTTGACTGTTGATTAATTCGTAATCAACTTGCCAAATCTGTTGTTTTACATTGGGATCGTAGTCATTAGCAAATATCACTCGCATGCCTTGTTTTAACACAGTGCCATCAAGTGTGTATGTGATTTGGCCCTCAATGTTAACAAAAGCATCGGTGCTGTCAAATGTGATTAAATCAATGTTGTTTTTTGCCTGACGGCCAAAATTGAATAATTGTAAATTGGGCTCAAATTCAATAATTGCACGTCGTCCGGGAATATTTGGGCCGTAATTTAAAGTGGTACCGTTATATTTTGCAGTTGCGGTTAATACATCGATATGAAACCAGCAATTGCTTCTAGTCCAGGGATTTTGATCTTGGCTGGCACGATTGATTGTGATATAGTCGGCACTTGTTTGTAGAGTGCTGGTATATGGCTCAGGAATAGTCAATTGCAACACAGGAACCAACTGTATGCTGGTGCCAACTCCTTCTACATAATACTGATTGCTTGCATAAAAACTAGGAACTACCAAGGCATCAAATTCTACTTTTAATCCGTTGGTAAACACCACACCATTGGGGCTGGTGTAATTGGTTTTTCCAATTATGTCGGTGGTGGCATTGATTGGTGTTGCAACATTATCAACCAATTTTATTATTCCAAAAAAATCAGGATTTGTGCTGTCTTGATAATAAAGATAATCGCTTGGAGCAGTTATCAGAGGAACCACAGTGTATTGATAATTGTTGTTTAACCAAAATTGTTGGCTTGCATAAACCAGCCCGGATCCAATAAAAACTTTTTGTAATGGGGCGACTGATGTGGTTGGTTGTATTTGAATCACGTAATCGCCAGTACCAGTTGATACTAAATTAATTTGCCATACATTGGTTCTAGTGGCCCCGGTTATTACTTCGCCAGGCTGTATTTGTGTGTTATCTGGTATGCTATATCCATTTGGCAAATTAGGTGTGGTCCAGTAACTGGCATCAATTTGATTACTGATAAAAACAAATGTTTTGCCTTGCAATTGCGTGGTAATTCCATCAAATCCTGTGGGGAAATTAGTAAGGAAAGTGCTCAACAGTTGATTTTGTATATCGGTATATTTAAAAGTGGCCACCGAATTAACTGTTGCTTGAACCGGTAATGTTGTATAAAAATTTTGTGCGTTGCTTAACGGTACATTAAATGTAACTGTGCCGTCGTCTGCACCATTATTGACTACACCAAACACTGATCGAGTGCTGATCTCGGACACATTTATGTCGGCACCGGCCACACCAGGCTCGCTTTGAATCCAGAAACGAAATCCCGGTTGATCAACTTTGAATGTGTAGGTGCCGCCTCTTGCTAGAGTAATTTGGGGATTCGGTTGCCCGCCGTACTCGCTGATGGTGTATCCCTGCACTGCAGAATTTCTAGTCACAACATAATTGGATAGATAAGGTGTGGCCGCCGATGTTATTACCACCGGGTCTGGGCCGCCTGGTATCCAATAATAATTGTTGTAGTTTACAAATTTATCGTAATCAAAATGTCCATCGTAGTTGTAGTATGTCGACGAGAACAGGCGTTGTTGATTGTGATTTAGTCCGCCATTGTTTGCAATGCTTTGTAATAAGTCAATATAGGTGCTGTTTTCAATTACGTTGCCATTTACATCTTTGATGACCACACTGGGCTCAAGTTGGTAAACAGATCTTGCAGTCGAACTTTCTCCAATGTAGTTGTCACCAGATTTGTAAGTGGGGGCAAATGTTCTACCAATATAGCCATTAATTGAAACGTTGTATGCGTCGGTGGCCAATTGATCCATGGTAGCACCAAAAAATCGTTGATTTGTGGTACTTCTGAATACTTCTGGTAAAAAATTTAGTGTGTTATTTACAGCCATTAATATGTTCCTATTAGCGTGTTGCCCAAATTGAGTTGTGCAGCAGTGACTGCGCTGACAACTTCTACGTTATCTACAGTTGCGGCACTTGTAATTATTTCCCAGGGTTCGCTATTGATTTGAAAATAGTTACCAAACACCAAGGTATCATCTGCAGGTACAATCAGCACGCTGGCAATATTTGGTGCCAGCGTTGTGTGTAAATACGCAGCCAATTCACTGAAATAAAATGTGTCACCAAAGTCCCAGTTTGCAATATTAAAATAACTATTGATTGCTGATATCACTTGAGTTTTAATTTCGTTTGCAGTTATGCTAACTGCAGGATTTGGAACCACTACAAAATTTGCCTGCAGACTTGGATCTGCTTTTGCACCAAATAACGGTTTAAATTTTGCTGGGTTGTAAATCAAGGTGTCACTAATGGTTTTGTAATTGTCCAATGTGCTATAAGCAATTGCAAGACTGCTTGATGTTGGCGGAATTGGTTCCTTTACTGTTCCTGTTAAATCTTGTAACCAAATCTGATAATCTTTCAAATAGTCAGCGGTCAAAATATATAAATCTATTAGATTTACACTGGTTGGATCTATTCTGTTGTTTCCTGGAGCATTGTGTTTGTATTGAAAATACAAACCAGACCGACTGCTTGCAGTATTTGCCACTATGGTGTATAAATCTGGGTTATCAGGTACACCGGTCATTTGTGTATCAGGGAACGACACATATACCTGGGTTGGATCAATGTAGCCATCTGTTTCTACAATTACATTATCAATTTTCCAAGTTATATTGGTGCCCAATGGCGTACTAGAACTGGGTTGCGGATTAATTTTAAGTATTGTTATTGTGTCTGACACCGGAGTGCCAACAGTGCTGTCATATACTCGTACCGAGGGGTTATAATAAAAATTAGTTTCGCTAGCACTGCCAAATGTGTATAATAAATTTTGATACTGTATGTTATAAATTCCACCAGTATAGGTAAATTTTAACAACCAATTGGTGCTGGTAGCGATTTGGCTGGGAGGAATATTTGTCCATGCCTGATTTATTTGATCATAAGTTAGACCAAAATTGACCTGTGATGAAATTTGACTAATGACATTTGCAATCACTGTGCTAGATAAATCGTTCTTTAAGGGTGGAATGATGCTGGTCAGTATAGATCCTGTTGGCACCACTGTTCCAAAGTATACTTGAGTATTTGCAGTGCTGGTTACTGCGGCATAAAAACTAGATCCGTTGTTTGTAAACTGCAGACTTGCGCCCGGATCAATATATGCCAAATTACCACTTCCCACAGATCCAACGCTTTGAACGTTGTTGTTGTAAATCAAATTGCCCCAGCTGCTGGATGTGGTATTGCCGTTTGTGGCTTGCACAAATTCCACATTGGCCACCATGGGTGTGATATTGCCACTGTATCTAGGATAGGTGGCATAGTAATAATTACTGATGCCCACAGAACCAATAATGGGAATTATGTCATTATAAATTGCATTATAGATATCGGTGCTGGTTAAAAATGTAAAACTACTTGATCCCACTGTACTATTAGACGAAAGCACACCATCGTCGCAAAAAATGTTGGTGCTGCTAAAGGTGCCTGTGGGATCTAGGGTATCTAGATACAAACTGACCCCCGAACTGATTCGGTTAATTGCTTTGATTTTTTGTATACTTGTAAAATTGGTCAATGGAAAGATTTGATAATCTTCGCCAGTGATCATGCGATTTTGTGTGTAGTACTGTTGTGGTGCGTATGTTTTTATGCTGTCTAGCGACTGTGTGGCACTTGCATTGGTTACCGTGTATTTCAAGCTGGCCGATACTGTCAAGGTCTGCAGTGATCCGGCAGCATTTAAATACTGTAAAGCAATAGTAACATCGGCAATATCATCCGGAGTCACACTGTATGCCAATCCATTGCTGGTTCTAAAGTAAAATCTAAAGTTACCTTGCGGTATGTTGGCAAAACTTCCATCGCCAAATACAATATTGACTTGATCATTGTTTTGTGTGTTGAGTTGATATAAATTCTTATTTGTCAATTGATTGTAAATTACGTTGACCCCGGCAATGGCGGGAACCTGTGTCCATAAAGTTTGTGTGCTACCATTAACATTTAAACTGTACAACCAAGCATCGGTATTATTAATGTTGTTGGTTGTAATTGGCACATAGTTGTTGGGTACTGCATTTGTTATATTAAAATTACTGGATTGTAGTGAGCCTTGTTTAAAATATAAAAAGAAACCGGTATTGTTACTGCCATTCCCGTTATTGTCGTTTTGATACAAAATATTGAACTGTCCTTGATTGGTGGGGTCGCGTTCGTAAATGTAAGTTTCGCCTAGAGTGGTTGCACTGACTGCTTCAAAATTAACTGGTACATTGTCTATATTGACCGAAAACGGTGCAACCGGCAACGCTGCAGGATTGAGATTGATTGTGTATTCGTCGGTCTGAATTCCATTAAGAACTTGGCTGTTTCCAGGTTTGCCAATTGCTTGACTAGAAATTAATGCGTCATTTAAAACAATTGTAAATTGTTCAAGCCAGTTGTCGTTGGTCAAATCATTCCAGTTTATTGTGGTATTTGCTAGATTTATGCCGTCACTATCGTATACATTATCGGTTGTGCGCACACTGTTAATTTTGAGCAAACCACTGGCACTGTTTGTTCTTTGCGGGTTATAACTCAGCATACGAGCCAATTTTAAGATACTGTCGCGGCGTTGTGCAGTATCAATAAAGTTTTCGCGTGCGTTTAAATCGGTACGAAATGCAAGACTCTGCCCCAAAAATGCAATCATGTCAATCAGTGCAACGTACTCACTGCTTTCCAAGAAATCGTTAAATGTTTCGGGGTAGTAGGTCTGGAGATAGTTTATCATGCTATTTCGCAGAGTCTCAAAATCATAACTAGTAAAATCGGCATTGGTGAATGCTTGATAGACCTTGGTCCAATTTTGATTTACTAGTAGATTTGATTGACGTGTGGTTTGTGCCATATTGTTTACCTATATCTAGTATTTATTTAGGTAATAATATGTGTAGTTAATTAGTGGTAAGAGTTTGACTGTTGTTGTCGAAATTTAACAGTAGAGTTTCACTTTGATTTGTTGGAATATAGTTCAAAGTGAGTTGGATCTGTATTCCGTTAGACTGTTGACTGACCTGTATCCGAGTCGCCGACAATCTTGGATCGTAACCAACGATTCGGGTTATGTCGTCGGTGATAGTGGTTTGTACAGTTTCGGTTAACGGTTCAAACAATTGGCTCCAGATAATGGTGCCAAAATTTGGTTGCATTAGCTTTTCGCCTTTTCGAATTTGAAAATAGTTGAGCAGGTCCTGTTTGGCCAAGGCAAAATTAGTAAGAGTGTACTTCTTTTTATTGACCAATGTGCTGAATCCGTTATAAGTTGCCATAGTTATATTTATGTGCTCAAAACTGTGATGGCATATCTGCCACTGTTGTACGAGTTAGCGCCTGCTCCTATATTGTAATACCTCCAGGCCCAGGCGCCGGTACCACTGGATTGATTTACTGCAGCCGGAGTCCCCACTCCCAAAGTCCATGCAACGTATATCATGCCAGCAACCACATCCGGAGCATCGGTAGTCAATATGGCACCTATATTTTTACTGGTCAAATAGATATCCACTAGACGTTGATATGCTAGATGCTCTTGTGCTATTGTGGTAGTTAGGAAACTAGATAAGTTGGTGGTATTATAAAAGTAATTTTGATAAGCATTTATGCCATTATTGATATAAATTGGATTCCAACAAAAATTGTAATTCACACAGGCGCTACCATAATTCTCATTTGATCCTGCAATCAGCAGTCCGTAGGCTTCCAGTATAGCACTTGATATTTGATATCTACCCAATTGATTATTGGTGCCAATTAATGAGTAGTTCCAGCCACTGTGATCATACCCAATTTGCGCCAGTAGTGCTCGTAGTTCGACGTTGGTTAGAGCCCCAATATTGGCCCAATTTGGCGGCAGCGGCGGAGCAGTGCTTTTGCCCAGCCAACTTTTTGGTAGTGGGTTTGCTATCCCGATGCCTGCTGATGATTGTATTCCAGAATCGGTCATGATCAAAATCCTAGTGCGCTTGCGGCACTTGAGCCCAATCCCACCCCGGCAGCTGCACCAGCACTGGCAGCTGCACCCACTGCAAGTCCGGTTGCAATGGTGCCAATATTGTTTGTGGGAGTGGTCAGTGTGGGTCTATTACCGGTCTTGGGATCAATCCAGGGTTCGTGCGCAGGTGCATTCAAACAGATGGTTTTTAACGAGCCCGACTGCAAGACCCATTGTTGCCCGTTCCAGGTAACATCGGGTAAGTTTACTTTTTGTGCCGAGCTGGGTATTCCGCCACCAAGTCCAGGTTTGCCAGTTAAATTGGTCATTGATCCACTGATGTTTGTGATTCCGGCACTGCCAAGATTTAGTAAACCGCCAGCAGTCAGACTTGCTATCCCACCGGCGCCTAATGATACTGCTCCAGCGGCTTTTATACTTACATCAGCAAATGCATTCAATGATATACCAATGGTACTGGTTATCGACACTGCGTTGTCACCGTTGATGCTCACAGTTCCTCCGCCTTGGCTTCCGCCACCACTGTTGATAAACACGCCTTGATCGCCTTGTAAATTTAATACTCCCTCGGTTCTAATATTGATACCGTTTCGTCCGTACACGTTGATGGTGCCATCGTTGCTGAATTCAACCCAATGTGCTCCTGATGCACTGGCAATATACAATATATTTTGTGTGTCGTTCATTAAAATTTGATGTCCGCCTGAAGTTTTTAACCGTATCAATTGATCTACACCAACGTTGGTTCCGGTTGCGGGGTCTCCGGTGGCGCCGTCATCCATGACAAAACTGTGTCCGCCAATTCTAGCATATACTGCATCGGCACTTTGTACGCTGGGATCGTTTATGTTTTGATTTATATTACCAGTGATACTTCTACCAGGAGTACTTATACCGTATACGTTGCTGGGACTTTCGCGCATGCTACTGCTGCTAATAGCACCACGCACTAGATCGCGATCTAGGCCTTGGTTGATCAGTACACTGGCTTGATAAGGATGTATATATCTTTGAGTATTGACCAAATCAGTGAACGCAGTGGGCAATCCGGTGTCATACTCAACAGTGGGCATGGCACTGTTTGCTCCAATGCTTTGATTGTTGTACAAAGGTCCAGTAACATTGCTAGGCAATGCAGGATCTATTAGACTGTTGCTTTCGCCACCAATGTTTCTACCAAGTGCGGGAACCATCGAATGACTGGGCCCATCGTATTTGCTGCCAATATAGATACCGCGATTTCTATCGCCAGCAATAAACATAACAACAACAATGTTTCCGATGTCGGGCGGCACCATCCACATGCCGTAACTCTGTCCCGATGTATATGCTCCAGGAGGTGCAGTTTGCGTGTCGGTTCCGTAAGTTACACCATAAAACGGGCTCACATAACTCACTGTTGCCTGACTATTGGGGTCAGTTTTCAATCCGCCCCAATCTGGCACCCAAACACGCATTTGTCCTTGCCGTGTGCCCGGAACCCAGCCAATAACTTCAGCCTCGTACGGTCCTGTATCAAGGTTGTACCCAGATTTTGCATCGGCTTTGGCAGTGGGGTCTGCGCCGCGTCTTCTCATGAAACTTGATTTTCCCATTGATTCGTCCTTAGTTGGTGCGTGTGCTGTCAGTGCTGACCGCAGCTGGAGTTGATGTGTTGGCCGGTATTGCAGTATTGTTTGAATTTAGGGCATTGGTTGTAGTTGATACCGCGGTGCCACCTGTTCTACTGCTGTTGCTGTTGATGCCGTTTGACAGTTGTGATGCAGTAATATAATCACTATTCATCAATCTATACAGTTTCAACACTTGAGTAAATTCACTGCCGGTAAATTGATTGGTAATACTGGCAATTTTGTATAATCCAGTAAACAGGCTTTTATTGGTGCCCGGCAACGGGAACATGAGTCCTTGATTGGTCCAGTCGGTATCAATGTCCACACTGCTTTGCACATTCAACTGCACAATCAATGCGCCCACATCCATTCTAATATGTCCGTATGTTTTGGCAAATTGATCGTTTGGTAGCACGTCCCAGGAATTGTAATTGCCGCCAACAGTGGGGTCGGGTACATACAACCAATCATCTTGTTTTACCAGTGTAGGATCACCAACAATGGTCAGATCCACAGTGATCATGTCTGAGTAGGTGTAACTGAATGTAGATTCAATTGCGTCTGCGGCTGTTGCTTTGTTGCTGTCTTGTCCTAGGCCAAATCCGGTTACTGCTTTTTGATCAACACCTTGTATACTGTATCTGATGGGATTAAGATTGGGTACTTTTCCAATGGCAGGAACTACCCCGCTTGCGGCTAACCAATTGGGACTTAGCATCACCATTGGCGCATTGGCCAACACATTGTCTACACCAGTTCCGGCAGTGGTCTGCGTGCTGGTTAAATTATTATTGTAAGCCGCTACCCGAGTATACCAAGTGGTATCAAATTGCAACTTAAAATCCACTATGTCTATATTTTTACTGTTGTACAAATAATTGTACTGTTTGACAATGTAGGGTCTGCTGTCGGTCAAAGATGGCAATGCTGGATGTGCACTGTCAAATATAGGATACTGATGTATACAATATTTAAATTGCACCGGCCAGGTATTGCGTACATCATCGTATGCAGTTGCAGTTTTTCCACCATTTTTGTTTGTGCCTATGTACTGAGTTTCTAATACGATCCGGTACTTGTTAAAAATTTGCGTCAACGACTGCGAAAACTGCTGAGCAGCAGTAGCATCTTTAACGTTGTTTTGTTGTAAATTCAGTCCCAGTTGGCCCAATATATATTTAGATTGCAAACAGATTCGATCTATTACTTCGTTTATAGAAGTGCCCTTTGGCGCTATAAATGCTTGTACTTGTTGATCCACTGTGGTTGAGGAGGTGGGGTCTCGTTGACTCAGTGGTAAATTGGCAGTGTAAACTACTGGACTATTTGCTATCGCAGGATCAATTTTAAACAATATAGAATCTGCCCATTGTACTTTTGAATCTGCTGCTTCGTTTTGCCAATGTTCGTTCAATTGATTTGCAAAACTGGTAAGCACATCATTCACTGTTGTGCCCGACATTGTCAATTGCTTGGGACACGAAGCATGTTCGGGATGATATCCTTTGTGACCGATAGGAATAAATTCTATTTCGTAACGGCTGCCGCCGTTGTCTACACTGACATTATAACTGACTATTTGTACAGGAAATCGTTTTCTAAATAACGACGTTTGTCCGGATGGTATTGGATCGCCGTTGTCGTCGTATCCCACAAAATCCAATTGTAACAGATAAGGTTGTTGTGTATGATTTGTGTATTTTTTTGTAGCCGGATTCACTGCAGCATACACCAATGCATCTAAAAAAGTAACTCCGTAGGGTTCCATGACCGTCATCTTGCCAGTGATTAAATTGGTATGTTTGGTGGTTGTATTGGGAGTCACCAGTGATTCAAATTCCACCGATGATATATAATAGTTCAACCCGCCAGTGCTGGGTAGACGCTGATTGGGATTGGCAGTGTTGTTTGCATATATTCCACCCGATTCAGCTACCACGTAACTGTTGCTCAACGGATCTTGTAATCCAACACCAATATCTATTCCAGTCATTAATTTGTTGTGGTCAGCAGGACTCAACCACCATAGGCTCCAGTTGTAGGTCCAACTGGCAAGATTATGCAATGGGTTAGGAATTGGTGACAGTACCGGTATTGGCTTTTTTATATTTCCAGCGGGAGTAGTACCGGTCGGTATTTGGGTTGTTCCAGTGCCCGACGTTAATTGATTAAATGGCATGTTATACCCCTAGTGCAGATTTAACGATTGCTCGAGTAGGAACATATATCACGTTTGGTGCCACAAAACTAAACACTGGATCAATCAAGATATCAGGATTCCGCACCGCAAATATCCACCAAAGATTGGTGTCTTGGTACATGTCGTAGGCCAACAAGTCTGGCCTACGATTGTAAGGTGGATCAATTTGATAAAGTGCATCAGTTACATCTGGCGGTATAGTTAACGTATTGTATCCCCATACATCTAAGAATTGTCCCCAAGTTTGAGTATTAAAGTAAGGACTAGTTGATGCGTATGTGGCAGTAGTCATTATAGGAATCCACCTGCACCAGAAGCACCACCGTTAAGTGGTTTTGTTGTGGCATTAAATGCCGTAGCACTTGAAGGATTACGATTAATCAATGCTCCGCGTGCAAAATCATTGAGATTAAAGTTGAGACTTTGCGCTTTGCGACTGTAAACTGGTTGTAGTGTCACGTTAACTGTGCTGGTTGTTGGCAAACGTGTGCTGTTCAGCACTGGATTTTGTATGTAAGGATTGTATGTTAACCCAGGCTCAGGAATGTCCATGTAGTCAACATCGGGCGGCATTGTGTGTTGGAAACTTTTTACCACACAAGGCACATTGGGTAGATAATATTTGCCGTAGCCGTTCAAGTAAACAATTGGAGGAGGATTACCTGCACTGCCAGTTGCGTCATTTCCAAAAAACATCTTGGTCAAACTTCTAAACAAATAGATTGTGGCCAATAGATATTGCCCTTCGTTGACATTTTGTACAGTAAACTCGCCCGAGATGGTTATTTCTCCAACTTCAGAATTTTCATAAAAATACTGAGCATAGTTGTTGTGCATTAGTTTTTGTTGTGTGTAATTGGCAGTGTGCGATATTTGCAATTGTGGTGTGTAAGGAAATACTACGCCGACACGTTGTTGTCCGTCGCTGGTGCCGAACACTGCTCCGGCGCTTTGTACCAGTGCACCTGCTACATTGTTGGTTACTTCGGTCCTTAACGGACTCAGCAAAGTGTTACTTGGGTCAGCGTAAAAATAATTGGCATTTGGTGCAAGTGTTATTCTAACTCGCCAGTCTTGGGATGCCTGCGGGGTAAACCCGACAATTGCAGTGGGACCGGTGGTATTTTGACTATACTGAAACATTGTGGCCACATTTTGGCGGCTCATGTAGGGATTGAATCCAAATGCCCCTTGAACCGAGTTGGTCGCAGACTGGGCAATCTGGTTTAAAATACCAGAATTTTGGTTGATTGCATTGTTCAAAGGTTGGTTGGGTAATACTGCCATACAAGTATTTATTTAAAAAATAAACTGCGTATATAATGTTTTTGTCAAAAAAAAAGGTTGACAATCACACGATAAATATGTTAGCATACACTAACTTAATAAAAGGACTAGAGGTGCGTCACAACTATTTAAACAACAAAGATATCTTAAAGGAAATACATAAAAGTAAAAATTCCTACTGCTATTATGAAACCAAAGATGTCGCCGATTACGACATGATCTTGCCCAGTTGGGACAAAATAAACAAAAAGAACATCAAGGAAGCAAGACAAAATCGTGCTGATCGACTGACCAAATTGGCACACGAATCAGCCACTGCTGATGGTACCAAGCGCAAACTAGACGAATTTGAAGTAAAAATCAAGGACATCAAAGACACTGACGTGATTTTTCGAGTCATGACCTGGGATCATATTCCGGTAGACGACATCAAAAGCCGTAAGGCCGCCGTCAAGGCACTAGAGGAAGAAGAAGGGGCAATACCGCGTAGCGAGTACGATGATGACGAACTCGATCTCAGCGGCAATACCAAATATGTCAAAGTCAACTTTCCACCGTTTGAGCACTACAAAGTCAACGAGGCTGGCGAACCGGTGTGTGTGGGTCGCAGTCACTGGAAAGGTGATTTGCTAACTGGATCGTTTAATCGCATGCATGGACAAATGACTCCCAAATTGGCACACATGTTTATCAAGTTGTGTGAACGCTATGCTACACGTAGCAACTGGCGCGGTTATACTTACAACGACGAAATGCGTAGTCAGGCACTACTACAATTATCACAGATAGGTCTACAGTTCGATGAATCCAAGAGTCAGAATCCATTCGCTTACTACACTGCTGCAATTACCAACAGTTTTACTCGAGTTCTCAATATCGAAAAACGCAATCAAAATTTACGAGATGACATAATGGAAATGAACGGACTTACCCCAAGTTATACTCGTCAAGGCATGAGTGGCGGTTATTCTGGTGGTGATGGCGGCTACGATGAGTAGATTACCAGTTGCTCTGTAGCAACTGTTTGTTGTATACTACACATCTATGACAAATCTTTTTAAAAAGGCCGCTATATTTACGGATATACATTTCGGCCTAAAATCCAATAGTACTCAACACAACGAAGACTGTTTGAACTTTGTTCGATGGGCCACTGCCAAGGCGCTAGAAGAAGGGTGCGAGACTGCACTCTTTCTCGGTGATTGGCACAACAATAGGGCCAGCATCAACATCTTAACCTTGGGCTATAGCCTGCGTGCACTGGAGCACCTAAATGATAATTTTTCTACTGTTTATTTTATTCCTGGCAACCATGATCTCTATTATCGGGATAAGCGTGATGTACAGAGTGTCGAATGGGCAAAGCATCTCCCGAACGTACAAATTTGTAATGATTGGTTTAGTAGTGGTGATGTGGTTATCGCTCCTTGGCTCTGTGGTGATGACCATAAACGCATTCCTCGGCTACGAGGAAAATACATGTTCGGGCACTTTGAACTGCCAGGATACTTGATGAATGCCATGGTGGCCATGCCCGAACATGGCGAATTAAATCGTGATGCTTTTAGACAATTTGATCACGTGTTCACCGGACACTTCCACAAGCGACAAACACAACGAAATATAACCTATATCGGCAATTGCTTTCCGCACAACTACGCCGATGCCGGGGATGACGATCGCGGTCTTACCATACTAGAGTGGGGCAAGGAACCCGAGTATCATGCTTGGCCCAATCAACCCCTGTACCGAGTATTCAATTTGAGTGATGTTATCAATCACACCGAGTCTATGTTGCGACCCAATATGCATGTTAGGGTCAATATTGATGTAGATATCAGTTACGAAGAGGCCACATTAATTAAAGAGACTTTTGTGTCACAATACGGACTTAGAGAAATAACACTGATTCCGGCCAAGACCACAGACTTGACCGATTACGAAATACAAGGCAATATCGAATTTGAAAGCGTAGATCAAATTGTATTTGGGCAGTTGAGCAATATCGAAAGCCAACAGTTCAATAAAAATCTTTTGTTGGACATATACCGTAATTTATGAGTGGGAACAAAGTTTTTCCAATTAGATCAGACACCGCATGTTTATTGAAATGGTCCTGGAGCACTGTATTTTTCAATAGTGGTACTTCGGCGTCGTGTCATAGAACAAAAAAATATCCCATTGATCCCGATAACTTTGATCAATTTCACAATTTACCAGACAAGATACGCGATAGAAATGCCATGATTCGCGGCGAATGGCCAGGTAATGGTTGTGAATACTGTAGGAATACCGAAGCAGCAGGCGGACAAAGTGATCGACTGGTCCATTTGAGCCAAGAAAATCAAGCCTGGATCACTCCACCCGAACTAGCCAACCACCATACCGCAGTGGAAGTAACTCCGACTATACTAGAAGTGTATTTTAAAAACACCTGTAACATGGCCTGCGTTTACTGTGGAGCGCATTTTAGCAGTTTGTGGGCCGCCGAAAACAATCGGTTCAAAGAAACAATTACCATAAATCCCGATTCATTTAGTGTACAACACCACCAACACAATACCAATTATGATAAAATGGTGTCAGATTTTTGGCGGTACCTTGCTGCCAACGATCGATACAAAACAATAAAACGATATCACATTTTAGGCGGGGAACCTTTTCTATTAGACGAATTAGATGACAGTATAGAATTTTGGAAAACGCACCCAAATCCTGATTTAATTTTTGAAGTAATAACAAATTTAAACATACCAACTGCAAGATTTCAATCTTATATTAAAAAAATAGAAAAACTGATATTTAATAATAAAATATGGAAATTACAATTGACTGCCAGTCTCGACGGATGGGGCAATAGTCAAACCTATGTTCGTTATGGTCTTGATTTAGATTTATGGCAAGAGAATTTTGAGTTTTTATTGAACAAGCCCTGGATAAGTTTATCTATTAATAGTGTTGTATCTGCAATCACTGTAAAATCATTACCAAGTCTAATAGAAAAAATAATCTATTGGAACAGCAAACAACAACTATCGATCAACAATCGAGCGTCAGAGCCAATCATACAGCATTTTGGGGTTTCACGTCACAAAGATCACATTTACAATTTTGACGGACAGATTTTCAACGAAGATTTTAAAAAGATTCTAGAATTAATGCCCGAAGAAACAAAGGTGCAACGTGATCAAAAAAGCATCATGTCCGGCATAGCATTAAAGTCGTTGCAGTCAAAATCTAATACGGATCACATCAATGATCTAAAACAATATCTAGATCAAATTGATCGTCGACGGCGCACCAACTGGCGCGAACATTTTCCGTGGTTGGATCAAGATTTTAGTAGTTATGAAACTTGATATCGAATTAGATTACGAGCCAGCAGACATTGATATCGATATCATGTTGTCTCACTTTTATTGTAAAACAATAAACTTATTATCAGACACAAAACAGATAACAATCGAGTTTGATCTAGACAATTTCGCTCCGCAACAGTTGGAATTGTCTTTTAGCACCACTGATATTAAAATTGTAAAGTATCCAGTGACAGTTAGTAAAATTATCATGGATGATTTTTATTCTATAGACAAGGTGCTGTATTCTGGGCAATCTTGCATAAATGACAGATACGCATTGTATTTAAAAATTAAAAATATCAATCTTGCACACGAACTACTAGATACCAATCGATTGGATTTTACTGGGAGTTTAAAATACACTTTGCAGTGGCCGTTTTATAAAAATGTCTACGATTACATGGGCAATTAGCATGAAACAAAAGCATATTATCAACATTGGTCACCCCAAATGTGGCACTACTTGGTTATGGAAACAACTGGACCGTCATCCTGCAGTCACCAGCGGAATACTAAAAGAAAACAACATGTTTTTAAACACCGTAGATATAGCACAATACAAAAATTATTACAATCAGTACGACATAACCACAAACTTTCATATTACACAATGGGCCATGGATCAAGCCATGATACAACAACTGGGCACGTGTACCACTCACGCATCAGTTATTTTAAGAAACCCATATGATTTTATTGAACGATGGAAGGATTGGTTAGAAGTACACGATTCCATAAAGCCTTATAAAATATATAATACAAAATTTTCTGATTTAGAATTTGTTGATTGGTGTTTGACTTCTAACATTATACAATACGCAGAAATTGTTTCACGGTGGACTCGAAATCTTGTTAGTGCTAAATTCAAAGTATTTTTATATGAAGATTTAAAAAAAGATTCAGCACAGTTTTTGTCAAACTATTTTGATTTTTGCGGATTGGAAAATATAAAAATTCCCGACAGCGAACAACCAGTCAATGTAAACCCAAACACTGTAAGAAAAAAATTATCATTTGATAAAAATCAAATATCAATTATAAACAACGAAATAAAAATGTTTGAAGAATTAATTGAACGAGATTTGACTCATTGGCTAAATTTCCAAAGCCCGTGACTTATACTGTACACTGTGTTATAATACCAAATCTATGTTTAAAATAAAAGACCTTACTGTTCGAAATTTTATGAGTGTGGGCAATACCACACAAGCAGTCAACTTTGATCGAAACGATCTTACCTTGGTGCTGGGAGAAAATCTAGACCTAGGCGGTGATGATTCGGGTGCAAGAAATGGTACTGGCAAGACCACTATTATAAATGCGCTCAGTTACGGCTTGTACGGTAACGCTCTTACCAATATCAAGAAAGATAATTTAATCAACAAAACCAATACCAAGGGCATGCTGGTCACTGTTGATTTTGAAAGCAACGGTACTCGATACCGAATCGAGCGTGGGCGCAAACCCGGTATAATGAAATTCTGGGTTGGCGATACCGAACAAGAAATTACCGATGATGCGCAAGGCGATTCACGAGAAACACAGGCACATATTGAGCGTTTGTTAGGTATGAGCCA
>Ga0007809_10000259_pt1 | contig 21171 bp, 18 predicted proteins | sample CryBogCBE02Aug07_FD_60383 | JGI IMG/M metagenome (GOLD analysis project Ga0007809, IMG submission 60383) | Freshwater microbial communities from Crystal Bog, Wisconsin, USA - CBE02Aug07 | ecosystem: Environmental > Aquatic > Freshwater > Lake | place: Crystal Bog, Wisconsin, USA | collected...
CAATGGATAGTATGTGGCATTGGTAGTTGTAGTTGCTTCGTTAACAAAGTACGAAACGTTACCCACTGATGACGAAGCCGATTGTCCGTACACAGTACCATAAAATGTACCGTAAATCCCTGATGTTGCTACCAAGTTCGCAGCAGTTACGTTGCCGGTTCCAATGTGATTCACTGCGGTTATATTGCCGTTAGTCAATACTATATTACCGTTTATGCTTGTTAGATTACCGGTTACGCTCAAATTGGCATAGTTAGTGATACCAAGAGTACCAGTATAAACTGCACCCATAAAGTAAACAACGTTAGACACGTTTGCAGCCGCAGTTGGAACGTTTGTATCAGCAAAGTTAAGTATACCCGATTGATAATCAAAGAACCAAGAGTCACTGTTACCGCTACCTGCAACAGGCAAATTTGTATAAGTTGCTGCAGTCGACACACTTGCGCCTGGGGGGCCTGCATAAATTTTAAGTTGGTATCCTGATCCAAAACTTGGCGGTATCCAGTTTGTTATACCAGTACTCCAAGTTTCGTTTGTCACTGACTCACTTAGCGAAGTTCCTTGTACCACTGCACTTGTTGATGTGTTGTAAACAGAAACAATAGTGCTACCATTTAATACTGTATTTGCACTAGGCGCACTTGATACGTTGGGAATTGCGAAATCTTGTTGTAAAATTGTTGCCCCAGGTACCAATAACGGACTAGCAATACTCTCGTTAAATGGATATTTTGCAGTAGACGTGTCGGTCTTGGCTACTCCGTATCCAACCTTTTTATTTAAGTAGTCAACAATTTGTGTTTGTGTTATGGCCATTTTTTAGTTCTCTTATTATGATGATTGTACTGTTAATACAGTTAGTGACTGACCGCTTGTCAATTTAACTCTAACGTAAACTTCGTTACTCTTGTTACCTGCACTTGATGTGTTTACTGATCCAAATGTCACGTTGATATTGTAAGTACCATTTGAATTTAGTGTTGCAGTTCCGCCAACAGCACATCCGTTACTTCCGTTACCGCCTGTACCTGTTCCTGGTACTCCAGATCCTGCATAAGCCGCTGCTGCATTTAACCATCCGTTGGTTGGGCTTGCTGGCGTATCTGTCACACCCGGGCAAGCTATCCATAAGCCTGCAAGTGTTCCTGTATAGTGAATGTAAAAACTAGAAAGCGCTGCGTAGTTAAACTTGAATGTAAAATACTGACTCGATGCACGACCAGAACTTAAATTGGGTCCTACAGGATAGTATCCAGTTGAATAATTGGTTACATCGTATTGTAATTTTGCAGCAACAACTGTTGCATCTGTTGCCAACAATGCGCTGGTTTGACTATTAAATGTTGTCTCAGTTCCTGTGTATGCGGGAGTATCTGCAGCAGTACCGCCGTCTGGATTGGTAATACGAGCAGCAGTTCCGTAACTACTTGTCAAACTGGTTTCTTCAATTTGATTGGTTGTATTTGTTTTGTACAAAATAATGTTGCCCGGTTGGAATGTTCCACTGCTAGTAGTTGCATACGGAGTTGAAACGCTCACTGATGGTCCGGCAGTTGCTACAGCACTACCAAAGCCGGTTGTTACGTTACTGGTAGTTGAGAACGAGTATGCACTGGTGTTGTTACGTGTTAGTGGTACAGGTACACCCACTTGTGCCAGTGTTCTATTGGCTGGTGCTAGTAATGCTCCGCCTGCACCAAGGCTTGAGAAGAAGTTGGCTGCAGTACTAGTCCAAGCCGAGTAATACATATCGCCACTCAAGTTTTGTACTGTGCCATTTATTGTAAAGCCAGCACTGGAGTTTAAATGCGGAATAGTACTTGAATAAGATACCACGTTACTGCTCAATGCAATACTGGTTGCACTAAATGCCGGTGCAGTTGGTGCGCTTGAATCATAATACCAAGTCAAGGTAGGTGTTGCTGCTGCATCGCCAGTGTAGAATATATTGGCTCGATTCCATCCTGCCGGGATGCTGGTTGCTGCAACCGATGCTGAAAACACGTTCCAGAATCCAGCTGCCACAGTGCTTACAATGTTGTGATAATCTTGTACACCTGATACCACCAAGTTACCGTATGTGCCGTTGTCTGCACTGGTTGGAGTTGATGTTAAGGCATGGAAATTGCTTGGCGGTACAACACCATTGATGTATAACTGAATGTTACCACCACTAGGAGTAGTGCCCGAATTGGTCACTGTGCTGGTAGCAAAAGTTGCAACCCTTACAGCATTGGTTGAGGTTCCACCACTAACGCTTAGGTTGCCCCATCCCGAGTTGTCGGTCTGCGTAAAGCTGGCCATTAATCCAGTAGTGGTAGCAGTGGATTGAGTCAATGTGGTAGCTGGGAAGTTTGGCGGACTACTTGGAGTCAATTTGCCTAAAATTGCGTTCAACTGTGCTATTGCATCGGTTACGTCTGTGGTGCTTGTTAATGTCACTGCATTACTTACTAGTTGTCCCGAAGCATTTGCACCAAGCACAATCACATTGGCAGCACTAAAACTCAATGTTCCTGTGCCGTTTGTGGTCACTGCATATCCTGTTGCACCACCGGTTACTTGTAAATTGGCAATACTGCCCAAGCTGATAATGCCGGTGTTACTGATTATAGTGTTGCCCGATATTGACAAACTACTTGCGCCAACGTTGGAATATAAACCGTTAAATGTTGGAGTTGCTGTTACTCTTAGGTCTTGCGGAGTACTGATGTTTGCATAGTTTGTACCAACTGCGATCGTTACACCGTTTGTGCTTGCAAATGTTAGTGTTCCGCCACCAGCAAAACTGCCAGATCCGCTGGTACCGGCCAAGGTAACAGTGGTTGATACAGCAGTATTTGACATTGTCAAAATACGTCCATATGCATCTGTTGTAATTACTGGAATCTGTGTTGAACTACCTGTGACTGCTAAATTACCTGGACCACTAAGTGGTAGTGTAATGTTTCCGCCGACAATGCTTAAATTACCTGCACCGCCACTGGTACTTGCTACACGAACTCCGTTGTCGTATACGCCCTGAGCATACAGTGTATTGTTAACTGCGGTATTGCCCGAAATTAATACAGTTCCAGTAATGTTTGCAGATACACTGGTTAAGTTACCAATTTTAACGTTGGCAAATCCACTGTTGTTGATACTTTGTACATTACCGCCAGTATTGGTTGTTGCCAGTGCTTCGAATGCTTGATCGCTTTCAACCCATCCCAAAAATGTGTTAACCGAACCGTAGGGTCCTAAACTGGCCAAATTTCTATTAATAACAATACCAATGTCGTAACCTGCTAAACTTCCGGTATAACCATTGTTAAAAACAACCAACGGGTCATTGATGTAGGTATTTGTAGCATTAATTGTTTCGGTGTTGCCTTGAACACTGAAGTTTCCTAAAATGCTGACGTTACTGTTTAAAGTTAAATTTGGATTGAATAGTGATCCTACTAAGGTTCCCGACGCAATACGTGTATAATCAATCGTTGCAACTGTGATCTGATTATTGGTAATTCTGGTTGCTGATCCGGACATGTTTTTTCCTTAAAAATTCGTGTGTTAAACATATTTAGTTTAGCCGTGACGAAACCACTCTAGGGGTGTTATTTATGGTATGATTTAAAAAATTATTACTGTATTGTTAGAATTGAATTCTTTAGGCTGTTTTGACACCCCAAATTGACCAATTATATCCATCGGCCATTAGGGTAAACAACGTAGTATTGTTGTTGGCAAGGGTAACTGTAGCTGTTCCCGATCCCGAGGTTGTGCCGCTATAGGTCACATAAATAACACCGGCCGGGGTGGTCAAGGTCAATGTGCCCGAAGCATTTAGCCACATTGTTATTTGACCCCGGTATAAAGTTGGATTTGGCAATGTCAGAGTATAGGGCAATGTGCCGGCGGCTTCTAAAACCCCGCCCATGAATGTGGAATTTACTGTGGCATTTGCAGTAAAGAGTACCGATCCCGATTGTGATTTTCCGCCAGTTACTGTGCCCGACACTGAAATATTATTGGCAACAATTACATTTCCGCCAATTGTTAAATTTCCCGATACAGTATCACCAAATTCCACTAAAGATACCAAGATACGAACATCAATTATATCTGTTATCAAAGGAACTTCGGTGAATACAATGTTAGATCCCGAAACAGTGTATGCCGATCCTGGTCTTTGCACAACACCGTTAATACTTACCAACATATCGGCTGCGGCTGCTGCATTGGTTAGTGCAAAAGTATTAGCAACTCCGTCGGGAGTAATTGTTTGGCTTATCAGTTCTCCACCAATTGTGGTCCAACCATTGGCAGTATAAACTTCGATTGTTTCCGATACGGTATTGTATCTAATGTATCCGATACCGGGATTTGAAGGTCGTTGTGCTGAATTTCCGCTGGGAATACCAATTGCTGTATTTGAATTGAAAACTGTTACTGTGGTTTGAAGGGGCGATATAGTATCTACCCTGATATTTCCTGCACTGATATTTCCGGTAAACGTTGATAAGTAGGCAGCAATATTTGCATTTCCGCCAACGGAAAGATTGCCTATTTCTTGATTGATGTAATTTACCACTGCGGTATTAGCAGTATTTACATAGTTTACCACTGCGGTATTGGCAGTAACTATAGCAGCATTTGCTCCGGCTACATTGGCAGCCATCTGTGTGTTTAGATAGTTCACATAACCGACTACTGCGCTATTAGCGGTTACAATCGCAGCATTAGCTCCTGCTACGTTTGATGCCATTGCAGAATTCAGTGTGTTAACATACGCAACCACTGCGTTATTAGCAGTTACAATTGCGGCATTTGCTCCGGCAATTTCTAAATTTGCAGTTGCAATGTTGGCAAGTATTGCCGATACTTCGGGCAATGCATCTACATCGCCAAAGGTCAAATTACCAGCGCCATCAGTGTATATAATATAATTTGGTTGTCCACCGCTAATGGTGATGTTGGCAATATTTCCGAGATTTAGTTTGTATCCGGGATCGGTTGTGATTGTGTTTCCCAACACATACATATTGCCTAGATGTGCATTTCCCAACACATCCAATGTGTACATCGGACTTGAATTATTGACACCAACACGATAATTGTTTACGTCAAAATAGGCAGCAGAATCAATGGAGATGTTGACACCATGGCGTTCCAGGTTCGCTTGCAGCATCGGTCCATTAATTTTTGCCAGTGCCATTTGTGCCCCTTATGCCGGCACGTTGGTGCTGTTGATGTTGTGTATGATCGTGATCTGAGTTGGGTTGATAGTTCCCAAAGGCGGTGCAGTGGAAAATGTAATACTAGTTCCCGAAACTGTGTAAGTATTGGGTTCTTGATAAACACCGCCAACAAATGCTGCAACAGCATTTGGATCTGTTTCGGCTTGACTCATAGTAAATGTCTGTGTGGAACCATTACCATAAGGCAATGTTGTGCCGCCATTGGTTCCGCCATTGGACGAATCTACTACTATAGTTACACTACCAATTTTGGCAATTTGACTCCAGGCACCATTGTAATAAAATTCAATTCTGCTTGATGCCTGATTGAATCTAATCAGTCCCGATACCGGTGCATCGCCATAAGCACTGCTGGGTACTACAGGCAAAATTGCTCCCTGCGCCCCCGGAGCAAGTTGTGGGTTTTTAAGAAATCGTGCCATTGTTAAATTCCAATATAGCTGATAGTAGCCGATAATCCAGTGGTACTTGCGTTTGCATAAACTGCATCACCAGTGCCAAGTGCAAATTTTTCTTGTGTGATCAAGGTGTTGTATGCACTGACCGCAACGTTGCCATAAATTATGTTCACTGCATTTGCAATAAATGTATTTTGCACTAGATATACGTTGGCATAAATTGTGGCATTTGTGTTGTTACATATATGCACTGTAGATATCACGTTGTTACCTGAACTGGTATATATTGCAGTTGCTGTTGTATTTGGTATTGATGCGTTTTGTAATGACATTTTTGTTCCTATTATCCGAATAAAATACTGTAAGCAATACTACGTTGTTTCAACATAATTTCCTTGTCAGTATATTGTGTATTTGTTACGTGTATTCCTGTTCCGCCGTTGCCAAGAACACCGGTATACAGTTGTACGCTGGCGTTGCTGCTACTATCCCAAATCGAGTGCCCGCGTAGATCTAGGTTTGCACTGATTGCAGGTGCACTGTCAGCGTAGACATTTGAAAACGATCCTGATGCGGTTGCAATATTGGCATAGGTACTGCCGTTAGTGGTAACTTGCCAGGCCGTTACAGTCTCGTTCCAGCGTATGCTTACATTTGGGCTCGTACCACGATCAACTATGATATTGGCACCTAATGGGTTTGGATTGGTTACTCCGTTGTTTAGAGTAATTGTGTTATTGGTTATTGCTGTATCTGTGCTGGAAACTACTTGGCTATTGCCAGTTACCCATAGGTTACCATTTACTACAACCAAGGGACTATTCAAATTGATTTGATCTGTGGAATTCACAGTTTCAATTGTGTATTGCCCGGAAATTCTTTTTACGCTACTCATTTCGGAATGCCTTGTTTATTGTATATTTATCCGATTCAAAGATATCGAAATATCAAAAAGAAGCGGCCCAAAAGAGCCGCTTCAAGTTGAGTCATGCCGTAGTCAAATACAGCTAATAGTTGTTATTATGCGTATTGTACCTGAATAAATGTTGAATCAGGTGCAGCCAAGTGATAGCGCCAACGAGTTGGATTATATCCAGTGGTATAGAATGTTGTAATACCCTGTGTACTGTCTATTTGACCGTCACTGTACCAATCCCAAACGTGTCTGTTGTTTAGTTTACTTGCGTATGTGTTGGTACTTACTGTAACACCAGTGTACGCAGGAACGTTACCGCTAGTAGCAATAGTGATTGTGCTATTGGTAACTGCTGTAACTTGTGTAAAGTTAGCAATGTTAGAAGTTGGACTTGTCCAGCTCAAGTAATCACCAACTCTAGGAAGAGCAACTGGACCAGTAACTGCGGTGCGTGTGTCAAATGTCACTGTGGTACTAGTAGCACCGCCAGCAACGTTAGCAGCAGCAATATTAGCAGCTGCATTGTTCAATGTCAACAAAATGTTCATTTGACCCGCAGTTGGGTTTGGTGAATTTGTTAATGTGCATGTACCTTTGGCTGATAGCGCATCTTGTACGCGGAACTTGTGTGAACCTTTTTGTGCAAGAATACTACATTGTTGTGAGCTAGATCCCACAACATAACTTTGTCCTTGAATTTGACGACCAGTTTGGCTTGTTAAACCGCCGGTACCACCAACGTATGTGCCGTTGATAGATTCTGGACCGGTATAACGATCGTGTATTTGACCGCTAGTGTCTGTTTGCGTAATTTTTAGTTTTGCCATTTATTTTCTCCTTGTGTTAGCGTTCTAGGCTACCCGAAGTGGCTACTCCGAGAACCCCTCTGTGGGAGTGAACACAGTATTTATACTTTTGGTTTTGCAACTGGTGGTTTAGCCGGTGTAGGTGCTTTTTTACCTGCCACTGCCGGAGCTGATACCACTACTGGTGCTTTGGGTTTTACTGCCACTTGAGGTTGTGCTACTACTGTGCTTCTAAATGGTACTGCTACTTCGGGAACTGATTTTGTTGCCATGTTGATCTCCTATGTTATTATATTTATTGGAGCCAATAAAAAAGGCTCCGAAGAGCCTTTTATTTTACGCTTGGTCTACAAACTTTTTGAGTTCTTCGGCCTTGGTCACAATGTCTGTACTAGATGGAAAGTCAGGCAATGTTGGGAAAGGTAGCGTACCGCGATTAGCATCAGTTAACTTAGAGTGATACTCATCAGTCAATGATTGTCGTTTTTGAAATACTGGCGTCACAAGAATTTCGTTAGCCATTTTGAGAAGTTCGAGACGAATCTCGTAAGGTGTTTTGCTCATAGTTTTTCTCCTTTGTGTGTATGTGTGTTAAACACGAGCTTGTGACTGTTGTCACATAGATATTTATATTACCGATAACGCCGCCAATAAAAAAGGCTCCGAAGAGCCTTTTTGTTAAACAAACCAATAATGGATTATTGGAATGATAAGTTTGCAATACTGATTTCACTCAAGTAGTCGCCTGCGTTACCTAGTGATGATGCAGTGTTTGTTAACTCTACATAACCGTAACGTGTCATAAATCCAACTACTGGTTCAAAAGTATTTGGATCCAATACAACACCAGAAGACATTAGAGGAATATAAGGGCAATAGAACGCAGCTGCATCAGCCTCGCTAGAACCTTTGTATCCAACCAATACTGGAGTTGAATCATTTGCGTATGCATTTACATAGATACGCATAGCACCGTTCAATGTACCAACAAACTTTGTGTTTGTAGGAGCTTCGAAAGTACCTTCTGTTGTACGTGCAAATGCACTTGTTGTAGCACTTTGTAGTACTGTTAATGCACCTGGAGATACAATCGCCCAGTTACCAGCGCCACGACGTGTACGTTGTGCAATCAAGTTTGCACTACGGTTGATTAGAACTGCTAGAGCAGCATGTTCGTCACCAACGAATGTTGCAGTACCACTTACTGCTGATTGGTCAAAAGCGTAGTCAGTAGCAGCTAAAGAACTTAGTGAACCGATAATTTCTTGATCAATTTCAACTGTGATCTCTTGTGCTAGAGCAGCCATAATTTCTGCTTCTACATCCAAACCGTGCATAGATTGTGCATCTTGCGCAGCTTCAAATGTCCAACGTGCTGACATTTTACGTGTCTTCGCTTCAACAACTTGTTTCAAGATTTGAACGTTGATACGGTTGCCAGGTACACCTTCAAGTGTTGCAGTGCTTGATGGGTAGCCGTTTGTGCCACCTGAATAAGCAGTTGCAATCTTAAATGGTGATAATGCTTCGTCACCAGCTGTTGCGCCAGTAGCACCATTTGTTCCGATAACGTTATCTGCATAACGTACACGTAATGTATGGATTTGGCTAACTGGGCCAGTCATTGGTTGTACACCAATAATTTCATTTGCAATAACTGTGGGCATAACACGACGGATAACTGGTAGAATAACACGGTTAAGTGTTGCTACGTTACCTGCCGATGTTGCGCCAGCTGTTGCATTTTCAACTAGGTGCTTGCGTGTATTTTCTAATACAACTGCCATTGTAGTTCTTCTAGAACCGTTTAAGCCTTCTAACAGAGCGTCTTTTGTCTCGCCCCAACGGCTTTCTAATAATGCTTGTGTCATAATATTTCCTTTTTCCTTTTAGGGTTAAGTCACTTTAGCCCTGCTAGACGTTTCAATTCAAACACATTAGCGGATGTTGTTGTGTCTTCAAATGTTGCGCTTTTAGCAGTTTTGTCTCCTGTTACTTCTGAACGTGATTCTGTCAAAACTTGTGCACTAGGTGCAGGTTGCTTTGTAGTACCGTTGTTTAGAACTGCAGGTAGATACTTATCAAATGCGGACTGTAACTTGTCGGTCTGCACTGATTCGAGTAGACTGCTCATTACAGCAGCTTTCTCTTTGTTTAGAGGTTTCAACATTTCGGCAAGTTTTTGCTTGCGTTCTGTAGATTCCCGGATAATACGAATTTCTTTTTCTTTTGATTCAACTAACATTGCTTTATTTTCGATAGCTTTTTTAGCTTCGGCAATAACTGCATTTTGTTTGTTTAAAAGTTCTTGCATCTTAGCAATTTCTTTGTTCTCATTTAAATGAGTAACAGCAAACTCGCTTGCAAAAGCTTCGAATAAACGACGACCAAACATGTTCTCACGAGCAATATTGATGTCTTCTTTTAGTTGAGTCATTTCAGACTCTAGTTTTGCGGTAATAGATTCTTTAACCATTTCAGCACTTCTTGCAACAAAGTTCTTTTGTAGCTCGGCTAATTTTGCTTTAGCTCCGGCAACAAGTTGAACTTTAGTCTCAACAACTGCTTTCTTGTCTGCTTCAAACTCTTTAATTTCTTCTGCAAGTGCTTTGATAACAAACGACTCAAGTTTAGCGATGCTATTCTCGTATTGTTTGCGGTCATTGCGTAGTTCTTGGATCTCTTCGGCTAGTTTTGTAACTAGGAATTGATCAAACTTACCTGCGCTTTCAACCATGCGAGCGTTAAACTTTACACGGTCTTCGGCAAGAGCTAGTTTAGCTGCTTTGAATTCTTCAATCTCGGCAGTTAAAGATTCTGTAACCATTTTGTCTAGAGCCTCAACCATAACTTGTTTGTCATGCTGATAACGGCCAGCGAATTCTTCACGAAGCTCGGCACGCAATTGCTCACGTGCTTCAGTCAACTTGGTTTCCCAAGCTTCATTGATAGCTTGTTGTGTAGACTCGTTGATAATACCGCTGTCTAACATTGGTTTTAAGGCGTCTAACATTGGATTTGTTCTCCTATAGTTTCAAATCGTTGATAAGGCGCACCACTTCCTTTTCCACGTACTTCTGTACTCTTTGATCGGTGCTGGCGTCTTTAGCCATGTTGAACAACTGTTGTCCACCACGCATGTTCATTAACGATTCGTAAATCGCTTTTGGATATGCGTTAGGTGCACTGGGTTGTGCAACAATGTCTACGGTAATGATTTCAAAATCACTAACGTGTCCACTACTTTCACTAACGTTACCTGATCCACGCGAGCTTACACCCAGTTTAACTCCGCTTGTCAGCATCGCTTCAACTAGTTTACCCATTGGTGTTGGTAACACTTTTAGTTTTCCAAATCCGTTTGGCCCGTCCATCCACATTTTTGTTATCATGTGGCTAACACGATCCAAGTTAATCTTTAAGTCATCTGGATGATCCAATTCGCCCAGTACACTATAACCACCCTTTAATTGCTCAGTGATGGTCTCAACAGCTTTTTTAATTTCGTGAGTGGGATATACACGTTTGTTGGCATTCTGTACGCCACCTTGAATGAATATCCCATCCATATAGAAATGCTTACCACCTTTGCCATCGCCGGAATCTTCAGAGATAACCTGAAGTCCAGCGTTGTCAAATGATAGTGTTTCCTTTAGGAACAAAGCCATTATAATAAGTTCCTATTACTTCTTTTTACCTGTTGGCTGACCTGCTCCGCCTTCAATACCTTTGGTATTTAGACTTGGCTTGTCGCCACCGGTACCAACTGTTTTACCAGTCTCAGTACCTTTCTTCTCAGCTCCGTGACCATCGCTAGGTCCTTTTGCATCCCAAACTTTCTTGTTGCCAGGAACGTTCTTGAACTGACCTGCATGAGGTAAGTCACCACGCTTCTTGCTATACTCGTTGTTTGGAGCTTTGAATTGCTTGCCGTCAGCAGCTTCTTCATTGCCTTTGCCGTTTAGAATGTTTTCGTTAGTACCGCCAAAGTCAGGTCCTTTGTCTAAACTAACTTGCTTTTTGTTAATAGTTGGCTCGTCACCACCAGTACCAACAGTCTTACCTGTTTCACTGTTAGGAGTGTTCAACTTGTAGATTTCGCCGATCTTGTCAACGTATTCTTTCATGATCTCTACGTCGGTCTTTTTGTAGCTTTCCATTTTGCCTGAACCAGACTTACCAGAACCGCTTACACCAGAACTGCTTTTCTTAGCAGCTTCTTTAATGCCAGAGCCAGACTTACCTGAACCGCTCATTTTCTTAGCTTCTTTCATTCCGCTACCAGACTTACCAGATCCACTTGCTGAACCGCTTTTGCCTGATGCTGAACCACTCTTAGCAAAAGGATTAGCAGATTCCATGTTCATGCCTTCCTCTGCAGGCTCTTCTTCACTGTCCATGTCGAAGTCGCTTTCGCCGCCCATATCATCCATGTCGTCGCCCATGTCGTCGCCCATGTCATGCTCTTCATCACCTTGCTCGCCAGCTAACATAGCCTTTAAGTCATCTAGTTGTGCAGTAATGCTGTCTAGTTGTGATTCAATTTCACTGTGCTCGGCTTCTTCGCCTTCTTCGCCACCCATGTCGTCGCCGCCGAATGTTTCTTCTTCGCCGTCCATGTCGTCGTCAGTGCCAAACTCGTCTTCGCCGTCCATATCCATTTCTTCGTCGTCTTCGCCAAGTCCCATTTCTTGTGCGCTATCGTTTTGATTAGTAATATCTTGTACGAATCCTTGAGCTTCGTTTCCGCCCATGTCTTCGTCCATTAGTGACTCATAAATGTCACGTGACTTCTCAACCACTAATTGGTGGAAAAGTTCTTTAGCTGCTTGTTCGTCTTCGTTGATGATGTGTTCAATCAACTGTTCGTATTTGTTCATTAAGAAACTCCTTTAATAAATTGGCTTTGTAAATTTATTTACTAAACTACGCAGTTTTCTATGTAATATGCGTGTTTTTTGCGGTATTTTAGATAAGATTTGTAATAAATCTGTTATAGTCCAGGTATTGCACCTGCACCGCCACCTTCTGCTGCTGCTGGGGCTGCATATTGACTTTGAATAGTTTCAAGTTTCTTTTCAAACTCAAATTTACGTACATCATTCGCCATTCTCAAGCGATTTAGATGTGCTAGTGTTAATCTAGTCTTGCGTAGATCACCTAGTTTCATGACACTATTATCGTCCTTCTCAGACTGGTAGCCTGCTTTTGCAGGCTCGGGACTTTCTAATAAATCACTTATAAACATATAAAGTATTTATAACTATTGCGTATTATCCGCCCACACCCGGAGCACTTGCTGCTGGACCCGGGCCTCCAGTGGGGCTACCTACCCCACCGCCACCGGCTTCGCCGCCCAATGCCCCGCCTTCGGGTGCACCTTCTGCGCCGGCTTCGGGGGTGACATTTTCCAAATCGCTTGCAAGTCCGCCTGGTGTAACACCCACGTTACGCAAATTGGCTTGTCCTGGGCTGGTTTCTTCGGCTTTGCCTTTTTCTTCGGCCCACATCATTTCGTTCTCGCTCATTTCCATCTCGCTCATGCCCAAATAACGTTTCATTAAAAAACGTTTAGAGAAATAAGGATACTGTTCCAGTTGAGTAAACACACCAATCTTGGCTGCATCAATGTCGGCTTGTCTATAACTGGCAAAGTTCTGCGGCATGTTAAAGCGTAGATCAAAAATCTGTCCGTCAATGTTGATGCCTCTCCAGCGCATAAACATCTTGAACTCTTGATCCAGTTTGTCTACAATCATTGACTGTAAACGTGTGCAATATTGATTAAAACGCCATTCTTGTATAAGTGCGGTGCCCACTTTACCATCGCTTACTGTGGTTGTACCGTCATCGGCTCCGGTAGGCAAATAGCTTGAGGGGATACGCAATCCGCGGAATAACTTGTTGGTAAAGAACTTTAAGTCTGTGATCTCGCCCAAGTTTTGTCCACCGGGCAAAATTTCCACGCTACTTCCACGTCCGTCGGCAGTTTGTGGGAAGAAAAAGTCTTCGTTTGTGCTTAATGGATTGTATGTGGCATCCATCATGTTGACGCCACTTTGTGTTTGTGTGGGAATTCTACGCTGACTTATCTCGTTCTTGATACGCTCAATAAACGCCATGGCCATGTGTGTGGGCATGTTGCCCACATCAATTTTAAACATTCTACGCTCAGGCGCACGTTGCACACGATAGATAATAATAGCATCTTCAAGCAATTCTTTTTGTTTGAATACTTTAAAAATGTTTTCTAAAACACTGTTACCAAAAGGCCAAAATATGTCTAGGCCTTCGGTCAAACTCAAATGTACTACGTGTTCGGCATTTACAACTGCTTCGTTTTGTGCATGAGAGAATCTGCTGCCGCCACTGTACGGAGTGCGCGGTTGTACATAACTTCCCGATGGGCCGCCCACTTGTGGGTGATTGGTAAATGTATCGCTGGTGCTGACTGCGGTTACTGTTAAATTTTGAAAATTGGGGTTGATGTCTTTGATGACATATTGTTCGGGTTTTTTGCCTTGGCTTTCGTTTACAATAACTTTGGTAACTTTGCTCATCTCAACCCAAAACATTTTAAAAGTTTCAGGATCACGGATAAACACTTGATCACCGTATTTTAATGTGTTACGTACAATTTTGAATATACGTTTGTTTAATTCGTTTAAACTAACCCACTGTTGCAGTTGTTCTTTAATAATTTTGACTTCGTTGTCGGTGGGCTTTTCGTGAAAGTGTAAATCAAATGCACTCAAATTCTCTTCGTTTTTCTGACTACAGAATTCGGCCAAAATGTCCAGTGCAGCATTAACTTCCGAGTCCATGTCCATTTGTTCGTATTGATTATAACGTTCAATACGATTTGGATGCCCGATGTAAACTTCAGGCAAACTGCTTGCCATGTTACGATAAGCCGGATTCACCTGTGAGTTACCGGGACTGCCAATCGGGCTCACTGCCCCTTGTATGTTTCCGGTTTTAAAATATTTTTTCCACGAAGCCATTGTGTATTCCTTATAGCTTATTTATCATTCCGTTACTGGCTAGCTTGTAATATTCTTTGGCTAAAGTCTTTGGTGTCTCGCATGTGTTCGATCAATTCATCTTGCTTGCCCATTTGAGCAATATGCATGTCTTTAAATTGATTTAAGAAATCGTCAAAAACGTTGTTTACCATGTTATCGGCTATGGTCCTTGTTTCTTTTGCAGTGTCTTTAGCGTTTGGCATTGATAGTTTTTCAGTCACTTCGCGCAAGGCCGCAGTGGCTTTGTTTAATTCGGCTGCTGCTGTTGATAGCCCTGTTATGTTGACCGGTATACTCTTACCGTCAGGCAACGGCACATGCGCTTCGTTGATACCGCCCTCGCTCACCATGGCCAAAACACCTTTGGGATTGGTTGTGGTACTGATACCGCCGTCAGCAAAACCCAACATTGTACTAGCAGATCCAGCAGCTATAGTAGCAACACCGCCAGTCATCATACTGGTACCAGCAGCTGCTAGTGGAACCCCAACTGCAGCACCAACACCGGTAAATGACAATAAAGCTCCTACAGCAGCCAATACTCCACCGAGTGCAGTAATACCTATACCAACATCTTCAACGTCCTCGCCTATGCCTTTTAAGAAATCAAGCGGACCTTTGGTGTTGTTAAGGCCGCCTATAATGGTATCCATCGAGGCCAAGATTGCTTCGGCTGCCTTAGCAAATCCCAAAATTTGCGGTGTTAGTTTTTCCTGTAGTGCTATTCTTAAATCTTGTGCTGTTTTCTCAACATCCATTATCGCCGAATGAAATCCGCTATTGATCTTGGCCGTAGCTTCTACTGCATCTGTAGCTGTTTTTAAATTTTGTTGTGTTAATTGAAATTGCGCTTGACCTAATTCGTTGGCACCTTTGGCAAAGTTATTCAACGAGTCAACTCCCATAATGGCTGCGGCACTGATTGAAGTAGCCAATTGTCCGTTGTTTTTATCAAAGTCTTGAGTGGCTCGTGCAAATCCATCGTTCAATGACTGTATGCTACTACCCGGAGTTGCTAGTGCAGTTGCAAAATCTTGTGCAGCACCCACTTGCCCGTACAGGTTGGCATTAAGGTTAGTAACTATTCCGTTCATTACTGTGGCCTGCATGGCAGCTTCTTGCTGGTCGGCCGACAACATGGCCATGGCTTTATGGGCACGATCTATCAAGCCAGGATCGTTATTTTGCTTGGCCAAGTCACGTAACTTTTTGTCAAACGCATAAGCAGTGGCTCGTTTTTTGGCTTCTTCTTCGCGCGACTTTGCATCAGCGCCCATGATGTCGGCCACAATTTTCATGTTCTTGCCCATCTCCAGCGTGGCCTGTGCCATCTGTGCATTGGTTGCAGTCCCGCCCGATCGTTTCAAGTTGGCTGTTTGTTGTGCCACCAATGCAGCTTGTTCTTCAAAACCAATACCGAGATTCATCAACTCTCGTTGTAGCGAGTTGCCGTTTTTGCTGGTCTGTGTTGCTAGATTGCTAGTAACTCCCGAAACAATTTTTGCTGCACCACTAACTGTATAACCCGATTCGGCCAGTGCCGCCGAATTGTTTTTGAGCACGTTTGCAAATTGATCCACAGTGAGTCCAGCAGCGCCCGAATACTTTCGCAAATCTTCCATGCCACGTGCAAACAGTGCGCCAGCAGCAGTTGAATCGTTGTAGGCCTTGATGGTTTTTTCTACTTCTTTGGCCAGTACTTCAATTCCAAATTTGGCCAACTTGGCAGTTTGTTCGGCGGCCATGCCCATGACTGGTCCAAGAATTGCCAAGGCAGCCCCAATGCCTTTTGCATACATACTTGGCAATGTCATTAGTGCTTGTCCAGCAGTGCCTGCGGCCTGACCCAGGGCTACAGTGGTTTGCGCCTCCATTTCGATTTGAGTTGCCATTAGGCCACTGGCCAGTTCTATTCCCGATGCACCGTTTTGCAGTCCCTTGACAAACGCCATGGAACCTTGCAGTCCGGTCTGGGCCACATTCCACATGGCCTTGCCCAATTTGACAGTGGCCGTAATTGCATCGCCCTTGGCCGCGTTCTCCCAGAGCTGATTGCGTTTTTTAATTAAATCGTTCTTTTTTTCTTGATCTATTTCGTTTTTGATTCTGTCGTCAAGTTCTTCAAGATCTTCGGCTAACGCACTGAGTTGTGCCGGAGCTTCGCTCAACATCTTGGTAAAGGTGCTGGTTACCGAATTGGCCTTTTTCAACGATTTTATTTGAGCATCGACCTGTTTGGTCAATTTCTCCATGTCGTCAGAGTATCTTCCAAGTCGTTCACTGTCTTTGGATGTGATAGATGCGCCCAGGCCCCCAGTGCCTTTGCTCTGCTGCTTTTGCAGTTCAATCAGTTGCGCCAAGAGTTCTTCGGTAGTAGGCATTAATTTTTCCTGTTATAGTACACTATAAATAATAGTATCAATTACATATATTTATAGGATCAAAACATGGTACCTGAACAGCCCGCAAACCCACTTGCCAAATTTTTTCGACAACCAGCAGTTTATATCAAATTACCCAGTAACGGACGCTATTGGGAAGATGACGCACTAGAAATTCCAGTCACTGGCGAAATTGGGATTTATCCCATGACCACCAAAGACGAACTGGCACTAAAAACTCCCGATGCACTCATGAACGGGCAAGGTGTAGTGGATGTTATTCACAGTTGCGTTCCTGCTATCAAGAACGCATGGAAAATGCCCAGCGTTGATGTGGATGCTGTACTGATTGCAATACGTATTGCCAGCTACGGCGAGTTCATGGAAGTTACCAGCAAATGTCCGCATTGCAGTGAAGAAAACGAATACGAAGTTGACCTCAAGCCCATTTTGGCCAGTGTCACAGTGCCCGACTATCAAGAGTTACTGACTTACAAAAGCATGAAGATCAAGCTCAAACCGCAACAGTATTTCTCGGTGAATCAAGCAAATCGTGTGCGATTTGAAGAAGAGCGCTTGGGCAATATCTTGGCCAATATGGACAATGTCGAGCCCGAAGCCAAGGCCAAACTGCTTAAAGAAAGCATGACTCGATTGCTCAAAGTGGGATTTGACATGGTGGCCGAAAGTGTCGACTACATCGAGATCGACGACGGCAGTCGAATATCCAACAAACTGCACCTAATAGAATTTTTTGAAAACGTTGAATCGTCACTGGTACAGGCCATACAGGATCGACTGGTAAAAATGCTAGAATCGGCTAGACTCAAACCCACTAGTGTACAATGCGGCAACAGTGAATGTGTTAAGCCATTTGACCTTGCTTTGGAATTTGATCAAGCAAATTTTTTCGGAAAAGGCTTTTGACCCTTCGAGATAACGACGAAGTTATCAAATTCGTAGATAGATACGAAAAAGAGTCAAAAGCCATAAAGCACGAGTTATTAAAAATGTGTTGGTACATGCGAGGTGGATTAACCTACGACGAGGCCATGAATCTCAGCAGTAGTGAAAAACTCATCATCGGAGACATTATAAAAAGCAACTTGGAAGCAACTAAAAAATCAGGTATGCCATTCTTTTAAGATGTACTACGTACATCTGTTCTTTCGCTTATCAGCTCAGAACATGTTTTCTTTTTCTAAATAACAACAATAATGATTTACAACGAAGTTGTACTAGTTTCATCCAGACTAATCAGTCACACTTTGCCCGCTAAGGGCAAAAAGTGATTTCATCCGAGCGGCACAATCACTTAGCGTTAGAGCATTACAGAGGCGGTTGTCCGGTACCTCGAGCTCCGTCTTTATACAACGGCAGCTTGCATAACATACGCTAACACGTTATACAAACCTGTGCTATCACTAGCACGTCATTTAGCCTTTAAAATCTTTTGTTCAAACAGCAAAACCAGTTCTATGAAGGCATATCTGATCCACGTCCGGTTAAGGATAGTTGCTGAGTGCTCTGCACGGCGCAGAGTCTTCCGTCCCTCTTTTTATCAAGTTGTCTTGGGCACATGATGTTAACCTGTGCGAGTCTTAACCGTGTAATTTGTTTAGTATGTGGGAGCCATGGACACGAACAGATATCTGTCCGTTATAATAATCTGTAGATTCTAATACTCTATTTGTGAATTGTTCACGTGCTTCAATGTAACTACATTCGGCCTTGCTCTTGCAATAGTAGAGTATTTCTCTGGTAAAGTTTTCGGTGCCATGAGTTTGAACGTCTTTGTTGAGTTGGTCGTTAGAGCCATAATATGTTTGCCAATCAGAATCTACTTTTGATCGTATCTTCTTCTTTTTCTTGTTGCCGTTCTTGAGTTTTACTGTTTTATAAGTGGTTTTTGCGAATTTCGCTAGTTTTTTGCCTATGTACTTTTTGCCAGATAGATTATTTGTAATAAGATACACAAACCCCACACAGTCTTCGGGTAATTCCTCAACAGGTAGGTTTTGATATATCCATTGCATATAACATAATTATGACTCAAGGAGCTAATTCGATATTTTTCTGCCATTGTGATGTGAAATTGGTCTGTGAGTTTTCTGTAGAACAAATCGCTCGACAAACGGGATTGGGTGTAGTTGAGTGCCATGATGCTTGTATTTTGTTGAAATCTGTATGAAAATTGCTTTGTTTTTCGCCTAACCAGCAGCAAGGATGTATATTTCCCTGTGCGTCTATGTAAATGCTTTTCTCTCTAATAGCGTGACAATCGATCACGGTACTTTGTATTTCTCGTCTAGCCCAGCCTACGGGATATTCTAATCCATTGGCCAATGGGCGTTTGCTTACTTTAGCTCTAAACCATCGAAATCCCATGTCACGGGCCAATTGTTCGCAGTCGTTGACTTGGTGCCGGTTGTGATTGTAAACCAACATATCCCAGTGAGCATTGCCTCCGGCTTTGATAAATGCAGCAGCATTACTTATGACACGGTGCCAGTCTACATTGCGTCTATAAACATGATTGGTATCTGCCAAACCGTCTATGCTAAAAACAACATAATCTTGTGGTTGACACAATCTTTTTGCCAATTGCTCCCACCACTCGGTGTCACGAATGCCGCCGTTAGTGTTCATGCCCAGTACAATATTGTTGTTGACGCTTCTAAAATAATCATATAACTTTAAAGTACTTGCACTGGCTGCTGGATCGCCATAATTACCGCACATGAACATTTTGTCAAGTTGCCGAATAACAGATTCAGGCAATATACGTTGAATGTCGTCGACTGTGAGCGAATGTTTTAAATCTTTGTCAAACTCGGGATCGGTTTCTCGGGCACACAGCGGACATGCAGCTTGACAAACGTCGGTTGGCTCCAAGTGCAACACACGCACTTGCTCAATTGATATCGACGTCGGCGTTGTAACTTGTATATCCATTTTCTTTAACTACGTGCAATGTATTGTTGACCCTTCCGGCCAGTTCGTCTTTGTGACTCACTAACCAAATGCTTTTATCGCTGTCTCGACTCATTTTCTTTAATATTGATAATGCATTTTCTACCCCCGAACTGTCCATGCCCGAATCAACAAGCTCGTCAATGAACAACAAGTTGATGGGCTGATATAAACTTTCCCAAACATCACGGAACGCCCAGCTCAAACTCAAGATTAATCTATTGCGTTCGCCTCGACTTAGATTATCAAAATCTAGTTCCCGACCCAGTTCGCTGATGCTGACAGTTAAATCGTTATTGAATTTAACAGTATGTGGCAAGCCAATGCGATCTAGATATTGTCCTAAACGTGCATTTAAATAACTTAGATTTTGATCAATAATACGTTTACGAATAAAACTGTCTTTGTTGGTCAATAACTTGTACAAGAACTCTTGATGTTGCTTGATTCGGTCAAGTTCGTTCATCAAGTCGTAATTGATTTCTTCTAATGCTTGGTCGCTCATGTCTTGAATCTGATCGGCATAAGGATCAGTTTCTTCTTGTTTGGCAGTCAATTGAGTCAACACACTGCCCATACTTGATCTATGTTCAAATGCATCGCTCTCGTTGGTATAGTAAACTTCTGGCCGTGTGCCCAACTCGCCTAATGCAGTCAACGCGGCGGTATTCTCAAGCCATTGTGTATGGGCCGCAAGAGCATTTAAAGCAACTTCGCTAATTTGTTTTTGTTTGTCGGCCAACATCTGCTCGTGATTGTCGTCATGCAAGTCCTGTCCACAAGCATGACATTGATGATTTTGCAATGCTTCTAGTTCAGCATTTAATTTAGCTAAAACTTTGTCTTCTCGAGCTTGGTCACGTTCGTTTTGTGCAATGTAGCCTTTGATCTTGTCAATCTCGGCCTTCTTCTTGTTGTACTCGCTTAACTGTTGATGTGCAACTAGTTCTGCTTCAATGTCTAAATGACTTAGTTCATCAAATGCACTCTGCAACTTGGCACAGTCTTCGTCGTGTTTCTTTTGCCATAGAGTTTGTCTGCGTTTTAAATTATCTATTTGTTCTTGTATACGTGTGTTAGCATCTGTGACTGCTTTGATTCTAAACTCTTCTTGAGTTATAGCATCTTTTGTAGCCTTAGTCTGTTCTTTAAGTAATTCTGCTTTTTCGCTTAATAGTGTAATGCCCAACAACTGTTCAATGATAGTGCGTTGATCGTTGGCTTTTAGTGCTAGAAAAGGTTCAGTATAGGTGTTTAGGGCCACAATGTGCTTGAACATTTCGTGACTCATGCCCAACATACGTTCTATGTCGGCTTGAGTCTCTCGTGAATCACCTTGAGCTTCGTCTGTGATTTCTCGTTCGGTGTCGTTGACCCAAAACTTCATTACGTTGGGCTTACGTCCTCGTTCGATACGATAGTTTTGCCC
>Ga0007809_10000260_pt1 | contig 21121 bp, 19 predicted proteins | sample CryBogCBE02Aug07_FD_60383 | JGI IMG/M metagenome (GOLD analysis project Ga0007809, IMG submission 60383) | Freshwater microbial communities from Crystal Bog, Wisconsin, USA - CBE02Aug07 | ecosystem: Environmental > Aquatic > Freshwater > Lake | place: Crystal Bog, Wisconsin, USA | collected...
GCATGGCGGCGAGGAGTACCTGATTGACGAGGGCTACGTAGCGCTTTTTTTCGAGACGGCGCGCGTTGGCGGTGGCCTTGGCGAGGGCGAGGGACCTGGCGCGGTTAGGGGTACTAGGCATTGCTAGTATTCCATGTTATTTGTTCTGTACCCCTGCTGTACTTGACGTTCAAAGCACCGTGATATACGCGGAGTGTAAGACCTGGTACAGTTTCCTTCTCTTTCTCAAGACCGGGAACGGCCTTGGAGAGGGGAGGGATACCTTTTGCAAAAGCTATTTTCTCATCGAGTTTTTCCCCGAAAGTTTTGAGAACACTCATCATTTTGTTCGCGTCTGGTTTGTTCCTGGTGTTGTTGGAGTATCCGCGGGTGGGCATCACGAGAGTCACTCCATACTTGGCATCATAGTACACGTCCGCCGGAGGAAATGTCATGGGAGCTGTCCCTGTGAGAGCAGTCGTGAGTGCTTTTGCTGCGTAAAAATCAAAAGCCTGTTTCTTTGGTGGAGCGTACGGACTGCTATAATATTTCTGCTCGAGTGTCCGGAGAAAAGGGTGAGCTTCCTCGGTGAGACCGTTGTTATCGAGAAAAGATTCGAGTTCCTCCACATCCTTGAGGGCAGGAACGGAGTTGTTTGTGATGACGTATACTGGAAACGTCGGTCCATGTTGAGCGTCCATGAGACTCGAGTTGTGTTTTTCACAAAAGTCAAAAAACTTTGCTGAATTTTCTGGGTGATATAGTTGATTCATGGTGGCACAGCTGAACCGGTTCAACACGTCAGGCATAGCCGAAAGAGTCTCCGGGACGACGTTTGCGAGCACGCCCCCCATGACGAAGACCCCCTTGATTTTACCAGAAGCCGTCTCGAGATGGCCGAGCCATTGATTCGTCAAAAAAGCCATGGAACCGCAAAAGTCCATGTATATTTCATCATAAGAATTCAAAGAAAAGTCTTTAGTCTGCTTCTGAGAGGTGGTGAACACGGCTCCCTGAGCACATTTCCCTCCACATGTATCCATAGAGATATCAATAAGAGTCTTTGAATTTTTGAAAGCGTCACCGTACACTTTAGGCTCTATCTTTATAGCCTTTGCTGAAAAGGGGTTTACGGAGTTTGTACCGCCAATTTCAAAGAAGAGTTCTCCCCGGGGCTTGGCTTCTTCCCATACATACTTGGCCATGGAATAAGCAAAATTCGTGAGTTTCTTATGAGCGTCATCTCCGTTTGCAAATGCAGATACAGGAGGGGTGTTTTTCGTGAGAAGATCCTGGGCGGGATACTGATAGCCGAGACCGGATGCGAGCAAACCGGACTCGCCATTTTTCATGGGTGCAGGGGTTTTCACATCGACATACGCCGGGTAATTCATGATGAATAGACAGTCGGCCCCTGACTTGGCGTACTCGGCCAGAGCATAGAACCCATCCACGTCACTCACGTCTCCTGTACTGATAATCAGGCACTTCTGATCCATTTAATATGGGACCTGATTTTATTTCGGGGCCCACGGGTGCGGAATGACTGAGGCGCGGTCACCGGCCATGCGGTACCGGTCCGAGAGGTCCTCGGGCGGGTAAGACACGGCGAAACCTGACGAGCGAGACGCGTACCACAAGACGAGCAAGACGAGACCAGCAGTAAACAGACGGCTCATTACAATTACACGGCAAAAATTTTGCGCACGGCCCGAGCGGTTATCCCGCTCTTCGGAGCGCAGGGCAAGCGGGCCCTGAGTCGCTCATCTTGGAGGGCGTCGGCGCACACGGCTTGCTTGTGTCCCTGGAGCGCCATGATCGACTCTTCGATACTCGGGAGGGCCTCGGTGCCCTTGTAAATCAGCTTGATGACGTGGACCTTCTGCGTCTGGCCGTTGCGGTGGGCCCGAGCGATCGCCTGGAGCTCGGTCGCCGGGTTCCACGCGGGTGTGGTGATGTACACGCGCGTCGCCTCCTGGAGGTTCAGACCGACTCCACCCGCCTTGATCTGTATGAGGAACACGGGCGCAGGCGAGCTCGTCGAGGCCCGGAAGGCTTCGATCCGCTGACTCCTGCGTTCGGTGTCTATCGAGCCGTCGATACGGAATACCGGTACGCCAAGGGCCACGAGCCTGTTCTGGATCTCGTCCATTTCACCCATGAATTGCCCAAAGACCAGCGCCTTTTCCGAGGGGTGGCCCTGGATAGCCTCTATGAGGGCGTCCATCTTGGCCGACCCGCCCGTCCAGGGCTTGGGATCGACGCCTTGTTTGGTCGCCATACCGTCCAGGTACAGCTGGGGCCAGGCCATCACCTGCCGGACACGCAGGAGACACTCGATGAGCTCCATCTGGTGCGTGTTTTGCGTGCCCTGATGGAAGATGTCCGAGACGGTCTGCTGACTCTGGGCATAGACGGTGCTGTACAGAGCCGCCTCTTCCGGGCCCATCTCGAGCTCGAGGGCGTCTATGGCGCACGGAGGCAGGCTGAACCGCTGACAGTCCTCCTTGGTCCGACGCATGAGGTACTGCGTTCGAACACCGTTCAGGTCGCCCTGAATCCGCCACCGGGAAATGCCCAGGAACGCACCGAGCGCGACCAAGTCCTTGATCGAGTTGAATATGGGCGTTCCGGAGACGACCCAGCGGATTCGGCCCGCGAGCGCCTTGGCGACCACGTGCGTTTTGGACCGCTGGTTCCGAATCTCGTGACCCTCATCCAGGATGATGCGGTCCCAGAACGGGCCCAGAAGCGCACACGGCGGCGCACCTTTGCGCTGCGGAAGGACCGAGTACGGCGCGATCGTCACTTGCGCATCGCGGTTCACGTGACGCTTGGGCCCATCGAACAGGTGCACACTCAGGCCAGGCGCGAAGGTCGCCAGCTCGGACTGCCACTGGGCCACGATGGACTTGGGCACGATGACGAGCGTCCGGCGCTGCGGGTTATGGAGCATCATAGCAATAAGCTGGACCGTTTTTCCCAGGCCCATTTCATCACACAGAAAGCCACCGGACACGACCGGGTCCGCCTCACGAGCCAGAAGCCACTTGACGCCCTCGCGTTGATGAGGCAAGAGACGGAACGCCATGTTTTTTTTGACCTAGGCCAAGGGTCCCCTAGACCCTCTTGTCCACACAACTCTTTTTCCTGGCCCTAGTAGTAGGATGGGAGACGATGTACTCTTCCAAAAGCTCTTGAAAGTTTTTAAAGAGACGAGTCCGAGTGAAACGACCAAGATCGTCGGTGGACTCCCCGCGGCCCAACAACCCACGGGCGCCGCTGCAGCCGTCCTGGCCTCAACAAACAACGAAATGATTGCAATTTTGAAAAAACTTTTAGAATCTCCTCAGGTGGGTCAACCGGCCCAAGAGACGGCGGCGAGCGCCGCCTTGGCCTCGGCTGCTGCTGGTCTAAAAACTGCTCGTGAATCCATAGTCTCAGGGCTCGTCAAGGGAAAGACCATAGCGGCGAGTGCGGCTTCGGCTTCGGCTTCGGCCCTGAAAAGTCTATGGGTCAAGGAGAATGGTCAGTCCGGAATCATAAAACGTCTTCCGTGTTTGGTCACGCGCGTCATAGAGGTCCTGGCGGAAAAAGGGGGCGCGTTGGCACAGTACCTGGCGCTAAAGATCGGTCCGGCCCTGAAACTCGGACCCAGGACCGTGTTCCACTCGCGTCTCGGTGCCGTCACCGGTGGCCAGATCGAGTTGCTCCGACAGAAACTGAGCCCTGAGGCTTTTGCCGAGTTTCTCAAGGGGCTCGGAAAGCGCTCCAATTCCCGATCGAGTCCGAACCCGACCCGGTACCTCGCAGGACTCGGACTCCCCGAGGAGGGCCCTGGGACCCGTGCGTTCACCCGGCTCGGTCTCGAAGGTCTCGTGGGACCCGGACCGCGCTCGATCAACAGGCGCACAGCTCCGAACGTTTCACTAAAATTCGGAAAAAACGGTCGGAGAGGGTCCAGGGAGTCCTTGATTTTCACGGGGGCCGGGCGCGCTCTTGGTGCCGCGAGGAGATTATTTTCGCGCCCATCTAGTAGTAAACAAAGGATGGCCGAGGCTCAGACCCAGACGACTGGACTCGCCTCTGAGGCGCCCGCGGCACCCGCGGCGCCCGCGGCCGCTCCGGAGAACACGAGGTTCAAAAACCTCAAGAGTAAAAGTCTCGAAGATCTCGTGAAACTTCGGAAGGTGCCAAACGGACCACCGGGTTCCAGGGAACAAGTGAATTCTCTCATTTTCGAGAAAATGAATCGCCTCGTGCGCAACTCGGGAACGTACGGAACATCCACCCTGAAACAGGCCCTGCGGTACCTGCGTAACGTGCCGAACCTCCCAGGACGGGACCGCGTCATGGACGCTATACGGTCTCGAATAGACGAGATCGAGTACAGGACCCGTGATGATCCGCGCCGGGCCCTCGAGAAACTCCAGGCCCTGCGCCGGAACCTTGGTGCGGGCGGATTGTTTTCTAACTCAAATATTAGATCGATGTTCATGAATGCCGAGCGCAATTACCAGCGCCGGATAGAAAACGAGCGCCGGCGCCGTATGAACGAGAACAGGGCCCGGCGTGGTCTCGAGCCGGCCCCCATCCCGGTCTCGCGCAACAGGAACCGTCTCCCGCCTCTCGGGAACGTTCCGACGGTCCTGCGTCCACCGCCGAACCAGCCCCAGCCGAACCTCAAGCCCGTGAATCTCGGTCCTTTGCCTGCTCCGCCACCCATGCCTGCACCTCCTCCCCTGAACATGGGCGAGACCAAGGCGCTCGCGAACGCGGGCGGGGAAAACAAGGCCCTGAATCTCGTGACGAATGCGGGCGGACCGAACAACGTCCTGAAAGCGGCCAATCAACTCAAGGAGGCGGGAAACAACCCGAACCTCGCGATCGCAAAAGGTGCCGACCCCAAGAACGTGCGTATCGTCCTTCAGCTCGGCGGAGCTAACAACGCGGCCAGGGTTGCTGCCGCGACCCCGAAACTCATGAAGCGGCGCCGGCGCCAGCGGCGTACGACCAAGCGCAAGTCGAAGACCGCTCGGCCCAAGGTCTCGGCCCTCAAGAAACTCATACGGTCCTTGCCCAAGAAGAAGCTCTTGTCCGTTTTGCCCGCGAATAACAAAAAGACTCTAGAGGGCAAGAATAAGGCGGACGTTGCAACGCGCGTCACAAGTTACCTGACTGGCCGGACCAAGAAAAAGTAGGTCCTGTGACCAAGAGGGAACCTAAAGACCTAGACCAGGACAAGGAAAAATGGAAGATACGTTCAAGTACATCTTGACGCTGGGCCAAGAGCGCCAGGCGCACCCCGAGGCGTCATGGGTCCGTATCACGACAATTACTATGATTGCAAAATTCCAAAGAGACATAGATCTTGCCGCGTTTCGGGACGCTTTTCGCCCCGTGAAGATTCGCGCCAAGGGCTCGCGCTTCGGTGGCTTTGAATGGACGATAAAGCCCACGTCTTTTTATAACCAGGTGACGATTCGGACCCGGGACCAGTACTCGAACAAGAGCGTCAAGTTGTTTCCGAACGGCTCGGTCCAAGTGGCGGGGTGCTCAGACCTCTTCGATTGTCGGCGCGTGGCCCGCGTCGTGAGTTTCATAGTGAACAAGACGCTCGGGCTCGAGGTCCCGAACGTGATTCCCATGGAGACAATAAGCGTCAAGATGATAAATACCAACTTTTCGCTCAACTGGTCGGTAAGTCTGAACAAGATCATTCAGTACTTTGCAGGCCGGCCCGAGTTCCTCGTGACGTTCGATCCCGACCGGTACAGCGCCGTGAAGATCAAGTTTAGCCCAGGACCAGACATGAAACGCGTGACGGCCAGTATCTTTTCCACGGGAAAGATCATCGTCACAGGGGCCCAGACGCTCAAAGAGATTGCCCTGGCCTATAAAGTCCTTTTGAATAACATCAAGGGGACGAGACTCACGCCTTCGGTCAAGAAGGACTCGTTCGGTGTGATTCTCGGACACACGTTCGACCAGTGGATCCCCGTCCTCCAGCGCCGCGGGTACACTCCTTGGACCGCCTAGGTTTTTTTCGCCGCACCCATTAAATGTCTACACGTCTCGGCATGGGTGACGGGCGCTGTCTGACCTCCTTCGAGTCGGCCCGCTTGACCAACGACACCATCATGATGAAGAACGGCATTCCGTACGAGTCCAACTACAAGTATCGCATGTACCTGCAGAACGAGGGCATACAGGGACTGGGCCTGCCTCTGCGCGACGGCGCATGTGGTGCTCCCGTGCCCATGGGCACAGCGACTTTAAGAGACGGTAACCTTTCTCTTCAGCGATGAAAGTAGTCATCGATGGGAACATCGGTTCGGGTAAAACGACGCAGCTGGGACTCCTCAGGGCCAAGGGCTACAGAGTTTTCAAAGAGCCGATAGAGGAATGGCCTCTCGAGGAGTTCTACAAGGACCCCAAGACGGGGGCGTTCCCGCTCCATATGGCCATTCTGAAAACGCTCCAGAATAAAGGACCGGCTATTTACGAGAGGTCTCTCTTCAGTTCCCGTTGGGTCTTTTGGGAATGGGCCAAGACGCGCGGACTCACCATGCACTCGGACATATATGAATACTTTTATGAAAGACACTTGTGGGTCCCGGACGTCTATATATTCTTGGCCAAGTCTCCCGAGGAGTGCCACAGGCACATCCAGAAGCGCTCACAGACCGGAGACACGCACGTGACTCTCGAGTACCTCAGGGACCTTGATGATCTGTACGTTCGCATGATCAAGAACGTACCCTGTGTCGTCCACGTCTTGGACGCGCGAGGACCCCCTGAGGAAATTCATGAAAAAATATTAAAAATTCTGAATAATAATGAGCAGTCAAAGGTGCTCCTCCGTAACAGCCATGGGGGTCAAGTGCAAAAACCTGGCCGTGACGGATGGCAAGTGTTCTGCCCACCTTTCCAAGACGTGTGTCGTGTGTCTTGAAGAGATAGGGCGCCGACCAGGAATCCTTAAGAAACTGTCTCCTTGTAAACACGAGTTCCATACCAAGTGCATCTTTACCTGGTTTGAAACCTCGGACGAATGTCCCCTGTGCAAAACTGAGCAAGATGCAGACCCAATTATCGTTTTCAAAAAACACGTCGAAGAGAATCTCCGTCTCAAGTACCGTGACGCCATCAAGTCCCTTGAGGCTGAGGTGGCTCGACTCGAGCGCGCGAGACGGACCCAAAACTAAAGCCGTACATATGTTATGAACGGGTTGTTGTGCACAGGAACGACCCAGAGTGGGGGCCGGTGTAGAAACAAGGCCACCAGGGGCGGCGGGGACCGGTGTCACATGCACACCGATGACACACAGTGCTCCGTGTGTTTCCAGGGTCTCCATAGAAACACGAGGAAGCTTCCGTGCAGTCACGAATTCCACACAAAGTGTATAGACCGATGGAAGCGTACGTGTCGTGCAGACCCCACATGTCCCATCTGTCGCATGCCCTTTGACGTCCCCGTGTACAGAATAAAAATTATTATTCAAAAAGTCCAGGAAGGGACGAGTGACGCGTTGGACTACACGACGTCGAACGTCCAGGGCATACAGGCGGAGTTTGGTCTGGACCTTCGGGCTCTGGACCTCGCTGGAGACGCGGCCGCACTCAACATCATCTTCGATCTCGAAGAGCACGAAAACCTCGCAGAAGTCCTCAGGACTCTAGGAATTCCTAGTGTGTAATAGTAATGGTCAGACCCTTGCCCCAATCGGGCGCCGAGCCCGACTTTACGTACGACCCTTGGGGCACGTCGGGAAAGGTCCACGATAACTGTTACGATTATGCCTTCGGGAGCTTTTCACGTAACAGAACGTCCAAGAGCGTCCCGGGGGACCGTTCACACCAGTCCTCCATGGGTCTCACGTTCAAGAAGTGTACAGGGATTGCGACCCGTATACAAGGCGATAACCCGAGGGCTGTGTACAGAATGCGGAACCCTGCGGCCCGGTGTCGCCCGGGCTACTACAAGGTGATGTGTTTCGTGGCACCCACCAACGACTTTGGAAATTCGACGGGCGATTTTCATTTTTTGAAACAGGTTGGCCGGGTCCGGTACAGGGTCAGGCCCGGTGACACGATCCCAGGACTCTCTCGATTCTTCCACGTCAGGCCCGAGGTGATTCGCGAGGCGCTCCGCAAGCCGACCAAGGCGCTCAGTCCGAGCAACGGTCGCATATCCAACAGTAACTTGACGATCCTGAACAAGGAGAATGAAAAGGCCAGGCTCGCGGCGCGCTTGACCCCGGGACGTATCATCACGTTCCCGGTCAACCTATGGGCCCATAAGCAGGGATGGGCCGGAGGACCCCTGCTTGTCGACGCATCAGGAAAGACTATCGTTGATCCACGCAAAGCGAATCTGAGATACAAGCCCGGGTTCCACTACACGAAACTGTGTTCGGTCTGGGCCGTCAGGCGGGGACTAGCCAAGACGGGCTCGAATAATAATCGTTGATGTTTCTAAAGAAAGAAAGATGTTGGCCGTCCTCCAGTCCCGGACCACTCGTGAGCGCTTGTACAACGCGATCATTTTCGCGATTTTCGTCGTGTTCTGGACCTTTTTCCTCAAGTTCCTGTGGAACCAGACGCTGGTCCCGCACATCACGGTCTTCAAGCCTGTCAGCTCTCTCGTCGACACGTTTCTGTTGGCGATCGGCCTTGCTGCGTTCAGGCTCTGAGGAGCGCACTCGCGACCTCGACCTTCGTGCGAAGTCCGCGGGTATTGATTCCCGCCTTGTTTGCGAGACCCCGTAGATAATTCAAGCTTTGGCCATCGGCATAGACCATCCGCCCCTTGGCGCTCGGGACTTTCACACGGCCCGTGCCCGGACTCTTTATTCCGAGCACGAGACGTGGGCGCTGCTTCACGGGGCTCGGGGCTGAAAACGCAGGTAGACCTTTTGCGAGTCTGTTTTCCAGGACTTCGATGGCGCGGGCCCGAGCTACGTTCCGACGTCCGTAATAGTTGTTGACGGGCGGGGCACCCCGACGGCTCGGCGACTTGGCAAAGTACGCGTTCATGTTGGGCGGCGGGGGCATCAAGGCGTGTATAAGGTTCTGGAACCGTTTGGTCCGTAGGATGGACGGGCTCAGGCGCGCTCGGGCCTGTGCCGGCGTCACGGATTTGGGCACGGCTTCGCGTTTCTTGTTCGCGAGGGTGAAGAGTGGGCCCTTGGGACCGGCCCGGCCTTTACGGGCCGCTACAGCACGTGCACGCGTCGAAGGCGTGAGACGCATAAAGGTCCTGGGCGTCATGGCTATGAATTCGGCGTTTGTGTAGTTGGAGCGGCGCTGCTGTTTCACGGGGCTCGGCCGCTTCACGGGGCTCCGCTGCCGCTTCACAGGGCTCGGCCGCTTCACAGGGGGGCTCGGACTCAGAGGTATTTTCATCAAAGGATCTTTGAGAATCTTACGGAGCGTCGCGAGACCAGGATAACTCACGCGGTACTTGAGACGGCCCTCGCTCGTGAACGTGTCGCTCGTGGAACGGTACCCGGGCGGAACGTACTTCATGAGGAACTGTCGCGTCAGGACGAGCTGGGGCATAGAACGGGCCGTCAGGTGAAGCATGTCCCGTAGGAACAGGTGCATGTCATAACGCGCATCCGTATCGGGCCCTATTCCAAACATTTTGGAAATGTAACCATTCTTATTCGCTGTATTCACGGCGGGATTCGTGCCCGTTTTCTCGAGACGGGCCCATCCAAAATCAGCAATTTTCGGCGCACCCCTGAACATGAGGATATTGTCGATGTGCAAGTCGTTGTGTCGAAAGTTCGGATAGGTCTGCATGATCGAATAAAGAGTATACAGGACTTTGTTTATGACACTCAGGACCTGAGTGTCCGTGAGCGTCTTTTCGTTCTTTTCGAGCCATTCACGCAAGGTCCCATCTGTTGCGCGCTCCATAAAGATGACGTACTGACGGTGAAGATCCACGCCCGTCGTCTTGTTTTTTATAGCCTTCATTTCATCCACGGGAACAAAGTCTGTACACTCCGTGACTTTGTCTTGGAGTTGGACGACGCCTCCAAGATGCGCAATTTTCTGTACAGCCTTGTGAATCTTGTACTCGACCAGGGCCGGCTGTTCCTCGTGACGCGCTTCGGCCGCCTTGTCAAAGGGCGCCACCTTGATGGCCAACTGGTTAAAGACGAATAAAGGGTTACGGTTCGCGGCAAAGATGACTCCCTGACGACCCGCACCTATTTTACGCAGGCCCTTGAGATACTTCAAGGACCCACAGTGGAGCGTGCGTTCATTCACGGGTGGGAGGGCACGGGGTGGGGGACGACGATTCAGGACGGGAAACATGGTCAGGTGTTTTACTGCGTTGTTTTTTGTCATTACACTATTCGGTACGCCCCGGGTCACTTTACGACCCGAGGGGCTTCTGTGATATACATACTTCCCTCTCGGCCCTACAGCAATCTTGAACCTCTTTTCACGGACCCAGTTCTCGACCATTAGTACTTGCAAACATTTTTACTCGTCCTCCTCCTCGTACTCGGTGTGTACGCTCTGCTCGTCGTCATCATCGACCAGGGCGCGGCTCGGGATCTTGTTGGCCGCGCTGAACTTCACCTGGTGAACACGGAACGTCAGGCCGAACCCGGCCGGAGTCCTCCAGATCTGGCTGAGCTCCACGAGCGTCGTGACGTTCTGGCCCTTCTCTAGGGTGTCAAGAGGAACGTCGACACCTTCGCTGTTGTACGACTCGGTCTTGACCTTGCCCGTTGCTGGGTCCGAGATCACCTTGAGGTTCAAGATCGGCGCGTAGCCCTCCTTGGTCGCCGGCTTGAAGGGACTCTTGTACTGATCGGTCAGAGAGTCGCGACTCATCTTCTTGCCCATGATCTCCTCACAGTGCTCGACCACAAAGTCCAGGACAGCCTTGTTGATCTCGTCCAACTTGTCGACCAGGGCCGCGTTATCGACGCTCAAGGGCAAAGAGGTACTTGTGACCTTGCCCGTCGCCTCCTCAGTAAACGTGCTCAGGCCAAAAGGTGCACGCAGGGCAGGTAACTTGAGCATGATCTTGCCACCGGCCTTGTGGTTCAAGTACACAGCCTTGCCTCCGCGTGCATTCTTGCGCACATCGGAAAACTTGATGTCGGAGACAGAGAGATCGGAAATCTTGATAATGTTCATTTCTACTGTATCAGGGTCTATGGTCTTTAGGCCAGGACCACCAGGGGTCCCGAACTTTTTTGTGCGTCCAAAGTAGGTCGAGATGGCAAACACGAAGCCGGCTGAAAACGCCCTGAGAGCATTTTTGAAAGCATCTAGAGAAGGCGGCAATCTCGCAAAAGCCGCCGCCAACTTCAAGTTGGCCGTGAATGCGTACAACGCGGCGAAAAACGCAGCGGCCAAGAATCCCACCCCATCAGCCTTGGAAAAGTTGAGAAATAGAATCATCGGAGTCAAAAAGGCCGCGACAAAGGCCCAAGAAGTGACGAGCAGAATGAAGGGGACCCGGAAACAGGGGCTAATAAGTACTAGTACGGGTCCAGAGACGGTGAAAATAGGAAATAAAAATTTCAACGTGACCAGAAATAAGAACGGAAAAATTACGGGAGTCTCACCGTCTGGAAACACAATGACAAAGTATCACATGTTCGAGACCCAGAACGGAAAAAATTACGTACAACTCGAGAATGGTACGTGGTATCGGCTCGGGAACACATCATCTACAAAATACAATAAGAACAAAAAGAATGGAAAATTCAAACAGAGACCAGGGTTTTTTGGTCGGTTAGGAGGCGCCGCCGCGGGAGCCGCGCGTGGAGTGGGAGGCGCCCTCGGAGGACTCGTCAAGCGGGGGCCCGCCAAGCCCGTGAACCCCAATAGCGAAACGGCGAGCCTCCTCCAGTCCACTAATAAAATCCCGAACAAATAGAAAGAGAAATGTTCCTGGTCCTCTTGTTCCTCTTCGGCCTCTTGGCCAGCCCCATGGCGTTCAGGACGGTCCGCCAGGTCCTTGGGTCATGGGTCGCCAGCGCCGAGGGTCTTCCGACGCTCGCGGGTCTGGCCGTCCATGCGTTTGTTTTCGTGCTCGTTCTCAGACTCTTGAAGCGTCGAGGAAGACCACAGGCCTCTGCACCGGCACCAATCTACGACCCGAGCGTATCCAGGGCGACCGACTACGGGTCGACCCTTGCCGCCAAGGGCCCAGATGCCGTCGTGTAATTTTTTTTCCACGTCTAAAGTAAAATGTTGATGAAGATGCTTACCGTAATCCTGCTTTTCTTCATCGTGGCAAACCCGGCCCTGTTCAAGATCATGCGTGGCGTGCTCGGCTCGTGGGTCGCCAGCGCCGAGGGTCTGCCCAGCACGGCCGGTCTGCTTCTGCACGCCGTGGTGTTTGCCGTGATCTGCCGCGTGATCATGCGCTTCCTGGCCCGGCGCCAGATGCTCAAGTACTACGCCCAGTACGCCGACGAGTACGCCGACGAGTACGCCGACGAGTACGCAGAGGAGGCCGAGAAGTACGCGGAGGACAAGGAGTAAATTTTCTAAACCTAAATAATGATAAAGTACTTTTTGCTGTTCCTGGTCTTGGCGAGTCCTCTCGTCTTCAGGACGGTACGCAAAGTGCTCGGCACGTGGGTCGCAAGTGCCGAGGGCCTTCCGACGGGCGCAGGTCTCGCTCTGCACGCCTTTATCTTCGCTCTTCTGTCTACCCGAGTCATCAGTATGTACGGTCGTGGCCGCGGCGGCGGTGGACGGCCTCCGCCACCTCCTCCCCCACCTCCTCCGCCGCCGCCCCCGCCCCCAGAGGACACGGACGCAGCAGCCCAAGACGATTCAGGAACTTCAGCATTTTTCCAGAAAATTTTCGGTAGTTATATATAAATGTGGACCAAGGTTCTGATATACATGGTTCTCTTCTACATCGTGGCTAATCCCGCGACGTTCAAGCTGGTCCGTAAGGCTCTGGGCTCGTGGGTCGCAAGTGCCGAGGGCCTTCCGACGAGTGCTGGTCTTTTGTTGCACTCGGCCGTGTACGTTCTCGTGGCGTGCTATCTGCCTTCCAAGATTGTGAGCGGGTACGCCGATGCCCCTGGTGCTCCCGCCACCAACCCCGTCACTCAGGCCGAGGCGGATGCTCAGAAGGCCAAGGTGGCCGCCGAGTTGGCGAATGCCAAGTTGGCCGCTGCGAACGCGTACGCGACGGCCCTGAAGGCGAGCATGGCACCGCCCCAGCAGGCCGCGCCCACCATGTCCAAGTACGCTGAGGAGTACGCCGACGAGTACGCGGAGTACTAGAGACCGAGGACCGGGCCCGAGGGGTCCTACGGACCCTCACCCCGCTCGAGAGACTAGAACTCCTCATCGAAACGCACGCCGTCACCTTCGGTCATCATGTGCTTTGAGTAGTCTCCGACGCGCTTTTCAAAGAAATTCGTCTTGCCTTCGAGACTTATAGTCTCCATCCAGGCGAAAGGGTTCTGCACGTTCCACGCGGGACTCAGGCCCAATTGTTTCAGGAGCCTGTCTCCTACGTACTGAATATATTGCTTCATTTGTTCGGCATCCATGCCTATGAGTTTGCATGGAAGCGCCTCCGTAATGAAGTTTTCTTCGGTCTCGACCGCGCTCCGGACGATGTCCTTCACGACGCTCTCAGGGACCTTGTTCGCCAGGTGGGCGTACAGGGCCAGGGCAAACTCGAGGTGGAGGCCCTCGTCGCGGCTGATGAGCTCGTTACTGAAGCACAGGCCTGGAAGGATCCCACGCTTCTTGAGCCAAAAGATGGCGCAGAACGACCCGCTGAAAAATATACCCTCGACGCACATGAATGCGACCAGACGCTGGGCGAATGGTGGTCCGGTCTCAGTGACGCCGTCACTGGTCCCCATCCAGCGCAGGGCCCAGGCCGCCTTGGACTTGACAGCCTCGGACGTTTCGACCGCTCGGAACAGTCCGTCCTTTTCGGCCCGGTCCTCGACCAACTTATCAATCATGAGACTGTACGTTTCGCCGTGGATCGCCTCGTTGAAGCCCTGGTACGCGTAAAAGGACCGCGCTTCGGAAATCTGAACCTCGGACCCAAAGTTCAGATTGATATTCTCCATGACGATACCATCACTCGCGGCGAAGAAAGCGAGGACCATTTTTATAAAGTGCTTTTCGGGATCAGTCAAGCGGGCCCAATCCTTCACGTCACTTGCCAGGTCTATCTCTTCGGCTGTCCAGAATGACCCTACGGCTTTTTTATACAGTGCCCACAGATCAGGGTACCTTATGGGAAACACGGTGAACCGATCTGTGGTCACATCAAGGATGGACTCCGTCATTTGAGAAGTGAGCACTTTTTATTCTTAACTAGAGACTGGCATACAAGTTCCCGAGTGGCGTCAGGGGAGGGAGTGCCGTGGGAAAGTGTTGATACGAGGCGAAAAGGGCCGACTGGTTCATGACGTCAGGATTGCCCGGGCTCATCACCGAGTCTGGCTGGCCCGCGAGGGGGTAATCGGGACTGGCCGCAGCGGGCCCGGGGGCCGCAAGCAAAAACCGCTCCTTCCACGAGTATCTTTGAACGTAGGACCTCTGATTCATACCCGCGACGGTCTGTGACATGAATTGGGCCGTACCATTCGTATTTATGTTTGCGGGTGTGGGATACGACCAATCAAAACCCGGAACATGGACGTTCGGACAACACGTGGCGGACCAGTCTGCACACGAGTACTCTGTGACCCATATGGGCATGTGATACTTGGACCATACAGAATCTACGTAATTCAGAAAACTCTCCGCTTTGGGCGGTCCGTACCAGTGAATAGCCATGATGGACGGGAAGACGGGGCTCGAGGTCTGACTCAATTGAATGAAAAAATTATCGATCCAAATGGTCGGGTCGAGCGTGACTGTGTTTGCAGGCTGGCCCTTATTGGCCAAGTTTATGGTCACGGGGCCGGACACACCCGACGGTTGTTCCGAATTGTTTTTGGACGGTCCCTTTATCATACTTCCGTACATCACGGGGGCGACGAGCGTTCGACCGGTCGTGGCCAGGTTTTTCCAAAAGGCGACGGCGTCCGAGACTTGCATGTTTCCTTGGGCCTGTTCATTCGTGCCGTCCGGCTCGTTGTATCCGAGCAAAATGTCGTTCGGTCCCGGAGGTCCGTTCAAAGTCAGGGACGCGAGGACACCCTGGGGATTCTTGGTCTTGGCCACGTTCCAAAACATGGGAAAGAAAGGAAGGTTCGGGGCCGGAGAGGGCGCCGTGGGTCCCCACGTGTAGAACCACCCGCAGTTCAGGGCCGAGATCTTGGCCGTACACGTCGGGTCCCCGACACCCGCCACGAATCCCTTTTTCGGGCTCGCCGTGAGGGCCGCCGCCAGGGACGGGGGCGGTGCAGGGACTTGGGCCACGGGTGGGGCGTCCGGAGGCGACTCGTCCACGACGGGTGTGGTGGCGGGTGGGGGTGTGTAGTCGAGGAGCGCCAAGGCGGACTGTGTAGCTCCACGGGTCCCTGTAAACGTCGGTCCCGTCGGGGCCGCCGCCTGAGTCGGGACCTGAATGGTACTTTCCCGAACGTTCAGGGCCTGTATATCAGCCATCTGTGAATTGAACGAGGGAGCCTGCCATTTTCGCTCGAATCGTTCTGACATCTTGTACATCTCCAAGGTGCACAGCAGGCCAAGTATGATGAGAGCGGCGAACACGTCGTCCTCCATCGTCCTGTTACAAAGGAACAAAATTTTTAAGATTGTTCAGTACCAGATGACGTCGACCGTTGCACAAACGCCCCAGGGCGGGGTCGCATCCATAGTCACTCAAAACATAAATGGGTTTTATGCCGTGTCCAAAACAGCCTCAAATACACTCACATTCTTCGTCCAATCGGCCATGCCATACGGCATTCAGCCCGGCTGGGTCATAAACGATGTACCCGGTCTCGTGGGTCAGACGCGCGTGACTCGAGTGACACCTTACCAAGGATCATATCCAGGCCAGGGGGCTTTCAACGGGACGATAGATTTTCAAGTGAACGTGGCGCAGACGATACAGGGCGTCCAGACGGCCAGGATGGCGACGGTCAGTCCAGCGCCGATCATCGTTCCGCCCCCGCCCCCGACCCTCTCGGGTGTTTACTTTACCCAGACGGGCGCAGTTGTATTTTATTCGAACGTGTCCCTGCCAAGAGACCTCACGCTCGGCTGGCTCATCAAGGGTCTCCCGGGCATCCCGGCCCAAATGGTCCTGAACGTCGCTTCCGTCTCGTTCCAGACGGGAAGTCTCGGGGCCATCAATTACAAAGGAATCGTGACCGCCTTTCCACTCCCCGTTCCCGTGCAGACACCATCGGATCCGAACGCATTTTCCAAATTTCAAGCAGTCATTACAAAATTGGGCAGTAGGTTCGAAGAGGTCCTCCGTGGGGAAGTCATAGGTCTGGCCCAGAAGCCCATGGCCGACCCGGCCAAGTTCCGTGCTTTACTCGTGGCGACCCCGAATCTTTTGAATTTTTTTTCACAAAAAACTCAATTGGCCACGGGGGATATCCTTGCGGACCCGTCTCGGCTCAAGTCGGCCCTGTCACAACTGCCCGAACTGGCGAACGCCATAGGCCAACGCATGTCAGTCTCACGGAGCCCTCTGCTCGACGGCTTCTTGAACGACGTCAATATGCTTGGCGCGCTCCAAGACGGGAACGTGTTGCCCGTGGCCCTTCCATCGACGGATGCATGGCCCCTCGGCTTCCCCGTGTACAAGCAAGGCGCGCTCGTGGATCCGACCCTGAGTACCGCTTTCGTGCCCCAGCCCGTATCAGCCCCGCCTCCTTTCGTACGGGCCCCCATAGAGGATTCGAACTTCAAGAGGTTCCCCGTGGATGTGCGCCCGCTCGGAGACGTCACGCCCGACCCACCGTTTCCCCTGGATAAAAACCTTACAGAAAAGAGAAACCTTGGATTCAACGCGGGCGGTGTGCTCTCTCTCGATGCCGTGGGCCCTCAAGAGGAGTACATAGCGAACGTCTCGAGTTTTCACGAAAGTCAGTGGTCGGCCGAGTTTCCCCAGTACACGAATGCCGTCTTGTACCAACAGTACTTTCCCGTTGTCAAAAATTTTTCAAATACTTTTATTCAACCATTCGTTTCGGGTATAGCAACTGTGGAACTCCGACCCACGGAACAGGGCGACCTCTTTTCGAACATGCACCTCCAAGTGGCCTTACCAGCCTTGCCCTCGGGAAATAATTACACGAATCAGATTGGCCGGGCCCTTATTCAACAAGTAGATTTCATCATCAACGAGACGGTCGTTGAGACCATCTATGATGATTGGCTGACCATCAAAGATCAGACGTTCCTGGATTACGACGAGCAAATAGGTATGTTCAACCAGGTGAACGGAGGACAGGGCAATCAGAACCTGAGTCCGAGTGCGCCCCTGAACCTTTTGATTCCGCTCGAGTTCTTCTTCTGTCGGCGCCACAGTCACGCAAATAAAGGACGCGAACGGCTCCGAAGACCCTTCTTCCCCGTGTGTGCCTTGTGGGCCGGCCAGCGCATATACATCCGTTTTACTTTTAGGCCCCAGTACTGGTTCACAAATTACACGGGACCCATGGACATTATTAATCCTTTACTCGTCGTCGAGTCCGTCCTCTTGACGCCCCCGGAGCGCATTTACTACAGAAACACACCCTTGCGATACATAGTACCCATCGTCAAGAAGGAGTCGACGACACAGTATCAGCAAGGAACGGTCGTCATGAACCTGACAGCGAACTTTCCTGTCCAGATCCTCGCATGGTTCATTCGTAATAAAGCCTATGAATCTCCCGTGCCCAATTACTACGACGTGAGGTACCTCTACGGGTACGCGACCCAGTACATCAGCACGGCCGTGCCTCTCTCGTTCCCTTCGGGCTCGGCCCAGTACATAGATGCCATACAGACGGTCAAGGTGACCGTGAACAACGTGGACATCCTTGACACTTTTGCGAACGGTCCGTATACCTCATTCTTGCAGCCCATGCAGCACGGTCTGTCCGTGCCCCAAAAGAACATTTACATGTACTCGTTCGGATTGAATATTACTGAATACAATCAGGGCGGGTACTTGAATTTTTCAAAATTAAATTCCCAGACGTCCAACTTGACCATCACCTTCTTGCCAGCCTACAGAACCTCCATCGCGAATTACTCTCTGTACCTGTTTTATTACGGGTTCTCGATCCTCGAGTTCAAGGGGGGCTTTGCGGCCGTATCTTATCTTTGAGCATGTAATCTATAATCCCATTCACGATGGCAAACTTAATAAAGTTGAGTTGGGCAACGGTCGTGGTGAGTCCCTGAAACTGTATGCGCTCGGTCCGACAAAAAGGATCAAAAAGTTTTTTCGAGTACCCGTCCAGACTAGACTTGTACGCGACGTGGACCGTGAAGGGCCTTCCGGTCGGTCCCGTGTACGTCACGTGTTTATTCTTGGCGTAATTCGTCACAAACCACTCGAGGTTCCGGAGAGAAACACCATGGGTCTTGGTCGTCAAGATATCGTGAAGTTTTCTCGAGTTTTCCGACTCGGCGTAAAACTTCGTCAGGGACTCGAGGAGTACGTCCGAACGAGTAGACATTACTTGCAGGGCCTTCTAAATGTTTAAGCGAGGACGACTTGAAAAGTTTTCACATGCAGGACAACCAGCCAGAAAGAGGGGCGGGAGACTGTGTGTATGGTGGCGCGTCACAGTCTGAGGCTCAGGCGACTCGGCACGCATGAGTACCAGAGGTTTTTGGTCCTGGTGCGTTTTGCAGTACCCGTCTATACGTGCGTGACGTGTACACCTCGTGCCTTTGCCGACCAGACCTAGACACTGATCCGTCCGCGTGCCTTCGAGACCCGCCACTTCCTTCATGATGCGCTCGTACGAAAGTCTGTACGTCTTGGAAATATGTTGGACGACGTTACTGAGTCGTTCCGAGACTCGACGGTTCACCTCGTTTTCTATGACTTCCATGATCTGTTTGTCCATTGCTCAAGACGCGTCCTGTTTCTTAAAATATGCATCGAGCGTGCGCATCTTCGGGTCGTACGTCCCCTTTTTGGACCCTGCCGTCGCCGCGCCGAAGATGACCTGTTCGGACCCTGTTCCGACGAGAGGCTCTAGGAGATCCAGAACCGGCTTTTTGAACTGGTTTGTGAAATAGTACTGATAGTCGAGCGGGACGTTGTTGTCCCGGACCCATACAGGGTCTTCGACCTTTTCGAAGAGCTTTCCCGGTCCCTGAATCACGAGAAAAGGGACCCTGTCACCCTGTTGAGGTTCGGACCCGGGGGCGCGCGCACGCATCTTGTCTCGCACGGCGACGTGAGGCAACGCATCCGATTTGTAGCCCGTGCCGAGTTGTTTGCTCATCAAGAGCTTCTCAACGGGCACGCGACCGGTGACGAGGTCTTCGGCCGCTTGGCGCGCTCTGTGAATCACGGGTCTCGGGTCAGAGCTTTCGAGCATTTGGCCCAAGAGCTCCTTGAGGGTCTCACGCACGTACGGACACGAGTCGCGGCGGACCACCTGGAGGCCCTTGACGTCAATCTTTTTGAAAACGACCGCGTCCCCTTTCTTTTCGAACATTTTGGCCGCGTACCTCTTTTTGGAGTACAGAAAGTACGGACAATAGACTTTTTCGAGCTCGAGACTGTTGGGGGCCCTGAAAAGCTTCGTACAAGCCTCCGCTGCGAGCTCGCCCTGTGCCCACGAGTAGTCGATCGCGTCTTGGCCTTTGCGGCCCTGAACGTCGAACTCGACCATGACCGAGTCCGTATTTTTGACAATCATGCACCCGACTCCCGCCTGAAAAGTACCCGCTTCCGTCTCGAGGTCGTAGACTCTGTCTGTACAAAAATAAACTCCGTCTCCAAGAACTACACCTCCTTGAAATTCATGTTTCAGGTTTGGCGTTATTTTTACGACTTTACTTGGCGTGCGAGCTTTAGATTTCGTAGTAAAATTTACTTGATAAGCACTTCCTTGCGCTGAAAAGGTGACATTAAAACCCAATATTTTTAGACGAATGTGGTAATACTGAGCTATATCTTGGCGAAACGTCCTGAAGTAGCCCCGTGGAGAGGCAGACATGGCACTTTCTTGCGACGAGAAAATGTCGAGACTTTTTTGAAAACCACTTGGTGGCGGCCCAAGTTGGAAAATATCCGGGAAAGAATGAAAGAGTTCCGTTCCTACTTGAACATCTCCCGGTTTCACAAGTCCAAGACTCTTATCAAGAAGAGAATGGTCTTCAGTCACATCTACAATACCCGTTCGAGATGCAACCCTCCATATATTCTTCTCACACTTGTGCCTAATGACTCGCCTGATTGGCTTCCAGCCGAGGTGCGTCCACGTTTCAACACCATGAAGATCACACTGTTCCTTTGAATCTCCTTCTTTTAGGAATCCCGGATAATCTATCCATTCATCTTCTTCCACAAGACCCGCGATAGGCTTGACATATACAAGACCGTCCACCTTGATGAGTACGGCGGTGTCCGCCGTTACAGAGTCCCCGTACCGCACCTTGGCACCAGGAAAGTTCGCCTCGACGTAATTCTTGGTCTCCTCGATCATCTGGCGACCACGCATGGTGACGGTGCTTGCGATGGCCACGCAGGGCAACATACCCTTGGAGGCGCCCGTGAACCCGTAGATGGAATTCATGCTGATCTTGTACGCAAGTTGTTGGCCGTTATAGATGGCCTCCATAGGTGTTCCTTCAGAAGCGGCCATCAACTTCTTGGCCTTTTTGCGATAGGCCTTGAGGTCCGTGAGGATGGTGGGGAGAAGGGAAACCACGGGTTTCCCTTGCGAGGACTGCGCAAACTTGTACGGGCCGAACGTCTTGTACTCGACGCCCGGCACATCTCCCCACTTGGGGTCCATGACTAGTGTCGAGTAGCACAGGTTCTCGGCACACATGATGCTTGGATACAGAGACGCAAAGTCCAGGGCTGTGATCGGCCCGTAGTACGCACCGGTCTGGGCTTCAAGCACGGTCGCGCCTTGGTACCCTCCATCCTCTCCCCCGGAACCTCCTCCCCTTCTAAACGTCGGAATCAGGAACCCGAGTTCCCTGGCCTTTTTGGCCATCTGTGAAAAAACCTTGATCTGTT
>Ga0007809_10000262_pt1 | contig 21069 bp, 18 predicted proteins | sample CryBogCBE02Aug07_FD_60383 | JGI IMG/M metagenome (GOLD analysis project Ga0007809, IMG submission 60383) | Freshwater microbial communities from Crystal Bog, Wisconsin, USA - CBE02Aug07 | ecosystem: Environmental > Aquatic > Freshwater > Lake | place: Crystal Bog, Wisconsin, USA | collected...
GTCCGGTTGTCCGGGAACAGCAGCCGGAGCGTGGTGCTGGCGGCCAGCGCGCCGGCGACTTGGACAAGCAGGTAGGGTGTCAGGTCCCTGGGGGGGAAACGGCCCGCGGCGCTGAACGCGATGCTGACCGCGGGATTCAGGTGGGCCCCCGAGAGATCGCCGAAGGTGTAAACCATCACCATGACGACAAGCCCCCATGCCAGGGCAACCCCCTGGTGGGTGAGCACGCCGCCGGTGATTTGGTTCACCACGATGGCCCCCGTGCCGGCAAAGATCATCGCGTAGGTGCCGAGGAACTCGGCTAGGAGGCGTCGGGCAAGGGAGGGCATCGGGGTCAAAGGGATGCTCCGCGCCTCAGTCCCGCGGCGTAGGCCTCGAAGACCATACGGATCTGGTCGCGGACTCGGCGGAATTCGTTGAGGACTTCCTCCTCGGTTCCCGTCGCATGGGCCGGGTCATCGAAACCCCAGTGAAAGTGGCGAAGCTGACCAGGGAACATGGGGCAGGCTTGGTCGGCATTGCCGCAGACGGTGATCACCGTATCGACGTTGCGGCCTAGGAATTCATCGAGGTGTTTGGAGGTGTGGCTGGAGATGTCGATCCCGATCTCCTTCATGACCTCGATCGACTTGCGATGGACATACCCGGCGGGCTTGGAGCCGGCACTGGCCACCTCGATGAGACCGCCGGCGGCTGCTCGGAGGATGCCTTCGGCGAGATGACTGCGGCAGGAGTTGCCGGTGCAGAGGATAAGAACGAGAGGTTTCATGGGAAAAGTGGAGAAATTGAAAAGTGAAGAGCGGGAAATGAATCAGCAGCATCCGGGGCCGCTGCAGCAGGAGGAACTTTCCTGAGGTTTCGGAAGGCAGATCTCCCTGGCAAGGCAGTCGGTGTGTTTCGTGCCCAAGGTGAAGATGAGCGAGTCCTCTTGGAATGCCGCCGACTCGATCGGGAACTGGGAGATGAATCCGTCTTCATATTCGATCTCCGCCTCCAGATCGTCGTTGCCGAGAATGGGTGCGGCACGATCGATGATGTCGGCCAGTGTTCCGGCAGTGAGACGGTGATCAATGTCGTCCGCCACCCAGGTCTGGAGGCAGAGCGAAGGGATCCTGCGTACTGTCCCTCCGCAGTCCAGGAATGTTTTGTCGACTCGACCGACTTCCGTGACATGGGCATGAGCCGGGATGAATCCGCCATCGGGCAGGAGAAAACGGAGTTGGAGTGCCGGATGATCCCGGAGGGTCGTCAGGAGGAATGATGTGTTCATGGCGTGGGGATTAGCAGGCACAGCGCAGGCGCGTGTTCTGGGAGGATGCAATCAGGTCGATGCAGCGGAAGAACTCCACGAAGCAGGGGCAGGCGATCCGGTAGAACACCTGGAGGCCCCGTTTCTCACAGGCAAGCAGCCCCGCCCTTTTCATGACGGCGAGGTGCTTCGACACCGTGGTGATGTCGCATCCCGCCACTTCGGTCAGTTCGCAGACGCATTTTTCGCCATCCAACAGCAGCTCCATGAAGAGAAGCCGGGTCGGATGGGCCATGGCCTTCACGACGGAAGAACGCCGGGAGGCCGTCGCTTTGCGTTGGGGAAGTCGGATGCGCATATTTGGCAAATATGCCAAATGGTTGATCGAGTCAATTCCCGTTGAAGAGTTTCGCGGGAAAGCGCCTGCTAGAGACCTGCCAGATAGCGCTCCGCGTCGATGGCGGCAGCGCAGCCCATCCCGGCGGCTGTGATCGCCTGACGGTAGACCGAGTCGGCGCAGTCGCCCGCAGCGAAAACGCCCTGGACATTGGTCCTGCTGCCTTCGCCGAGCGTGATGTAGCCCGCCTCATCCATCGTGAGCTGACCCTGAAAGACCCGGGTGTTGGGCGTATGGCCGATCGCAACAAAGACGCCGGCGCAGTCGAGCGTACTCGTTTCGCCGGTGACGGTATTTTTCAGGCGGACTCCGGTGACCTGCCCCTTGGAGACATCGAGAACTTCCTCCACGGCGGAGTTCCAGACCGGGGTGATCTTCTCGTTGGCCAATGTCCGCTCCGCCATGATGCGCGATGCGCGGAGCGAATCCCTGCGGTGGATCAGGTGGACTTGGGAGGCGAAGCGGGTGAGGTACATGGCCTCCTCGCAGGCGGAGTCACCTCCGCCGACGACCACGAGAGGCTTGTTGCGGAAAACGGGAAGGGCCCCGTCGCAGGTTGCGCAGTAGGTGACACCCTTGTTCTCGAGTTCATGCTCGCCGGGAACGCCGAGGTGGCGGTGTCCGGCGCCGACGGCCACGATCACGCTCTTCGTCTCGATAGCCTGTCCGTCCACGGTGAGTTTCAGCGGGGTGCCTGAAAAATCGACCGATTCCACGCGGCTGAGGAACTGAACGCGCGTGCCGAAACGTGTCGCCTGCTCCTGCATCTCCGTCATGAGGCCCGTTCCCTCCACACCGTTTCGAAAGCCGGGGAAGTTCTCGACGATCGAGGTGGTGGTGAGAAGTCCGCCAGGCTGCTGGCCCGTGATGAGGAGGGGGGTGAGGTTGGCGCGCGCCGTGTAGATGGCGGCTGTCCATCCGGCGCAGCCAGAGCCGATGATGACGACATTTTCCATGAGTCGGGTGTGGTGATGGGTTAATCGGTGAACCGGTAGATCGGCTCGATGGGGGATGTATGATCCTTGCGGACCAGTTCTTCCAACTGGCCGTTCCCAAGGCCGTAGACCCACCCGTGAATGGTGAGTCTCTGTGTCTTCCAGGCGTTCTGGATGATCGAGAGGTGGGTCAGGTGGTCGACCTGTTCGATGATATTGAACCGGACCAAACGTTTCACGCGCTCCTCGGGGGGTAGGTTGTCCAGTGCCTCCCGGTGAAGCCTGTAGACGTCCTTGATATGGAGGAGCCACTTGTTGGCGATCATCAGGCCGGAATTTTCGGAGCGAAGTGCCGCTTGGATGCCGCCGCAACCATCGTGGCCGCAGACGATGATGTGCTCCACCTTCAGCACGGAGATCGCGTACTGCAGGACGCTCAGGCAGTTGAAATCGGTCCTGATGACCTGGTTGGCGATATTCCGGTGGACGAAGATCTCGCCCGGGCTGGCATTGACCACCGTTTCCGCCGGCACGCGGCTGTCTGAGCAGCCGATCCACAGGAACTTGGGCCGCTGCTCGACCGCCAGTTCCTTGAAATAGTTCGGATTTCCGCGGATCACCTCCTCGGACCAGGCTTTGTTGCCGGCGAGGAGCTTGTCGGTAAGGCAGGAGTGATCGCTCGTCATGAATCGGTGGCTGTGCGGGTCACTACGGTTGCAGAACCGTTCGGGAGGGCAAGGGCAAAGGTCTCATTCCGTGGCATGGGCTCCGGGAAGAATCCCGTGACGGGCCTCGGCCTCCCTGCAGAGGGAGGCGTAGAGGCCTCCCGCCGTCAACAGGGAGGCATGGTCGCCCCGCTCGACGATGGAGCCGCGCTCCATGACCAGGATCTGATCGGCGTGCTGCACGGTCGAGAGACGGTGGGCGATCACGAAGCTCGTCCGTCCCGAGAGCAGGTGGCGGAGCGCTTCCTGAATCAGTCGTTCGGTGGTGTTGTCGACGCTTGCCGTCGCCTCGTCGAGGACAAGGATCGGGGGATTCTTCAGCAGGGCCCTCGCGATGGAGAGGCGCTGTTTTTCGCCCACGCTGAGTTTCACACCGCGCTCGCCGAGCTTCGCGTGGAGTCCCTCCGGGAGCCTCCTGACAAAGGAATCCGCGTTGGCGGCGGCGAGCACCCGCCATAGCTCCTCCTCGGTGGCGTCGGGTTTGGCGATCAGCAGATTCTCGGCCGTGGTGCCGTTGAAAAGGAAGCTCTCCTGGGTGACCATCGCCACCGAGCGCCGGAGTTCAGCGAGCGGGATCTCCCTGATCGGCGTGCCGTCGAGCAGGATTTCCCCCTCGCTCAGTTCGTAGAAGCGACTGAGCAGGTTCACGAGAGTCGTCTTGCCTGCTCCGGTCGGGCCCACCAGCGCAATCATCTCACCCGGTCGGGCATGCAGGCTGATGTCCCGAAGCACGGGCTGTCCCGTTTTATAGGCGAAGCCGACCCCCTCGTAGCGGACCTCGCCGCGCAGCGGTTGGGCAAGCGTTCCGGCGGGTGCTTCACTCTTCCACCCCTCCTCGAGCGGGGCGTCAAGGATCGAGAAGACCCGCTCGCTGGCGGCGCGGCCCGACTGGAGGAGCTGGTTGAGCGAGTGGAGGCGTCCCACCGGCTCGTAGAGGAAGGGGGCGAGGACCAGGAAGGCGACGAAGCCCCCGAGGTCCATGGTTCCAGCCAGCACCTGGCGGCCTCCCGCCAGCAGGATCATCATCAGCCCGAGATTACCGAGAAAACTCATCGAAGGGTTGTAGAGCGCCCAGTAGCGCATCACCACGAGGGTGGCCTGCCTCAGACGCTCGCTGGCGGCATTGAATCGCGCGTGCTCCCGCTCCTCGGTGGCGTAGGTCTTGATCTGGCGAATCCCGTCGAGGTTGTCGTGCAGCAGGGAGTTGAGATCCGAGGTGGCGATTCGCGTGGCCCGGTAGCGCTTCCCGGCGGTGAGCGTGTAGGCCAGCGCCCCGAGTGTCAGGAACGGCACGGGGGTCAGGGCCGCCAGCGTCAGGCCCGGGCTGTAATGGGCCATGAGCGTCAGGACAATCCCGATCTGGAGCACGGCGACGCTTCCCTGCTCGATCCCGTCGATGAGCATCCGCTCCACATTGGTCACGTCCTCGACAAGCCGGGTCATGATATCGCCGGTGGAGCGGTTATCGAACCAGGGAAGGGGCAGCTTCTGGATGCGTGCGTAGAGGTCGCTGCGAAGATCGAAGATGACGCACTGCTCGAAATGGTTATTGAGCAGGATGCGCAGGGCATTGAGCAGATCGCGGGCAAAGAATGCGGCCAGTCCCGCAAGCACGAGCGGGATCAGTTTCTCGGGATGGTGCTGCCGCAGGACGAGATCAACCACCCGCTGGGTGACGGCCGGAAAGACCGCGACCATCGCCGTGCCGGTCACCGCGCAGAGGAGGGTGCCGAGCGCGAGAAGGGGATATCGGGCCGAATAACGGAAAACACGCAGGAAAATTCGCATGGCAAAGATGTGATCCTGACGGATCCGACGAAGGTCTGAAAGTGGGGAAAACGGCGCCCTGTGCATCTTGGAAGCCGGGGTGGGTGGTCGAAATCGACCACTTATAGTTCATGCCGGGATGGGTGGGCAAAAAGCAGCACGCCGAATCTTTTGAAAGAGATGGAGGGGTTGGGAGGGGTTGCTAATGAAAGTTGGCACACGGGTTGCTTTAAGCCCTTTACCGTCCTTGCGGGCGTCATAACACCAACACCAACCCAATGAAGAACAAAACCACCTCCGTGCTCCGGTTGCTTGCTGCGGTCGCCTCCCTGGCGATCCTTGGCGCCGTCACATCCACCCTCCATGCCGAGGATGCCCAGGCGGCAGTCCCTGCAGCGGCAGCATCACCGTCACCGAGCCCAGTACCGTTCGCGAAGGCTTCGGTGGCTGACCAGATCGCTTTCCTCTCGGCGGCACATGAAAATAGTGCTCCCCCGACCACGATCGTCCCCGAGTCTGATCCCGGTCACAACGCCTGGATGATGGTCTCGGCTGCCTTTGTGCTCATGATGACCCTGCCGGGTCTGGCCCTCTTCTATGGAGGACTGGTCCGTTCCAAGAATATCCTCTCCATCATCGCGATGTGTTTCGGCATCACGGCGCTGGTGAGCGTCCTCTGGTGGGCCGTGGGATACAGCCTTGTCTTCGGAGCGAACTTCACGCCCACCGGCGGCACAAGCCTGCTCGGCTACATTTTCGGTGGAACTGAGAACTTCTTCTTCAAGGGAGTCGATTCCAATCCGAACACCAGCTACGCGTACTGGGTTTCCCAGAACGTGTTCTCCATTTTCCAGCTTACCTTTGCCATCATCACCCCGGCGCTCATCTTCGGATCCACCGCGGAGCGCTTGAAGTTCCCGGCCCTGATGGCCTTCGTCTTCTTCTGGATGTTCGGAGTCTACTTTCCCCTTGCCCACATGGTGTGGGGTTCCACCGGACTTATGAACGGTGTCTGGAACGCCGCGGCGAAGATCCCCGCGATCGACTTCGCCGGCGGCACCGTGGTGCACATGTCCTCCGGTTGGACGGCCCTCATTCTTTGCCTGCTCCTTGGCAAGCGCGTCGGGCACGGCAAAGAGCCAATGCCCCCGCACAGCCTGGTTCTCACCTTCATCGGAACCGCCCTCCTTTGGGTCGGCTGGTATGGGTTCAACGCCGGCAGCGCCGTGGCTGCCGACTCGATCGCCGCCAACGCCTTCACCACGACGACTCTCGCCACGGCAGTGGGCGCCTTCACCTGGCCTCTCATCGAGTGGATCCTCAAGGGCAAGCCGACCATCCTGGGCTTCTGCTCGGGCGCGGTGGCCGGGCTGGTCGTGATCACTCCCGCGTGCGGTTTTGTGAACACCACTGGAGCGGTTATCATCGGAGTGGTTGCCGGTGTGGTTCCCTACATCTTTTGCACGGTCGTGAAGGGGATCTTCAAGTATGACGATGCGCTCGACACGTTCGGTGTGCATGGCGTTGGAGGAACATGCGGTGCGCTGATCACCGGCATCCTTGTCGATCCCTCCGTGAATGGGAACCTCCAGGCAGTTGCGGCTCCAGGAGCACCTAACGCCGCGATGCAGAATGGACTGATCACTGCCATCACCAACCACTCGCTTGTGATCGCCCAGGCCAAGGCCGCCGGCGTTACCATCGCACTGGCAGTTGTGGGCACGCTGATTATAGGCGGCATCATCAAGCTGGTCATCGGACTACGCCCCACTCCCGAAGCCGAGCACCAGGGTCTCGACATCACCGATCACGGTGAGGAGGGATACGCCCACTAATCACGCGGCGAACCAACAAACCATCAACATCCATGAAAAAAATCGAAGCCATCATCAAGCCCTTCAAGCTGGAGGAGGTAAAAGACGCCCTCAGCGAGATCGGAATCGAGGGAATGACCGTCACCGAGGTCAAGGGTTTCGGGCGCCAGAAAGGGCACACCGAGATCTACCGCGGTAGCGAGTACACGGTCGACTTCCTGCCCAAGATCAAGATCGAGCTCGTCGTCGCTGACGGCGTGCTCGAGGGGGCCGTCGGGGCGATCGTCAAGACCGCCAAGACCGGCAAGATCGGCGACGGCAAGGTCTTCGTCCTCCCTGTGGAGAACGCGATCCGTATCCGTACCGACGAGACCGGTGACAAGGCGGTCTGAGGTCCGCTGATCACAGTCCAATCAGCGAAGGCGGGGACTCCGGTCCCCGCCTTTTTGCTGCCTGGAAGAACCCGCCCCCTTGTTGCCCTTTTTGTCACGCCGCCTGCCCGCTCCCGTCGCGGAGGATTTTTTAGTCCCGCGCGAAGTTTCCAGGATCTCGCGCACCAGGGCGTTGGGAAACTGGCGCGAAGGGGTGATGGCGTAGAAGCTCTCCCTGATCTGACTGATTCTCCTGAGTTCAACGAGTGATCCGTCCCGCAACTCGTCGCGCACGACAACCCTCGGTACCAAGGTGACGGCATCCGCTTCGCGGGCCAGCAGGCGGAGCATCGGCATGTCCGTGACCTCGGCCATGATCAGGGGGCGGACCCCTTGACGCTCAAGAAGAAGATCAAAAGGCCCCCGGATACTGCTCTCAAGGGTGGGGAGTATCATGGGCATTCCCTCCAGCGATTCGGGAAAGCGGAAGCGGGGGTGTTTCCGGCGTGCAACGAGGCTCATCTCCTGCTCGTCCAGAAGATGGCTTCGGAGATCCGTCTCCGCATCGCGTGGCACCGGAAGATTCGAGAGGACCATGTCAACAGCATGAGCCTCAAGCATGCCCAGCAAGTCGCGCAGGCCCCCGGTCCTGAGCACCAATTCAACGTCATTTCGCGCGAGCAAGGGGCGGAGCAGTTCCAGTTGGAAGTTGCGGGAGAGCGTGGCCACCGCGCCGACGCGGAGGATCTGGCGCTGCTTGGGCACCCGGTGCTTGAGTGCATCCACCATTTCCTCCCCGCTGCGGAAGATTGTCTCGGCGTAGTCGAGAGCGAGTCTGCCGGCCTCGGTGAGTTCCAGGCGTTTTTTGCGCCGCTCGAAGAGTTCCTGGCCGAGGCTCTCCTCCAGTTGTCGCAGTTGGATGCTCAGGGCCGACGGGGAGATGCGCAGGTGCTCGGCCGCACGGGTCAGGTTGCCCGTCTGCGCGATCGTCCGGAAATAACGCAGGTGATGGTAGTTGAGGAAGGACACAAATGTTTAATTTAATAAAACGATCTATTAAAAATCATCTATTGGATCAATAGTAATGAGGGCTCTTACGATGGATGCATGAATCCATACCATTCGTCCGCGGCTCTCTTTCCCCTCCTCGTTCCGCTTCCGCTGCTGACCGCATTGCTCCTGCCCGGGGGGCTCGCCAATACAATGCCGGCCCGGACAGGGATGGTCGCGCAGCTCCTCGGGCTGTGCTCCCTTCTCCTCTCGCTTGTTTCGTCCGCGGCTCTGGCGCTTGCGGGGCATCCCTTGGCATTCACGGCGGCCTCGTGGGGGCCGGTCGCCCTTTCCACCTACTTCGATGCCGTCTCCGCGGTGATGCTGGTGCTTGCGGCCTTCCTGGCGGTGGCCGTGATCCGCTTCTCCGGGAATTACCTGGGAGGCAATCCCGATCAGGGGCGGTTCTTCAAGTGGCTCTTGGTGACCGCCGGGTGCGTGCTGCTGCTGGTCGTCTCCGGAAACCTCGCCCTCTTCGTCCTCTCGTGGATGGGGGTCAGCATGGCCCTCCACAAACTGCTCACTTTCTATCCCGACCGGCCCGCAGCCATGACGGCCGCCCGGAAGAAGTTCCTCTTCAGCAGGTTCGGCGACATTGCCCTCCTCGCCGCGCTCTGGGCCGCCTGGCACACCTTCGGAACCCTCGATTACGCCCCCCTCTTTACCGCGGCTTCCGGGGATGACGGGGTCCATTCGGGATCGATCCAAGGCATCTCGCTCTTTCTGGTGCTGGCGGCTGTGCTGAAGTCGGCCCAGTTCCCCTTCCACGGATGGCTTCCCGACACGATGGAGACCCCCACGCCGGTCTCGGCCCTCATGCATGCGGGGATCATCAACGCCGGTGGCTTCCTCATCATCAGGTTCAGCCCGCTCATGGCCAAGGCCCCCCATGCGCTCGAACTGCTCGCGGCCGTCGGGGGATTCACCGCCCTGTTCGGCTCCCTCGTCATGATCACGCAGACCAGCGTGAAGCGGACACTCGCCTTCTCGACGGTCGCGCAGATGGGATTCATGATGCTGCAGTGCGGCCTCGGAGCCTTCGCGCTCGCCCTGCTCCACATCGCCGCCCACTCGCTCTACAAGGCGCATGCCTTCCTTTCCTCGGGAAGCGTGATCGCCGGGGCGCGTGCCGCCGGATCCCCGCCCGCCCGGTGCTACCGGGGGATCCCCGGAGCGCTCGCGGCCTTCGCTGTAGCGGGCGCTCTTGTCGGTCTTCTTTCCCTCGAGTCCGGCGGCGCCCTGTGGGCCGACTCCGGCCGGTTCGGCCTGGGACTGATCCTTGCCGTGGCCCTTGCCCAACTGCTCTGGCACTGGTGGTCGACTGCCTCGGGAATCATCGGTGTCCTCTCCGGAGTGGCCGTCGCCGCCGGCGTGGGTCTCCTCTCGGCGGTTCTCCACGAGGGGACGCGCTATCTGCTCGGGACTTCGGTCGCCCCGTCCCCCACGTTCACGCTGGCCTGGCCGATCGCGCTGATCACGGCGTTCTCCTTCCTGCTGCTCGCCCTCCGGGCCTTCCTTCCCCCGACATGGGTCTCGACCGCCGCGGGCCGGACCCTCTTCGTCCACGCCTACAACGGCTTCTACGTCAACACGGCGGCCAACCGCCTCATCGCCTCCCTCTGGCCTCCGCGCGGCCGGAAAACCTGATCTTCCCAACCCGAGCACCTCATCTCCAATCCACCTTCATCACCATGAACTCTAACGATTCTATCCTCGCGTTCAAGCCGCAGGCCGACGAGGCCTTGGCTCGGATCGCGCCCCTCTGGCCGCTCTCGCGGTTTGTCGCCGTGAATCCCTTCGTCGGGCTCTCCGGCATGCCCTTCGCCCAAGCCGCCGGGGTGCTGGCACGGAATGCCGGCACACCCCTTGCCCTGCCCCCTTCCTTTTACCGTGAACTCCAAGGGGCTGGTAAAATCACAGCCGAGGATCTGCGGAAGGCGATCGGTGAAGCGCATGCCGACCTTGCCCCGGAGGATCTCGTCGTCGCCCTTCAGGACGACATTTGGGAGCTTCCTGCCGCTTCGCCAGGTTTGCCGAGTGCACGGATCGACACGGAGTCCGGAACTCGGTGGGGCGCCTTCGTGACCGAGGAGATATCAAAGTGGTGCACGGCCTATTTCGACGGCGGCCAGGCGCTCTGGGGATTTCCTTGGAAGGGACAGCCTCTCTTCACGGCGTGGCAGCAGGCCGCCGCGCTCGACAGGAATCCCGAGACGGCAGGCCTGAAGGGATGGCGGAACTTCGTCTGGAGACTCGGTGATGATCCCTCCGTCGAGATCGACCGGGCGGCAAGGCAGTTGGGGCTCGACGGGGCCGGGGCAACCGAGGTCTTTCATTCCCTGCTGCTCGGCATCGGCGGATGGGCCGGTCACCTGCAATTCCTCGCCCATGAAAAAGGCCTGCAGGGTCAGGCTGACGACACCCTGCGGCATCTCCTCGCCATCAGGCTCGTCTACGAGTGCGCGCTGCAGGATGCCTTCCCTTCGTCCGCAACCTCCGTCCAGGCGGCTCCTGAAAAGCCGGGGGCCGTGGCGGCGGTACCGCGGATCCTCTGGCAGCGGGCCCATGAGATCGCCACCAGGCGGAAGCTCTTTGGTCAACTTGCCTCGCTCGGCGGAGGCAGGGATTCGGGAACTCCCGACTTCCAGGCGGTCTTCTGCATCGATGTCCGGTCGGAGGTCTTCCGGAGGGCGCTCGAACAGGTCGCCCCGTCGGCAAAGACCATCGGATTCGCGGGATTCTTCGGGTTTCCGATCGAGGCGGTCCCTGCGGGCGAGGCGGAGGGCACCCCGCAGTGCCCCGTGCTCCTGAGCCCCGCCGTGAAGGTTCCCTCCCATGGTTCACCGGCCGAACTGGGCGCGATCGCCAGGCACAAGCGGTTCGCCGGGGCCTGGAGGTCCTTCAAGAACTCCGCGGTTTCCAGTTTCGTCTTCGTCGAGACCCTCGGGCTCGGGTTCCTCGGCAGGATGATCCGGGACCTGACTGGACACTCGCATCCCTGCGAGGGGTGCGGTTGCGATGTCGATGTCTCGGTCCTGCCCCTGGAAACGAAGCTGACGCTCGCCGCGGGCGTCCTGCGGCACATGGGCATGGCCAAGGGTGGGATCTCCAGGCTGGTTCTGCTCTGCGGTCATGGGAGCACCACGGAGAACAATCCCTACGGCTCGAGTCTCGACTGTGGTGCCTGCGGCGGCCACACCGGCGAGGCCAATGCCAGGACCGCCGCCGACATCCTCAACGATCCCGCGGTGCGGAAGGGGCTCCTGGAGCGGGGGATCGTCATCCCGGAGGAGACGCTCTTCTTGGCAGGCCTCCACAACACGACCACCGACGAGGTGACCCTCTTCGGCCTCGACGCGGCGCCGGCATCCCACCGGGAGGCGGTCTGGTCCCTTGCAGGCCATCTCAAGACCGCCGGTGGCATCGCGCGGAAGGAGAGGGCTCCGCTGCTCGGACTCGATCCGGATTCGACGGATCTTGACGACGCGGTCGAGTCCCGGAGCCGGGACTGGGCGCAGGTCCGGCCCGAGTGGGGTCTTGCGGGCAACCATGCCTTCATCGCCGCGCCGCGGGAGCGGACGCGGGGGCTCGATCTCGGTGGCAGGGTCTTCCTGCACGACTACCGGTACGATCTCGACGAGGGTGAGGCGACGCTGGAACTGCTGCTCACCGCCCCGGTGGTCGTGGCAAGCTGGATCAATCTCCAGTACTTCGGTTCCACCGTGGATAACCGGCTCTTTGGCGCCGGGGACAAGACGATCCACAACGTGGCGGGCCTGCTTGGAGTTCATGAGGGGAACGGTGGCGATCTCAGGACGGGCCTGCCGATCCAGTCGGTGCACGACGGCCGGGAATGGCGGCACGAACCGCTCCGGCTTGCCGTCATCGTGGAGGCCCCCGCCTTATCGATCGACAAGGTGCTGGCGAAGCACCGGCATGTTTCCGATCTCGTGGCCAACGGTTGGATCCACCTGTTCGTAATGGAGAAAGATGGCCGGGTCACTGGCTGCTCTGATGGTCGAGGCGGGTGGGCGTCTGCGACTGGGTGATAACGGCATAATCTTTCCGAACGATTACGAAAAAATAGCTTTTGCGGAGGAGTTTGGGTAAAAATCCGAAGTTTCTTTTCCATGCACTCCCCTTATTCTCTTTGCCGTTCGATTCTGGCACTGCTGGCTTTCGGAATCCTGTTTTTTTCGCCCTCGGCCATCCTAAGTGCTGCGCCTGCGTCCACCGCGTCGACGCTGGAACAGCGCATGGCCTATGCCGATGCCGAGCGGGCCAATGCCGATCCGGCCGCCACGGGGATCGCTCCCTCGGCCTCGCCCGCCCACACGGCCTGGATGATGGTTTCCGCCGCGCTGGTGCTCTTCATGACCCTCCCGGGACTGGTGCTCTTCTACGGCGGTCTGGTTCGCCAGAAGAACGTTCTTTCCATGGCCGCCCTCTGCCTTGGAATCACGGCGCTTGTGACCCTGCTTTGGTGGGCCTTCGGCTACAGCCTGGTCTTCGGCAAAAACTTCGCGGCCGAGGGAGCGTCATCCCTCTCGCACACACTAAGCCCCTTTCTGGGGGGAACCGAATACTTTTTCCTGCGTGATGTCGGCACGGCGCCGAACACCGACTATGCCTTCTGGATCCCGCAGGGTGTCTTCTGCATCTTCCAGCTTACCTTCGCCATCATCACCCCTGTCCTGATTTTCGGGGCCTCCGCGGAGCGCATGAAATTCACCTCGGTCATGCTGTTTGCCCTGCTCTGGTTCGTGTTCGCCTACATCCCGCTCACGCACATGGCCTGGGGTGCGACCGGTTTTCTCAACGGCGTTTGGAACCCGAAGGCTGCGGTGCCCGCCATCGACTTTGCCGGCGGCATGGTGGTCGAGATGGCCTCGGGATGGAGCGCGCTGGTTCTCTGCCTGATCCTCGGGAAGAGGAAGGGCTTCGGCCGCGAGCCGATGATGCCCCACAGCATGGTGCTCGCCTCGGTTGGCACCGGCATTCTCTGGGTTGGCTGGTATGGTTTCAATGCCGGCAGCGCCCTGGCCGCGGACGGCATCGCCGCGAACGCCTTCCTGACGACGACCCTCGCGGGGGCGACTGCGAGTCTTGTCTGGCCGCTCATCGAGTTCCTGCAGCGCGGCAAGCCGAGCGTGCTCGGCTTCTGCTCGGGTGCCGTGGCGGGCCTTGTCGGCATCACGCCGGCGTGCGGCTTCGTGACGGCCGGAGGCGCGGTGATCGTCGGCGCCGCCGCGGGACTGATCTCGTACATGGCCTGCACCACGATCAAGCGCCTCTTCCGCTACGACGACACGCTCGATGTCTTCGGCGTCCACGGCGTCTCGGGAACGATCGGCCTGCTCCTCACCGGCCTCCTTGCCTCCTCGGCCGCCAATCCGAACATGCTGGGCGCCCCCGCCTCATCCAACGGGCTGAAGGCTGCGCTCGAGAACCATGGGCTCTGGATCGTCCAGCTCAAGGCGATCGGAATCACCCTGGCGCTGGTCGTTCCGGTCACGCTGATCGTCACCCTGGTCGTCCGCGCGGTGACCGGACTGCGCCCCGGCGGAGAAATCGAATCACAGGGGCTCGACATCCATGACCATGGTGAGGAAGGATATACCCTGAACGGTTGATCCGTCGCCAAACCCAACACACCACCCAAGAAACGACCGCCATGAAGAAGATCGAAGCCATCATCAAGCCCTTCAAGATCGAGGAAGTGAAGGACGCCCTCAGCGAGATCGGAATCGAGGGCATGACCGTCACCGAGGTGAAGGGGTTCGGCCGCCAGAAGGGCCATACCGAGATCTATCGCGGCAGCGAGTACACCGTTGATTTCCTCCCCAAGATCAAGCTCGAGGTCGTCGTGGCCGACGATGTGGTCGAGTCAGCCATCAAGGCCATCACGGAAGCGGCCAAGACCGGAAAGATCGGCGACGGGAAAATCTTCATTCTCCCCGTGGAGCACGTGGTGCGCATCCGCACCGGAGAGACCGGAAATCAGGCGGTGTGACGGGTGGTGGCGCTTTGCTGTGTCGGATGAAGCATCCGGAAGCCTTTGCGTACGGCCCCGACGATTCCGACCCAGATAGCGAAGCAAACCGCCAGCAGCACGGCCCAGGATAGAAGCACGATCAACCCCTGACCGGAATCATTGGAGCGCCTCTCCGCCTTGTCGGAAGAGATTTCCTTCGGCAATTGTTCAACGTTGCTCAACGCATGGGCACCCTGTATTATTCATGCTTTAACTAGCAAGCATCTTGGGTGCCCAAGATGCAGGCGCTTATTTACCCTTCGGGGCCTAAGGCAGAGCCGTGGAAAGAGCCCTGAGATCGAGTGTTGGAGAGGCTCCCGGCGGAACGCTGTTTCGGTGTCTTGGCTCCTTGTTCTTTAGCTGAGTGACATGGACCATTTTCCCGTCCCGTTCCAAAGGGACGGGGTGGTACTGCCAGGCGCCAAGGAGTTCCCCGTCATGATGGAGTGCCACCTCGATCGGCAAGTCGGGGAGTGTCTGGGGATGCAGGCATGTCGGGAGAAAAAGCGTCCGGAAGCGGAAAGCCCCCACCAGTCCCTTTATGGGATGGGGGCGGAGCGTGAGGGGATGCCCGTTTACCCTGACCTCGGCGGATTCGGGAAGCTCCAGCAGGTGAAGCTCCAGCCGTTCGGTCGAGGAATCAACGCAGCGCACGAGTCCCCCCGAGGGAGTTGGTTGTTCGCCGAGCAGCGGCCAATGTTCGGCCGCCCTACGCAGAATCCATGACCCGCTCGGGATCGACTCCCTGGCCAGAACGGGGAAGCGGATGGCGAAGTGCGGCTCGAACCACGCCAGGTCGAAGGAAAAGCCATATCGTCCGAGGAACGCCAGCACCTGACCCAGATCGTGCTCAAGGAATGAGGGGAGCAGGAAGCGGTCATGGAGTTCGCTTCCCCAGTCGATGAGAGGGTTGCGGTATGGTTCAGCAAGGAATGAGGCGGCGAGTGCACGCCAGAGCGCGTGGATCGCAAGGAACGAGGCGGGATCCGCACTCATCTCGATCGCCCGGAACTCGACGAGTCCGAGACGACCGTTGGGCATGAAGGGGTTGAAGAACTTATCGACGCTCACCTCGGCCTTGTGCGTGTTGCCATGGTAGTCGAGGAGCAGGTTTCGCAGGATTGCATCGATCATCCCTGGATCGGCGGGAGATGGCATGGCCTCGATGGCACGGAGGGCCGTCTCCAGTTCGGCAGGCACTTCAAAGAAGCTCTCGTCCACGCGCGGCGCCTGGGATGAGGGCCCCGTGAAGCGCCCGCAGAAGAGATAAGAAAGCGAGGGATGGTTCTGGATGAAGCGCAGAAAGCTCGGCAGCAGTGTGGGCCGAAGCAGGAAAGGGTTGTTCTCGAGTGAGGGTCCTCCGAAAACGAGGTGTGCGCCGCCGCCCGTGGGTGCCGCCTCGCCGGAGGGAAGAACGCGTGTTCCCTTGAGGCCGCATCGCGCGGCCGAGGCGTAGAGGGCATCGATGGTTTTCTGAAGGCTCTCCCAGTCGGATGCCGGGGGAAGATTCATCTCGATCACCCCTGGATCGGGAATCGCCGAGAGGCTTTCCCATCCGGGCTCCTCGGGTGGTGCATATCCCTCGATGTCGATCGGTGGCGATGAGAGATCGGCTGCTGTGTGCTCGATCGCTGCGAGCAATTCGGCGAAGCTCTCCGCATCGGGCATGGGCGGCAGGAATAGTTGCAGGGCCCCGTTCCGGATCTCGGCCGTGACCGCCGTGCGCAGGGAGTCGTCAGGCAGCTTGCCGAGCGGCAGGCGAAGCCCGATGGAACTGCTTCCCGGGAGGAGCAGGATCTCCCCCTCGGGGAAGGACCAATGTCCCGTGATCCAGCGTCCCGTCTCCGAGCGCCCAAGCGGCAGCACCCATCCCGATGCACGGGAAAAGCCCTGCCAGCGCGCCCGATCAGCACTGCTCCAGCGCGGCTGGACGAATCCCTTTTTCTTGCGGGAATAGCGCGGCAGCGGAACCGATTCCCCGATTGCGGCGGCATGGCGCATGGCCGCCTCCACATCCTCGTAGGCAGCGTGCAGGTTGATGGGCAGGTTGAGCTCCGAGGAAAGGGCTGAGAGGAATCTGCGTGGGGTGACGGGACGACCGAAGGGTTCCCCTCCGCGGAGAAGGAGCGATGGGTCATTCCAGAGCGGTTTACCCTCCCTTCGTCTGAGCAGGGTGAGCTTCCAGCGAGGAATCGGCTCGCCCGGATACTGCTTCCCGTTGGAGCGCAGGATGAAGGCCCCCGGCATCAGAGTCTCGGCGAGGTCTCGGCAGAGTCTCCAGGCATAGCCCAGCTTTGCGGGACCAAGCGCTTCAAGGTTCCACTCCGGCGAGGAGGTGTCCTCGGGAACAAAGGTCGGTTCTCCCCCCTGGGTCAGGACCAGACCCTCATTGAGCAGGATCCCGTCCGCTCTCTTGCCTTGAAGACGGATCCCCTCGATCACCGGCGAGGCCGCGCTCATGCGGCCACCTCTTCACCCGGGAAGAGTTCGCGCGCCGAGATCGAGACTGAATGCCCGGCGAGGAGTCCCGGCTCGCCGCAGTAGTTGCCCTCCACGGGAGGAATGTCCCCGGCGGCGATCGAATGGGCGATGGGCACGTGGTGAGGTCCGGCAAGGATCCCGTTCGTCGGGTCGAAGCCACGCCATCCCGCGCCCGGCAGGTAGGCCTCGCACCATCCATGGGTGTGGTTCTCGCCGGGTGATCCGGGCGATGAGCAGAGATACCCGCTCACATAGCGGGCGGCGATGCCCGCCTTACGCAGCGCTTCGATAAAGAGATGGGCAAAGTCACGGCAGGTTCCCTCGCGTAGCAAGATGGTCTCCTCAGCGCTCCGCACACCCGCCTCATGGCGGAGGACATAGCGAAAGAGCGAGGGGATCGCCCGGTTGAGCGAGGTCAGGAAATCGAGTGTCAATTCTCTGGCGCTAATCCCTTTCAGGAAGGGGGAGATAAGGTCCGAGAGGTCCGCATCCGACTCGAGATCGCGCCTTGCTAGGAAGGGGGCAAGAAACTGCTGCTCACGGGCATCGTAGTCGATCGGGAGGGTGAGCGCGCGTGTCTCGAGCAGGAAGTCAAAGGGGTTTGTCTGGCGTTGTTCCAGCAATAGGCTGCTCCTGATCCGGAGCAGGGCCGTCTCCCCGGGAAAGATCGCCTTGCCGAGAGCGTTTCCTTCGGCGTCGAGGCTCCAGCGCACGGAGGCATCGCCCGGTTCCATGAAGAGTTCGGAGGCCAGGATCCTCAGACCGGGCGTTTCCCGAGGATGGAGACGTAGAAGGTGGGGGGTGAGACCTACCGGGCGGCGGTAGCGGTATTCCGTGAGATGGTGGATCCGAAGCAGCATGGCATTGAGAAATCGGGGGCTTTAGCCGAAAACCAAGGCCCTGGACGAGGAGAGGAGGGGCTTTTCAGGCAAGGAGGTACGACCCGCCCTGCCTAGACGCGGGGCGGCAAGGCTCGGATATCTCCGGCACCATGGGATCGTGATCATGATTACCATTTAAAAGCAAAACCAATGCCAACAACCGCCTTGGGGCCGTCAGGTGGGTGCGCGGTCTGGGTCCGATGGCGGGGGCATTCGCGTCTTCCAGCCGAGGGGTGGCACGGGTAGGATGGGGGCCATGGAAACGATCCTTGTCACTGGCGGCGCGGGCTACATCGGCAGCATCTGCGTCGAGGAACTTCTCAATGCGGGCTATGCCGTCGCTGTCTTTGATAACCTGAGCGAAGGCCATCGCCTGGCCATCGATCAGCGCGCGACCTTCTTCCAGGGGGATCTCGCCGACATTGAGGCCATCAAGCTCGCCCTGCGCGGGTCGAAGGCCGCCGCCGTCATGCATTTCGCCGCCAATGCCCTGGTCGGCGAGTCGATGACCAATCCCGGGAAGTATTTCCGCAACAACGTTGCCAACGGCGTGAATCTCCTCGAGGCCATGGTCGCGGAGGGGGTGAATCGCTTTGTCTTCTCCTCCACCTGCGCGACGTTCGGAGTTCCCGAATCGATGCCGATCGACGAGACCATACCCCAGAAGCCGATCAATCCCTACGGCGAGTCGAAGCTGATGTTCGAGAAGGTGCTCCGCTGGTACGGGGAACTCCACGGCATCACTTTCGTGGCGCTACGTTACTTCAATGCCGCGGGCGCCACGGAGCAGTTCGGCGAAGATCACCGCATCGAGACCCACCTCATCCCGAACGTCCTGAAGGTCGCCCTCGGCCAGAAGGAGTCGGTGGACATCTACGGCACCGACTATCCCACGCCGGACGGCACCTGCATCCGCGACTACATCCACATCGTCGACCTCGCCCAGGCTCACCTGCTGGCCCTGAAGGCGAAGGAGAGCGCTTTCTATAACCTCGGCACCGGCGGTGGAACCTCCGTGAAGGAAATCATTGATTGCTGCCGCGCCGTCACCGGTAAGGAGATCAAGGCTGTCGAGAGAGAGCGTCGCGCCGGCGACCCCCCACGGCTCATCGCCGGATCCGACAAGGTTCGCAAGGCCCTCGGATGGGAACCCAAGTATCAGGATATCCGCGCCATCATCGAAAGCGCCTGGGCCTGGCACGTGAAGCATCCCAACGGCTACGGGGACTAGGAAAAATTGAGAAAATAATCAGGAAATCAAGAACGAGAGGGAAACGAAAAAACCCTTTGAAAACCTGAAGAAGCAAAACCCTCTGCCTCCTTGTCCATGCCGAGACCAAGTTGGTTTCTTCAGATTTTCCTGTCTTCCCGATTTCTTGATTCAAACTCCCCCTTTTCCCCATGGAACTGATCGAGACCCACGCCCATCTCGATTACCCTGATTTTCAGGGCGATCTGGAGGAGGTGGTTGCCCGGGCGAGGGAGGCCGGCGTCATGCGGATCCTTACGATCGGCACGGGGATCGAGAGCAGTCGCCGGGCGGTGGCGCTCACGGAACGGTTTCCGAATGTCTTCGCGGTGGTTGGAGTCCATCCCACCAATGTCGAGGAGGAGGGAACGGAGTTCGTCCCCGCGCTTCGGGAGCTGGCCCTTCATCCGAAGGTCGCGGCCATCGGGGAGACCGGGATCGACCATCACCATCTGCCCGAAGGACTGGAGGGTGAGAAGCTTGCCGCGTGGAAAATCCGTCAGGCCGAGGCCTTCCGCATCCAACTCGACCTTGCCGCCGAACTCGGCCTCAATGTCGTGATCCATCAGCGCGATGCCTGGGAGCCGACGCTTGAGGTACTCCGTGACTACACGGGGAAGGTCCGCGGGGTTTATCACTGTTTCGGTGGGACGCCTGAGCAGGCGGCCGAGGTTGCCGCGCTGGGGCATCTCGTCTCGTTCACAGGCATCATTACCTTCAAGAATGCCGAGCAGGTGCGTCTCACGGCAGCTGCCGTTTCCTCCGATGGCTACATGGTGGAGACCGATTGCCCTTACCTTGCTCCTGTGCCGCATCGAGGCAAGCGTGCCGAGCCAGCCCACACCCGACTGGTGGCCGAGAAGGTCGCTGAGGTGCGGGGAGTCTCCTTGGACGAGGTGGCCGCACAGACAACCCGTACTGCGGAGGCGTTCTTCCGCTTCCACCGCTGATTCCCGATGCCGGCCACGCTGATTCTTGATCGTCCGGGCCGGCCTTCCCCGGCGTGGGCTCAGGGAGCATGGACCGGATTGCTTTTTCTGCTGCTGGCCTTTGCCTGCACGGCGCTCCTCGGAGGTTCGGTTGCCCTGACCCGCGGTGGTTGGGAGGCTGTCTGGAAGTTCCGGGGGGTCTTTGCCTCGGGATGGCTCCTCACGCTGGTCATTTCCACGGCATCGCTGATGCTGAGCCTGCTCATCGGGATCGCTGCAGCACTGCTTCGCCGTTGCCCACTGCTTCCCTTGCGATCCGCCTCAATCCTCTACATTGAATTGATCCGCGGCATTCCGTTTCTCGTCCTGATCCTCTTCCTCTACTACGTGGCGTTTCCCAGGGTCGGGTTGGAAGAGCGTCTGACGGCCGGCATCGTGATCCTGTCGCTCTTCAGTGGAGCCTACCTCTCGGAGATCATTAGGGCCGGGGTCGAGTCGATCCCGGCACTCCAAATCGAGTCGGCCCGCGCGATCGGACTGACCCCATGGCAGACATGGCGTTTCGTGATCCTGCCGCAGGCATTGAGCCGCATCCTTCCACCGCTGGCCGGACAACTCGCCTCCCTGATCAAGGACTCCTCCCTGCTATCAATCATCGGGATCGGCGAATTCACGCTGGCGGCCCAACAGGTGAACTCCGCCACCTACCGCACCCTTGAAAGCTATCTGCCGTTGGCGCTCGGCTATCTGGTGCTGACCCTGCCCGTATCACTACTTTCCAAGGTGCTGGAGCGCCGACTGAGTCCCGAATCATGAAGGTGGAACTGCACGGCCTCGTGAAGGACTACGCTTCCGGCGGGATCCCCCGTCGGGTGCTGGACATTCCTGCATTCACAAGTTCGTTCCCCCATGTGCTTGCCCTGCTAGGGCCGAGCGGCGGGGGGAAATCAACCCTGCTCCGTATCCTTGCGGGACTCGAGCATCCCGACGCTGGGCGCATTATGATCGATGGGACGGAACTGCCCAACACCGAGGGAGCCCTTCGTTCCTACCGGGCTTCGATCGGGGTGGTCTTCCAGGCTTTCAATCTTTTTCCCCACATGAGTGCCCTACGGAACGTGACCCTCCCGCTGATTGAGGTGCATGGGATGACCGAGGAAGAGGCACGCAAGACGGCGATGGAGGTC
>Ga0007809_10000269_pt1 | contig 20920 bp, 16 predicted proteins | sample CryBogCBE02Aug07_FD_60383 | JGI IMG/M metagenome (GOLD analysis project Ga0007809, IMG submission 60383) | Freshwater microbial communities from Crystal Bog, Wisconsin, USA - CBE02Aug07 | ecosystem: Environmental > Aquatic > Freshwater > Lake | place: Crystal Bog, Wisconsin, USA | collected...
CACCCTCAAGGATATTGGCAAAGCCTAATATATTGGAATCAATATAGGCAGAAGGATTTTCTAAAGAAAAACGCACACCCGCCTGCCCTGCCAAATGTACAACCTGATTAAAGTTGTAAGCTTTAAAAACCTCGCACGTTTCTTCGCGACGTGAAATGTCAAGCCTCAAATGCTGATAGTTTGGATGATTAATAAATTGCGCAATACGCGCTTCTTTTAGGGCCGGATCATAAAAAGTGTTGTGGTTATCTAATCCAACAACACAATCGCCGCGATCTAACAATCGGAGAACCAATGCCGACCCGATAAAGCCTGCCGCACCAGTTACTAAGACTGCCATGATATTTTTCGCTTTATTTGCGGCATATTGTTCAATTTCAAATGTATCGTTGAGTTGCTTTACGCCACACTCTCTGCCCAGTGGAAGCTAACCTATCTCAAATATAAGGTAGCCACTTTTTGCATGAATCAGGCCAGCGTCAATTCAATCGTTGCAATGAGCCACAGGCCTCTTATGGATAACTTCTAACCGCCCACATTGTAGCGTGTTTGTTTTTTGTTAAATGCAGTTCCGCCGCCTAACCGAGGTTAGTTTGTCTCAGATTTAACGACTTATGGATTTACTATTCTCCGGAAAAACCGAAGGATGACATGGCGGTTATCCCGCTCGACTCGCTCGCTCACGGGTGATCAGTTTGCCGTGGACTGTGTGTCCAGTTTAGTCTGGGAAACACAATTGGAACTCAAACCTATCACTACCCCTGCGCAAAGCCCTCAAAGTAATGGCATGGCCCAGAGCTTTGTTAAAACCTTCAAACGCGACTACGTCCGACTGGCCAGTAGGCCTGACTCGGCTACTGTCATGAGTGGGTTGAAAAGTTGGTTTGAGCATTACAATCAAAAACATCCTCACTGAGCTTTGAAATATCTTTCACAGAGGATGTTCCGTGAAAGGCAGTCAATTAACTAACTGATACCTGTGGTCCTATAATACGGGGGCAAATCCACCTTGCATGTCGCATTGATAAGAACCAATGCTTATTTAAAAATTCGTCTCGAAATTTTCCGCTGAAACTTTCGACAAAACAGTTCTGAGTTGGTTTGCGCGGACAGCTGTGACAAGTAAAATTACTTGTACCTCAAACAATTAATTTGGACAAGCTATGAACACGAGAGAGCAAGAATCATTCCTAATAGATATTAATAAAAAAATCTATTTGAAATTGACTACGTTGGACTATATGAGAAAGCGGAAAATTTAAGAAATATCTATCAAACAAATAATCCTTTTCCAAATTGCTTTATTGATAATTTTTTTAGCCCAACAACTTATAAAAATATTTGCGAGACGTTTCCAACCTCAGATAATGAAATATGGAAAACACCAACAAATGCTCACACTTTAAATAAATCAGTAACTAAACAAGGCCCGCTTGGACTAAAAGAGTATCTGTTCAGTGAGAATCAGAGAAGACTTTTCATGGAACTGCACAGTAGCCTTTTTCTTAATTTCCTTGAAAAATTAACTGGAATTAACGGACTTTTACCAGACCCCTATTTTGCTGAGGGTAGTTACGCCATGTCTAAAAGCGGAGGTATTTTAGATATACATGCTGACTTTAGTCATCACGATAAAATTAATTTAGAACGCAGAGTAAATATCCTAATTTACTTAAATGATAATTGGAAAGACGAGTATGAAGGTGCGTTGAATTTATATGATACGAATTTAAAACTGGTAAAAAAAATATATCCAATAGGTAATAGAATTGCTATTTTTACTACAAGTGAAAGTAGCTTCCATGGATTTCCTGAAGCCATTAAATGCCCTAAAGATATGGTTCGAAAATCTATCAACCTATATTATTACACCTTACCAAGAAATGAAAGAGAGCGAAAAAAAATATTATTCCCTTCAGACCCAAACTTTACTCCAACAGTAACCAAAGACTAAAATATAAATTTCTATTTAATAGGCCAAACCTGCCGCCGCCGGTGTTCAAACTCGGGGTTTTTAAAACAAAAGTCTCTAGTTTAGAGTTGTAGCCTTGACAGGGAAGCCTACGTGGTCATGTAATACGGGGGCAAGTCCACATCAAAGCAAATCAATAACTAAGCTACCGCCTTCATGATAGCTCGGTACACACGCACCACTTCCCTCATATATTGGTTTATCCCGCTGATCTCAGGGAAGACAATTTCCTGGCTACGAATTTTTACCTTATTTCTTATTGCGCGCTCAATAGCAGCCATTAACGAGGAAACCGAGCCGTAAGTTGCTAAGAATCCCGTTTCGCCTTCCAGCAGTAGCTCCTCGACTGGTGGGACGCGTGTTGCAATGACAGGTGTTCGATATGCGAGCGCCTCAATGAGAGACAAGGGGGTATTGTCAATCCATTGAGATGGAAGGATCGTAACGTCGGTTGTTTTAAAAAACGGCTCAATTTTAGCCCAGCCCACCCACTCCACAGCGTGAATCCCGACCGACGTAGGGTATTTTTCTTTGAGTCCGCTGCAGTAAGGCATATCATTTGAGCCAACAATTCTGAGCAGAATAGGCTCACAATTGTTCAACGCCTCTAATGCTGAGAATATCATTCCAACGCCTTTTTCGGGGCTAACGCGGCCTATGTAGGTAATCGTAAAAGACTGGTTTGGAATAAGGCACTTAGCTTGATCGACAGGATCGTGATACCAAGGCAACACTGAAATTAGGGCGTCTGAAACACCGAAACGAGAGAAAAACTTCTTTCCAAATTCGGAAGGTGTAAAGCAATGTGCCAACCCGCGCATGACGCGTTTTGCACGGCGTGAGTGGATTGACGTGCGCGACTCCGCTCTGAGTGTAACCAGGCCTCGCTTCCTCAGGGAGTCTCCTAAAAGCGGGAGTGTGATAACCGCTTTCGCCAACGTTTCACCGATTACATTTGTGACTAATCTTTCATTCAGACGACCCAAAAGACTACTTCTGCCAGAAGTGATGCATGAGGAACACTTTTGAACCTCTACGATGCCATCGCATAACTGGTTATCACCCATAACTAGAATGGTACGCATGCAGGGAATACCCCAATCATGATTAGAGTAAACAGTGGGGATGCTCATGCGTTGTGCAGACTCAAGAATCCACCAAAGGCCGTGACGGTGTTGTAGGTGCACAATATCCGGTTTTAACGTATCGAGAAATCGTTCTCCAAGCTCAACCGCTTCCTCCCAATCGGCGTCTGATAGTATTGCTCCTCCCGCAGGCACATCAAAGTAAGCGGGCGCTTTAAAGACGTGGTACTTGATTCCTTCACGCTCGATTTCAAGCAAATCTGGAGCTGAGGAAACTGGCGGCTCTTCCCCTGTCCAAAAATCGTCTTGAGGCCAAGTCAGAACCTCAACATCGACCCCATAGTTTTCGATTAGTGTCTTTGCTTGCAAGAACACATTTTTGTTTCCGCCGATTGGAAAGGGGTCTACAAAACGGCTAACAAATAAAACTTTCATAAGTACTTCATCCACTCGCTACTCAAAATTTCTCCATAGTATTCGGACAAATTCATTTTCTTGAAAGTTGCTCGCTGTTGACGATAGTGCGAAATCAATCTAGTTCTTCGAAATAGTTGCGCCACCTTCCCTGTTACCTCCATAATGAGCCGATTTGCTGGGCGTGACGATAGTTCATTGGTAGTATTTTGATTTGCCCACAAGGATTCATAAGACATTTGGTTGGGGGCGGTTCATTTAAATCGAAAATGATATTGGCACCTTGGTAAGACCTGAGATCGCAGGCGTGAATCCTTGTTGCTCCCAAAAATTTTAGGAAGCTATCGGCTTACTTGTCATTCACTAATTATCGCTTGAGTCAACTTATCGGGCGATTCAGGAAGTATTTTCGGTTTGTTGTTAATCACTACATGTTGTCGCCCGAAAGTAGGCGTAGCTGAATAATCAACGCCAAGCTCTCTACCAAACGACAGGAATTTCGCACGTTGAATATCAAGGCCCATAAAATATTCCAAAGTTATTTTAGCCGTGCTGTCCAATAAATGGAATTTGACAGCAATCTATTTTTTCGCCCAAACAGTTTGCCCGCAAGACTCATCATATGATTTGCCGCTCTCATAAATATCCTAAGTAAGATATTTCTTTGCTGTATATTTTCGATCCATATTTGTGTAGAAGGATAATACCCTGATTTAGTGACCCAAAATCCTGCCTCATCAAGCAGGGATATTATTTTATTGATGTCCATTGCATTTAAGTTATGCAGGTCGAGGTTAGGCTTATCGAAGATACGTTGAATAATCCCGTTAACACCGAGAAAGTTCGGAACTATTAAAAGCAACTTTCCATTGTGGCTTAAATATTTTTTGTGAACATTAATAATTGATTTCAAGTCCGTAAAGTGTTCAATAAGACCAATCGAAAAAACAAAGTCATATTTTGTAACTGGCTGATGTTCAAAAATATCGGCTTCTATAACTGACACATCTGCAGCCTGTAAATTATTTTTTCTGATAACCTGTTGAAAATATTTATGATCGAAGAAAAAGTCAATTAAAGTAGGTTTTAGCTTCAGGTATTTTAATGAAAATATACTAAAGTACCCTGGAAATCCACCTAATTCGACGCATGAGCTACCTTCATCTAGCTCAAGAGATATTTCTTTAAAGATCTCAGAAAAACTAAAATCTTGTTTCACATATTTTATTTCTCTGTCGGTCCAGTGAGACTTCCAATTTTCTTTTGTTGTTAGTTTATCTGCTGGCATTCGAAAACCTCGGGATATAAAAATAAAATAATGTATTAAATCGGTAGCGTCTAGTTAAACCTATTATAGTTAAACATGTTTATTTATGAATAAAAGCTGATGCTAGCAGAATCGAAATATTGATTTTACTTAATGTTATTTGAATTCAAATTATTCAATTTTAGGACTTACCATGGATTGACCACATAGAAGTTATTCAAGAGCGCTGCCAAAAAAAGCTTTTTGAATATATTATTGAGCTTGTGCCAACGAGATGTTTTGGTTGTATCGTCATTCGCCATGGCTAGGACGCAGGTGTTTGTTTCGTGACAGCTACGGAGAAGTTTCAGGTGACGGCGTTTGTGGAGTCGATTCGCCGAGCGTGCATGCTCTATAGCAACACAAACCTCATTGGATTTGATATGAGAGCCAAGCAGTGTAAGCAATATACGCAACCACGATCGATCGGTGATTGAACTCGGTCGATTGGACGCCGTTTCCTCAAGAAGTGAAAGTGTTTTCAAAATAGACAATCTTTTTTCTACTCGTTGGGTTAAAAAATTGCGTGATCAATAATGCAGAGATTGCGACAAGTAATTACTTAAAAATTGAGAGCAGCTGTTTCGAATAAATTCTCAACCGATGCACTATTTTGATTGCAATACTGGGGCCTCGGAATATTAGATTAAACACATATTTGTCAGCAGCTTGATTTACTGCAATCGTCTGTGGATGAATCAGCTTGCCAAGGGGCTGTGTTGGCAGGCTGTCTAGCTGGCTGGATACGGTCGTGTGCGTTGCGTCTTGACCAAAGCCAATGTTGGATACTAGGTTAGCATTGGGCGTTGCGGTTAGCCCGTTGTGAAGCCAAACGGTTGCAGTCCATTGATAATCCCAAGTGTCGATCGTACCTAGCTTGACCTGATCAAAAATTTTTTTCCAAGCCCTGCGCTCCTCATTTGTGGCAAACTTTGTTTTCCAATCATTTGTACGCGCCCAGTCTGGCCAAAAGGGTATCGAGACATCGTAATATTGCCAGGCTCGGCGCCATGTCGCCCAGCCCCAGCAGTGGTTATAATTGGAAAAATAATACGCCGCATCACCGTGTTTTATACCATTCTGAAAATTATTTCCTGTTATAACCCACACCTTACTATTGTTTTCATAGAATTCAAGGAGTGTATTGCAGAATTCAAAAAAATCGGTGTTTGGAATGCAGTCGTCTTCGAGGATGATTGCGCGTTCAACTTTAGTAAAGGCCCAAGTTATCCCTGAACTTACGCGTAATCTGCAGCCTAAATTTTTGTCGGAGTATTCGTGGAATACTTCACATGGCCAGTCCACACCCGATACAATCCGTCTAACCTCGGCACACTTTGCCACGTCTGCCTCGTTTCCAGCGCGAGGCCCGTCCGCTATTATTAGTAGTGTAGACGGGCGCTGAGATCGTATTGCCGCAAAAGAGCGCTTTGTGTGCTCTGGACGATTAAAAATTAAAAAAACAATAGGTGCTTTAGACATTTTATGATTATAGCGTTACGTCATCATCGATAATGGAAATCAGAAAATCACAACTAAGAAAATTTAGGATGAGCGGCAAATCTAAATATGCGATGTCGACTAATAGTTGCTCTGCGCAAAATTAAGATAGGCTGATCGTGTCTAAACTCTGCGTACAATTGACCGGTGGACTCGGAAATCAGATGTTTCAGTACGCTACTGGCCGAGCTTTGGCGATCAATCAAAATATTGATCTTGCCCTAGATACCTGGAGCGGCTTTGTGCGGGATAAGCAGTACCGGCGAAATTATGAGTTAGACGCTTTGCCCATTCGCTCGGCACACGTAGGACTTAGTGAGAGAGCAGCGCTCTGGCTATTTCGAGCTGCCGCCGTTCCCTTCATCGGCACCAGTAATATGCGGCAGCCGCGTTGGTACGCTGATTTTTTCGTCGAGCGAGAAACGGTATTCTGTGGGGATTTGGTTGCTAGTAGGTTTAATCGACTAACTTGGCTCATCGGATACTGGCAAAGCCCCAAGTATTTTGAAAGCCATCGCGCTCGCTTACAAGCAGAATTGATGCCTGATAGGCCACTCGCTAAAAAGTTTCAAGAGCTTGGTGATTATATGCAACGTTGTGAGTCAGTGGCGCTAGGCGTGAGACTTTATGAGGAGAGTAACAATCCTGAAAGTCACTCGCATGGTGGGCGGCTTAAAACCGTAAATGACATCAATGACGCAATCGGGCGCTTGTGTGATCGCCGAAATCCTTTGCAATTTTTTGTCTTCTGTACCCATCGCTCGCCGATATTTAACGAGCTCCTACTTCCAAAAAATACGGTTTTTGTTACTCCAGATGATGGCTACATAGACAGCGTCGACTGCATGTGGTTACTGGCGCAGTGTAAACACCACATCTTTACAAATAGTTCTTATTATTGGTGGGGCGCCTGGCTAAGTGAAGCCTTACACAAACACGAAGAACAACTGATATACGCGGCAGATAACTTTATTAATACTGATGGCCTTTGCGATCACTGGCAAAGGTTTTGACGTGAAGATACTAATCGCTGGGTACTTCAGCGCTTTTTGGCATGAAGGTGCGTGGTGCAGAGCCTTGCGGGAGTTAGGGCACGAGGTCGTTGAATTCCCGATGAAACTCTACTTTTCAAAAAACTTGTTAGGCCGTGTGCAAGATCGCTTCATGATTGGACCAGCCATCGATCAAGTTAATGCCGATCTGCTGAAAGCCGTCGCGGATGCTCAGCCCGACATGGTCTTGTGTTACAGAGCCTTGCCGCTCAAACCACACACCATCCATGAGCTAACGTCCAATAGACTAAACAACAGGTTGGTTGTTTGTTACAACAACGATAATGCGTTTGGTGATCTCGGTGGCAAAGCTTATTGGCGCCTATTTAAAAAGGCGATTCCTGAATACGACCTGCACTTGGTCTACCGGGATTCTGATGTACCTCATCTGGGTCAAGGCGTGGCTTCGCATATATTGCATCCACATTATTTGCCATGGTTACATCGGTGCCTGCCGAAAGAGGAAGTTGTTCAATGGCAAAGTGATGTTTGCTTCTTGGGGCATTTTGAGCCTGATAGGCGTCAAAACGAACTCAATTTTTTGATGAATAATGTCCCTGCTAAATATAGTTTACATGGCTCATTCTGGGCAGAAAATAGTCAAGGTATGGCTTGGCAGGGTATGGATACGTTCGAGTTACAAGGCGAAGATTATGTCCGGGCATTAAATGGCTCAAAAATAGCGCTGGTTTTTTTCTCTACCTGGAACAAAGATACCTTTACCCGGCGTGTTTTTGAGATCCCGGTTTGTGGCACCATGATGCTGAGTCAACGTACCGATACGATGCAAACGCTTTATCAAGAGGATAAAGAGGCTGTCTACTACAGTAGTGCAGACGAGCTCGCCGATAAAGCTCGCTACTACCTAGCGCATGACACTGCCAGAAACGCAATCGTTGAAGCTGCGCGCAAGCGTTGCGAAGATAGCGGCTATGACATCTATAGCCGAATGCGTCAATGGCTGGCCGTCGCCGAGTCTATGCGAGGCAGTGCATGAAGATCGCTATCGTGGTCAGCGATCCCGTATCGGGTCTATTGCAATATCCAGTAGATTTGGCGTTGTGCTTTCAAGCGCTTGGTCATGATGTGACAGTGCTGTCCTGGACGACTAAAGGACAAAACCCTGATCTATACGAACGTATAAAAGCGAGCTCGCTTAACTACGTAGTTGAAGGTTCATTGCGATACCCCTTCAGTGCGAAAGCTGTACTGCATGGTTTGGTCGCCAAACCTGCCCCTGACTTTGAGCTTGCTGATATTTTGTTGACGTTTGGCCCATTAACTTCTTGGCAGATTAGACGCTACGGTAAGAAAAATGCAATTTCTCTAGCCATGATTGCTGCTATGGGACACGATCGTACAAGCTGGTGGAAACCCCTGCTTGGTGCAGCGCTCTTGAATCAGTACACGACACACGTGGGTGCATTGTGTCACCTGGAGATCGATCGTTTAAAACGCTTGGGTGTTAAGCACAACAAAATCGTATTGGTACATAACTGGATCGATTTTGAGCGACTCGCTTATCAAACGAAGCGAATTGTGTCTGTGGATGTTGTGTTTGACAAGCTTGCCTTGCCAAAGCAAAAGAAATTGATAGCTTGTTTGGCATCATTTCAGCCACGTAAGCGCCAAGACTTACTGATTAATGCGTTTGCCAAAGTAGCTGATCGATGGCCAGACTACGACCTCGCCTTGGCTGGCGGTGGGGCAGAGCGTTTGCCTTGCGAGAATCTCGCTGCGAGTCTGGGATTAACCGGACGAGTTCATTTTGTCGGGCAACTGGCCAATGACGATGCAATCTCACTTTTATCGGTTGCAAATATCGTGGTGCATTGTTCCAATGCCGAGACTTTCGGCTACAGCATGGTAGAGCCACTGTATTTGCAGAAGCCCACTATCGTCACGAAAGTTGGTGTGGCGTGGGAAATGCAAAACGCTGACGTTGCTGAGGTCGTCCCGCCCGATGATGTAGATGCACTGACAGCGGCTTTGGATAAAGTCATCAGGGGCGGCGACATCATTGATCAACGCACTGCTAAATCACGGCAGTTTGTGATTGATAACTTTGAAGTCAAAAAGATTGCTCAGCAAATATTGAGTTTGAGGTCTCCTGCGTGAGCGGTGCAATACGTATCGGGATTGATGCGACTAATCTGCGTATTGGTGGTGGTGTCACCCATCTAATTGAAGTGTTGACGAACGTTGATATTAAAAAACACGGTATTGAACACGTTACCGTTTGGGGTTGTGTTGAGACCTTGGATGCGTTGCCTGCTAGACCTTGGTTATCAAAGATAAGTATTGGTTCAGTTAACAAGGCTTATTTGCGACGAGTGCTTTGGCAAAGACTTTGTTTGTCTGCAGCCGTTAAAAAAGCGAACTGCGACATTTTGTACGTGCCCGGCGGCAATTTTATCGGTGGGTTTCGTCCGACCGTCACGATGAGCCGCAACATGCTGCCGTTTCAGTGGGGAGAACTATCCCGCTATCGATTTTCTTTTATTTGGTTTCGGCTGCTGGTTTTGCGTCAGCTGCAGTCCTATAGTTTTAGGTCGGCTGATGGCATGATTTTTTTAACTAACTACGCGCGCGAGGCGGTACAAAAAGTCTCGGGTAAGTTGCGTGGCAAAGTTGCTGTAATCCCTCACGGTATGAATACCCGCTTTGCTTACAAACCAAGGGCGCAGCAGTCGATCGCTGCGTACTCGATGGCAAAGCCATTTCGCTTGATATATGTATCAATTATTGATCTTTATAAGCATCAGTGGCAGGTAGTTCAAGCGGTTAACCTTCTTAGACAAGAAGGTTTCCCTGTCGAGCTAGAACTGATTGGCCCAAGCTACGAGCCCGCCATGGATAAGGTACGATCAGCGCTGGCAGCCTGCGAGGATGGCGGCTCTTGGGTTCATTACCGGGGTAAAGTGCCGTATGCTCAGTTGAATGATTATTATGCTGCAGCAGACCTAGGTATCTTTGCTTCGAGCTGTGAAAATATGCCCAATATCCTTCTTGAAACCATGGCGGCAGGTCTGCCTGTAGCGTGTTCGAATTCTGGTCCTATGCCCGAGGTATTAGGCGATGCCGGTGTTTACTTTGACCCAGAGAACCCTCAAGAAATTGCCTTGGCGATTAAACAGTATCTGCTGTCGCCAGAACTGCGTGAGAACAATGCTCGCAAAAGCTTTGAGCTGTCTCAGCAATACTCGTGGGCGAAATGTGCCGAGCAGACAATGGCTTTTCTTGCTGAAACAGCAAGAGCCTATCGGTCTTGATCATGTGCGGGATCATAGGCGTATCGGGTCAGTTTGATTTCAGTGCACTGCAGGCAGGCGTTGCCGCCATTGCGCATAGAGGGCCAGACGATTGCGGATTCTTTACTGACCAGCATACTCATATTGGCCTGGGCCATACGCGCTTGTCTATTCTTGAACTGTCAGCATTAGGTCATCAACCCATGTTGACAGACGACGGCCAAGTTGCCCTCGTGTTCAATGGCGAAATCTATAATTTTGGTGAGCTGAGAGCCGAGCTAGAAGCTAGTGGCATTCAGTTCAAAGGCCATTCAGATACTGAAGTCGTTCTGCAGTTGTATCTTACGCAATGCGACGCCATGCTTTCTCGGTTGAACGGGATTTTTGCATTGGCGATCTGGGATGCCCGGCGAGGTAGTTTGCTGGTCGCTCGAGATGCGCTGGGTGTCAAGCCAGTTTATGTTTTTGAAGGCGCTGCCCGTTACGCCTTTGCCAGTGAAATCAAAGCACTACAACATTTGATACCAGCGCAAAGGGATTTGGATTACACAGCGCTTGACCGGTATTTGACCTATCAGTGGTGCCCCGGCGCAGGCACACCATTTGTAAACGTAAAAAAACTTGCACCTGGTGAAGCTGTCTGGGTGACCGAAGGGCGAGTTGTTAAGCGTTTTAATTGGTACAAACTGCCTGTTATGACCAAAACCTCTAGCGCGATGAGTGAATCAGACGCTATCAAGGGCGTCCAAAAGTACGTGCGACAGGCCGTTCACCGCCAAATGGTTGCCGATGTGCCTATAGGCGCGTTTTTGTCGGGAGGACTGGATTCAAGCAGTGTGGTGGCGTTCGCCAAAGAACTTAATCCTGATGTTCGCTGCGTCACCATCGAAGCGGTTGGTGGGCAAGAGGCGGGCATCACCGACGACTTGTCTTACGCCAAGCAAGTCGCGCAGCACTTAAAAGTGCCATTAGACATAGTTAAAGTAGATTCGCCGCACATGGCTGCGGATCTCGAGCAGATGATTTATCAGTTGGACGAGCCTTTAGCCGATCCAGCCCCTTTGAACGTGCTGTATATCAGCCGCTTAGCCCGCAACAGTGGCATCAAAGTCTTATTGTCTGGTTCGGGGGGCGATGATATTTTTTCAGGTTATCGACGACATCTGGCATTAAAGTCTGAGCAGTATTGGGCTTGGTTACCAAGAGGCGTGAGGGCAGGCTTTGAGGCTTGGACAGCTGGGTTGGATCAGCGCAGGCCTTTGTTCAGGCGACTTGCCAAAGGATTCAGTGGTGCCTCGCTAAACGGTGATGCACGGTTAGTCAATTATTTTAGATGGGCTAACCGGGCAGAGCTTCAGGGGCTTTATACGTCGGCGTTTCGAGAGGCACTTGGGCCAGAGCAGGCTGAGGCTCCGTTGTTAGATTTTTTGAAACAACTCCCCGAAACGGCTAGCCCACTTGATCGAATGCTAGCGCTTGAGCAACGCTTCTTTTTGCCAGACCATAACCTTACCTACACCGATAAAATGTCCATGGCGGTGGGGGTAGAAGTTAGGGTGCCGTTGTTAGACTTGGACTTGATGAATTTTGCCAGTCAAATCCCTGACGATCTTAGACAACGTGGCGCTCACAGTAAGTGGATTTTTAAGAAAGCTATGGAGCCTTACCTGCCCCATAGTGTGATCTATCGGCCAAAAACCGGTTTCGGAGCACCCTTGCGGCGCTGGATGCGTCACGAATTACGAGAGCTATTGGGTGACATCTTGTCAGTTGATAGTTTGACTAAACGAGGCTTGTTCAATCCGCAAGCGGTGCAGAATATGATCAGGGCCAACGATAGTGGTCAGATAGACGCAAGTTACACTCTGTTGTCGCTATTAACCATTGAAATCTGGTGCCGTGCATTTATTGATCATGCTAAAGAAAACAATCCAAAGGCCCTAAGCACGTTATGAGTCAGCCAGAACCCAAACAGAGCGTGCATGACTTCTGGAACGAGGCTTCCTGTGGTGAGAGCTTGTATTTGAAGGGGGAAGATCGTGAGAGTTTCTCCGAGCAATTAAAAAAACGCTATGAGCTAGAGCCATACATTCTTGATTTTGCCAACTTTGAATCAGCTAAAGGCCAACGGGTGCTCGAGATTGGGGTGGGTTTAGGCGCCGATCATCAAAAGTTCGCGGAAGCGGGTGCACAACTGTATGGGATCGATTTAACCGAACGCGCGATTGAGCACACACGAAACCGTCTGGCATCCTTTGGTCTGGAGTCAAACTTAGCACTCGGCGATGCAGAGAAGCTGACCTTTTCAGATAATTACTTCGATATCGTGTATTCGTGGGGGGTGTTGCACCATAGTCCCAATACCCCTGTTGCGATTAAAGAATGCTGGCGTGTGTTGAAAGCGGGCGGTGTAGCCAAAGTGATGATTTATCATACATGGAGCATGGTTGGCCTGATGCTCTGGCTTCGACATGCGCTGTTGCGCTTAAAGCCATTGACGTCTATGAAACAGATCTATGCCCAATACCTAGAAAGCCCCGGCACCAAGGCTTACACCGTTGCAGAGGCCAGGCAGTTATTTGCTATGTTTACTGAGGTAAAGATTTCTACGGTACTGACGCATGCTGATTTGCTTGAATCGGACGTCGGGCAGCGTCATCGAGGTACGGTACTGAGTTTAGCCAAGAAAATCTGGCCCAGATGGTTGATACGTAGATTGTTGCCTAATGCTGGGCTTTTCATGATGATAGAGGCGAGAAAATAATTGAAGCAAGTTCTTCAATCTCTCAAAACTGGCGAGACATCGCTAGTCGATATCCCATGCCCCTCGCTTAAACGCGGGCAGCTGCTGATACAGACTTCGCAGACTCTGGTCTCTGCTGGTACTGAGCGCATGTTGGTTGAGTTCGGAAAAGCGGGCTGGATAGACAAGGCCAGGCAGCAGCCCGACAAAGTCCGTCTGGTGTTAGACAAGATCAAGACCGATGGTTTGATGCCTACCTTAGAGGCTGTCTTTAATAAGCTTGATCAGGCCATCCCTCTTGGTTACTGCAATGTGGGTACGGTTGTTGCCGCTGGCAATGGCGTCAATGGTTTCGTCACAGGTGATCGGGTTGCGTCGAACGGAAAACATGCCGAGATGGTGAGTGTTCCCACCAACTTGTGTGTGAAAGTACCCGACGCAGTGTCAGACGAAGAGGCGGCATTCACCGTATTGGGTGCGATTGCACTGCAGGGTATTCGTCTTGCGCAACCAACGCTCGGTGAAACCGTGGTTGTTACTGGGTTAGGGTTAATTGGCCTTGTTTGCGTGCAACTATTACGAGCCCATGGTTGCCGCGTGCTGGCGATTGATTCTGTTAAAGATCGGCTGGATTTGGCAAGGCAGTTTGGTGCCGAAGTCGTAGATTTGTCGCAAGGACAAGATCCCGTCTTGTTCGCAGAGAAATTTTCTCGTGATCGTGGTGTTGATGCGGTCATCCTCACTGCTTCGACCAAAAGCAGCGAGCCCGTGCATCAAGCTGCCCTAATGTGTCGCAAGCGTGGTCGGATCGTGTTGGTCGGCGTGACGGGGCTAGAGTTGTCTCGGGCTGATTTTTATGAAAAAGAACTCACGTTTCAAGTCTCTTGCTCTTATGGACCCGGTCGCTACGACACGGATTACGAGGAGAAGGGTTTTGATTATCCCATCGGCTTCGTACGCTGGACTGAACAGCGTAACTTTGAAGCGTTTCTGGATATGTTGGCTGATGGCCGCGTGGACGTAAAGCCATTAATTTCTCATCGATTCTCGATTGCTGAGGCAGAGCAGGCTTATGCTGTGGTGGGAGGATCGGAGCCATCCATCGGTATTTTGTTGCAATACCACTCAACAGTCGAGCAGGCTCGACAGCAGACGATCAGTCTGGCCGTGTCGAACTCACCAGCGATTAACTCGAAAGCCACCAGAGGAGCTGCTTCTGTCGGTGTCAGTTTCATCGGATCCGGTAATTACGCAACTGCAGTTCTTATCCCAGCGTTTAAAAAGACTGGCGCAAGACTGGATATAGTCGCATCAAGTGCAGGGACGAGCGGCGTTCACGCTGGACGTAAGTTTGGTTTTGCTGGTGCAACCACTGATATCGAGAGTCTGTTGCTTGAGGCGCAAACTGATGCCATCATCGTGACGACCCGTCACGACAGCCATGCGAGTTATGCGATCAAGGCACTGACTGCCGGCAAACACGTTTTTGTTGAAAAACCGCTTTGCCTAACTTTGGTTGAACTGACGGATATTCAGGCGGCGCTTGCAATCGCTAAAACTCGTGATGGTACGACGCCTTTATTGATGGCGGGCTTTAATCGACGCTTTGCTCCGCAAGTCAAAAAGATTAAAGAATTATTGATCAGCGTCAATCAACCCAAGACCTTCGTTATGACCGTCAATGCGGGTGCGATTCCCCCATCGCACTGGGCACAAGATGTAGAGGTAGGGGGCGGGCGTTTGCTTGGCGAGGCATGCCACTTTGTTGATTTACTGAGACATCTTGCAGCGAGCCCAATTAGCCGCTGGAGTTTGTCTCGTATGGAAGCAGCAACAGGCGATACTGCGACGATACAGCTTGAGTTTGAGGATGGCTCAATCGGTACTGTGCATTATTTGGCTAACGGCAGCAAGTCTTTTGCTAAAGAGCGGCTCGAGGTCTTTGCTGCAGGCCGAGTGTTGCAGCTGGATAATTTTCGAAAGCTTCGAGGCTACGGTTGGCCCGGGTTCAAGAAAATGAATCTATGGCGTCAAAACAAAGGGCAAGCAGGTTGTGCACAGGCTTTTATTGATGCCATTTCTCAGGGGGCTGCTTCGCCCATCCCAGCCAATGAATTGTTTGAAGTGGCTAAGGTCATGATCGACATAGCGCAAGGCTGAGCATGTCAATAGGTTCGCTCATCCAGCGGGCGCAGTTGTATTGGCATACAGTCAAGTACTTGAAGCCAGTACAAATATACGGGCGATTCTGGTTTAAATTTTATCGTCCCAGGCCAGTGACTACGCCGGCACCTGCCTTACGGGTTCCTTCTGGTAATTGGACTGCACCCGCGCAGAGGCGGCAAAGCCTGACTGGGGACGGTGAGTTTTATTTTTTGAATCAAGCAGGTTCACTCAGTAAGCTAGGCTGGGACAACCCCACAACAGAAAAGCTGTGGCGTTATAACCAGCATTACTTTGATGATTTGAATGCCGAGAATGCCAACGAACGCTCAATCTGGCATCAATCACTATTGCTCAATTGGATACAAAGCAATCCACCGGGGAAGGGCACTGGTTGGGAGCCGTATCCAACATCCTTGCGGATCGTGAATTGGATTAAATGGCGGTTAGCTGGACACACCCTGCCATCTAATGCTTTGCACAGTCTAGCCATACAGACGAGATGGCTAGCCAAGCGCCTCGAAATCCACCTCTTGGGTAATCATCTTTTTGCTAATGCAAAGGCTTTAATTTTTGCTGGTTTGGTGTTTGATGGCGCTGAAGCGGATCGGTGGTTAGCCAAAGGTGTAAGCATTGTCGAACGCGAATTGCCAGAGCAAGTGCTTTCAGATGGGGGTAATTTTGAACGCAGCCCTATGTATCACTCTATATTTCTCGAAGATGTGCTCGATTTGATTAACGTTGCGAACGTTTGGCCAGCAAAAATTGACCCAGCAATCGTTCACAACTGGCGGCAGGTGGCACTGAAAATGCTGGGTTGGTTACAAGGGATGACTCATCCTGATTGGCAGATTGGTTTATTTAACGATGCCGCTTTTAATGTCACCCCAACACCTGAACGACTGACTGCATACGCCTGTCGCATGCAGTTGAAACCACAGGACGTTTTTGCGGATACTAGTGGTGAGTTGACAGTCAAACATTGGCCAGACAGTGGTTATGTCAGACTGCAGTCATCGAATGCCGTTGCGCTACTGGATGTTGCCCCAATTGGCCCCGACTACTTGCCGAGCCATGCGAACGCAGATACCTTGTCATTTGAGCTGTCACTGTTTAGACAACGAGTGATCGTAAACGGTGGGACTTCGCGATACGGTGTGGGCGAAGATCGGGTTAAAGAACGACAGACATCATCACACAGTACCGTAGAGGTCAATCAGCAAAGCTCATCGGAAGTTTGGGGAGGATTTAGGGTTGCGCAACGCGCTTACCCATTTGATATGCTCATTGAGCGTGAACACACAAGACTTAGCGTTAGCTGTTCACATGACGGTTATCGTCGGCTGCCCAAGCCGGTTGTTCATAGCAGACGATGGTGTCTCAGTCAGGGGTCGTTCGAAGTTGACGATGAACTTACAGGTGACTTTAACGAGGCCGTCGCACGCTATGTATTTCATCCCAGCGTCACAATCAGTTTCGTATCGCAAGGTGAATGGTTGATTCATTTACCTGAGAATCACTCAGTGAACATGACCGTAAAAAAAGGTCATGCGTCATTGGGAGATGCTTTCTATTCTGCTGAGTTTGGCAGTCGTGTCAAGACTAGGGCTTTGTTGGTTTGTCCGGAAGCGAGGCGGTTGGCTATGAGTTTTAGCTGGAAACATGCAGACACGGTTTAGATTTCAGGTGGTACGGAAATTATTGATGAATTTTTGTATTGAAAACGGAGATCAACACAATTACCTAATCCGCGCTAATTGAAATGTGATCAAAAAGGTACTTTTGACTAATCTGGTATCGACTCGGGCACGTTGATATTGTTCCTAAGGTACCACATTGGGTGATTACGCAATGTTCTGTAGTCTTCCGTTATTAACTTGCCGATACAAGGTTCATAGTGGCCCACAGAGTACTGATCCCAGGTGATCTCATCATCAAAAAAAATAACTGCTGGCCGATTTTTTTTAATTTCAGAGCAAATATCAAAATTATAGCCATCGATTGGATTTTTGTTATACGCGGCTAACCACGGTAAGTAGTAATAGGCACCTGAGGCGGGCGTTCGGTCTAATCGAACGTAAAGGTCTGGCCGGAATACAAGTGACAAAAAGTCTTTCTCTTTCCTAGTGATGCTGCGAATAAAGTTAAAAAACTCAGATTGTTCTGGCATGAGTCTAGTTGAGCTATTCTCCATGTCTCTGCGAAAGACACCAAAAGCGGACAGACCAAATCGGCCAACTTGCTCGCCCACAAAAATAAATATTGAACAAAGAAATATGGTGAGCATGATCCCTAAATAACTTTGAGCTGAATCCGCTTTTTGTAACACCCACCCCATGATTATTGAAAAAAAAGCGAAACTCCAGATGACAAATGCACTATCTTGAAAGCCCACATCACCCCTTGGATTGCTATATAAAACCATTATGGCTAGCAATGCAATTGCGATTAATCGGAAAAACATAGCACGGCGTTTATTTTCTAAAATAGCCGACATCAAAAAAATAAAAAATGAAAATACGTAAGCTAATGTTGAAAAATAATGTGCGAGCGTTTCTAGTCGCAAGGAAGGTAAAAATGTCAATATCGGCTTTATCCAATTGAATTCAATAAATTTCGAATGTGTGAATTGATTAAAAATAAAGTGATAGACCAAAAATCCTTTGATATCTCCAAAAAATAACAACCAAACAACCACGAAAGCTAGTGCGAAAAGAGCTCCCATCAGCACATATTTTATTATTCGATAGCGCTCAGTTTTATCAACTGATAAAATCCCGGTCACACCTACGAGTGCCATTGTCGAAATGCCGAAGGAATACGCAGTGAAGTTTGCTAAAACTGCCGCAGCGCCCGAGGCAATGAGCCCTCGAACGCTTGGTTGACAGTTAAATAACAATGGTAGAGCCAATTGCGTTATCGGGACTACAAGTAAAAAACCTCCAACACTATGGTACAGAACTACATTGAATCCTTGAAGAATCCAGAAACCTGCAAGTAAAGCCAGGAAAACTCCGGCGCTGAAAAATTTCGCGCTATTTGTTTTATGTATAGGGTTGAGGGATATTGCCGAGCAAGCGATCAGTGCAAGTAGTATTTGGACTAGTCTAATGTGAGAAAAATCAGTGGCACTTATGAACACCGCATACGCGTGTGAAAATATGTAGGGTAAAACACCATGGTGAGAAAAAATATCTTTATATAAATGACCTCCTTCGATGATCATTTGTGCAGCAACAAATTTTTCTGTTTCGTCTCTGAATTCGAAGAAATTTAATGTGTGTAAGGTACGACGGAGAAACAATCCCAAGGCTAAGGCAAAGAAACCGAGAGTAGTTAACGAAATAAAATAATCAATAGCCTTTTTCGATAAAAGGTATCTTTGATTGAGTTTAAATATTTTAAGCATTCGTTGCCATTGTTGAGATGTGCTGCATGAAATCAAGCATTTTTTGTTTGTCCGCTCACGACGGATGATCCCGCATCATGTCGGTAGTAATCTAAGCAATCCACTCAAACCTTTAGATCTGTCCCTAACAGTACCAGGTCAGCTAAAAAGCAATATGCACCTTATTCGATATTTTTCGAAGATTGGGGATATCTCCCAGCGTCTTGCAAAGTAAATAGACACAACCATTAGTATGCAGAAAAATATTTTCCAAGACGTAGGCAACGCGACATTAAAATAGAAAATTCGACGTAAGTATTGAAAGCTAATTATAAATATTGGTAACAAAAATATTAATTTTGCTAATTCGCTAGTAAGTTTAAAACTTCGGAATGTTTCGAAACATATAATGATAAAGGCGATCAAGCATATTGTGAATAAAGCAACATGGCTGAGACCGGCCTGTTCGCTGATTAGCGATGAATTAATCAACAGACCTTGCTCTGACGCTTGTCGTAATATAAAGAACCAACCGCAGCTGAGAATTAGTCCATTTATTATGTAGAAATATTCACGAGAAAAATATCCAGAAATTTTATAAATCATGCGATAGATGATCTTTCGCAATTGTTCGAGTCTCTTTTCAGTTGAGTCAATCAACTCAGCAATGGCAAAGGCATATGCGCCTGAGATAGTAACGGCAAAAACTCTGAATCCATCGATGGTAACAAAAGTTGCCACATACGCAAGGGTCAGAGCGATGAACATACTGGCAATCATCGCCCAGCGTTTACCAATAGCAAAGTAAGTGGCGATGGCAAAGTAGCTTGTTAAAAAATACCATTTTGGCGTTAACCAAAAGCCCCAGACATCAGCCCTGTATCGTTCAATAAAAAATCCTGGCCCTCTCTCTCGTATCCAATCCAGCCGTGTACCTAGTTCATATGCAAAAATAATATTCCAAGATACAAGAAATAACTTACCGGCTAATACGCCAAATAGTAGAAATTTAATAAGCCTTCTACGTTGATTTAAAGTTAATTCGGATGCCTGCAGATAGAAAAAAACTAGGCCAGAAGCAATAAAAATCACTTCTGAAAAGTGAGAAAGCGAAGCGCCAAAGGTAAACCAAAAAACAGCTACAGGTGTTGAGGAAACTGCTGCCAGCATGCCAAATAAAATTGTAAGTGGGTCGGGCATGCCGACAGTATTTATTTGAAAATAGGGGAAAGTAACTGCAACCACCAAAATGAAAATAAATGACTTCCATGCATTTTGATATCGATTGTTCGCAGCCATTGCCAGTAGCGGTATGATTGATACCGTAACGAAGGCACTGAAAAGCTTGTAGCCTTGAGGCGACGAGCTTGCGCCGATTAGGTTGGACAACAAAGGTAAGAGAAGGGACTCGGCAAAGTACGACGTATTGATGCCGAATACATTTACAGAAAAATTAAAATATGCAGATAAATGATCGCTGTCAAAGTACAGTTGAAGATTTTTCTCTTGGAAGAAAATAAATAGACTCAAAACAGCTGAAAATAATACGACGCTATTATATTTCTTCATAAAGTTGTGTTTGGTAAGGGGCGGCGATGACGTAAATACCTTAACATAACGTACTAAAGTTCGAACGTTAATTTAGCTGATAAAAGTAATGAATAGCCTTTTAGCAAAACGCATTGTCTGTGTCATTGGACTTGGTTACATCGGATTGCCGACGGCTGCTTTATTAGCGACGAACGGTTATGACGTTGTCGGTGTTGATCTCAGCGGCCATGCGGTTGAGACCATCAACCAAGGCAAGATACACATCGTTGAACCTGACCTTGACGCATTTGTGCGTGCGGCTGTCTTCTCGGGCAAGCTTAAAGCGTTCACCACACCACAATCAGGTGATATCTATATCATTTGTGTGCCAACTCCCTTTCATGAGGGATCTGAGATTCCTCAGCCTAATATCGATTATGTATTGAAGGCTGCGACCAGCATTGCCTCCTTTCTGAAAGCAGGGGATATGGTGATTCTTGAATCGACATCCCCTGT
>Ga0007809_10000272_pt1 | contig 20886 bp, 28 predicted proteins | sample CryBogCBE02Aug07_FD_60383 | JGI IMG/M metagenome (GOLD analysis project Ga0007809, IMG submission 60383) | Freshwater microbial communities from Crystal Bog, Wisconsin, USA - CBE02Aug07 | ecosystem: Environmental > Aquatic > Freshwater > Lake | place: Crystal Bog, Wisconsin, USA | collected...
ATATAGTTTTATATCATTATCATTATGCTTCGCTTTCAAAACCTTTATTATTTTATTCTTATGTTCTTGAATAGTGGTAGAATCATGGTTTATAGATTTATCATAGGAATAGTCTAAACCTGCTAATTCTAAATCAGAATTCATACGATACATTTTATTTCTAATTTTTCTTATTTCTTGTAGTTTTTCAATAAAAGGAATATTATCGCCGAATAAGTTGAATGCTTCGGTCATTCCTTTAAGGATCTCATTACTATTATCAGTTAAATCAAGAGTTTTTACTTTTTCAGATAGTTCACTTAAAATCTTTTCATTCTTTCCAATTTCTTTAATACGTTCATTTATATATTTTGCAAGATCATTTATATTTTGCATATAAATAGGCAATCTGAGAGTAAATATTACATTTCCCTTTTCTAAAAATGGTTTTTGGAGTGAGTTACTGGCTTCAATGATTGTGTTAATATTTCTGATTGAACTTAATAATGATAAACTATTACTTTCTAAACTATTATATTCTCTTTCTAGTTTCCTTTTTTTTATTTCTAATTCAACTCCTTTAGCTACTTTTAACTCTTCCCTTATAGAATTTATATTTACTATTGTTTTTTTTAAATTTTCATAGAGTTCAAGTATAAATTCTTTATCCTTTGGTTTTTGAACGACTGTTTTTTCATAAGTTGAAATAATACTCTCTTTGACTTTATTAAATCTTTCAGTAAGGGCATTAACAGGAGCAGCAGCAGGGGCAGGAGCAGCAGGAGCAGCAGCAACAGCAGCTTTACCAAACAGTCTATTACCTATTTTTTGTGTGAAAGTTCTATTATTTCTTTTAGGAAGAGTAGCAGCAAAAGAAGGGCCTTGAGATTTTGTAATACCTTTTTGAGGTAAGGGTCCATTAGACAATATAGATGGTAATTCAAAAGGAAATGTAGGATCGCTTTGAACTCCCTTACCCCGTTTTTTTGCATTTTCTATAATTTTTTTTCGTCTCTGTTCTGCCGTGTCCGCCATTTCTACACTACAACTAGAAATGAATCCTCACGCCATTCTAAGTCTTTTCCATATCTTTGCCGTTGTGCCCTTTTTCCTCTATGTTGCTCTTTCAAGGGCCAACACACACCCACAAGTCTATCAGGCACTCTTTGGTCTCGGCATTGTCCTCATCATCTATCAGTCTTATAAGGCATTCACACGCTATTTCACGAATTCTTCCTACCTCTGGGTCAACTTGATTCATGTTGCTATCATCGGCCCTGTTCTCATTTATATTGGCTACAAGCAAAAAGAGACTCCCCGACCTGCATACGAGATTCTTGCACTGATCAGCTTCGCAGCTCTCGGCTACCATATGTATTCTCTCGTTCTACAGGCCAATGTTGTTGATGAAAACTAACAGACCAACTCTAGCATAGAATGAACTTCTAGACCCTTCGAAATCATACACGAGCCGATATGATAATGAAAGGCTGTTCCACTCTTAAAGGTCTCATTGCAGCAACCACACTGAATCGCCTTCTTTCCTTCAACTACAGTCTCACCCTGATACTGGACAACCTGATCATGACAATGCTTTCGCAGGAAATGGATTCGTCGATTTGCCTTTGTCAGGCTCTCAAAATCACAGTTATCCAAGGGGCACTTATAGACTTCAACCGCGTTCTGTTGCCTGACTTCTGGATGACGAGCAGCCATATGAGTCTGCAGTGTCATTGCATGGAGAAAGCCATGCTTACAGACAGAACACACATGAGCAAACTCTCCTGTGTGTTTGGTCTTGATATGATAATGCATTGTGGAGGGATTTCCATAAGGATGTGCAGGAGTTGCCTTCGGCTTGAAACTGCACTTATCATAGCTGCACATCAAGTGCCCATTCTCGTCCCTCTTGTATGTGTAAGTGGCCATTGCTTTTGTATGCTAACCCTTTCAAAGGGCCTTGTTTCAATTTTTGCCCCTGACATAATGTTATTTTAGATTCTGTTTAAAGAATGCCTCCAATACTATGCATGGATATCACATTTGGTATTATAACATCAGGAAATGATGAATTTCTTCATAAAATAATTGATAGTATTGAAGCAGAACAGATTCCAAACTACGAAATCCTTGTAGTGGGTGCATTTTCAGGAAGTCGAAAGAATACGAGTGTCATTGCGTTTGATGAGAATAGAAAGCCCATGTGGATTACGATGAAAAAGATGATCATTGCAGAATTAGCAAAGAATCCTATTCTGGTCCTTTTGCATGATTATATTCGTCTGAAGCCTGGATTTTACCAAGGATTTGTTCGGTTTGGTTCTGACTGGGATGTCGCCATGTGCAGAATGTTGGAACAAAATGGAAACAGATCAATGGATTGGATGGGCCTTCCCAATGATCCTATTTATGGAAATGTCTTACATCCTTATGAGTATAGTGATCCGAGGGGCAAATATGTTCCTGGTAACTTTTTTGTTGTTAAGAAGGAGTTTTTACTTCAGAACCCTCTTGACTTAAATAGAAGTTGGAGTCAAGGTGAAGACATTGAGTGGTCAAAGAGGATCTTTGGATACGCCGATAACTCAGAGTGGCTTCGAAACATTCTTCGTATTCCTCTTGATGTTGAAGTTGAGGGCCCCAAAAAACCAGCAGTCTATAAAATGAATGTAGATTCGGCTGTTGAATTCTTGAAAGAGAAGCCAACAAATCCGTGTTACTATGAGCCCTATGATTTGCATTCAGGAGACAATTCAAGGCCCAAAGGATTCAGGAGAGAAGACTATAGGTATATGATGAAGCGTCCCCAGAACACTGGTGTATATATTCTAACTCTCGGTATTGGTGCTGATTATTGTAAGGCACTCACGAAGGCATTTGAATCGAAGAAACTCTATGCTGAGAAACATGGATATACATATATCCAGGGTTCAGAGACATTCTGGGATCGCGAGAGGCCGATTTCTTGGTCAAAGGTCCCCTTTCTTCTTCATCATCTCAAAACGGTGCCTGAAGGCTCCATTGTATGGCTGAGTGACGCGGATGTTTACATTACAAATCCCCAGCTGAAAATCGAGGATCATATTCTACCGTTGCTTCCTGAAACGAAGGACTTATTGATGACCTTTGATTCTTGTGGACACGTAAATGCAGGAAACATTATCATGAGAAATACGGCATGGACCCGAGATTTCTGGCGTCGTGTGTATGATCAGACGGATTGTATTTATCATATCTGGTGGGAGAATGCAGGAATTCTGAAGCTGTTGGGTAATGGACCCGAGGACAGAGATCATGTAGAGGTTACGAGGGAACACAAGCGTTTCAATGCGTATATCCAGGGTCTTCCGAATGAGCCATTGTGGGAGCCTGGTGATTTCCTGGTTCATTTTGCAGGAATCTACGATCCGAAGAAGATGGCTGAGTTTATTGAGGCTATACGGGACGGAAAGGTTCCCAGGATTGCGATGGTTTAAAATCTTAGACCCAAATATAGAATGTCCAATAACAACGTCACTCGCAAGAATATGGAGGGTGGTAAGATGCCTGCGGTTGGCACAAAGGCTCAGGTTTGGCACGGCACGGCCAAGCACACGTCCGGCGGCCTGAAGAAGACTGACCTGATGAAGACTCGCAAGGGCCGCATCGTCAGCAAGAAGAAGCACGCGGCGGGCAAGAAGGCTCTCAAGCAGCTGCGTAAGGCTGGCTATGTCGCCAAGAAGGGCACATTCAAGTTGTTCAAGAAGTAACTTGAACAACGACTGGTCTTAGCTATAGCTTAGGACTCAAGCTCTTTAAGAAGTAAAGAATTATACATGTAATAAATTCACTAAACCAATCTTCGCGATCATATCCATTATCGAATAGGATACGATCGTCGTAGTTGTATCAATAGCCTTCACCTCCTCGGCATAATACACAATTGGATACAGAGACCATAGGGCCAGTGTTAAATAGACGGCAGTCTTATATGTCTTCTGCTGAAGAAGAATCCACAAAATAGGCAGGAAGAAGACCATTCCCGCCATAAACCAGGCAAATTTCGCATTTGCATCTTTTTCCTGAACACCCTTGTATCCTGAGCCGATCATTAACAAATCACAGACAACAGATCCAATCAATATCTCAATAGGAGCCTTTGTAGCTGTGAGAATACCTACTAACATCAGCGGTGTAGTCAAAACCCAATCACTGTAACGATAGAAATCCCGATTTGCTGAGTCTTTCATCATATACCAATAGGAAACGGCGGCGATACTAGGAATGATAGAAAGCCACGGTATCTTTCCCTGAAACAAGGTTATGACCGCCGTGACAAAGAAAGCACTAAATGCAATTGTCTGAAAGATCTCACCAGGATCTGTCATGGTAGAAATCTTTCCTCCCATGAAGAATCCAGGAATGATTATGCGTGGGGCAATAGATGAAAAGAGAGCTACACTCATACTATTTAGCAGAACATATACGTTCTGCCAAGTCGCGAAGTGTTTCAGCAGCCTCTATAGGATTAAAGGCCGCTTTGGCACCCTCACCTTCAGCAACATCATACCAGTAGACAGCACCAGACTTTTCTGATTCTTCAATGGAGGACCAGACAAGTCCAGCCCGAACAGCCTTCAGCTCGGGCACAACAGATTTTAGATTCAGAGCGGCCAATCGAAGAGATCCCATACGAGACAGGAGGCTTTCCTCAATCCGATTGGCATCATAAGAACTCGGAAAGAAGATTGTATCCCATTCTCCTTTCGGTGCTCCTTGGCCAAATCCGATTAGAGTAACATCGTGAACTGAGAGTCTCTGAAGAACCTGGTGTGATGGTTCCTCGCCGAGCCACACAACACGCAATGGACGAGCGGCATTACTCACATATGTAAGAGCAAGCCGTAGATCCTGAGTATCTTTCAGTCGATAGATAGAATCCCAATCGACCTTTGACGTCCACCGAGGCAGTTTACGTCCATCCGCGACAATCAACAAACTTCTGCCTCTGCCCAGAAGTTCCTGTTCCAACACATGAAGACGATTCGGGAGCAGTGCCTCGTCGCCTTGAATCCAGAGTTTCCGACCTCGTAGAGAACTTGAAAATCCCTCTACACGAACGGTATCCATTGAGCTTTATCTAACGTCTGAATCGCGATTTACCAAGAAAACGCATCACAAGACCCGCTGCAGCTCCGACCAATAGAAGTCCAGCCACAGATTTAGGTATAAAGTCCCATTTATACAAGAATAGCTTCACAAACAAAGTCTCTTCAGATCTCTCGAAGTTATTTATATAATCAGTCTCCTTGTTTTCAATATCACTGACACCAGGAGCCTGCTTTGACAAATGAGGAACTGTGCAATAGGTGCGTTCATGATCTGTGTAATAGACATCCACCTTCACATCCTCATTGAGTGCCTCTAGTATATGATCATAGGAGCCCTCATGGACAAGAATGAACTGTGTGGCCCATCCTGAGACTTTAAGCAGTGGTGGCTTCTCTTGAATAACACGAGCCTCCCACAAAAACGAAATGCCACCATTAAAGATGTCCCATTCGCTCCTTCTAGCCCACAAACTCGGTAGCAATTCCTTGAAACGCTGGTAGCAGTCGGGCTCAGGCACACAGTCATCCTCCAAAATGAGAACCCACGGATACTTGCGATCCTTGGCAATCTGAATACATTTCTTATGGGATAATGTGCAGCCTTTCCAGCCAGGCTTCATGCGAACAGCCTCCACGCGTTCAAGAGGAACACGCCAGCCCTGAAAGGCATTTTGTATTGCAACCCAACGATCTTTACGTTCTTCTAGGTTAATGACCAAAATGGGAGGAATATCCATCCTTTCTATCAGAACATAAGAAAAAGAGTTTCTCGCGTTCCATTGGACAATAAGGAGGATTTGTCATTTCAGGCATCATACATAGACTTCCTTCGAGAATAGGTGCATTTGGGTGGTCAATCACGATACCCTTATTGGTCAAGGCGTAGTCTTCATTTGTATGATAAAAGATATGGAGTCCAAGTGCTCGTTTTCCATTCTCTGCCAAGAGATACTCGAAGGTCGTGCCATCCTTTGCATGAATCAGTCGTCGAGGTGATGCAGCCAACCAGCCCAGAGTAATCTTATACTGAGGCATATCGTGGCCTAACCAGAGTTGTCCTGCTCTATACCAAACATCACATTCAACAGCAATGCCTTCTTCATCACGCCGATCTAGCACATCAGGGGCATTTTCTTCTGCGTGCAAAGGCCCTCTAAGATTACCACGATGGGCGATAAAACTGTATAGAGGCACCTTGTAATAGTCATCACGTTCATGTGAACACTGTCTCCATGAGCCTCGCCCGATAATCCATGAATTGACATGAATGTTTCCAAAGACACACTCTGACCAACGAAACCTCTCGGCCTCCAGGCGTTCGAGTATCTCTCTCGACGGCATTTTCTTCCAACGAAACAGGGTGCTGTGAATGATGTCATTATCATAGGGAATATTATATGGCAGACCTTCGACAGCAAGTGAAACTTCAATAGATTTACGTAACTGTAAAAGATTGGCATAATCTCTGGGATCTTCAGGATATCCACAGAGAGCGAGGCCCGAAGAAGTCCAGACAAGACCACGATACTGAATTGAATAAGCTCTCGGATTAATTTCGAGGAGATTCTTGATAGACAAGGCTACACGTTCAACAAGATCAGGTGCTACAGAGGCTGCTGTCTTAAATGAATGGTGCTGTAGCAGAGTCAGGTGGAGTTGCCCTTGATCGCCTATCGGTTCGGGTGTATAGAAATAAACACTGTCTCCTAGAATTCCTTTCATTCGTTTCATAAGTCGACGAAATGAAGGCAAAAGAGACCAGTTACCAAGGGCATAGGTCGCATAACAACGTTCTGTTAGCAATGCTTTATTGACTGTCGCCACACATCTATTTTTTACATTCATTGTTTCATAGATTGTCTCTAGATTCTCACTCATGTAAATAGTCTCTGCGGAACTTCTCTAAGTCTTCTGGAACACCGAGACCCCACATGCCCTTACAGAGGCTCACACGCACTTTCTGGCCTGCAACAATGGCCTCATTATACACAGGACATACATAGAACTCATTGTTGGTGCGAATATTCTTGGCAATCATCTGTTCTGCCTGTGACACGAAATCTGAGCCGCGAGCCCATCCATACAATCCTACCGTGGCAAAGGGGCTGATCCATTTCTTCTCGGCGACTTCCGTCACAAGGCCATCGTTGTTGACAGAAGCATAGGACCACTTTACATCCTTCGGGTCAGGCTGTAAAAAGGTGAGGATACAGCCATCGTAGGTCGGATTCAAAAGAGACTTGTAGAAGGAGTCAGGGTTCCACTCGAGAAACTGGTCACTGTTCACAATCACGAGGGGATTCTGCGAGTCAATCATATCCTTAGCGATCAAAACAGAACACGCAGCTCCTTCTGTAAGACCTCTCGTTAGGTGAATAGCAAAGCTCACAGTTGGAGGCATTCCTTCAAAGAGGCTCTGAACAGGATACATCGTTAGGTGATCTGAACGCATAATGAGATGGAACTTGACTTTAACGGAAGTATCCTTGGGAAGCATGTTCTCGAGAACCCAGCGAATCATGGGCTTCTTGCCGACAGGAATAAACGGCTTGGGATCCTTGTAACCTGCTACTTTAAAACGTGATCCTTCACCTGCCATCGGCACCACAACATTGATACACTTTACATCTGCATATCGAGACTTGCTAGGCAGAGAAAGAGCCTTCTCCACCAATTCAAGTGTAACATCCTCTGCATCTTCGACTTCAAGGACATGAGCACCTGATGCATGAGCGGCTTCACGTCCATGTTGGCTATCCTCGAGAATGAGGCAGTCATTTGCAGAAACTCCAGCATTCTGCATCGCATTCAAATAGAGAGCAGGTGACGGCTTTCCTTCAGCAGCATCCTCATTGCCATAGAAAGTCTCAAAGAAATCATAGATCTTCAGCTGTTTTAATGATTCCTCAACCGTTTTACGAATAGCATTGGAAACACAGAAAAGACGTAAACCTTTTGACTTTAGAGTTGTGAGAAGCTGTATAAGACTCTCACGAGGCTTCATGATTCCGGGCAGCGATAAAAGAGTCAATTCCTGTTTTCTCAAATAGACTTGCTGAGACTGTTCTGTGGTAAGGACCCCCGTTTCAACAAGCATTGCCAACTTCTTTTTTGTCGGAAGTCCATCCATAACTTTTTCATGTTCGGCCCATGTGATGTGCACCGAAACTTCCTTGAGAGCATCTCGGAGAGTTTCAAAATGAAGAACTCTTGAATTAACGAGAACTCCATCCAAATCAAATAGTACACACTTCATAGCTTTCTAGATTTTGCCTGACTCTTTTAGATGGAGTTTCTATACGCGTTCTTTCTCCTTATTTTATTGGATCTACCGTGGCTTCTAGCAACATCGAGGGTTGCAGGAGACATGGTTGAGTCGATACAGGGATCGCCGATACAATTCCGTATGTGGCCTGCTCCTGTTGTTTATCTGGCCCTCGCTTATCTTATGACACGACTCAAGACACCCACAGAGGCCTTTCTTTCAGGCTTTTGTGTGTATGCTGTCTATGATTTTACGAATCTCTCGATTCTAAAGAAGTATAGTCCCTATTTTGCCGTCGCTGACTCACTGTGGGGAGGAGTTCTGTTTGCTTTAGCGAGGTATATTCTTAATAGCCTACAGAAGTGATCGTAGATTACGTTTTGTGTTGACATTCATATTGAGAGCACGATTCAAGACTCTTATTCGTTGATTACGATTCTTGTATCTATTCTTGAGAGTCTTTAAATATTGATTTTTGTTTCCGTTGTAAACAGGATCAAAGAGGTTATTCGTGTTGTTTTCAATAGGAGATGCAGGAATCTTTACACGATTCCTGCGAGTCGTGTTTACTGTAGTCTTTGCACCATTTCTTCTTATCATCATTGGTGCAAAGGCTAATTTACGCGTGCTTCCTTGAAAACTAGGAGCGACCATTATCTATACATGGAGGCGATATTATACATGAATTTCTTCTTCATGTTGTTACTTAAATTCAGTTGTTCAACAGCAACCATCATATCCTCTGGGTTATTATACTGAGCCGTAAGGTTTGCCATTATCTTTGCCTCTTTGGGGCCGAAGTTTCCTCTTTGATAAGGGCTCGCATAGGTTGTGCTAAAAGGCCCTGAAAACCTGGAGATTGATTCCATAACCTCCTTCTCATTCGGATCCATAGCATTGAATTTTTCCTGCGTTAGTTCATTCATTACCATATTGGCTTGAGCTCTGGCCTTCGGGCGAAATTCTTCTAAACTATTCGGCCATTGTCTATAGCCTGAGAATCCTCGTGTATTTTGATTATTCTTCTTTGTATTCTTGGAAAAACCAAATGCTTTTAGTCCGTAGTTTTTCATTAAGTTTCTTGATCCCTTTTGTCTTGTTAGCTTCGGCTTCATAGTATTTCTCCGTGTCATTCTAGGCGGAAAGGAGATTCTTCCTGTATTATTGCCATATGCGGCATTAAACGCAGACAGCGGGGGCATACTCTTCTACTTAAACAAAAGGATTATGTGCCCAGTGTAAAAGAGCCTGTCTCTGTGTAGGCCTACAGGTTAGATCACCTGCTTTACAATTTGCTTTGATAGCCCCTGAATGACGCACAAAGGCTTTCCACCGCTTGATTTGCACGGCATCGAGTTCAGGAAGTCTGCGACCCATCCAATAGCGGCAATACCATTGAAACCAGCCGCGTTCATCGGGATTTTGCTCGGCATCGCTCAGAATCGCTCGGCCCATTTTATCCACATGACGCCGTTCACCTTTAGCAGGAGGCACCCATCCGTATTTACGCCATTCACTGAGAGGCAAACGAGATTTGACTCCAAAGCAATTGACAGAGAGATCGGCTCCATCAGGGCGAAGCTTATCGAGTGACAGTGCCTTGAGATACCATTCAGCAGGAAACTCCGTAATACAATCGTTCAGATATTTGCCTTCGAAGGCTCCCATGGCCAGAATTTCACCAGGATCACAATAGGGACGAAAGTCGGAAGCAAAGTTTGACCCAGGCTCCTCTTCCAGCTTATAGGAATATCCCTTGACCATCTTGTTTGACACACGAATTGTATCACCTTTTTTAAAAGATGCAAGAGGCTTGCCTTTTTTAGTCAATGCGTCTAGCATTCCCTATACAGTAAAATTGTTTTGTTTACCCCTTTCAAGGCAAGCAAACATGGAACAGACGAATCACGTAGTCACAGAAAAGGGTAAGGAGTTTCTTGCGTCGCTGCCACAGAAGGACCAAGAGCTTCATACTCTTGCAGCCAAAATGCTTGGGTCTTCTTATTTCGTCGAGAAGACACATGCATATGTAAAGTGGCTCAAGTCTACTCCAAATACTCAATCTCAAGCAACAAAGTAAAGTCACGTCCATTGAGATCAACAAGGCGATCAAATTCATCTCTCAAGGCGATATCCAAGGTTTGTAGACGTGCGATGGGAGCAGGTGATGACCGAAAGAGTGGTTCAAAGACTTCGGTCGTAAATGTTTTGTAGTCAAGTGTCGGTGTATTCATATACAAAACAGCATGTGGCGATTGTTTTCCTATCGACCTCTCGATAGTTCCTAGATCCTGTGAATTGTCGTTATTTACATATAAATAGATACGATTCGTAAGTAAACTGACATCTACACCATTTGGTGCTGTAATACTGAGAGCTGAAGAACTATAATCATTTGCCAAAAAGCCAAGAATTCGAGCAGGTGAGTTAATCATGATAAGAACATTATTTAAATCATATAAATCTACAAAATTTCCTGATGCGAATAGAAAGGAAAATGCAGTCGATCCAGCTGTCAAACTCACAGTAATCTTATCGGTTGCAGGATCAACAGCAACAAGATAGGTATTGTTTTTTCCGTTGATTGCGTTAAGTTGCGTTTGGAGCTGTGTAGCTATACTCGACATTGTATAGAGTCCAGGTGTAAGTATGACTGTTGATCTTAAACTCCCTTCCAGAAAGGTAAAGGAGTTCCAGCCTGTATTGACTGTAAAGAGGCGAGACGGGACAGTTCCTCCAACAATCTGAATACTTGTGACATCTTTCATGGGTCTCTGGAATCTCCAACGAAAGCTATTAGATGAAGGAGATGACTTGATATTACGATCACGACTATTAATCTCGACGAGTAAAGATCGGCGTCTTCTTTCTTTTACAGAGTTTGGTAGTAAAATGGCTTGTCCGGATGATTTTTGACCTTTGTGATCAGAAATGCCGAGGGGTGAATTCATTCTGACTGGGTTCATATAAAAAAGAGATGGAAATAATTACTACACAAAAAAAGTTACCAGCTAATCCGTCGCCCTTTGCGAAAGCATTCTTTGAGATTCGTTCTCAGCTTCCAACAGTTCAACGTCCTATAAAAAACGAAATACTGAATACAGCCTTTATTCAAGAGATTTGGGAAGCCTATCCTGAGATCATACCGAGGGAAGGGGGGACGAGGGAAGGGGGGAAATCAACTAGACGTCATAAGCGTCAAAGTAGAGTCGCCGTATAGAGCAGCAATCTCAGAAAAAGAGGAACACGCCGAGCCTAGAATGGTAGGGCACCGAGCCAAGGCAAAGAAGTCAATCGCGGCTTCTTTCATACCGCCTTCAGATTCACGTGAAAGCATTCTTGCAGCAATAAAACACCGATCCGAAAACATAGATGTCAGCATATCCTTGATTGCTGCATCGTCGGTCACAAGCAGAAACGGTTTATTCGTGGACTCGAGAAACAGTTTGAAACCCTGAAAAGGACTTTGTTGAATGGCCTTTTCATTGTCGCCCCGTCGAATATGGACACCGATAACCTTCGAGAAGTCAATATCTGCTAGTCTTTCCTCTAGTTCACAAGCAACTTCAGGTGAAGGCTTTGTGGCACGAAGATAACGCAACCATCGACTAGGATCCGTTGTATGAAACCGACCATAGGACTTGATCTCAATAGTGCCCTTTGCCCTATAGAGATCTCGAAACTTGATCATATCGGCAGCTGATAAGCATTCACGAGCCGCATTCAAAGGCTGATCAGAAAACGAAACAAAGGAAGGAAAGAATCGCATATCAAAGATCGACTCGATACGGCATGCACAGGCCCGATTGAACGGATACCAGTGGACGACGAGGTTTGTCCCCAAGTCTTCGGCCATACAAATTCCAGAAATTAACGCACGTATACGGTTGGCAAGTCCTGCGACAACATCAAGGTGGATGGTCATGTTTACTAAAATTGAATGCGTCAAAAGGCTTAAGCCTTTATTTCAAAACACTATTTATCTAAGCAACACTGGAGAAACTACAGAGACTCGTTCGTTCCTTTAAGGGGACACATGGAGCGTTTTATGCGTATACGGCGGGTCGTGTTCAGGCATCTTGGCAATTGTGGCGAAGAGAGTTACCAATGATTAGGCCATTCTATGCGGTCAAGTGCAATCCTGATCGTCTTCTTCTATCACAGCTATCGCAGCTAGGAGCAGGATTTGATTGTGCCTCGGGCCGAGAGATGATGGAGGTTGCTGAACTAGGAGGGAATGAAACATTTCAGACAAGTGTTGTCTATGCAAATCCATGTAAACCGCTGCGGGATCTTCAGAAGGCCAAGCTTCTAGGATCTCCAACGACGGTGATTGACTCCTTTGAGGAGGTGGATAAGCTTGTCTCTGTTGGGTGGACAGGTGGAGCGTTTGCTCGTCTTCTCGTTGAGGACAAAAATAGTATCATGCCTTTTAGCCGAAAGTTTGGATTTGCACCTGAGAAGGTAACAGACTTATCGATATATGCAAAAAACAAGGGAATTGCTTTGAAGGGCGTTTCCTTTCATGTAGGATCTGGTTGCGAGGACCCTAATCAATACAAGGCCGCCATCAACCTGGCGATGTCTTCACTCAAAACAATGAAAGCACATGAACATCCCGCGACAACGATTGATATTGGTGGCGGATTCATGGCCGATCAAGCACTCTTTGAACAGTATGCACGTGTAATTCGGTGTGGTATGGCCCAGAGTAGTTTTGGTCTCGCAAAGGAGCTAAGGCCTCAGTTCATTGCTGAGCCTGGTCGTTTCTTCGCCACAAACTCCTTTGATCTCTTTGTCCAGGTCATTGGCAAGAAGCCATCTCTGACAGGCGATGGATGGCGTTATACGATCGATGAAAGTCTGTATGGCCAGTTCTCGTGTATTCCGTTTGATCACAAGAAGCCGACATGGCTGCGTGTTCCCATTGGATATCACAAGGATCCTCCGAGAAAGAAGGTCAAGGGCACTCTGTTTGGTCGCACCTGTGACAGTCTCGACATGATTGCACAGGCGGCAGAGATGGAGGAACTGGAAGTAGGTGATTGGCTTTGGTTTCCGAATATGGGAGCCTACACAAGCGTAACAGCATCTGAGTTCAATGGCTTTCCGCGACCTCCGTATCATTCGGATGAACTCTCTCTGTATTTGCCGACGGTGGAGAAGCTGAAGCAAGACTACAACTTTCCGAAAGGGATCAAGACAGTAACTCCAGTCTCTATAGTAGAATGAATGCAGATGCGGTAGAAAGGAGTGTAAAGTTTCTTAATAACCCGGTGTCAAATGTGATAGAACTCCAAAATAATAATAATGCAAGAGCGGCTAGAGTTGGCCAAACACGGGCAAATAAGGCCGCTGCACTCGCGGAGGCTCGTTCAGGAATCAATAATCCGAGACCCATGCCTGTAAGAAATGTGAGGGGAACAGCTAATTTTACAGCAATGATGCGAGCGATGAACACACACAGAGAAGCATTTTTAAATCAACAACAGTTTATGTCTCAGGAGATGGCGAAGGCGGCTCTTGCAGCGTATGCTGCAGCAGAAGCTGCAAAGCCCAAAGAACTCTTTGTCAGAACAAACAACTGTAAACAGCAGGGTGGCACGCGTAAACGCGTAAGTAAAATTAAACGCAAGGTTCGTCGTAACCACAGCAGAAATGTCAAAGGTCACCGTTCTCGATAAGGGTTCGATTGAGGTTCAGGAGGTCTTTGGAAATGATCTAACTGTCGTGAATGCCGCTCGTGTGTCATTCGCGAAAGAGTCGCTAGAGTTCAAGGAGGGAGATGCAAAGCTGATCAAGTATCTCGCAAACCACGGACACATCAGCCCATTCTTTCATCCGCAGATTCGTCTTCGACTGAAGATGCCGATCTTTGTAGCGAGGGAGTGGTTCCGTCACACGGTCGGTTTCTCTCGTAATGAGATCTCGCGTCGTTATGTCGACAGTGATGTGGAGCTGTATCTGCCAAAGGAGGATGAGATTAGGGAGCGTGATACGAACAAGAAGCAGGGGTCCAAGGAGACTCCTGTTGCAGATGCTCATACTGCTTACACAGTCATCAAGGAGCTGAACGAGAAGGCGGAGGAGGCGTATGCGTATCTTCTACATCTGAAGGTGGCTCCTGAACTCGCTCGCACAGTTCTTCCTCAGGGCATGTATACGGAGTTTATTGAGACTGCGTCTCTATATGCGTATGCTCGTCTTTGTAAGCTTCGTCTGGATCCACAGGCCCAGAAGGAGATTCGTGAGTATGCTACAGAGCTGGATAGTCTTCTCAGGCTCGCTTTCCCTGTTTCTTGGTCCTGCCTCCTCGGCGGAAGCGACGCGGCTTAGATCGTGTCTTTCGATATCCACCACTTAGCCTAAGAGGGACAAATTCAAATAAACCTGGCTCCATAATACGAGCATATCCATTTATTTTTTGTGTTTCCTTTATATAATATATAAATTTACCTTCATCTTCTACAATCGAGTGATTGCCAGCAGATGGAATATCATCTAATTTAGCACCTCCTGTGCCAACAATATATTGTGGGATTCTCTTGATTGAAAGTCCTAAATCAGGTGAACCTCTTTCGTCGCGTTGACTTGTATTATGAAACTCAATGAGTCCATTCTGAAATAAGTGAAGATGAGAGCAAAAGACTGAAATTGGAAGATTATCTTTTAGGACACTTAGAAGTCTATTTTTGTTAGGAAGAGTCCATGGTCCTTTTCCTCTTAATCCAACAATCGGATGATGAATAATAAGATAATACCGAATATCGGTTGATAAAATGCCGCCTAACCAGTCAAGCATTCTTTGAAGATCCTCGGTGTTTTCATCATCTTCATTAATAAGTAACATTGTATCCAGAAAAATGAGACTGAAGCCATCAGAAAAATGGACACAGTAGTATGTGCTCGTAAGATCATATAATTCCTTCTCTTTTTTTAAAACATCAGGATTTGTTACATTGTGATTTCCTATAGCAGTATACACAAGGCTCTTCCCTTGTTTTATAATTTCAAATCCTCTCTCAACTTCGTCCACATTATACCGTTTATTTCCATGTTCATCTTTGAAAGGATAGATATTATCGCCACCTAGAATCAGTGTTGTAATAGGATCTGCACGTATTCTTTCAAAGACGCGTTCGTAGTCACGTGTCGCTGGATTATTCCAGCATCCTACAAATAAAAACGGATGCAATGGAACATCTGTTCGAATCTCCATCTTCTTACTTAGTGCCTAGAGTTTAGATTTCACGATCGGAATCAGGAAAGCTTGTGTCAATCTCCTCTTTTTCAGGATTCCAGCGTCCATGATAGGCTCCAGGCTTTTTATCTGAACCGATCTTATACACCTTGTATTTACTTGAGTTCAGAAAGTAACTGTGTCCATTAATATCGATTTTACGCACCTTGATGACGTGCACCTCTACGTCATGCACTGCTGACTGTGTTGATTCAATGGCCTTTGTTTGGACGGCAGGGGCAGGAACAGGTGCAGGAACAGGAGCAACAGCAACAGGCTCCACAACCTCATCTTTAATCTTGATGGCCTTCTTGACACGTGGTTTCTTTTCTTTTACGGGTTTTGGCTCAGCTTCCGTAGCATCAACAACTTTCTTAGGCCGACCCATATCCTCTGGAATGGGTAAGCCTCGTTCCTTTAGTTTCACTAGATATTTGGCCGAACCGACAATTCGACTCCATTCAGGAAACTCTTCACCGATGAAGCCCTGCCAGGACTTTGATTGATTCTTGTGTTTACCCTGCTGTTGATGGACAGAACATTCCTTGCAGACACGCTTTCCAGGCAGACATGTTTCCTCGCAGCTAAGTTCGATATGGAAAGAACCCTGTGTTCCATTCAAATCAATCTTGTATTTTGCACCTTCTTTACATCGGCGTGCTTGGCATGTAGCCATTTTTGTGCTTACCCAAGAACTCTCGTCGAGTTTCAAATTTACACCTAGTATAGATGGAAACTCCTCATATACCCTTGTCCCAAAGATATAGATCACTCGGATATTCTCTCATTACGGTAGTCTGGTGGGTCGGTATTTGGGGCCTTTCCGAGACAATCATTGGATATCTTGTAAAAGAGTCGCTACTTATGCGTCTTGGAATCTTTTTAACAATGATCGCCTTTGTTTTCATAATGGTTCTTGTCAAACCAGAATTCGTTGAGTATTTGTAGGAATGAACACACGCAAGAACAACAAAAAGAATAATGGAAAGGAAAAGATTCAACATCACCATATGTTGCTCAGGGCCGAAACGGCAACTTGTCCTTCTGCTGATGATAAGGCTGCAATGGAACGCAAAATCCACCAGCTCATCAAGGATATTGACATGACATCTCTAGCTCCTGTTCAGACATATTACGTCACGAATCCTCATTATAATGAGGGTTTGACAGGGATTGCTCCGATTCAGACATCTCACATTGCCCTGCATTTCTGGAAGAATCCTGATGTTCGAATTCTGAACAACAAGCAAAGCCAGTGCCTTCTTCAAATGGACATTTACACCTGTGGTAAGCTCACAGGAAAGCAGATCGCCCATGTTCTCAGAACTCTTGAGGAGTATACTGTAACTCACGCAGATATTACAGTTTTGAATAGACGCAGACAGCTCCACATTGATCGGGCGGAACACTGGGATGCTTCTGAGCCTGTTCCGTGGGATACATGGATCGAGGATAGGTTTTAAAAAATTGAACTGAAACAACCCTTCATTCGGCTCACAAAAATGAATATCTTTAACTTTATTCGTCTTTCAATCATCACTGGAATCTTTCAAGTGATTATTGGAATTATATTTGAAAATCCTACTACTCTCTGTATTGGGTTTTCAATGTTTACAATTGCTACTCTGTCTCATATAAAGATCCTAGAGTCCTTGCACTCGGATCTGTTGCCTCGGGACTCCAACTAGGCATCCAGAAATACGGAACAGTTGTTACCTTTCCAAAGTGCATTTCATACAAATACCGATAATAATACTGCTCGGCTGTCTTGGGTGTGAGAATAGGATACTTCAAAGCCGCAGCGGAAAGCTTATCTTCCGTGATTAATGACGCAACCCGCCCCTGAATTTCTTCATACCATGATTTTTCACTGCTGCTGACACCGTCACTAAAGGCTTCCTTTCGACGCCACAGAACATCATGAGGTAAGGTAGCTCCATCATCAAAAGCCCTTCTTAGAATCCACTTTTCAACCTGTTTGCCTTTTACGGGCCGCCGCCATTCCGTCGCAATCGAACGAGCGACTCCTACAAACTGCTTATCAAGAAAGGGTGTCCGCGGCTCAAGTCCGTGACTGCTGATACTCCGATCACTTCTCTGCACATCGAACATGTGGATATCAGTCAGCAGACGTGTAACTTCCTCCTCAAATGCACGATCGCTCGGTGCCTTGTAAAAATACAAATAGGATCCAAAGACTTCATCGGATCCATCGCCATTAAAGACAACCTTGCAATCTGACAACTCGCGAATCTTTTTTGAGACCAGCCAGTTTCCGACAGATGCACGAACTGTAGTGGTGTCAAATGTCTCAGTTGCATAGATCACATCGCTAATCGCCTTAAAGAAGTCATCTGCCGTCAAGCAGACTTCTGTGTGATTGCTGCCGATCCAGTCAGCCACCTTTCTCGCATACTTCAGATCAGTTGAGCCCTGCATCCCGATACTAAATGTCTTGAGAGGCGGTTTTCCAGCCTCACTGAGTGATTTCTGGACAAGGGATGCAATTAAACTACTATCGATTCCGCCGCTGAGAAGAGCCGCAACAGGCCGTTCCATTAACATACGCTTTCTCACAGCCTCCTCTAAAGCGAACCGCAGGGACATACAGGCCATATCAAGTCCACAAGGATTTACAGACGTATAGAGCGGGTTTGTAAGCCATGGCACCGTGTGATACTTCTCAGTATAGACCATCTTTTTAGTAAACATATCCCAGACCTGAAAGCTGCCAGGAGGAAAGGCAGCAACAGTGTCACAAAAGGGAACAAGAGACTTGACTTCACTTCCAAAGACAATGTGAGAAGGATCACAGCGAAAGAGTCCATCACCGAGCACTGTATACTGATTCTTTGTGCCGATATACAAGGGACGAACACCATACGGGTCACGGCCGACAACAACGCGTCCTCTGGCCTCATCAACAATGACAATTGCAAAGACACCGTCAAGTGACCGAAAGAATGACGCTAGGTTATCCTGAAACTGGAGATAGAGGTCACCGAGAATCTCACAATCGGATCCAGACTTATTCTCTGAGACAGCAATGTCTCGCCAGTTGTAAATCTCACCATTGCACATCCAGCGAATAGAACCCTTTAAAAAAGGCTGCATACCTTCTTCATTGAGGCCATTGATTGCGAGACGTGTGAATCCCATTGTCGATGAAAAGAGTTCCTTGATTTCCATGCTTTCCGGTCCTCTTGCTGATAGAGTCTTTATCCATGTTCCAGGATGATACATAGGTGTGATTTTCCCCAGGCAATACCAGATTCCGCACATTTCTCTGTTTTTGTAGATTTCATTCTTTAGGGTCTATGGTTAGAATGGACGCCAGCGACATCATCCGCAAATTACAAAGCCGCACGGCCTTTAATTATATTAAGACAAAACTCAGTGTCACACAACCGACGGTAAATATAAGCACCTGTGCTTCTTTGCCCAGCAGCATTATCTTGAATTTCACGAATTACCAGGACAGACAGTTATTCTATCAAGGAAAGCAATTTAATAGCACCTGTGGCTCGGCACAAGGTCCATTTAGTTGAGTTAAAGAATCTTTCTACTAGAATCTAGAATGGCAGAAAAGCCCACATCAGAACGAGTAAAGGAATCTATCACTCTTATAAAGAAGCTCAAGGAGCTTGGTCTTGATGAGAGAGAGCCAGGGTATAATACAATTCGTGATCACATGAATGAGTGGATTAAGAATGGCACGGCGTTTAAGGGTCTTGTTGAGTTTACGTGGCTCGATCGAGATGCAGATCTTACATTACCGACAGAGGCAGAGAAAGCCGCCACGATTGTTTTAAAGGTAAGGAAATAACTAACTAGTGTAGTATGAGTTTCAACATAGAAGGATCTTTATACGAGCTTGTAGCTCGAGGAAATAAAGATGTCTATTTCATTGAGGATACAAAAGAAGCCAAAAATCTGTTTGATAATCGCTATGGACCCACACCTCCTCACATTCATGAGCTTCGACAGATGCCGCCTTTAAATACACCCGACTTTGGACGAAGCTGTGAATTTCAGATTGAGATGGCAGGTGACGCATTTATCGAGCCGACTCTTCTAATTGATCTTCCGTCATGGCTTCCTTCCAATATCAAGGGTGTTGTAACGGATCTTTCAGGTAACAGCTATGGATATACAAATGGAATTGGATATTTTCTGTTTGAGAAGATTCACTTTCTTCAGGATAACATTCTGATTCAGGAGTTCAGTGGAGATGCTTTGTGGGCCTGCAGCAGAACACGAGGAACTCTAAACTCTGCTTTCCTGGAGGCGAAACAAACAGGAATTCGTGAAGATAGTCCTATCGCCATAGGAAGAAATGCAACTCCTGGGCGACTCAGACTCCAACTTCCGATTTTTGGATGTCAGAACTCCGAGGATGGAGGATTTCCTGCTTATTCAACGCCCCAGCAGTCGTATCGTCTTCGTTGTTTTCTGAGAAAGCTGGAAGATCTTGTGGAGTCATCGGATGGCCAGGTCAAGCCGAAACCGTGGTCCATGAAACTCCAGGTTCAGACGTCTGCATCATCAAGCCCCCAGCCATTTACATCTCTTGATCGTGTATCTATAGGAACACCAACTCTTATACTTCAAACACGCCATGTCTATATGGGCGGTGAAACACAACAGGCTATGAAAAAGGGCAAACAAGAGATAGCCTTTGAACGTATCTATGAGAATGTCTTTACACAGAGTCAAAACGACTATGCACCGATTTCGAGAGGAGGAACAGCTGCAATTACGCGTCGTCTTGATGGTGTTCACCCGACCTCCAGAATTGTTTCTTTCTTTCGTTCTGCTGCCTCTCTACAGAAAAATCAACTCTGGAACCTGTCCAATACACCGACACCGAGTTTCTATGGAAATCTGAAACTCCTGGTTGCAGGCAGAGATCGTGAATCTCTCTTTTCGTCTCTTGTATGGCGTGATCTGGTGACACATGCAAAGTCAGAGAGAGATCCTGGACTCGAACTTGCCATCATGGATTGGACTCTGGGAGATATTCGGAATCGTAGAGAAGTTAGACAACCCGATGGCACTATAAACATGACGACGGCAGATCGTCCATCTTTCTATATTGAGCTCCAGGCAACACCAGGTAATACAGAACTCCGATGCTTTGTGGAAACGTGGGCTACAATGGTAGCGGAAAACTCGCGACTATCGCTTTTATATGCTAATTAGAAAGGGTGAATGGCCTCCTTCAAGAGACCCGCAGGTGATATTACAACACTTCTTGATTTAACACCGAGGGATCAACAAGATAATACATATTTTCCTCTGACGGCAGATAC
>Ga0007809_10000273_pt1 | contig 20876 bp, 19 predicted proteins | sample CryBogCBE02Aug07_FD_60383 | JGI IMG/M metagenome (GOLD analysis project Ga0007809, IMG submission 60383) | Freshwater microbial communities from Crystal Bog, Wisconsin, USA - CBE02Aug07 | ecosystem: Environmental > Aquatic > Freshwater > Lake | place: Crystal Bog, Wisconsin, USA | collected...
AAACTTCTGGCCCTGCTAAAGTCATTCTGAATTCAAGAACAGGCTCTGTGGTAATGAATCAAGCGGTAAAGCTTGCCCCCTCAGCAGTGGCGCATGGGAATCTGACTGTGCGGATCCAGTCCACTCCTGAAGTCAGTCAGCCAAATGCATTAGGGCGCGGCGATACGGTAGTTACTTCACAAGATACTGCAACAGTATCGAGTGATGGCAAACCCGATAACTTGATCTCGATACCTGGAGGAGCTTCATTGTCCTCTGTAGTGAAAGCTTTAAATATGCTTGGTGCGACGCCATCAGATTTGATTTCGATTCTGCAATCTCTCAAATCTTCTGGTGCATTAAGCGCAGAAATCGAGGTCATTTAATGCTTCCAATTAGCTCATTGGCAATTCCAAGTGTTGGTCTAGCAACTGCGGGTCTCAATATCGCTGGAATATTAAATAGCGCTTCTTCAGCACTCGATTCAGCTAACTCATCTCCAAGTGATGGTTCTTTTGCAAAAATTTTAGGGGCGCAAAAGAAGATACCAACTTCGACAACCCCAGCTCCGCAAACAAAAACAGAACAGCAAATTAAAGATGCCGCGAGAGGTTTTGAACGAACCCTTGTACGCCAAATGTTGACGACCGTGAGAAGTACGTCGTTGCGTGGCGGAGACGACCAGTCTGAGGCATCGAAAGGATACTTAGAGATCGCAGATGATAAGTTGGCTGACACCATGGTTGCTGGCAAAGGAATCGGTTTTGCTACAAAAGTGGCCGATCAGATGCTTGCGCAGCCGAATGTTAAAGCTCTAATCGAAGCAGAGAAAAAAGCCGTTAATAGTACTAACGGAACTACCATTACAAACAAGCTCAACAGTGTGATCAATCAGTACCAAAAAGCTGTACCTTACTAAATAAAACATAGGACCTCATCATGGATATCAACTCAATCAGTAGCACTGCTTTTGAAGGCCTACAAATGGCCCAAGCAGGGATGTTGGTCACTTCACAAAACGTTTCTGGTTCATCGGTAGATGGTTACTCCAAACGCAGTGCCAATGCAGTAATTGATTCCATGGCACCGAATGCAATGAATTTAAGTGGGACTGCTTTTGCAACAAACGGGTTCATTCGTCAATACAATTCCTTGGTCGGTAGTCAGCTCCTCAATCAGCAAGCTAATTCTGGATATACCGATACCTTGGTGCAATATACATCCTCGATCAATAGCTTAGTTGCCAACTCTTCTACTGGGTTGCAAACCTCAATCGCAAACTTTTTTAATGCGATGGGCACCTACGCTACCAACCCGACAAGTCAAGCAGCACAATCTGGTTTAACCGGCAGTGCAACACAAGTTGCTGCGGGGATGGCAGGCATGGTTTCAATGGTGAGCCAACTATCAAGTAACGCCCAATCAGGTCTTGTAGATAGCGTTAATCAAGTCAATACACTGCTACCTCAACTCGCTCAAGTCAACCAACAAATTGTGAATTCAAATGCTGGAGGGAGTAATACTGGCGTTTCTCCAGATATGCTTGATCAACGCGATCAGATTCTCAGTAAATTACAAACCTTAGTTGGTGGGCAAACTTTAATCAATAGCGATGGAACTGCCACACAAATCGTTGGAGGAATGCCATTAGTTGAAAGAGGTACAGCCAACAAATTATCGATTAACACTCCCGATAATCCCAGTTTAAGCGTTCAATTTGCTCCACAGTCTGTCAATGGCGGTAAGGATATTCAACAAATTCAAGCGCCTACAACAGGGCAAATTGGTGCCCTCATGACACTGTCTAGTCAATTTGTGCCTTTGCTCAATCAACGTTTAAATACTTTAGCCCAAAGCTTGGTGAGCATTGCCAATAATGTGAGTGGCGCAAGTGCAAATAGCAACGGGGCCCTAAGTATTTTTGGTTTTAAAACAGGTTCTGGAACCGTTGGCGATACCCGCGCTGTTGGTGGTGACGTGACGAATCGCATTCCTGCGATTACTTCAGACACAGCGATGAGTAATTTATATCAGGCTAATGCAACGGATTCTTTAGGGTTGGTAGCCAATGGCTTAACGGCAGCGAACTTTATTTCCTTGGCGCCATCTGATAATACAAACTATACGAATCAATCCGGGGTGACTGTCAATGGCATTTCTCCAGGACAACAATTTATTACATCTGCAGCTGCAAATACTGCATCCCAATACAGTACGGTGATGGGCAATGGCGTGGCCAATTTGGTGAGTGATGTTGGAGTACAAGTTGCAACTTGGACGAATAACCAAACCGCTAATCAAGCGGTTCTATCGAATTTAAAAAGTCAACAAAGTGCTATTTCTGGTGTGAATTTAGACGAAGAAGCTGCAAACTTATTGAAGTTTCAACAGCTCTATCAGGCATCGAGTAAGGTGTTGCAGGCTGGCAACCAGATGTTCCAATCGATTCTAACGATTATGGTTTAAAGAATATTAAATAAAGGAATTGATCATGAGAATTAGCACCAACCAAATATTTGATTCAAGCGTTCAGTCGATGGACAATAGTATGGCGCAGGCAGTGCAATATCAACAGCAGATTAGTACTGGTCAGCAATATAGCAAAGCTTCAGACAACCCTTATGCGGTGTCGTGGGGCGTGCGTTTAAGCTTTGATAAAAATCGTTTAACGATGTACACCAATAACCAAAATGCGGTGTCTGCAAGCCAAGATGCTGCATCTACACAGTTGGGGAGCATGATTGATCAAATGAATCAATTAACGTCGATTTCAGTGCAAGCGCAAAATGGATCACTCACTCCAGCAGCGCTTAATGCGTTGTATCAACAGGCTAATCAAATTTACTCAACCATTCAGGGGCAAGCCACTGCTACTGATGCCAGTGGCAACCCTATTTTTCCATCATCTTATACTTCTGTACAAATCGAGCCAGGGGTGACTGTGCATTCAGGAGTTGCTTCAGCGGATGCGTTTGGTAAAGATCTGAACACTCAAGGTAGTACTTTAGTAACAGGAAAAACGGATGTAATGGCAAGTATTGGCGCGTTTGTTGCATATTTAGGACAAAAGGCTGGAGTTCTTGGACAAGTTTCAAATGATTCTTTAAGCACGGTATCATCGGGCTTAAGTCTTGCTTATAATCAATTGCAAGATGCCCAAACAAAAAGCGGCTTGGTAGGCAGCCTCGTAACACAAGCGAGTAGTGCAGTTAACTCACTTAGCACCCAATTAGCATCGACAACTTCAACGTTACTGGATACAGATATGGCTGCGGCAACAGCAGGTTTTACAAAAGAACAGGCTCTTCTCAATGCGGCACAAAATTTATTCAGTAAATTGCAATCAAGTAATTTATTTTCAAACCTGTAATTTAAATATTAAAGAGATGCTATGAATATTCCAATTGGATGGATTATTGCGATGGGTTGTGCCCTAGGTGGGTACGCATTGCATGGCGGTGAAATTTTAGTTCTGTGGCAACCAACGGAGGTCTTAACGATTGTTGGTGCTGCGGTTGGGACGATGTTGGCATCCAACACGCCAACCAACCTCAAAGCGGTTTTTGCCGCAATGGGTGGTGCCTTTAAAGGTGCTGGCGCGGTGAAAAAGTTTCACTTAGACCTACTGTGCCTCATGTTCGAAGTCTTACAAAAAATTAAACGTGACGGTTTAATGTCTTTGGAAGCCGATATCGAAGAACCTGATGCAAGTCCACTCTTTGAAAAATATCCAGAGATTATTGCTGACCATCACTTAGTCGATTTCATTACGGACTATTTACGCATGATGTTGGGTGGCGCATTAGACGTGATTCAAATTGAAGCCTTGATGGAACAAGAAATCGATGTGCACCATCAAGAAGGCCATATTCCAGTAGCAAGTGTTACACAAGTAGGTGATGGATTGCCTGCCTTTGGTATTGTTGCAGCGGTGATGGGTGTGGTGCATACCATGGGCTCGATTGGTCTGCCACCTGCAGAGTTAGGAAAATTGATTGGTGCGGCTTTGGTTGGTACGTTCTTGGGTATTTTGTTGGCTTACGCCTTCGTCCAGCCGGTAGCAAAAATTTTGGAACAAAAACTAGCGACAAGTTCACGATCCTTTATGGCGGTTAAAGCCATTTTGGTTGCTAGTTTAAATAACTTCCCCCCAGCAGCTGCGATTGAATTTGGTCGCAAAGTGCTTTACATGGAGCAACGCCCTACCTTCCAAGAGCTTGATGAAGGTACAAAAGCGGTCAAAGGAAAGTAAAGAAAGTCCCCATTTATGCCTAAAGACGGCCCACCAATTGTAGTTATTAAACGCGTTAAAAAAGGCGGTCACGGCCATCACGGCGGAGCGTGGAAAATTGCTTACGCTGACTTTGTGACCGCAATGATGGCGTTCTTCTTGCTGATGTGGGTTTTAGGATCGACTACAGCAGGTGACCTCGCCGGAATCTCCTCTTATTTCCAAAATCCTTTGAGGATTTCCATGGCAGGTGGCCAAGGCTCTGGTGACACAACACGAATTGTCAAAAGTGGTGGTGGAAGCATCACCCTGACAACTGGTCAGGAGGCTAAAGCTGATGCTGACACCGATGAGCGTCGGGTGAGTAATTCGAAATCAACGGAAGTTGAAAATGCTAGAAGAGACAATACCAGCTTAACTTCATCAGTTACCCAAGGCGGTCCTGGTGGTGAAAAAAGTGGTCAAGGCAATGGCCAAGGTGGACCAGGTAGCGGTCAGGCGAATGGTCAAGCCAATGGTCAAGGAAGTGGACAAGGGAATGCTTCAGCTCAGGCAGTTCAACAAAAAATTGACGATGATATGAAGAATGATCCTGAGCTCGGTAAACTTAAGGGCCAAGTCTTTATGGACATTACAGCAGAAGGTTTGCGCATTCAGGTTGTGGATGACAAAAATCGTCCAATCTTTGCTAGCGGTGGTACCACCCCAACTGACTCAGGTCGACGCTTGTTACATGTAATTGGCAAAGCACTCGCTGAATCCCCAAGTCCAATTCGGATAGAGGGCCATACGGATAGCTCGAAATATTCGAACGGCAAAGCAGGTTACTCTAACTGGGACTTGTCTGCCGAGCGCGCCAATATCGCTAGAAGAGAAATGATTTCTGGTGGTTTGAAAGAAGATAAGGTTTCTCAAGTCATTGGCTTTGCAGATAAATATCCGATTAATCCAGAGGATCCAACAGATCCGTTGAATCGTCGTATTTCCATCACTTTACTCAAACAAAAGCCTCAAGTGGCTGCTTCCAAAATCAGTAACCTTTCCCAGAATGAACGAGGTGGAATTCCTCCTGGTGGTGTGAAGGTTGGTGCGCAAGATATTCCAGAAAATTTGCGTGCGCCTGATCCGAAAAATAAAGATGGCAATCCTATTGCGCCATTTTCACTACCTACAAATCCTGCGATCGCTCCCAAAATGATGAATAGGTGATTCACATGACACGGCAAGGTCTTTGGGGAACACTCCTATTTGTAATGGTTTTTTCGATGCGTTTGGCGATTGCACATGATGAACCAAGTGATCAGACTCCTGTTGCGCCAATTGAAAAAAAAGAAACACACAAAGTTGCTAAATCTGGAGTTGTAGCTGACACGAAGCCTGATCCGGCCAAAGCAAAAAAACTATACGATTTATTCAACAAAAGTTACATTAAAACCATTGCTCAGATTCAGTGCCTCAAAGACCTTGAATGTATCAACTCAGAGGATGATGTTCTCAAGTACAGTATTTACAATGTGAAGCTATTGCTCAAACTGGAGGAGTTGGTTGATAAAAAAGATTTATGGGCAATGTACTATCGTGGTTTGATTTCTTTTGAAAGAGGAACTGACTACGCTGATCGTGCCGGGTTGATTCGTGACAGAGATTTTATTTTCACAGCAATGGTACTTAATCGTAAACGTGATGAACAATACGCTGAGGCCCGCAAATTTTTTAAAGAACCTGCCAAAGCTCGATTTCCTGAGGCATGTCAAGCCATGGGTAACATTTATGCGCATGGTTATGGCACACCAATCAATCGAGAGCAGGCGATGGACTTTTACTATTGCGCAGCTATCGAGTACCTTGCAGCAAATCGATCTTTAGAAGCACAGATTGTGCTGAAGGATATGTCAGAAACCGGCACGCCTACCGATGCGCGTACCGTCGACATTTACGCTAAAGTCAATAAAAATATAAGATAATCAAGCTTACATCGGTTTAATTCAAATGAAAGAATGACATGAAAGATAAAATTTTAGGAATCTTTAAAAAATTAGTGGTTTGGGGACTTCTGCCAATTGCATTTTTAAGTTTCTTATTTGTCATGGGTGAACAATTTGAAGTTGGTAGATTATCTGCTGTTGCTGGTTGTAAAGACTGTCCTGATCTAGGGATTTGTTTACGTGAAAAAGGCTACTTAGCCACAGATCCTTTTTACCCGGATTTAACGAGAAGGTACTTAGGTGCTTTTGCTCGCGCAATTGGTGGAGATCTAGGTGCCTCTTATTACGAAAAGCCTGTAAAGCCTGCCAAACCTGTAGCTGCGAAAACAGAAGAAAATGGCGATAAAGATATCGTCGATGCAACTTCGAAGTAAAAAATCCTTTCATCTAATGCAATCTTTAGGCTCGTATGGCTGAAGAAAGTTCCCAAGAACGGGAACTAGACCCGACCGCCAAACGTCTCGAACAAGCGCGCGAGAAGGGGCAATTTGCCACTTCTCGCGATGTCACAACCTTAGCCTTAATCGTTGGTTTGGTGGGTATTATTGTCATTGTAGGACCGCTGATTTTCGAGCAAATGCTGATGATGGTGGAATTGGGCTTGCGTTTTAATCAACCAATTTATTTGTTCGATCATTTCGGTGAGTGGGCCATGGGTCCTTTTTCGAAGTTGGCCTTTACGATTGGCTTAATAATGATTCCGGTCTGGTTCATTGCAGTGTTTGCACCGCTTGCATTGGCAGGGTTTCGGCCGATTTTTGTACCTAAATTTGATCTTTCTAAATTAGACCCCATCGCTGGTATTAGCAGAATGTTTTCATCGAACGCCCTTGTTGAAGCAGTCAAGAATCTTTTAAAAATTATTTTGTTAATGGGTATTGGCCTGTTCTATATCTACGGTTTGTTTGGTTTTGTGAGTCAGGTCATTCAGGGTGAGTTTGTTGATTCGATGTTGTACACCGTCGGCTTTTTAGTGAAAGGCTTAAGTCTATTACTCTTCCCATTAGCTTTTATCGCTTTACTCGATGGCTTATATCAATGGTTTAAATTCCAACAGCAAATGAAGATGAGTCCAGAAGAGATCAAGCAAGAAACAAAAGAGAGTGAAGGCTCACCCGAAATCAAGCAACGCTTACGGCAAAAGCAACGGCAAATTGCTTCCTCGCGCATGATGTCTGCGATAGAGCGAGCGGATGTCGTGCTTGCAAATCCAGAACACTATTCCGTGGCGCTTCGCTATGATCCAGAAAAGATGGCTGCACCAATTGTGGTTGCCCGAGGTACCGATGCTTTAGCCTTACGAATTCAGGCAGTAGCGAAAGATTTTGATGTGCCCATTGCACAAATTCCGCCACTCGCTCGTTATTTATATAGTCAGTTAGATATAGGGGAAAGTATCCCAATGCCGCTTTTTGAGGCAATTGCAAAAATTTTAGCGTGGGCATATGAAACCAAAGAAAACGATGGCAGAGCGAAGGATTTACCGATGGTATCGTTTGTGCCTGAACAACTTCGCAAAAATCGTCCAGTTTTATAAATTACCGCTTCGCCTTTTCTAAAAAAGTGGCGCCCACATCAGGTGGAAAGATATAGATGTTGACAAGCTCGTTTCGCTTGTTATAACTTCGTCCAACCTGAAAAGCAACTTGTCCGTCAGCAAAGACAAAGGAAAGGGTATCCCTTAAACCAATTTGGTAGGCGTTTAAAGTGGCAGGGGAAGGTTCATACGCTACCGTATATTTTTTAGCAAAACGCTCCAAAATCGCTTGGTTCTTTTCGTAATTAAAGTAACCCATATCGCGTTTCATTAAGACCATGCGTCCGGCTTCATTGAAAATAACCCAAAGCATTTCTTCTTTTTCACCGTCAAAAAAGGGACAACCGATTGTCAGCTCGTATTTCGTACAACCAAATTGTTTGATTACTTCATCTTTGGTCATCGTAAAGAGAATGCCTCGGTAGCCACGCAGTGGCAGTTTCTCGACGATGAAGTCTTTTTCATCTGGGGTGATGATGTTCCTGTGACTTTTTGGTGCATCGCATGCCGCCAAAGTAAGGCCGGTGATAGCAATCGAGAGGATGAACTGGGAGATTTTTTTGAAGTGAACAGGCATCTTTGCTTTAATGAAGGGTATCTTGGTTGAGCCATTTTTTGAGGGTTGCCACAGCCGAGGCTACGTCATCCTGAATCATTTGGGTAGTTTGAGTAATTTCATCTGTGACCTTTTGTGCAGCAAGGGGGGCAGGTGAATGCTTTAAGGATGAAGGATCTGCCGTTTTTTTTATTAATGATTTTGGGACTGGTTTATTTTTCTTTTTAGAATGAAACATCAGTATTTACCCAATAAGGAATAATGAAGCCAATTTAACACAAAATCCAGGTTTCTTCTGCTTCAGTTTGTAATCACTGAGTTGCATCAGCTTAAGTGCTCGGCATGATGATGGAGAATGCGCAACTAGGCTCTTTTGCCTTGTTTGCGTAAATGTACGGGGGGAATTTTCAGAATGTCACGATATTTGGCGATGGTTCTTCTGGCGACCACAAAGCCTTTTTCTGAAAGCAGTTTGACGATCGTACTGTCGGATAGGGGCTTGTGGGGATTTTCAGCTTGCACGATTTGTAGGATGAGGGCTTGTACCGCCGTTGAGGAAATATTGCCACCTGTGTGGGTTTGCACTTGGCTATTAAAAAAGTATTTGAACTCAAAGGTTCCTTGCAGACAGGTCAAATATTTTTGTGTCGTGACCCGCGAGATAGTGGATTCATGGAGTTCCAAACGTTCAGCGATTTCGCGTAAAACGAGGGGCCGCATGGCAATAGGCCCATATTCGAAGAAATTTTGCTGATGGGTCACAATCTCTTTTGCAACATTGAAGATAGTTGTGTTTCTTTGCGTCAAGTTCTTTACGAGCCACCGCGCTTCTTGCAATTTTTGTGATACATGTTCCGATAGGGTGCTTTTTTTTGATTGGTCAATGATTTTTGCATATTCGGTGTGCAGGCTGATTTTTGGAAAAGAAGCTGGATTGGCGATGGCTTGCCATTTTCCTTGATGTTTTTTCACAACAATATCGGGAGTGATATATGACTCATTTGAATCTTCGATTTGACGCGCTGGATCATGTCGTAAGCTGCGGATTAACTTCATTGCTTGAGCAAAAGCGTCGTCGGTAAGCTTTAATTGTTTTTTGATTTTGGCTGATTCATGATCACCAAGCGCATACAAATGATCTGCAACAATGCGCATCGCATTTCCCCAAACGGGCGAGTCTTTAATTGCGTCGGGAAGTTCTTGCAACTGTAACTTTAAACACTCTGCTAAATCGCGTGCACCTACTCCGGTTGGTTCTAAATGTTGCAGCCTTGCAATTGCCCGCTGAATTTGTTGTTCTGGTGTGCCATCTTCGGGATCAATCCAGGTTTGGACTTCTTCAACCAGTTCAGATATGCTCATCCGCAGATAGCCTTTTTCATCAAGATTGCCAGCAAGCGTTGCTACAAGGGCTTTTTCATGTGGGCTGATGCGTAACGTTTTGATTTGATCTAAAAGATGTTGGTATAAGTTTTCATGTTGCTTGACTTGTAGGATTGGATCATTTTCATCGTCAATTGGGCGGTTTGCCGATGATGAACTTGGGAGGTTTGATAGGTAAGGCAGGGGTTCAAGCGGAGCGCTAGACATTTCCGATTCAAATTCGAGGAAAGGATTATTCTCCGTTGCTTGGATGAGTTCTTGCTCAAGTTGGAGTGCTGACAATTGAAGCAGCTTAATCGATTGTTGAAGCTGCGGGGTAATAACAAGATTTTGCTTAAAACCTAAATGAATGGAAGTTTGCATGCCCTTGTTGCTTTTAGATTTAGTTACTTGGTATTATGCCTATATTCAATCTAAATAACTATTTTTATTGGGTAAAATATGATTTAAGCAGTAGCATTGATTGGAAATGCGTCCGTTTCTTTTCACCATATACAATGCTACAATTTATCCAATTTAGCAATGATGATAGGTTTGAATATTTTGGGTGTTTACTATTTGAAGTACATGTTTTTAAAGCGATTGTCTAATTTAACAAGCATGCTTTTTCCAATTCTTGTAGTTTGCTTTTTTAGTACATTCTCGATGAATCGTGCCTATGCCTACATTTCTTCGGCACCGCTCGAGGAAATGCTAAGCAAAAGCGATCCTAAAATTGCGTTGGCAGAAATTGAAAAACAAAAAAGAGACCTTAGTCAGGCGGACTATTTATTACTTAAATCCAATGCTTTACTTTTGTTGAGAAATTGGAAGGACGCTCTTGATATTCTTGAGCCAATGTATAACTCGGATCCAAGTAATGCAGTGATTGCTAACAACTACTCAGCAGCTCTGTGGGGCATTGGTAAAAAAGACCAGGCCAAATCGGTCTTAGAAAAAAATCTCTTGATGAGCTCACCTTCCTTTAGGAATTTGCGCAAGCTGTACCTCAGTAATGCCGCAGATGCTTACAGTTTGGCTTTGGATGGCAAGACCAATTCGAAAAAAATTGATTTGTCTGCAACGACCAAAAGCGGTACCGATATTGAAATTAAACCAGTTCCTCCGGTTGTCGTGGCCTCTACGGATGTGGATAAAAAAAGTAAATCTGATGCAGATAAATCGGATAAATCCACCAAGGCGGATATAGCTGACAAGTTAGATAAGGCAAATAAAGCAGACAAAGCGGATAAAGCTGACAAATCAGACAAGGTAGACAAAGCGGATAAGCGTAAAGATGATCTTGCTAAATCAGAAGCCAATAAAGAAACGAAAGAAAGTAAGACAGGATCAGATAAGGTTGTGACGGATGCTAGCACTAATGCCAAAGAGAAGTCTTCGTCTAAAGACAAAACGCCTCCTTCAAAGGAGCCGACTCCTCCTGAATACGCAACGATTGAAAACAATGTCCGGGGGTGGGCAAGCGCTTGGTCAAGTAAAAACATTAAGTCTTACTTGTCCTTCTACTCCACCAGCTTTAAACCGGATGGTGGAATGTCGTATTCAGAATGGGTAACTCAAAGAACGCAACGGGTTACAAAGCCCGGTCCGATTGATGTCAAAGCCACGATTTTGAGTTACTCTGGATCGGATAAGAAGGTGATTGTAAAAATCATGCAAAAATACACTTCGACTAATCTGAAAACAGATCTAAATAAATATCTTGAATTCACAAACGATCAGGGCAAGTGGTTGATTACACGAGAATATAACAGGTAATGAAAATCTTTCGTCATCGTTTCCTGATGAGCGCATTGCTCTTCATCATGGTTTTTTTCTCCACACAAATTCTTGCTGAAGATGTGAATGGTGATTATTTGATTCGGCAAGCGTTTCAGGAAATTTTGCAAAAAGGCGATGTCAACAAAGTTGAGGATTTGATTCAAAAAACCACCAATGAATTCCCTAATTTTAAGTTAGCCAATTACTTAGAAGCAGAGTTCTATTCTGCGATGGCTGGCAAGCCAGTTGCTCTATCTGAAAAAGTCTTGGTACGTGATTCGGAGTTGCCCCATAATTTACTCGAAGAAGCAAAGCTCAGAGTTTCTACGCCAAATAATTTGACGCCCTATAGACCGCTACAAGTCTTGAAAATGCCTGAGAACGCGAACTATGTGATTTTGATTGATGCGTCTTTATCAAGAGCCTATATATTAAAAAATCAAAATGGTGAACCCGTTTGGGATCGTGATTTTTTCATTACCATGGGTCAACTCGGTGTGGGTAAAAACGCTGAAGGAGATCAAAGAACCCCTTTGGGTTTATATCAAGTAGGCAAAGAGGTTGAAAAGAAAAATTTGACGCCTTTTTATGGCATCGGTGCCCTTCGTCTTGATTTCCCAAATCCATTTGATCGCCATTTAGAAAAGTCTGGCTCTGGAATTTGGTTACATGGTGTTCCACAATCAGTCTACAACCGCCCATCAAAAGCTTCAGATGGATGTATTGTATTTACCAATTCCGATTTGCGGTACATATTAAAAATCGCCCATGGGAGCAATATTCAAGTTTTGGTGACTCACTCCGTAAAGTGGTTAACTATTAAAGATTGGCGGATGCGATACAACAAGCTTGTGAATGAATTTTCTACTCAACTGGTGTCTGGATCCGGATCAAAAAAATCCAAGAAAGAGCTGATTGGTGTGTATGTTCCTGAAACAGAGGGACAAATTATTTTAGATCGTGGCTCGATGGAAAAATCGTCACAATTCTATCGTGAATACTGGGAAAAGAACGGTCCATCGTGGAGTTTAAAGTTTGAAACCAGATATAAATTAAGTTGATCATCCGTTGGTGTGATCAAAAGCTTCGAAATCCTGCGCTGGCCCAAAATAATTTCCTTGAAAGTAAGTGCACCCTAGCGCTTTTAACTGTTCAAAGTTTTCTTTTGTTTCGATATTTTTCGCAATCATTGGCATGTCTAGCGTCTGTGCAATCGCAATGATGGCTTTGAAGCTAGGGGGCAATGTTCGCTTGTTCTGATTGAGTAGAGCATCCATTTTGAGGTATTGAATGGGCATACACAATAACTCGTTCAAGCTCACCTCACTGGCACCCATATCATCGATACAAAACTGTACCCCTTGGGCTACCAAGACATGCATATGCTCAGCCATTTTTTTTATATTTTTAGGTAAGTCTAGCGCCGAAAATTCAATGATTAAGTGCTTTAAATCGAAGGGGAAGCGCTGATGATAGGATTGTAAGGTTGGCAGAAACTGGCGCTGTAAAAAGTAGCTCGGACTCATATTCATGGTCAGGGTGAGTGGGTTTTGAGTAGAATTTTTGGCTTGATGATGGAGTGTATCGAAGACTTGGCCTAAAACAAACTCACCGAACTCGAGAATATGCGCATGCTCAGAAATCAGCGTTAAAAAATCCTTTGCGGTTAACAGACCAAATTGAGGATGTTGCCATCTTAGAAAAGCTTCTAGTCCGAAGCACACTTGGTGGACATCATAAAGTGCCTGATAATTTAAACGGTAGGCTTTGAAATCAATTGGCTCATCTGGCTTTGAACGCGATAAGGCAGGTATCATCGAATGGATGGTTGGAGGAGCAGCAATCACCTGATGGCGACCTTTTTTCTTTGCTTGATAAAGCGAAAAATCAACTTGTTGGAGGTCTTCAATACATAGTTGGTGGTTGGGTTGGAATATCTGAAAGCCAATACTCGCTTGAATATCGTATTCAACTTGATCGATTTGAAATGTCTCACTCAATCTACTGAGTAATTGACGTGCATAATCCAAGCTATTTTTTTGTGCTGTTTGCAGGTCCAATCCTAGGTGCTGGTGAATCACCAGGAATTCATCCCCCCCGAAACGCAATACTTGACCAAGAGGTTGATCTTTAAAAATGGATGCTTGCAACAGTTTTGCTACATGGATTAAGATGCGATCGCCAATAAAATGACCAAAGGTGTCATTAATGTGTTTAAAGTAATCGATATCAATTAAAAAAATGCCAAAAAATTCCTCATGTTCGGTGCTTAGAATATGGGTATCAAGATAAGAGTTGAGGAGATATCGATTGGGGATTTGCGTTAATGGGTCTAAGCTCCCCATTTTTTCTTGATGGGTGAGTTGGTTAAAAAAAGCGAGAAGATTCACCGTATCGCATACGACATCGCTAAATGCCGTATTTTTGTAAAAGCAGTTTGAGATGGGTGATATCAGACCAATCCTGGTTCTCAGATATTGACGCCCCATACTTACCGTAACGTTCTTTTAATCCACCTTTGTAGGTCGTCGCATAGTGCGTTTCTTGGTGAAGATCAAAGGTATGCGCGCCAAAATCATAGATGAAACAGCCATCATTAACAATAAAATCAATCACTATTTTATTGTCGATTTTAAGGATGATGGCATTTTGTTCAGGATTGACATCACCTGAGAGCTTTGAGAAAGGATTCGTTTGCGGATGGAAGATACGTTGTAGGCTTGATTGACTTTGGACAATTTTTTGCCCTACGCTACCCAATGCCAATCGAGACATCTCAATGCGGTTAAGATACCTGAGCCAAAAGTCCAGCTTTTGTTGGGCGATTTGTTTGTCACCAGTTTTTAAGGCAAAGAAGATACGTAAATTGCGTTCATGATGCCATGCTTGAACAATTCGGAGTGATTCATCACTGATCTGGCGCCAAGGCGACTCATGGTCTTTTGGACCTACTGATGGTCCCCAGAGACGAGTAATAAACTCCATGAGTGGGGTATGCATCAAGGTTGATTGGCAACGTGAGAAACGGTCAAGAACTAAAGCAATCCCAGTATCACGATAGGCCGGGCATTTTTCCAGAAGCAGAATCAAATGTGGCAATGTCTTTTTAAACGAATCATCCTCGAAATGAACAATCATATGCAAGGTATTGCTAAATAGCTTGTACCAAAACCAACTGCTTTGAGGAATTTCGAGATCTTCACCCATTTGGATAATTCGTTGGCTTAGTCCATCTAACCACACTTTTGAATGGATCTCCCAGGAGTGGGCTGCGAGGATTTGGGGGTATCTATCTATAAAGCGAAGTTCAAATAAGAGGCTTTCGGATTGGTTTTTAATATCCGTCCAAGTGGCTTCTAGAAAGTTCCGCAATAGCTCAAGTTGTTCTTCAAAAAATGCAGAATCGACAAGAGCTTGATTATTTACTTTTAAAAAGTTCTGAAAAAGGGCTTTCCACGTGATTTGCAGTTGCTCACCCGCAGCAATTTTTTTACGATAAGTGTTCAATAACAACTTGAGTTTATTGTTCGATAAAAAAATGGTGTTTTGACTATTTCCATCAATCGGTACCAAAATCATATCGCCCAAGAGGTCAAATGAGGCATGGGTAGTATCCAGACGACCTTCTAAAAACTTTTGTACCAGTTGGTACTCAATATGCACACTGACTTTTCCTACCTGTTTAAAACGCTGAGTTGCTTGTTCGAAAGCCTGTATGAGGTTTTGGTGGGGTGATTTAAAAACCCGCGGTTTATGCGACTCTAATACTGAAAAAAGATCCTCTTTGAGGTTTTCTAGTATTGTGGACACTTGCCAAAATCCTTGTTTGAGACGTCAATTTTATATTTGACCTCGCTCAAAAACCGCTCTTTTTCATGGACTTGCCAAAACTCTAATTTGAGAACAACGCGGCGATTTTCAGCTTTCGATGGTTTGTAGGAATTAAAAGAAAAACCGCCAACAAGAAAGAGATCACGTATGGCATTGAGTGCTTCAGGATCAATCTCGACATCTGATTTCACATCATTTGAAAGAGAGCAAACTACCTCAGCACTGCGACGCTGAGAGAGCTGCAGATTGGGTAAGTAATTACCATCGGTATCGGTATACCCTTCAACAATGATTCGACGAAGATATTTGGAACACGCTGGCGATTTGGTGGATTTAATAATCGAAGGAATATAGCTTCTTAGAAAATCAACGCCAGCGGAGCTGATGTGGTAATCCCTCTTTGTAAAATTAACGACAGCTCCTAAATCGATGTTGATATTGTCTGTTGGTTTATATTCGATGAGAGCTTCGGGGAATGATGTTTTTGCTTCAAGGCTTAGTTCGTTGTAACAGGCTTGAATTAATTCAGAACGAACCCGTGTTTCTTTTGTGCTGTATTTGTTTTCTAAAGATACAACTTCAACCACCATGACAACTAAAAATAGTGTCATACACGCGGTCATTAGATCGGCGTACGAAATCCAAAAGGGTTTTTCGGCACTGTCTTTACTTACTGAGCGACGCTGAAAATTACCAAACATCTTAGTTCTGCGCTAACTTAGAGGTGGTGCGCACCATTTGCTCGACAGCTCCTGTCAGGGCGGTAATAGCGGAACCTAATAAGCGATCATTTTCTTGATTCAGGCTCGTGACTTGCGCCATCATTTGCGTATTAAATTGACCAAAAGCGTCTTTGAGTACTTGATTGACATTGTTTAAGTACTGGTTGCTGGTTGCTTCTGCTTGCTGCAAGGTTCTCAAAGAGGTCTCCATTTCTTTGACAATTTGCGCACTAATTCCTGACTCTTGCTTTGCGCTTGTAATGAGTTGGGTCAATTCTTTTAAATACTCTTGATGCGCATAGCTTGATTGCTCGAATTGTTTAAACAAGTCATGAATATTGGTTAGCATGCTTTGCATTCTTCCACCAATTGTCTCCATTTGTTGGGTAATGGTTTTACTTTGCTCAAATGCGCCAATAATGACATTTCCAGAGCTTGAGAATTGGTCAGCAGCCGCATTCATCCGTGTTGCACCGTCGCCCATTTTTTCGATCGCATGAATCGAGAAATTTTCAATTGCCAGAATATGGCTTTGAGACTGGGCAGATGCGCGATTAAATTCATCAACCAAGTTTTTGACTTGCTCCGCGATTTTGTCATGTAAAACATTGGTACTTCGGGTGAGGGCATTTGCGCGGTCCTCGTCGGATTCCATTTGTTGGCGACGGTCAGATGCAATGACATTCATCCCATTGGTCAATTTTTCCAAAACTTCAATGGTTGAGTTTTGCATCAGGTCTTTGGACTGTTGGAGATGTGTCACACTCATTTGATTAAGTTCAGCAACAAAATCTTTTAATTTGAGATTGAGTTGGAATTGGTCTTGCATTGATTGATTCAAAATACCAGTCATGCCTTGGTACAACTCTTGCGTAGAGGAGACGATCTGTGCATTCCGCGCATCGCTAGCAAGGCCTTGTGATTCTTGCGCTTGAGCAATTTTTTGCATGCTGTGATCGACTGATAGCAGTACCTTATCCAAAGTTTGATCGATGACATCCTTTGATTTTAATTGCAGATCATAGGTGAGTTGGTTGAGTTCTTCGACAAATGTTTTTAACTTAAGGTTGAGACCAAATTGCTCTTGTTGGGCGTTTTGTAACAGGGATTGCGTACCTGTTTGGAATTCACCCATTGATAACATCAGGCGTTGATTGCGATTTTCATCTTGCGTATTTTGATCGACCCGAGCTTGGGCGAGTTGACTCATACTGGCGTCAATCGACTCTTGAATATGCACCAGCGATTGATCAATCACCTCACGTGATTTGAGGTGGTAATCAAAGGTCATTTGATTAAGTTCTTCTACAAATGTTTTTAATTTGAGGTTTAACTCAAACTGATCATTCTGTGATGCTTTTAAGACGTCTTGTAAATGATTGAAAAATTGATTTGCCGAAGCAATGAACTGTGTTTGATATTCTTGATCTTGCAGGGATTGTTGCACTCTTTGCGTGGACATCTGCTCCATGCTTTGGGCAACTGACTGTAATAAGCGATCCAAAACACCTTGAATGACTTCTTTGGACTGTACTTGGTGATCGAGGCTGAGTTGCTGAACTTCTTGTACAAAGTCTTTTAATTTGAGATTTAACGCATGCTGTTCACCCATTGATTCTTTGAACAGTGTTTGTAGACCTGAATGGAACTCTTTTGCCGAGTTCAGGAGTAAAGAGTTACGGTTTTCATCTTGTTGATTTTGTTGCTCACGTGCTTGATGAACGTGAACTAAGCTTTGACCAAATGACTCAAGAACTTTCGTCATCACTTCTTCTATCATTGCATTCGATTGTGTTTGGTGTGCATGACTCAGTTGGTGGAGCTCATCAATGACCTTACGTAAAGATTCGTTTTTTTGATCTTGATTTATATTCGCCTGAATGACGGTCTCGAGCATTTGTTCAGACATCGATTTGACTGCATTTTGACTAGCCGCTGCAATATCATTCAGTAAGCGACGCATCGAGTCTTCCACGGACTCCATGGTGGTTGAGGAACGATAAATTGCTTGATTGACGGCTTCAATCTGCGTTCCAAAGGCTTGGTCAATTTTTGCAATAAAGGTGTTCATTAAACTTTCAACTAAGTTTTTAATTACATCACTTTGATCGCCTGAAGCTTGATTTACTATTACCAATAATTTATCAATTGGACTTTCTAGACTATTGGCAATGGTTTTGCCGATGACAACGGACTGCTTTTCCATCATGACTTCTAAGTTATCGATTAAGACTTGTTTGAAATCCACGGAATTTCTTGCAGAGGTCTCTGTGGCTTTGACTAGTCTAGCCAAATAGTCTTCGCCAACGCCTGCTTTGTATAAACTGTCGAGCAACTTGCCAGTTTCCTCAAGCAATTTATAGCATCGGTTTAGTGTTTGTTTTTCAAAAAAGGTAATGAAAATTGCTACAAAAATTGCAACTCCAGAACCGACAAATGCTGAACTGACTTCCCCTAGTAAAAGATTTAAGGTCTCAACAGCATTGGTTGTATTAAATTGCCTTAATCCCCAAATTAATCCTGAAAAAGTACCGATAATCCCAACGCCAGTCAAAATGCCTGGTAAATGTTTAAAAAACTCGACATTAATATAGCCATCAACAATGGCTTCTTTGGAAAAATAAAAATCAGCAGTTAATGTTGATCGTACTGATTTTTGATCCCCTTCCTCGCTACTCATTTCATGCAGGCTATTTTTAAATTCATTCCAGAGGAAAAGAAACGGACGATCTTGAAATAATTCGTCAAGTTCGTGTGGGAGAACCGACCCGACTGGGCGTTGGGCAAAGGCTTTGAGGGCATTATTGATACGTTGGGTTTTGAACTGTAATGAAATAGCGGGCAATTGGTAGTTCAGAATATACAAAAAAACCAAAAATAAAATGGTAATAATCATTGAACCTAAAATATAAGGGTTCAAATAAGGGAGTAAAACCATGGGGAGCCTTTAAAAAGAATAATTTATTTTTTTAGAACAGGTCGTGCTTGAAGTCTTGCCGATTGGGAAAATCTTCATTATTAAAATCAACTTGATTAATATAACCATCGGAAGTTCTTGTTTATATTCAATATAAGAATCTTTTCTCAAAATCATTATATAACGCTTATATCTGTCAAACAACTTATCCTCTTGGCTTTTTGTTGAGCTCTGAAATCGATCTTAAGGGTGTATTCCCTATAAACCCTTATTTTTGAGGGAATTCATAAAGTGAAGGTTTATTTCCATAAAAAATTGTTATAGAATGAAACCCAGGTTGAGCTAGTTTTTGAGTATTTTTAGTTCTTCATTTATTTCGAATAAATCATTCGAGTGGTTTCTTTACCCCTTTCGGTTGTTGTTTGAATTGGGAATCTAAGGTATACAAACTATTTATCATTGGGGGCATCATGCAATTTGGCAAAAAAAATCAGTCACTCAGTAAATCTGCGTCAAACTTCGAAACGATCATTGGTAAGTCAACCCGTATTGACGGGAACCTGAGCATTTCCCAGAGCGTAAGAATTGATGGTGTAATCAATGGTAATGTCTTGCAAGTTGAAGGAAAGCAAATTTCTGTAGCAGTGGCCAGTGGTGCAAGTGTTGTTGGCGATATTCGAGCAGACAACATCATTTTGTCGGGTAAGATTGTTGGAAATATTTTTACGCAAAATCGTGTTGAAGTCTTGAGTACTGCTGAGATTATTGGCGACATTAATTACGCTACGATCTCAATTGATGGCGGTGCGAATATTAAGGGTAAGCTTAACCCGATGAATCTGAGCGCCGATACAGACGATGAAGCAGCTCAAGTGATTGACCAAGTAAAACAAAAATTAAGCAGCACTTAACTTTCTGTTATGCAAATTCTTTTGATTCGTGGTCCTGTTGACCAAATTCATAAAATTCACTTAGGTTTGTACTCGGTTCTTCGAATCGGTGCTGTCTTATTGAGTTTCATTGTTTTGGCTTTTTTTATCAATCAATGGATTGAGCATCGTCAACCCGTGGAGACTCAAATTATTGATATCTCAATGGAGCCTGGTAGCAAGGAAGATTATGTGAAGTTCGTCAAACAAATTCAGTTGCAATTGGCGGAAAATAAAAAAAAGCTTAAAGACTTGGAAGAGCTTAATAAAAAACTTCTGAAACTCAACGTCCCTGAGTATGCGTTAGAGAATAATCCGAACCTAAAGAATCGCCTTTTTCAGAAGAGTAAACCACAAGACTCCTTTGGTGGGCCGTTTGTAAAAGTCTCAAATCAGTCAAATGATCTAAAAGATGTTTTTCAGAATTACTTGGCATTGATTGATGTGTCCAATCAACAATTGAATGCGCAGCATGCACAATGGGTGGAGGAGCTGAGCTGGCTTTCATCACAACCTATTGCTTATCCAATTAAAGAAAACGTCAGTTTGTCGAGTGGTTTTGGTGTGCGCTTAGATCCCTTTAATAATGCCCAGTCAATGCACACGGGCCTCGATTTTGCAGCTCCCATTGGCACAACGATTTATGCTACGGCAGCTGGTACTGTCCGTCAGGCCGGCTGGAACGGATCATACGGTTTGAGTATCGAAATTGATCATGGGAATGGTCTGATGAGTCGATATGCCCATACTAGCCAACTTCTCATTAGCCAGGGAATGAAGGTAGAACAAAACCAGCCGATAGGCAAAGTTGGTTCAACTGGTCGATCAACCGGTCCACACCTGCATTATGAAATTTTGAAAGATAACCAGTTTGTCAATCCGACGCTGATGCTTGCAAGAATGTCTCAGAATTCGTTACCTTAGCCTAATCAACTTTAGCAGGCTGATATTAACCACCTCGATTTAATCTAAATTCTTTAAATAAAACCCCTTTGATAGGCAAATCCGTATCTTTCATGCTTTTGATTAATTCAATTGTCTGACT
>Ga0007809_10000278_pt1 | contig 20733 bp, 23 predicted proteins | sample CryBogCBE02Aug07_FD_60383 | JGI IMG/M metagenome (GOLD analysis project Ga0007809, IMG submission 60383) | Freshwater microbial communities from Crystal Bog, Wisconsin, USA - CBE02Aug07 | ecosystem: Environmental > Aquatic > Freshwater > Lake | place: Crystal Bog, Wisconsin, USA | collected...
GGTGATTTAAAAAATCGCCTGGTGTTTCTTATCTTGGCATTGGTGGTTTACAGAATTGGTGCACATATTCCAGTACCTGGAATTGATCCAAGTCAATTAGCAAGCTTGTTTAATGGTGCTAAAGGCGGCATTTTAGGCATGTTTAACTTATTTTCCGGTGGTGCTTTATCCCGCTTTACGATTTTTGCACTTGGGATCATGCCCTACATTTCTGCGTCGATTATTATGCAGTTGTTAACCATCGTTTTGCCTTCTCTGGAAGCAATCAAAAAAGAAGGTCGTGCTGGACAGAGAAAAATTACCCAGTACACCAGATACGGCACGGTTTTATTAGCAACTTTTCAAGCGTTTGGAATTGCAATCGCGCTGGAGTCACAAAAAGGCTTAGTGGTTGATCCTGGATTTATTTTTAGAATGACAACGGTGGTCACCTTAGTGACTGGCACGATGTTCTTAATGTGGTTGGGTGAGCAAGTCACAGAACGTGGACTTGGTAATGGTATTTCGATCATCATTTTTGCAGGGATTGCATCCGGGTTGCCAAATGCCATCGGTGGCTTGCTTGAGTTGGTCCGCACTGGCTCAATGAGTATCATTTCTGCAATTTTAGTGGTGTTAGTAGTTGGCGCTGTAACGTATTTTGTGGTGTTTGTTGAACGTGGCCAACGCCGTATTTTAGTGAACTACGCAAAACGACAAGTGGGTAACAAGGTATATGGAGGTCAGTCTTCGCACTTACCTTTGAAATTAAATATGTCTGGTGTGATTCCACCAATTTTTGCATCGTCAATTATATTGTTCCCTGCAACCATTGCGCAGTGGTTTACATCAGGTGAAAACAACAATATGTTTTCGAAGTTTGTTAAAGAGCTTTCTGGTACTTTACAACCAGGGCAACCCGTTTATATTATTTTGTACGCTAGTGCCATCATCTTCTTCTGTTTCTTTTACACAGCCTTAGTTTTTAATAGTCGTGAAACAGCTGATAACTTAAAGAAAAGTGGTGCATTTGTTCCAGGAATTCGCCCTGGTGATCAAACCGCAAGATATATTGATAAGATTTTGGCTCGATTGACATTAGGTGGGGCGGCTTACATTACGATCGTATGCTTACTACCTGAGTTTTTGGTTTTGAATTGGAATGTACCCTTCTACTTTGGCGGTACTTCACTGTTAATTATTGTTGTTGTCACCATGGACTTCATGGCGCAAGTGCAGTCCTACCTCATGCAGCAGCAGTATGAATCGCTCATGAAGAAGGCTAATTTTAAGATGGGTCCTGGCGCTTAATATGGCAAAAGATGATGTCATACAAATGGCTGGTGAGATTGTAGAGAATTTACCAAACGCGATGTTTCGTGTGAAGTTAGAAAACGGACACGTTGTTTTGGGACATATTTCTGGAAAAATGCGGATGCACTATATCCGAATTTTGCCAGGTGATAAGGTGACTGTGGAGATGACTCCATACGACCTAACCCGTGCACGAATTATTTTTCGTGCGAAGTAAAGTGAATTTTAGAGAGGTGAGTCATGAAAGTATTGGCATCCGTTAAATGTATTTGCCGTAACTGCAAAATTATTAAGCGTAAGGGCGTATTGCGTGTGATTTGTTCATCCGATCCGCGTCATAAGCAACGTCAAGGTTAAGTAGATTAAATAGAGGAATTTATATGGCACGTATAGCTGGGGTAAACATCCCAAACCATAAACATACCGTAATCGGATTAACTTCGATTTTCGGGATTGGCATCACGCGCGCAAGAAAAATTTGCGAGGCGGCGAGTGTTGCTGAGTCCAAGAAAGTCAAGGATTTGACAGATTTGGATTTGGAAAAAATTCGTGAGCAAGTTGGTTTGTTTGAACCGAAGGTGATCTTCGTCGTGAGGTAACGATGAATATTAAGCGACTAATGGACTTAGGATGTTATCGTGGCGTTCGCCATCGTAAAGGTCTGCCTGTTCGAGGTCAACGTACTAAGACAAATGCACGCACACGCAAAGGTCCGCGTAAAGCAGGCATAGCGCTCAAGAAATAATAGGAAAGCGAAACTCATATGGCAAAACCACAACAAGCGAACGCAACTCGGGTTCGTAAGAAGGTTAAAAAGAATATTGCGGACGGCATTGCACACGTGCATGCTTCATTCAACAATACCATTGTTACGATCACAGACCGTCAAGGTAACGCCCTTTCATGGGCAACTTCTGGTGGCCAAGGTTTTAAAGGTTCTAGAAAATCGACGCCTTTTGCGGCTCAAGTTGCTGCAGAAGTTGCAGGTAAAGCCGCGATTGAATGTGGTATTAAAAATTTAGAAGTGCAAATCAAAGGTCCTGGACCTGGTCGTGAGTCTGCAGTTCGTGCTCTGAACAGTCTTGGAATTAAGATAACAGAAATTCAGGATGTGACACCAGTTCCACATAATGGTTGTCGACCTCCGAAGCGTCGTCGCATTTAATTGATTAAATTGCGATTTTTACATTAAGCCCACCGTTCAGACAGATGTTTGAACTAACCCACTGCGCAAGCGGCGGCAATGAAAGGAAATACACGTGGCACGTTACATAGGCCCTAAAGCCAAATTATCACGCCGAGAAGGCACTGACTTATTTTTAAAAAGTGCGCGTCGTCCACTTGCAGATAAATGCAAGTTAGATAGCAAGCCAGGTCAACATGGCCGTACCTCAGGTGCTCGTACATCTGACTACGGAAACCAGTTGCGTGAAAAGCAAAAAGTCAAAAGAATGTACGGTATTTTAGAGCGTCAATTTAGACGTTACTTTGCTGAAGCAGATCGTCGTAAAGGCAATACTGGTGAAACTTTGTTGTTTATTTTAGAGTCACGTTTAGACAATGTTGTGTACCGCATGGGTTTTGGTTCCACGCGTTCAGAGGCAAGACAGTTGGTTTCGCATAAGGCCATTCTCGTTAATGGTGATGTAGTTAACATCCCATCGATGCAAGTCAAACCTGGCGATATTATTGCGATTCGTGAAAAAGCAAAGAAACAAACCCGCGTTCAAGAATCATTGACATTAGCTCAACAAATTGGTCCAGCAAGTTGGGTTGCAGTAGATACGACCAAATTAGAAGGAACGTTTAAAAAGCTTCCGGACCGTGATGAATTAAGTAGTGATATCAACGAAAGCTTGATTGTCGAACTTTATTCACGTTAATTGAGGCATCCACAAGGAAAATATATGCAAACAACACTGCTTAAGCCCAAAATTATTTCTATTGAATCAACTGGCCCAAATCAAGCAAAAGTCGTCATGGAGCCATTTGAACGTGGCTATGGCCACACATTAGGTAATGCATTACGTCGTGTTTTACTATCATCGATGAACGGTTTTGCTCCTACTGAGGTGAGTATTGGTGGCGTCGTTCATGAGTACTCTACATTAGACGGTGTTCAAGAAGATGTCGTAAATTTGTTGTTGAATTTGAAGGGTATCGTTTTCAAATTAGAATCACGTGACGAAGTCACCTTAATGTTGCGTAAAGAAGGTCCATGCGTTGTAACAGCTGCAGACATTGATTTACCCCATGACGTGGTGCTTATCAATCCTGAGCAAGTTATTGCGAATTTGTCAGCAGGTGGCAAACTGGATATGCAGATTAAAGTAGAAAAAGGCCGTGGTTATGTACCAGGTAATATGCGTCATTATGCTGACGAAAACACCAAGTTAATTGGTCGTATTGTCTTAGATGCGTCATTTAGCCCTATTAAGCGCGTGAGCTATGCAGTCGAGTCAGCTCGTGTAGAGCAGCGTACGGACTTGGATTGTTTGGTGATGACCATCGAAACAAATGGTGTCATTTCACCGGAAGAAGCGATTCGTCAATCTGCTGGAATTCTAGTTGATCAATTGGTGGTTTTTGCAGCCCTTGAAAATAATCAAATCATTGGTGATGTTCAAACAAGCCGCTCACCGATGGTTGACCCCATGTTATTGCGTCCAGTTGATGACTTAGAATTAACTGTGCGTTCTGCTAACTGCTTAAAAGCAGAAAACATTTACTACATTGGTGATTTAATCCAACGCTCTGAAAATGAGCTATTAAAAACACCAAATTTAGGTCGCAAATCCCTCAATGAAATTAAAGATGTATTGGCTGCTCGCGGTCTGACTTTAGGAATGAAGTTAGAAAGCTGGCCACCAACAGGTCTTGAGAAATAATTGAAAGAATAGAAAGGAAGTACCATGCGTCACGGAAACGGACTGCGTAAATTAAATCGCACATCTTCACATCGTTTAGCGATGTTACGTAATATGTCGAACTCACTCTTGCAACATGAGCTGATCAAGACCACTTTGCCTAAGGCGAAGGAACTACGTCGCGTTGTTGAGCCCCTTATTACGCTTGGAAAGAAAGATAACCTAGCGAATCGCCGTTTAGCGTTTAACCGCTTACGTGATCGTGAAATGGTGACGAAGCTCTTTAATGAGTTAGGTCCTCGTTATGCGGCGCGTCCAGGTGGATACACTCGGATCTTGAAGTTTGGCTTTCGTGTTGGTGATAATGCACCAATGGCACTAGTTGAACTCGTCGACCGTCCAGAAATGGATGACACAGAGGTCGTAGAATCAGAGTAAACAGACTGTTCTCGGTCTTTTGGGGACTACTATTTAAAAAGCCAGTTCATACTGGCTTTTTTTACGTACGCAGCCAACTCATGAAGAGGTGTAAACAATCACTAGGATGGCTATGCTGCAATATGAAAAACAGGGCCAATAAGTTATCTAATAACTTAGCATAAATCACTTATATAAATATTTATTGAAGATTAAGCCAAAATTCACTAATAATGGTTAGAATAATTATCGGTTATTGGTAAGCTCTTCATGTTTAAATAATAATAAAATATTAAAGTAATAGAATTATAAAATATATATAATATTTTTACCCTTTAGTGATTTAAATCTTAATAGAAAAAAGATGAAAATAAAATTTTTATCAGGAATAACATTTCAAGATACCATCTTCTTGCTCATATTAATTGGCAATCTATTCTTTGTATCTTATTTAGGTACAGATATTTACTACGAATCGGTTAAATTAGAAATTGCAAAAGAAAATGGTGAGGAAATTCTTGCGTGGGTAAATAATTCCAAAAAAAACACTGATACCAATAAACCATCCGAACCGCAGTTTTGTTTACCAAAAGGATCCTCAACCATAGAACATACTTGGAAACAGTGCGAGGAATCTATATTTGGGGATGATGGTAAGTTTCATGCTTTAAGGAACGCTATTAAAGAGGATAATCCAGTGGTTGCAAAATCATGTATCAAGGGAGACGAGAACACTAAGGGAGCATTTATATTTGAAAAATCAAGTATCGGTAGTAATGGCTTATCAGTCATTGCCCCTATCGACGATGGTGAGATTTTAACAAAGGAAAATGCCTATCGGATGAGTGTTTGCGATCGTGGAAATTACCGAATCTTCATAGGTGAGATTGAATTATGAGATTGAACCTACTTAACCTCAATCAAATGAATTTAAGATTACGTAAATTCATTTTTAACAAGTTCTTTAATCCAGAGGTTAAAAACAACTTATATCATTTTTTAGATCTAGTGATTACATACCTTATCGTTCTAAATTTGTTTGGAATGATGATAGAAACAATTCCAGCGATTTATAACGCATACAAAGTATATTTTCATTTATTCGATGAAATTTCCATCTTTATATTTTCTATTGAATATATTTTAAGAATATATGTTGCACCCGAAGATTCTGCATACTCTAAGAAAAAAAATCCAAGAACGGCTTATTTTTTTAGCGTATTTGCACTCATTGATTTATTAGCGATAATCCCATTTTATCTAGGGGCGTTTCTGACGGTTGATTTAAGAGTGTTACGGGTTCTGAGATTACTTAGACTTTTTAAATTGTTTCGGACGGTTGCACCCGCCTTCAAAGAGTTTTTAGAGCAAAATCATCAGGCCAGTTTCCGGCAAAAACTATATTTAATCGTCTACGATAGTGAAAAGAATAATAAACTACACGTGATTTTTGATTTCTTCATCATCATTTGGGTCATTATCTCAGTTATCTGTGTCGTTTTAGAATCAATTTCTTCGCTAGCCTATTATTTCAGTACAGTATTCACGCTGATCGATACACTCGCTGTAGGAGTCTTCTCGACTGAATATTTAATGCGAATTTATACATGTGTTGAAAATCCCAGGTATCAGCATTGGTTAAAGGGACGATTATCAACAGCAAAAGAAACGGCAAACATGATTGATTTGCTCTCGATCTTGCCGTTCTTTCTCGAGACATTATTAGGTCATATATTTGACCTTCGATTCCTAAGAGTCTTTCGCTTAATGCGATTATTAAAACTCATGCGATATTCAGACGCCACGAAGGCGTTGATGACTTCGGCCAAAAAAGAATGGCCTGTGATGAAGGCCTCTATTTTTATCATGGGACTTCTGGTGATGTTATCGGCTTGCTTGGGATATGTTTTTGAGCATGAAGCACAACCCGATAAGTTTGAAAATATTCCTCAATCAATATATTGGGCAGTCATTACTCTGGCAAGTGTGGGATATGGTGACATTGTACCTATTACACCGATGGGAAGATTTATCACCATAATTTTAGCTTTACTTGGCATCGGTATTTTTGCGATACCTGCCGCAGTTTTATCTTCCTCATTAGGTGAGCAGCTTAGAGTAGGGCGAGAAAAATTATTGGATGATCTTTTGAGTATGATGACAGACGGGGATATCTCTGCGGAGAAAAGAAAATTAATTGATATCGAAGCTAAAAAATATAAAATTTCTAAGGAGGAAGTAGATCATTTGCTTGAGAAAGAAAAAAAAGAAGCAAAGCATCGAAAAATTGAAGAGACTAGAGAGAAATTATTATTGGAGATACTTGAAACTTCAAAGTTAAAAGAATTAGATTTTGAAAAATGCGAGCAAGATCCAATCTTTGCAGCAGAACAATTAAAGATAAAGTTGAGCCAGTTACAACAAATACTTCAAATTTCTGATCAAATAGGAATTCAATCATATTTGGAAAATCCAATTAACTCAACACCAAAACAGCGAGAGATTATCGCTCTTTTAATAGATAGGGCTTAACGGGAGATTGATCAGATCCTGAACCAAAGTTCGTTTGAAAAAAACCATCCGATTAGATTTTTATCCATACTGTCATGGAAGAAATTGAGGATGATTCAACTTTCATATTAAATTGATAGGGATAAAAATTCGATTACGGACATCAAAATGTCCTGCGTGACTAGTTTGATTTCAGCAAAATCACCAAATCAAAAGACCTACGATAGACATAAAAAAAGATATAAAATCTAGCTAAATTATAAATAATTTCTAGATGCCAAGACCTCCAAATATTCCAAAGCGAAAACTGCCCAACGCGCAAGGAAAAGGTTTCAATTTAAACTCAATTGATTTTCTTTTACAACAGGGCGTTTTACTTCATCAACAAGGCAAGTTTAATGAAGCGCAAGTGTTTTATGAAAAGGTGCTTGCTCAACAGCCAAACCATTTTGATGTAATGCAATTGATGGGGTCATTATTTGCTCAGACAAGCCGATCAACGCAAGCCATTGAATTGCTTGATCGCGCCCTAGAAATCAACCCGCATCATCCGGAATGTTGGTCTAATCGTGGGAACGCATTACGAGAACTAAAACGCTACGATGACGCTTTGGCTAGTTTTGATCAAGCGATCCGTTTAAAGCCGGATTTCCCGATAGCCTATATCAATCGAGGGAGCGTATTAAGAGAACTCAAGCGCTATGATGAAGCTTTAGCTAGTTTTGACCAAGCGATCCGCTTTCAACCTTTCTCTGCAAATGCCCATTATGGTCGAGGTAGTACGTTAAATGATCTGATACGTTTTGAAGAAGCACTTCCAAGTTTTGATCAGGCAATACGAATCAAGCCGGATTTTGTGGAGGCATATTTTAATCGGGGTAATGCCCTAAAAGAGCTCAAGCGTTTTGCTCATGCACTTGTTGATATGGATGCAACCATCCGTCTAAGACCAAATTACATAGAAGCCTATTCGAATCGTGGCGTCATTTTGAAAGAACTGAACCGCTTTGAAGATGCTCTTCTTAGCTTTGACCAGGCTTTGCTCTTGAATCCTCATTTTGCTGAAGGACATTACAATCGGGGCAATGTTCTTCAAGAGCTTAAGCGTTTTGATGAGGCAATTATCAGTTTTGATAAAACAATTACCCTCATTCCAGATTACGCGGATACCTACTTTAATCGAGGTAATGCTTTTAAAGGATTGAAGAACAACGAACAAGCTCTAGCAAATTACGAAAAGGCAATTCAGCTAAAACCTCACTACGCTGAAGCCTATTTTAATCGCGGCTCGGTTTTGCAAGAACAAAAGCGTTTTGATGAAGCGTTGTCAAGTTATGACAAAGCTATCGAAATTAAACCTGACTTTGCTGATGTCTTTTACAACCGTGGCGCTATTTTTCAGGAACTCAAGCGTTTTGCTGAAGCGCTGGAGTGTTATGAAAAAGCACTTTTACATAAACCCAACTATGCAGAAGCTTTTGCCAATCTTGGTAACACCTTCAAACAGATGTTCCGCTTTACTGAGGCAGTTGAGAGCTTCGACAAAGCGATTGCTCTCAAAGAGAATTTTGCGGAAGCGCATTCCAACCGTGGGCTGGTACTTCAAGACCTGATGCGCTTTGACGAGGCTCAGGAAAGCTTTCACAAAGCGATTGAGATCGAACCAGATTACCCCGAAGCCCATTGGAATTTATCGCTTTGTTATTTGCTATTAGGGAATTTAAAAGAAGGATTTGAGAAGTATGAGTGGCGTCGTGAGGTAAAAAGCCTAAGCAAACATGCCGGAATTCGAAAATTCCCACAACCTTTATGGCTCGGTGAAGAGTCATTACAAGGAAAAACGCTGTTGATCTATGCTGAGCAGGGCCTCGGGGATATGTTGCAATTAAGCCGTTATATCCCTTTAGTTGCGAAACTTGGCGCCAAAGTTGTCCTAGAAGTCCACGCTCCCTTAGCTCAATTGTTTAGGAACCTTGAAGGTATCAGTCAAATGACCATATTGGGTGCACCGCTCCCAAATTTTGATTATCAGTGTCCATTAATGTCCTTGCCCCTCGCATTTAAATCAGATTTACAAACAATTCCTCCCCCTACGCAACTCCTGTATAGCAATTCAGAGCAATTAACCTACTGGCAAAACAAGTTAGGTAAAAAAACCAAACCAAGGGTAGGGCTTGTATGGAGCGGCAGTACAACGCATTCCAACGATCGATACCGGAGCATCCAACTTTTAACCTTGTTGCCTTACTTACCTTCCGATATTCAATATGTTTGCCTACAAAAAGAAATGCGCGAAGTGGATCAATCCATCCTTGGTCAACACCCAGAAATTTCATTTTTTGGTAATGAGATCAGAGATTTTACAGATACGGCAGCTTTGTGTGAGCTCATGGATCTCGTCATTAGTGTAGATACAAGCGTTGCGCATTTGGCTGCAACAATGCAAAAAATGACATGGGTGTTATTACCTTTGTGCCCCGATTGGCGTTGGCTTTTAAAACGTGAAGATAGTCCTTGGTATCCTTCAATAAAGATCTATCGCCAAGAAAAAATGGAAGATTGGGACGGGGTTTTAGATAAAGTGCGTTTTGATTTAGAGCAACTAGCAAAATCAAAATCCTAAAATGCATCATGATCCATTTATAGGCAATCGCTTTGTAGCTTCCCCAGTTATAATAGGAGTCACTTATTTCCGATTCCTTTGGCTCGCCACAAGTTGGTTTAAGGTTGAGCACGATTGTTTTAAGTTCGGGATCCATGGCGGCTAACAATTTGGGAATGTTATGAATGCGACCAAAACTTTACAACAGCCCATCCTTCTCATGGTCGGTTTTCCCGATCAGGCAATTGCCCAGAAAATCTCACACGCATTACTGGAAAAGAAGTGGGTTGCTTGCGCACAACTAGGTGCAGTCCACAGTCTATATCGTTGGCAAAACCAATTACAAAGCGCATTCGAAACATGTGCTCAATATAAAACGGTTCAATCTCTTTATTCTGCAATACAAACCTTTGTGCTTGCTAACCATCCTTATACGACCCCAGAAATCATCGCAATTCCGGTCATTGAGATAGCGCCAGACTATTATGCTTGGATGATGAATGAGTTAGGGCTTCAAAACGAAAGTGAACATGTTTAAAACCATTATCCAAAGGCTCTGCCTGGTAGCTCTGGCAGTCTTCGCTTTTAACACAGCAGCTAGAGATTTTTTAAAGCCCGAAGACGCTTTCCTCATGACGGCGCGCTTATCAGAACAACAATTACAGATCCGGTATGCGCCAAAACCTGGCTATTATATTTATCAAGAATCTATGCAGGTGCAAGCCCACCTGAATGATCGATTGGTGACCCTCACACCCCAGAAGTTTCCGCCAGCTCATGAAAAGTTTGACGAAAATTTTCAGAAAATTGTCCGCACCTATAAAGAGGTAACGACCTTAGAGTTTTCACTCAAAGACTTGTCAGTTACTAGCCCCATCCAATTGGAGGTTCAAGTGCAGGGTTGTGCAGAAAAAGGGATTTGTTATCCACCCATGACCCGCTATTTTCATTTGACACAATATGACCAATGGGTTGATTCGCAAGAAAGTTTAGAAACCACGCCGACCCCCTCGATTGAAAAAAATATATCGAGCTGGTGGGAGTCAAGGGACGATTTAAATGCGCTTAATCGCATGTTGTCGAGCACCTCAACCCCCATTCTTTTACTCTTTTTCTTTCTGCTTGGTTTGGGCCTTGCTTTTACACCTTGCATGTTACCGATGTTGCCGATCTTGTCGAGTGTGGTCTTCGGAACAACCAAACACCATGAACTTTCCCGAAAAACCACTCTTGTGCTCGCGATTGCCTATGTACTTGGGATGGCTTGCGCCTTTAGTATTGCTGGTATGGCAACCGCATGGTTTGGGGCAGGGATTGCCGTGTATTTGCAAACACCTTTGGTGACCATTGCATTTGGCTTGTTGATGATTGGCTTGGCGGGTAGCCTGCTCGGTTGGTATGAATTACAATTGCCGACGGTTTGGCACGGGGTGGTCCATGATTGGATGAGCAAGCACGAAGGCGGAAATGTGTTTGGGGTATTGATCTTGGGGGCTTTGTCGAGTCTCATTGCCAGTCCTTGTGTTACAGCGCCTTTGGCAGGGGTTCTGACGTTTATTGCCCAAAGTGGTCAAGTTTATTTAGGGGGCTTGATACTTTTCTTTATGGCCTGTGGCATGGGCTTGCCACTTTTATTGTTTGCCTTAGGGGCAAGAAGTGTGGTGCCGAAGGCTGGTTCGTGGATGAATCGGGTACAAAAACTGTTGGCATTGTTATTAATTGCCTATGCGTGTTGGATGATTTACCCAGCGGCAAGCCGCATTCTTGCCCCAAAACAAGCTGCGACCAGTAAGAAAATCGCAGGCCTTGATTATCAAGTGATCACGACCATGAGCCAATTGCGCGCAGCCCTCAAGACTGCCAGTAACCAAGCTCAGCCTGTCTTTATTACCTACTACGCTGATTGGTGCGTGAGTTGTAAAGAAATCGACGCCAAGACCTTAAGCAATCCAGAAGTACTGAATCAACTCAAAAATTACCAACGATTCGAGGTGGATGTGACACTACTTGGTGAGGAACAAAAGAGCCTATTAAAGGAATATCAGCTCTTCGGGCCACCCGCGATGATTTTCTTTGGTGCGGATGGTCAAGAAAAAGCCCAGCAGCGAACTGTTGGGCTGATCGATGCGCAGCAACTAATTGAAAAGCTCAGTCATTAGCTTTGTAGTAATTTCGCCGCGTCACGGGCAAAATAGGTCAAGATTCCATCTGCGCCAGCGCGACGAAATGCCATTAATGACTCCAATACCACTTGGTCATGGTTGAGCCAACCATTCTGAGCTGCGGCTTTGAGCATGGCGTACTCACCACTGACTTGATAGACAAATGTGGGATAGCTAAAGGTATCTTTAATGCGGCGCACAATATCTAAATACGGCATTCCAGGTTTGACCATCACCATATCGGCACCTTCTGCGATATCTAGTGCTACCTCACGAATGGCTTCATCCGAATTGCAGTAATCCATTTGGTAGGTTTTCTTATTGGCCTTGCCAAGTGTTTGTGCTGATCCCACCGCATCCCGAAATGGGCCATAAAAAGCGGAGGCATATTTTGCTGAGTAGGCCATAATTTGGGTATGGATGTGCCCCTCGTGCTCGAGCTCTTCACGAATTTCAATAATCCGCCCATCCATCATATCTGAAGGAGCCACGATATCCACACCAGCTGCTGCTTGGCACAAAGCTTGTTGTACCAAAATCTCGGTAGTTGCTTCATTTAAGACATATCCCGCCTCATCTAATACCCCATCTTGACCATGACTTGTATAAGGATCAAGGGCAACGTCCGTCATGACGCCGAGCCCTGGAAAACGGTCCTTGAGGGTTTTGACCACATGTGGAATTAAGCCATTGGGATTAAATGCTTCGGCTCCATCTGGGGTTTTTAACGAAGGATCGATCACAGGAAAGAGTGCCAGTACTGGAATGCCTAAGTCAACGCATTCTTGGGCGACATCTAATAAATAATCCAAAGAAACACGTTCAACACCAGGCATTGAGGCGATGCTTTCCCGGCGCTTTGTACCTTCTAAAACAAAGACGGGATAAATCAGGTTTCTCGCTGACAGGTCGGTTTCTTGAATCAGGGCACGTGACCAAGCGTGCAAACGACCACGCCGAGGGCGGTGCAAAGGAAATTGCAAGGAAGTGGAACAGGATTGATTTGACATTGCATCCTCTAATTAAATAACCATTTACAAACAAGCTCGTCTGCTTGCTCTAAACCAATACGTTTGGTACTGGAGAATAACTGGGCAGTGAGTTCACCAAATGTCGCTTGACTGGCATGAAGCGACTTTAATTCTTCCCGAACCGCTTTTAAAATGAGCGATTTTTCGGATAAATTTAATTTATCACACTTGGTCACTAGAAGATGCACGGGTTTACCTGTTGGACAAAACCAATTCAGCATATTGCGATCCAGATCCGTGATGCCTCGGCGCGAATCCACAATCAATACCATTCCTTTTAATTGAGGACGTTCTTGTAAATATTTGCTGAGCAAGGTTTCCCAGTGTTTTTGGACTTTTTGATCGACTCGGGCATAGCCATAACCAGGTAAATCGACCAAATGCCCTAGGATGTCCTCTTTTTCAGGGATGCAAAAGTAATTAATGTGTTGGGTACGCCCAGGCGTTTTGCTTGCAAAAGCCAGACGTTTTTGCGAGCAAAGGATATTGATTGCGGTCGATTTGCCAGCGTTTGAACGGCCAGCGAACGCGATTTCAGGGAGTGGTTCTTTGGGTAAATCAACCAAATGGTTCACGGTGGTGAAAAATCTAGCTTGCTGTAACTTGGACATAAATGCTCGAAAAAGGAAGCTATTGTAAAATAACGCAATTATTGTAAAAAATCTAACAATTCACCATTATGCGCCTATTACCTATGACAAAATTGATTCGTCACACCTTTGAAGTTGTCTGTTTGGTTTCTTTTTTAAGCTTCGTTGGATATGCCTCAGCGAAGACTGAGGGGGCTGCCAAGCCAGACCTTGCGGCAGGCGAAGCGCTTTTTTCTAAGGGGGATGCCACCCGCGGTATCGTGGCCTGCGTTGGTTGTCATGGCGCAAACGGCAATAGCGCTTCAGGGACTTGGCCGAAACTATCCGCTCAAAACGCGACATATATCTACAATCAACTGGCACACTTTAAATCTGGCGAGCGTAACAATGCCGTGATGATGGGAATGTCGATGCCGCTTGCCGAGGCGGACATGCGCAATGTGGCTGCATATCTCGAAAAACAAGTGCATACGCCGGGTACGGCAAAAAACAAAGAAACGATTGAACTTGGCCAAAGTATTTATCGTGGAGGTATTGCTAGCAAAAATGTCCCAGCATGTGCGAGTTGTCATGGTCCTGCTGGCGCTGGTATCCCCGTTCAGTACCCCCGGATTGGCGGTCAATGGCCAGAATATACCAATTCCCAACTCATGAGTTTTAGAGCGGGTGAGCGTAAAAATGTCCAAATGAATATGATCGCCACTAAGCTTTCAGACAAAGAGATGGCTGCTGTTTCAGACTACATCTCAGGTCTACACGACTAAACGCATCGTACTTGACTGAAGAAGGGGCTCATTTGAGTCCCTTTGTACTGACAAGCCTATTCTGGTAGGAGATGCTCGTTTGCAAAGAGACTCTGAATCGTTTCACGATCTCGGATCATGAAGGCTTGTTGACCACTGACCATCACTTCGGCAGCTCTGGTGCGGGTATTGTAATTAGATGACATGCTCGAGCCGTAGGCTCCAGCAGATAGAATCATCAAAACATCTCCATTTTGTACGGCTAGTGAACGGTCTTTTCCCAGCCAATCGCCTGTTTCGCAAACGGGGCCGACGACATCGTAAGTCTGTTCGGCAATCTCCTGCTGAACCACCGGAACGATGCTGTGATAGGCCTCATACATTGCTGGGCGCATCAAATCATTCATCGCTGCGTCAACAATACAGAAGTTCTTGGCCGGACTTGGTTTGAGATATTCAATGGTGGTGAGAAGCACTCCGGCGTTGCCAACGAGGGAGCGGCCAGGCTCAAAAAGAACATCTAAGTCAGTAAAGCCCTGCTGTTCGATATGATTCAATAGGGTATTAGCAAAATCGGTAATATTCGGGGCGTCGTCACCGCCATAATCGATCCCTAAGCCACCACCGATATCCAGATGTTCAATATCAATACCGATTTTTTGGAGTTCTCTAATCAACAACAAGACCCGGTCGATGGCATCTAAAAAAGGCTGGGTATTGAGAATTTGCGAACCGATATGGCAATCAATCCCCACAACCTTTAAATGCGACATATTTTTTGCAGCGACATAGGTTGCTAAAACTGACTCGTAGGCAACCCCAAATTTATTGTCTTTGAGACCCGTCGAAATGTAGGGGTGGGTTTGTGGATCCACGTCTGGATTGACGCGCAAAGAGATGGGGGCAATCCGGTTGAACTCTTGTGCAACAGCATTGATCCGTTCTAGCTCCGGAATCGATTCCACATTAAAACACTTCACTTCAAGTTCTAAGGCGCGGGTAATTTCGGCGATGGATTTACCAACACCAGAAAACACGCATAAATTCGGTTTACCACCAGCAGCGATGACACGCTCTAGTTCGCCACCACTGACCAAATCAAAACCGGCACCAAGGCGTGCAAAGAGATTCAGGATCGCTAAATTACTATTTGCTTTCATAGCAAAATGGACTCGTGCCCGACGCTTGCCATCCGGGCGCACGCAGGCCTGTTCATAAGCTTGGAAAGCTGCTTCTAAAGCATGTCTACTATAGACATAACAAGGAGTTCCGAATTGCTTGGCAATCTGAGTTAAAGGGATGTCCTCGACAAACCATTCATTTTTTTTTTGGGAAAATCCGAAGAGTTTTGGCAACTGAGTCATATCAATTAAGGCTTGCTGGTTGGAGTTTGGACATCTTTTTTATCCACGGGGAATTGCGGTCCGATGGGTTCAGGAAGATTCGGTTTGGTCGCCTGGGGCGGTGCGGGAGGAAAATATAAGGGACCTCTGACACCACAGCCAGATAGGAATAAAAGAAATATCCCAGACAGACCGAGCAGAAATTTAGAATGGATAGAGACAGACGAACGCATAATTCCACTATTATGAAGCTATTTACATAAACCAATTGAAAAAGATCGACTCAAAGATGAAGCAAGCTATGGATTTGCCTATCGAAAAACTGACTGACACGGAGTTTAAAGAGCTTGCTGGGCGAGCCCTTGATTTGATTGAAAACGAACTCGAGCGCTTGTTTGAAACAAGTGATTTTGATGTCGATATCAACCGTCAAGGTGGCGTTCTCGAGATCGCTTTTCCCAATAAAACAGTCATTGTCATCAATTTACAAACACCTCTACACGAGTTATGGCTTGCAGCAAAAGAGGGTGGTTTTCACTTTAAATGGGCGGGTTCGAAAGCTCGTCCACAATGGTTAGACACGAAGTCTTCAGAGGATTTCTTTGTGGCCGTTTCTCGATATATTGAATCCCAAGGCGGTATCGCCTTTCACGTTACAGCGAATTTTTCGTAAGACGAGCGAACTCGCTGCGGGCAAATCGGTCTGTCATTCCGGCGATATAGTGGGCAATCCTGCGTTCTGGAGTCGCCTGATCAATCGTGCGAAAGTGCTCCGGAATCTCGGATGGGTAACTGGCATAAATTGAAAATAAAGACGCAATTTGCATAGCCGCTTCTTGCGTCACCTCTAAAACGCGTGGGTGACGATAGAGATGGCTGAACAAGAAACGCTTGAGCTCAACGACTTGTTTTTTCACCGAGGCCGAAAAAGAAATCAAGGCAGGACTTTGACGCACATCGCCGACTGATTGGGGGTTATATTTAGCAATTTGCGATGCCGAATGTTTTACCAGGTCGTCTACGAGTAAATGAATCATATGGCGGATCACTTCATGTCGCAAACGGCGACCGCTGAGATGGGGATAGAGTTGCAAAACTACCTTACGGCGCTCTCGCCAAAGCTCGGTATCTTCCAAAGCGTCCATTTCCAATAAGCCAGAACGTATGCCATCATCAATGTCATGATTACTGTAGGCGATCTCATCTGCGATATTAGCCAATTGCGCTTCTAAGCTGGGCTGAAGATGGTGATCAAAGCGTTCAGTTAATTGCCCAAGCCATTCGCGGTGGATTTCTAAATGATTTTTAGAGAGATGTTTGAGGATCCCTTCGCGGGTTTCAAAGGTGAGGTTGAGCCCATTAAAAGTGGGATATCGCTCCTCGAGCTCATCAACCACCCAAAGACTTTGTAAATTATGCTCAAAACCACCGAACTGTTTCATACAAAGATGGAGAGCGTCTTGACCAGCATGACCAAATGGGGTGTGGCCTAAATCGTGCGCCAGCGCAATTGCTTCTACCAGGTCTTCATTTAATTGAAGGCGGCGTGCAACTGCGCGACCAATCTGTGCAACTTCCAAGCTATGCGTCAGACGGGTACGAAAATGATCACCTTCATGATTTAAAAAGACTTGGGTTTTGTATTCGAGACGGCGAAAAGCTGCGCAGTGTAAGATCCGATCTCGGTCCCTTTGGAATGGGTTGCGGCCAGATTGGGAAGGCTCTGTTGCTTCCAAATAAACGCGCCCGCGGGATTGCTCAGGTGATGCGCTATAAGAAGCAGCTTGGTTCATGTGGCACCGGCAGTTTTTAATACCTGGGTGATGATATCGTCTGTCACAACCTGCGTTTTAGCCTGACCAAATTGTTCTAAAACGATGTACTTAATTTTGCCAAGTTCCGATTTTTTGTCATGCTTCATCAGTTCCAAATAACGGCTGGCTTCCCAGGCAGGTGGCCTGATCGGTAGTTTGAGGTCCTGAATGATTTTCTGTAAGCGTGCCACATCAACGTCAGGAAGATAACCTAAATGTTCAGAAAGTAAGGCCCCCATGACCATCCCGCAACCAACAGCCTCACCATGAAGCCATTCCCCATAACCTAAACCCGCTTCAATGGCATGTCCAAAGGTATGGCCAAAATTGAGGATGGCACGCACCCCTGACTCTCTCTCATCCGCCGCCACAACTGCCGATTTGATTTCGCAAGAGCGCAGAACAGCATGTTCTAGGGCGTCAATTGCATAGGTGTTTAGTTCTTGAACGTGCTCTTCAATCCACGTTAAAAAGTGTGCATCAGCAATGGCACCGTGTTTGATCACCTCCGCCAGACCAGCCGCAAGTTCGCGTGGTGGCAGAGTTTTTAAGGTCGATAAGTCAGCAATCACAGCGACTGGTTGATGAAATGCCCCAATCATATTTTTGCCTAAGGGGTGATTAATGCCTGTCTTGCCACCAACGGAGGAGTCTACTTGCGCTAGTAGGGTCGTCGGAATTTGAACGAAAGCGATGCCCCGCATAAAACTGGCTGCAGCAAATCCAGACATATCACCTATGACTCCGCCGCCTAAAGCGAAAATCGTGCTTTTACGGTCTGCGCCATGAATCAATAGACCATCAAAAATTTTCTGAAGTGTTTCCCAGTTTTTAAACGCTTCACCATCGGGCAGAACAATCCGCACGACCTGTTGTCCGATCTCTTTGAGCGTTGTCTCAACTGTATCGGCGTAAAGTGGGGCTACTGTCTCGTTGGTAATGATAATGCTCAAGTGACCACTGACATGACCTGCAAAGATACTCGCATTGCTGAGCAGATGCTCGCCAATATAAATGGGGTAGGAGCGCTCGCCCAGTTCAACAATGAGTGATTTCATGATTCAAGTTCCAGTTGCATGAGCAACTTATTCGTTAATTGGTTGACATTTGGTTTCCCAGTCTCAATGATCTGACTTGCGATTGAAGCATACAGGGGGTCTCGCACTTCAAACAGTTCAGCAAATTTTTTCTGTGGGTCTTGTGTTTGTAACAAGGGTCGTCCTTTGTCATGACGGGTTCTGAGCCATAGCTCATGAGGATGGGCGCGTAAATAAATCACGTAGCCATTGGTTTGCAAATGCAGGCGATTTTCTGGGAGCAAAATGCTACCACCACCGGTAGCTAGAACAATATCAGTGAGCATGCACAAGTCTTTAATGACGGCAGCCTCACGTTTACGAAAGCCTTCTTCGCCTTCCATTTCGAAAATGGTCGGAATTTTGACGCCACAGCGTTTTTCGATTTCAGCATCGCTGTCGATAAAACTTTTCCCAAGACGCTTTGCCAACACTCTGCCGACGGTTGATTTGCCAGCGCCCATGAGGCCGATTAAAAAGAGATTGTTAGGAATAGAACGCATACCCTAATTTTACGCAGGGTTGAGGCTTGGGTAAAGTTTCTCTAATTTGTACCGCTGTAATCAATGATCGATGGGGTGAGAAATACCAATAGTTCAGTTTTGTCCTTAATGGTTTCTTTTTGTCGAAAAAACCAGCCCAGCAAAGGAATATCGCCAAGTAAAGGTACTTTCACAACATCTTCTCGATCGGATTCAATATAGACACCCCCGATGACAATCGTACCCCCATCTTCAATCATGATTTGTGACTTGAGGTGGCGGGTATTAATCGAATAATTTTGGCCGATTTGTTTTCCTAAAGTATCTTTATCAATCACAATATCCAAGACAATAAAGTCCTCCTCAATTTTGGGAATTACCTCTAAGCGGAGCGTTGCTTTGCGAAAGTGGACTTTGCTGTCACTGCGTGTACTGGAGAAATAGGGAACGTCCGTTCCTTGCTCAATGATTGCTGGGATTTGATCGGCGGTAATGATTCGGGGATTGGAGACAATCTTCCCCAGACCATTTGCCTCAAGTGCGTTCAACTCGAATTGTAAGAGCTGGGTTGCTTGCTTCGTCAGCATGGTCACTGATGCCAGTGCTGGACTAACGCCTTGGAAGCCCTTCACATTAAAGTCAGATTGAAAATTGGTGTGAATTGATGGGTGTGGGTTTCTGCGGCTTTTCACTGACTGCAAGCCCAGTTGTGTGCCTAATTTTTGCGCATAGCGGTGATCTGCTTCAACGATATGTGCCTCAATCAGAACTTGGCGTGGCACTTCAACTTCTTCAGAAAAATCCTGCCATGGCAACTGGGCGCTATTTTTAATGACATGGGTTGGCGCCACCCAGATGTTCTTACCAGTTTGGACGAAGTACAGACCGTTACTGCGAAGTAGCATCTCAAAAGCTTCACGCCAAGTAACCTGATGTAATTGAAATTCGGTAGTTCCTTCAAGTGATTGATGACCAATAAAGTTGATACCCCCAATTTTGCCAAGTGTTTCAAACGCATCTTTGAGTTCGATCTCGTCATAGGCTAAGCTGAATTGGATGTCTGGTAAGTTACTATGTGCATAGCAGAAGCTCGACAAAACGACACTTGTGATTAAGAGTAAAAATTTTTTCAAGGCGTCTCCTTTTGTACGACATAGGTTTTACCCCCCTTGGCATGAAGGATGATTTGATCTGTTGAGATGGATTTGACTTGCCAATCGTCATTCACTTTTTCTCCGGAAACCAAATATCGATTCCCTAGAACTGATTTTGTATGTGCGTAAAGTCGCCCATTGAGAACATAATGGCCGATATATTTCATACTTTGCAGGTGGATTGCTGCTTGATCATTTCCCCAAAAATTTTCAAATATCAGTTCATCTTCTTCAGCTTTAAGTTCATCTATTTTTGATTGGAACATTTCTAATTGAAACTTCGTTTCATCCAGCTGTTTTTGATAGGCGGCAACATCAAATAAGACCTTTTCCAAATGGCTTCTCAGAAATTGATTTTGCCTAAATAGATAAAAAAAGGTTGCGCAGATGATCAGGATGGGAATCACAAAAGCCCCAGGCGGGCGGTGAAAAAAACGGTAAAAACGATGCTGTGAGATGTGTCGAAAAAAATCCGCGATGGATTTTTTTGGTGGGTATGTCAAAATCTCTCCGGTTTCCGGATCGATCTGAAAATCAGAGGGTGCAGTATTTTTTTCCATACGCAATTGTTCAACAAAGAACAATGACTTTGTCCCAAACACGTTGTTATGTTTTCCGATTGTTGTGTAAGAAAGGAATGAGCTAAGC
>Ga0007809_10000279_pt1 | contig 20728 bp, 17 predicted proteins | sample CryBogCBE02Aug07_FD_60383 | JGI IMG/M metagenome (GOLD analysis project Ga0007809, IMG submission 60383) | Freshwater microbial communities from Crystal Bog, Wisconsin, USA - CBE02Aug07 | ecosystem: Environmental > Aquatic > Freshwater > Lake | place: Crystal Bog, Wisconsin, USA | collected...
AGCCTGATCGCCTCGTTGAAACCGGTTTTGGAAAACATCCTGAATTTCGAGACCATGACACGCCGTGCCATCGGCCCAGGATGGAGGCAGTTCACCCTGGAACAGCAGAAGGAAGCGGTCCGGCTCTTCACGACGCTGATCCTACGCACCTACACCGCGAAGTTCACTCCGGGAGAGAGTCCTGCCGTCGAGTTCAAAGGCACGGCCTCACCATCTCCCGGCCGCGATGAAATCTCGACCACCTCGCTCTATCGCGGCAACCGCTACGACGTCATTTACCGGATGGAGGAACAGGCGGGCAACTGGACCATCACCGACGTGGTGATCGAGGGTGTAAGCCTTGTGGCCAACTACCGCTCCCAGTTTGAGGAAACCTTTTCCCAAGGAGGCCCGTCAGGTGTGCTCAAGGCATTGGAGCGCTCCGTCGCAGATTCGAAATGAAAACCCCACGCCGCAGCACGGGCAAATTCCTTTCAGCAAAAGGACTCTCATCCATCGCATCACTGGCGCTGCTCCTCCCCGTGTCCGGCATGGCCCGCGAACCGGATCTCGTCCTGATCAGGCATGAGGAGGTTATCCCTATCTCCAAACCCGGAACATCCTCGGGCGAGACCGTTTACTTGGAATCGGCGGTTGCGAAAACGACACCGACCAAGTCAGCACCCCTCCCCCCGCCAACCCCAAAGCCCAAGACAACGCCTGCTGTCACCCCCTTCAAAAGCCGGACCGATGCCCCGATCACGGTGCTCAAATCCTCCCATCCGTCAAAAGGCACCGCCTCCTCACAGGATGAGGACTGGGATGCGGAATACAGTCACAGCGCTCAGATCGCAGACCCAATCCAACCGGTGAACCGGGGCGTTTTCTGGTTCAACCACCAACTCTACCACTACGTCTTCACCCCGCTGAACAAGACCTACAAGTTCGTCTTGCCACGCCCCGCCCGGAAAGGAATCTCCAATGCCATCAACAACATCGAGTATCCGGTCCGTTTCGTGAACGACCTGCTCCAGTGGAAGCCGGAGAGAGCGGGCCTTGAGACCGAAAAATTCGTTATCAACAGCACGGCGGGCATCGGGGGGCTGTTCAAGGTCTCCGACAAATTCCCCAAGCTTGCCGAGGTCAAGCCCACCGACACGTCCGCCACCTTCGCAAAGTGGGGCATCCCTCCCGGATGCTACATCGTCTGGCCCGTGCTGGGCCCCAAGAGTGTTCGTGACACGGTCGGCTTTGCCGGCGATGTGGCCCTCAATCCGGCATCCTGGTTCACCTACGGGGTGGTCGGGGGCCTCACGGGGCCCACGGCGCTGGCGATCTCCGCCCCCCAAACAGCGGGCAACACCTCGGACAAGCTCGATACCTACGAGACCATCACCAAGCACTCCGTCGACCCCTATCTCTCCGTCCGCAGCGCCTATGTCCAGAACAGGAAGAAGGTTGAGTCCCATTGATTCCTCCCCGGTTTGGGAGGAATAATTTTCTGGCTGGCATCAGTTCCTGACCGGATCGTCCCTCAGTGCCTGATGGGCGCGTAATACGGGAATAACCCGCTGCTCGACGGTAGCCGCCATGCCGGAATCACCCGTTGCTGCATAGACCTGGGCTGCCCGGATGGCCGTGGTCGTCGCCTCATCGAAGTTCCCCGTCTCGGCCTGGGCCGCGGCAAGGGTCAGCAGAAAGAGCGGCACCTGGCCATGTGTCGCGGAAACAATCATCCGGCTGAGATCCATCGCCTCCCCACCGTTGCGGATGGAGGCATCCGGATGGGTGGCAAGCAACCAGGCCAGCGAACGCTGGTTCTGGAGATCAGAGGGATCGATCTGCATGGCGACACGATAGACCTTGGCGGCCTGCGCGGGATCCCCGTTCATCAGGAGGGCCACGGCAAGATTCCTGGCGGCACCTGCCGTGGGTCTGATCTGGAGGGACTGCTGGAAGGCTTGGACGGCCTCGGAGCGACGTCCCGTCTTGAGCAGGGTCAGCGCCATGTCGTTGTAGGCCTCCGCGTTGGAAGGTCGCAGGCGTATCGCCTCGGAGAATTCCCGGAGGGCCTCATCCATCCTGCCTCCCGCATCGAGCGTGCAGGCGTAATTGTGCCTGGATTTCCAGCTGGTGGGATTGCGGGCCAGCGTGGCGGGAAAGAACGTCTCCCCCCGTTTCCAATCCGGCAACTGAAGGAGCGAAAGCACACCCCATCCCGCCAGGATCGCCCAGAGGAAACCCGCGCGGACCGGGGAGGCACCCTTCACGGAGAACAGGGCCACCGCCACGGCGGGACCGATCATTGCCAGATAGAGATAGCGGTCGCTGACCGTGGAGACGACCTGGAAATTGAACGGGATGATGCCAAGTGTGGGGAGCACTCCGATGGCCAAAAGCAGCAACGGAACAAGGTAAATGCGAAGCCTGACCACGAGGGAGAGAAACAGAATCACGGCGGCAGGAATCAACCAACTCCAGTAAAGCACCCCCTGTTCGAACAGCAGGTTGGGAGCGCGACCATAGTCGGCGCAGAGTCCGAAAGGCCAGGCCAGCTTTCCAAGGTAGAAGGCCATCGCATCCCCCGCCACCAGCGGTCGTGCCCAGATCGGAACGAGTGAACGGGCAAGCTCCGCGGCCGGTTGCGAACGTGAGGTCATTACGACCTCGGCCACGGCGGCAAGGAACCATGGGGCAAGCCAGATCAGGCGCTTCCACCCCCTCTCCTCCATCCGCAGCAGCCAGAACCCGAGCACGAAAGCCAGAACGGGCGTGACGACGGTCCCCGGCTTGGAGCCGAATGCCAGCAGCAGGAGCAGCGTCGCGCCGCCGTAGCGCGCCCAGTTACCGCGGGAAAGCGGAGAGGGTCGGTCCAGCCATGACAGGAAGACCTCCAGCGAGGCGAGTGCCAATGCCCCGCCGAGCAGATCACGCAATCCGGATACCCATGCGACCGTTTCCACCTGCACGGGATGGAGTCCGAAGGTCAGGGCTCCGGCAGCCGAGGCAAGGATGACGCCCATCGGCCGCTCCACCGCCGTTTTCGGCACATGGGCTGCCAGGATCCTGCACAGGATCAGGTAGACCATCGCGACGGCGAAAAGATGGGCGGCAAGGTTCGCTCCATGGAAAAGCGAGGCATTGATCGGGCCGAAACTGATCGCCGTCCCGGCAATGATCCTGGAAAGCGCGACGAGCCCGGCCCAGACCGTGTAGGTCACGGGGATGTAAAGTTGTTGGAAGGGCCCCAGCCAGAATTGGGCAACGCTTCCCCAAGAGAGCGGTGCGTAGAGGGGGTTGCGGTGGATGTTGGTGTCGTCATCCCAGAAGGGCAGGAACTGAAAGGTGACGACCGAGGCATCAATCAGGGCGACCACCAGAAGCACTGCCGCGAGTGCGATCCTGCCGGCCCATGGAGAGAGCGGCGTGGCGGTGCTGGATGGAAATTTCTTGTTCATCGGATGCCGCCCACCCATACCTTCGGCGGTGTCCGGTTGGCGAGAATCCTCTCCGCCAAAGTGGACTCCCCGCCCGGATCGGGAACGGCGATGAAATCGGCAAGGGCTCCCGACGTGAGTTCCCCGACCCTCCCGGCCTGACCGATCGCAGCGGCGGGACGCACCGTCACCATGGAAAGGATCTCCCAAGGGTCGAGCGAGGGGAACGCCTCCCCCATCGCGCGCATTTCGGAAAACATGTCCAGATCCCTGTTGCTTGCCAGGCTATCGGTGCCAAGCAGGACAGGGATCCCGGATTCATGGAAAAACTCCAGGTCGAACGGCTTTCTGTGGAAAAATGCGTGCGTCCGGGGGCAGTGGATGATCGGATACCTTCTTGGATGCCTCTTGAGAAGCCTTCGATCCTCCGGATTAAGTTCGTTCATGTGAACGAGCAGGGCCCCCTGGGGAAGCAGGCCTTCCCCGAGCAGGATCTGGGTCGGCGTCCTTGATCCGCAGTCATCCATGGGACGCCCAAGCGATTGGAGAAATCCGTACATCGGCCCGCTTCCGGCACGGAACATCTCCATCTCCTCATGCGACTCTGCCAGATGGGTGCAGAACGGGAGCCGGTTCCTGGTCGCGAAGGCGGAGGAAAGTTCGTAGAGATCCTTGGAAACGGTGTACGGGGCGTGTGGGGAGATGCCGTAGCCCCCGATTCCCTCACCTGCCCGCTCGAGAAATTCCAAGGCTCCGGCCAGGGCGTCGAATGATTCGAGGCGACTGCGGACATCCATGACTTCCAGGAACCACCAGACGCGGATTCCCGAGGGAGGCAGGAAGGGAATGATTTCCGGAAAGGACTCGATATTGAAGACCGTGGTGCATCCCCACCGCCTCAGCTCCTCCAACCCGGAAGCGATTGCCTCAAGGTAATCCTTCGGATCCAGGGATCTCCTGATGGCGTTGAGCCGCTGGATCCATTCGGTGAACCCCCCTCCCTCGAAGAGAGCCCCCCTCATCATCGTGTAATCGAGATGGCAGTGGGCGTTGATCAGACCGGGCAGCAGGATCACCTCGCCAAGATCCTCGATGAGTGCCCCGGGATTTTCCGCTTTCAGAGCGGCCCAAGGAGCGGCGTCCAGGATCTCCCCGTCGCGGACGGCGATCCCGGCGTCCTCCATGGGAGGTCGGACCATCGGCACGACATGACGTGCACGGTAAAGAGTGGTATCGGCGGGAATGGTCACGACGGGGATTGATTTTCCTCGGGAACATTCCTCTTGGCAACAGGACGGGCATCGGCGACGAGGAGATTGCAGGCCTCACGGCACAGCAGGGGGATCAGTTCCAAGGCATGGGGATCCGTGGCACGCCGCTCGGGTGGCAGAACATCCGGCGGCAGTCCGGGCTCTAGATCCCAGAGAACCGTCCGCAGACAGCCCCTGCCGCAACGCGCGGCAATGATCTCCCGGGCCTGGTCGTCGCGGAGAAGTTGCGTGACGCGGTACATGCCGGTTTGACGGCCGAGGGTTTGCCGGAAAGGCGTCGGGGCCAGCATGCCGTGCAGCGACGACAGCCAGAGACCCATCGCAGCGGGGTAGAATTCCTCGAGCGCCAGCAGCATCCCCTTGGGATTCGCCGCCCGGATCAACCATCCGCGCCTGAGCGTGGGGGCGCTTCGGAGCGGGCGGAAGTTTCCCTCCGCGTCGAACTTCGCGATCTCCCGGGCAGAGAAGGCGGGATCGGGATAGACACGGAACTCCTCGATTCCCTCATCCGCATGGTGGCGCAGGGTGAAATCCCGCCCCAATAGGATTTCACCGATCAGCAAACGGCCTGAACAAAGGGCCCGGAGGAGCAATTCCTCCGGTGTCCCCGGCGGCTTGGCAGGGGCATTCATCCCCGGCCGGTCAATGGCGGCTGCGGCGCTTGACCTTGAGTTGGGCGAGCGACTTGAGGAGCGAAGCCTGGACGGTGGCCAGTTCCTCCCCCGCCAGGGCCTTGTCGCGGATCTCCTGCTCGGCGCGGGCCACGGCCTGCTCGGCGGCTTTTTCGTCGATCTCCCCCTCCTCGATCGCCATATCGGTCAGCACCGAAACACGTTCGGGCGTGACCTCCACAAACCCTTCTCCGACGGCGAGGAAAAGCTCCTCCCCGTCTTCGGTCGTGACCTGGATCTCTCCCGGGAGGATCTGGGTCATGAGCGGCATGTGCTCGGGAAGGATGCCGAGTTCACCCTCGGCGCCCGGCACGACCACCATGCGGGCGCTACCGGAGTAGGCCCGCTTTTCGGGTGTGACGATCTCGAGGCTCAGGGTGGCCATGATCAGGAGGCCTTGGAGGCGGCGAGAACCTGGTCGATGCCGCCCTTCATGTAGAAGTCACCCTCGGGCACCTCGTCGAGTTTGCCCTCGAGGATCTCCTTGAAGCCGCGGATCGTCTCGGCGATCGGGACATACTGCCCCTTGGTACCGGTGAAGATCTCCGCCACGTGGAAGGGCTGGCTGAGGAAACGCTGGATCTTGCGGGCACGGTAGACGGTGAGCTTGTCCTCCGGGGAAAGCTCGTCCATGCCGAGGATCGCGATGATGTCCTGCAGGTCCTTGTAGCGCTGGAGAACCTTCTGGACGCCGCGGGCGACCGCGTAGTGCTCCTCTCCGACGATCTCGGGCGCAAGGGCCTTCGAGGTCGAGGCAAGGGGATCGACGGCCGGATAGATGCCCAGCTCCGCGATGGAACGCTCGAGCACGATCGTGGAGTCGAGGTGGGCGAAGGTGTTCGCGGGGGCCGGGTCGGTGAGATCGTCCGCGGGGACGTACACGGCCTGAAACGAGGTGATCGAGCCGTTCTTGGTCGAGGTGATGCGCTCCTGGAGGTTGCCCATCTCGGCGGCTAGGGTCGGCTGGTAACCGACGGCGCTCGGCGTGCGGCCGAGCAGCGCGGAAACCTCGGATCCGGCCTGCGAGAAACGGAAGATGTTGTCGACGAAGAGGAGAACGTCCTGGTTTTTCTCGTCACGGAAGTACTCGGCCATCGTGAGCGCGCTGAGCGCGACGCGGAGACGGGCTCCCGGAGGCTCGTTCATCTGGCCGTAGACCAGTCCGACCTTCGACCCCTCGTCGAGGAACACGAAATTGCCGTCGGCATCCTTGATCGGATGGCCTTTCTCGTCCTTCTGGACCGCGATGACGCCGGATTCGATCATTTCACCGTAGAGATCGTTGCCCTCGCGGGTACGCTCGCCGACACCCGCAAAGAGGGAGTAGCCGCCGTGGCCCTTGGCGATGTTGTTGATGAGCTCCATGATGACGACGGTTTTGCCGACGCCGGCGCCGCCGAAGGCCCCGACTTTGCCACCCTTGGTGAAGGGACAGATCAGGTCGATGACCTTGATGCCCGTCTCAAGGACCTGCGCCTTGGTATCCTGCTCGGTGAGAGGAGGGGCGTGGCGGTGGATGGGAAGCTTCTTGTCGGCCTTGACCGCGCCGCGCTCGTCGGTGGGTTCGCCAAGCACGTTGAAAATGCGGCCAAGAACACCCTCGCCCACGGGAACGGAGATCGGGGCTCCAAGGGCGCGGACGGGCATGCCGCGCTTGAGGCCCTCGGTGGAGGACATCGCGATGGCGCGGACCCAGTTCTCGCCGAGGTGCTGCTGGACCTCGAGGGTCAGCTTCGACGGCTTGCCGTCGACGGTGTAGTCGATCTCGAGCGCGTCGTAGATCTTGGGGAGCGACCCCTCCTTGGTGTTGAACTCGGCGTCGATGACCGGGCCGATGATTTGAACGATGGTGCCTGTGTTGCTCATGAGAACGGTGGTTGTGGTTGGGAAAGGTGGGTCACGCCAGCGCGAGTTGCGCGGTCGTGATCTCAAGGAGTTCGGTGGTGATGCCGGCCTGGCGGGCCTTGTTGTATTCGAGGGTGAGGTCCTTGACGAGGCCCTTGGCGTTGTCCGTGGCGCTCTTCATGGCGACCATGCGGGCGCTCTGCTCGGAGGCGCGCGCGTCGAGGATCATCTGGAAGACGGAGAAGTGGAAATAGTACGGAAGCACCGCGTCGAGGACGCCGTCGGCATCGGGTTCAAAGAGGTACTGCGCGCCGCCTTCCGCGTGATGCGAGGCACCCTTCCCCTTGGCCTCGTCGGCGGAGATGGGGAGCATCCGGACAAGGGTCGGCTTCTGGGTGAGGGTGTTGACGAACTTCGGGTAGAGCACCGAGACCTCGTCAACCTCTCCGGAAAGGAACTTCTCGAGGCAGAACTTCGAGATCGCCTTGGTCTGCAGAAAGTTGGGGCTGTCGGGCAGGACGAAGTCGGCGATCATCTCGCGACCGGTACGGGCGAGGAAGGAGGCCCCTTTCTTGCCGCTGGAGACGAACAGCGTCGAGGTCGCGTCGAGAGCGGCGGCTTCGCGGAGGATGTTCGTGTTGAGCGCACCGCAGAGCCCCTTGTCGGTGGTGACGAGGAGCACGAGACGCTTCTTCACCGGACGGGTCTCCAGCAGGGGATGGGCCCCCTCGCTGACATGGTCACGAAGGGAGACCAACACGCGGTTGAGCACCTCCGAATAGGGATGACCGGCCAGGGCGGCCTGCTGCGCCTTCCTCATCTTGGCGGCAGCGACCATCTGCATCGCCTTGGTGATCTGGGCGGTGTTCTTCACCGACTTGATGCGTCGGCGGATGTCTCTGAGGTTGGCCATGGAGGGCTCGGTTCCTGGGACTTGGTAAGCGGATTAGCGGAAGAGGACCTTAAACTCCTCGACCGCAGCCGTGAGATCCTTCTCGATCTCGGAATCGACGGCGCCCTTCTTGAGGATCGCCGCGAGAATCGCCTCCTTGCGGGTATTGAGGAACTCGGTGAGCTGCTTCTGGAAATCCTTCACGCGGTCGACCGGAACAGCGTCGAAGTATCCTTTCTGCATCGTCCAGATCACGGCCACCTGCAGTTCCACGGGCTGGGGATTGTACTGCTGCTGCTTGAAGAGCTCGACGATGCGCTGGCCGCGCTCGAGCTGGGACTTGGTGCGGGCGTCCAGATCGCTTCCGAACTGGGCGAAGGCGGCGAGCTCGCGGAACTGGGCGAGGTCACCCTTGATCTTGCCGGCCACCTGCTTCATCGCCTTGATCTGGGCGGCGGAACCGACGCGTGAAACCGAGAGACCGACCGAGATGGCGGGACGGATGCCCTGGTAGAAGAGATCGGTCTCGAGGTAGATCTGCCCGTCGGTGATCGAGATGACATTGGTCGGGATGTAGGCCGAGACGTCACCCGCCTGGGTCTCGATGATCGGGAGGGCGGTGAGGGAGCCGTTGCCGGCCTTCTCGCTGAGACGGGCGGAACGCTCCAGCAGGCGGCTGTGGAGATAGAAGACATCGCCCGGATACGCCTCGCGGCCGGAGGGACGCTTGAGGAGCAGGGAAACCTGGCGGTAGGCCACGGCGTGCTTGGAGAGATCGTCGAACACGATCAGGGCGTCCATGCCGTTGTCCATGAACCACTCGCCCATCGCGGCACCGGAGAAGGGCGCGAGATACTGGTTGGTGGCGCTGTCGGAGGCCGGGGCCGAGATGATGATCGTGTACCTGAGCGCGTCGTTCTGCGAGAGCGTGTCGACGACGCGGGCAATGTTGGCGTTCTTCTGCCCGACGGCGACGTAGATGCTGTAGACGGGGCGGAAGGAGGCGTCGCCCGCGGCCTCGGCGGCGCGGTTGATGTTGGCCTGGTTGATGATTGTGTCGATGGCGATCGTGGTCTTGCCGGTGGCGCGGTCCCCGATGATGAGCTCGCGCTGACCGCGGCCGATCGGGATCATCGCGTCGACCGACATGATGCCGGTGGAAAGCGGCTGGCTGACCGAGCGGCGCTTGATGATGCCCGGGGCGATCTTTTCGACAGGGTAGCTGGCCTTGGCCTGGATAGGCCCCTTGCCGTCGATGGGCTGGCCGAGGGAATCGACGACGCGGCCGAGCAGTTCCTTGCCGACGGGCACCTGGAGAAGGCGTCCGGTGGTCCTCACCTCGTCCCCTTCGGAGATCGTGGTGTAGTCGCCGAGGATGATCGCGCCGACCTCGGTCTCCTCAAGGTTGAGGGCAAGGCCGTAGACGCCGCCGGGGAACTCAAGCATCTCGTTGAGCATGACGCCGGCGAGGCCCTCGATGCGGGCGACGCCGTCGCCGATTTCGCGGACGGTGCCGACGTTGGACTTGGTGACGGTCGCGTTGGCGAGTCCGTCGATCTTGGCTTCAAGTTCTTGCAGGAGGTTGCTCATGGTCTGTGTTGGGTAAGGGTTCTGGTGAAACGTGTTGGTTGGTGTGGTTCAGGAAAGGGCGGCTAGCCGGGAACGGACGGAGGCGTCCCAGACCTCGCTTCCGAGACGGATGCGGGATCCTCCGATGAGCGAGGGGTCGACCCTCGTCTCGACGGTCACCTCGCCGCCGTCAAGCTTGCGGAGCGATGCCACGATGGCCTCGCGGGAGGATGCGTCGATCTCCACGGCGCTCTCGATGAGCGCGTGGTGCTTGGCGCTCTCGAGACGCACCAGGCGGGCGAATTCCTTCAGGATCTGAAGGGCGTGGCGCGGGGCCGACTTCACCAGCAGGTCCGCGATGCGGAGCACCCTCTCGCGGTCGGGGCGTTCGGAGGCGTCGAGCGCGGAATCGAAGAGCTCCCTCGCCTGGCGTCGTGCTTCCTTGGGGATCTGCATGGCTCGGTCGGGTTGGCAATCAGGCGGCGAGTTCCTTGGCGGCCTCCTCCGAAAGACGCTTCTGGTCTTCCGGGGTCAGGATCCTGCCGGCCACCTTGGCGGTGGTCTTGACGATGAGTCCGGTCATCTCGCGCTTCACCTCGTCGACCATGCGGTTGCGCTCGGTGGTGATTTCATGACGCGCGCGATCCACGATGGCCTGGGATTCCTTCACGGCCTTCTCCATCTCGCGGGCGGAAAACGCCTCGTTGTTTTTGCGGGATTCCTCGAGAAGGACCTGGGCGTCGTCGTTGGCCTTGCGGAGGATCTCCTGATAGCGGAGTTCCGCCTCGGCGAGCTGCTTCTTGATCTTCTCGGCGTTGAGCTGGGACTCCTCGATGCGCTTGCGGCGCTCGTCGAGGATCTTCAGCAGGGGCGCGAAGGCGAAGCGGCTGAGGACGAAGTAGACAATGAGAAAGAGAACCAACTGGGCGATGAAATGCGGCCAATCGACTCCGAACTGCTGGAAAATTTGGGTGAACATCTGCTGGGTGATTCTCTTGGGACGAAACTGATGGAAACAGGGGGCGCTTCCCGGCGCCCCCCCTTTTGGGGAGACGCCGTTCGGCGTGAAGGGATCTTAGCGGCCCTGGAAGGCGAAGATCAGACCGAAGATCGCGATGGCCTCCGCCAGAGCGATCGTCAAGATGCCGATCATGAGGACCTTGGGCAGGGTTCCGGGATTGCGGCCGATGGCCTCGACCATGCGGGCTCCGATGAGGCCGATGCCGATGGCGGATCCGGCGCCGGCGACGCCGAGGGTGAAGCTGCCGGTGACTCCGGCCGCGGTGACGGCTTCGGCGAGGATGGTGGTGATCATGGGTTGGTGTGGTGTGGGTTGTGTTGTTTTTTCGAACCGCCGTCCACGTCCTGCATGGTCCCGGCGGTCAAAATCGTTGGGCTCAGTGTTCCTCGTGCGATGTGGAGAGCTGGAGATAGACCAGCACGAGCAGGGTGAACACCATCGCCTGGAGGAATCCGATCAGGAGTTCCAGGAAATAGAAGGGGACGGGCACGACGCAGCTGAGCACGCGGCAGAGCCAGTCGGGGGCGTGGAAGAGGTGGCCGATGTTGATCATCGTGGCCAGCATGTTCTCGCCGGCAAAGATGTTCCCGTAGAGTCGCAGGGAGAGGGAGACGGGGCGCACCAGGATCGAGACGACCTCGAGAATGCCTACGAAAAGGAAAAGCGGAACGAGCAGGACGAGGATCGGGCCGGTCATGCCCCCCTTGACCCCGAAGAGTTCCTTGATGAAGGCCACGGGACCGGTGACCTGCATGGTCCAGATGAACCAGAGGACCATCGAGACCACCGCCATGGCGATCGTCATGTTCATGTCGGCGGTGCCGGGACGCAGCAGGGGAACGAATTTCTCACCCTCGTGCCAGCCGATCGACCCCACGCCGGGCAGGAGGCCGAACCAATTCGAGATCAGGATGAAGATAAAAAGGGTCCCGAGCAGGGGGAACGCCTTTTTGGCGAGCTTGTGTCCGAGCAGGCCGTCCACCGCCCCGTAGAACCCCTCCACGATTGCCTCGAGGAAGTTCTGACCGACGCCGGGGATGACCTCGATGCGGCGGGTGCAGCTGCGCACGATCCAAACGATGACTCCAAGAACAATCGCGGTGACGAGAATCGAGTTGGTCAGCCAGTGCAGGAAGGACCTGCTGAGGAACTCGGGAGTCTCGGCGCCGAGTTCGGCGCTGGCGATCGGAAACAGGGAAAGCATCATGAAATTCGGAGAAATTCTTGGAATGTCCCGGAAAGGACGAGCCCATGAGAAAATGTCCTAAGGCCTCGTCAGGCAAGCCGATTTTCACCCTCTTGTGAAATTTTTCACAAACCACTTGATGACACGCGGGAGGGTTCTCCCTAGGATGTTTTTATTACGGCTCGGGCGGCCGCCGCATGCGGTCACGGAACACCCGGCCTTCCAAACATCACCAACCAACCAGACCTGCTTTCCAACCATGAGCTCCATTCCCAAAGTCCTTGTCGCCGATCCCGTTTCCAGCCGCGGAGTCGAAGCCCTGTCCGAAGGCGGTGTGGTCGAGGTAGTGGTCAAGACCGGGCTCAAGGAAGACGAACTGATCCAGGTCATCCCCGAGTTCCACGGGCTTGTCGTCCGAAGCCAGACCAAGGTGACGGCGAAGGTTCTCGCTGCCGCCAAGAATCTCAAGGTCGTCGGCCGGGCCGGCGTGGGGATCGACAACGTCGACGTCGAGGCGGCCACCAAGCATGGCGTCATCGTGATGAACGCCCCCGGCGGCAACACCATCTCGACCGCGGAACACGCCTTCTCGCTGATGCTCGCCACGGCGCGCAACATCGCGCCGGCCGACGCGAGCATGAAAGCCGGCAAATGGGACCGCAAAAAATTCGAGGGAGTCGAGCTCCACGGCAAGACGATCGCCATCCTCGGCATGGGCCGCATCGGCACCGAGGTCGCGCGCCGCGCCACGGCCTTCGGCATGAAGGTCCTCGCCTACGATCCCTACATCTCGGCCAGCAAGGCCAAGTCGCTCAACGTGGAAGTCGTCGAGAAGGTCGACGACCTGCTGCCCCTCGCCGACTTCATCACCGTCCACATGCCCCTCACCGAGGAGACCCGCCACATGATCGGACGCAAGCAGCTCCCGCTGCTCAAGAAGGGGGTGCGCCTCGTCAACTGCGCCCGCGGCGGACTCATCGACGAGGAGGTGCTCGCCGAGGGGCTCAAGAGCGGCCAGATCGGGGGTGCGGCCCTCGATGTCTTCGAGGTCGAACCCCTTCCGGGCGACTGGCCCTACCGTGATGTTCCCAATCTCGTCCTCACCCCTCACCTCGGGGCCTCCACGGCGGAGGCCCAGGAACTCGTCGGCATCGAGATCGCCGAGGCGGTCCGCGCCACGCTGCTCCAGGGCGAGATCCGCAATTCGGTCAACATGCCCAACATCGACGCGAAGACCATCGCGACCCTGGGCCCCTGGATCGAACTCGGCTCCAAGCTCGGCCTCTTCCTCGCGCAGATCGCCCCGAAGCGCGCCGAAAAACTCCAGATCCGCTACAGCGGCCGCATCGTCGAACAGGAGCTGACCGCGGTCACCCGCTCGCTTGTCACCGGCTTCCTCCGCAACATCCACGGCAGCGACGTCAATCCCGTCAACGCCCCCGCGATCCTTGCAAATCTGGGCCTCGAGGTCATCGAGACCCGCCAGAGCGAAGCCGGTGAGTTCACCGACCTGGTCGAGGCCTCCATCACCCAGGACGGCGTGACCGCCTCGGTGGCCGGAACGCTCTACGGCTCCAAGCCTCGCATCGTGACGGTCAACGGCCGCTTTGTCGAGGGCGTCCCCTCGGGCGTCATCCTGTTGCTCGAGAACAAGGATCGTCCCGGTATCGTCGGTCACCTCGGCACCATCCTTGGCCAGAACAAGGTCAACATCGCCAGCATGTCCCTCAGCCGCAACGAGGTCGGCGGGCAGGCCCTTACCCTGCTGAATCTCGACTCGGCTCCCGATGAGGAGCTGCTTGCCAAGGTGACCTCGGATGCCGACATCTCGTCGGCCAAGGTCATCCGCCTGTAACGGATCGCAAAAAAAATCCATGGAAAGGCCCCTTCTTCGGAAGGGGCCTTTTTTGTATCAGGCGGGAACCGTTCAGCGGGCAAGCGCCGCCAAATTCCCGGCAACCCGGCGAATCACGAGCGAGGCCGGGGAGTCGGGATCGGCAAGCACCAAGGGCTTCCCGGCATCCGAGGCAATCCTGAGCGCGGGATCGATCGGCAGTGCCCCAAGGAACGGCACCCCGAGCCGGGCGGCCTCCCTCTCGCCCCCACCCGTGCCGAAAATGTCATGACGGCTTCCGTTGGGAGCGATGAATCCCGACATGTTCTCAAGGATGCCGAGAATGGGGACATTCGTCTTTGAGAACATCGAGACGGCCTTGCGGGCATCGATGAGAGCCACCTCCTGGGGGGTCGTGACGATGACCGCTCCGGCCAGGGGAACGGTCTGGACGATCGTGAGCTGGATGTCTCCCGTGCCTGGCGGAAGATCGAGGACGAGGACGTCGAGTGCACCCCAGTGGACCTGCCTCAGGAATTGCTGGGTGTATCGGGTGACCATGGGGCCGCGAAGGACGGCCGGGGAATCATCCCCGAGCAGCAGGCCCATCGACATCAGCTTCACCCCGTGCCTCTCGACGGGAATGATCCGCCCCTGCTCATCGGCCTCGGGACGCTCCGAAGCACCGAGCATCAGGGCGACGCTCGGACCGTAAAGGTCGCAGTCGCAGAGACCGGTTTTCAACCCGCGCGCCGCCAGGGCCGCCGCCAGATTGACCGAGACGGTGGATTTTCCAACCCCTCCCTTGCCGCTTGCCACGGCGATCACATGACGGACTCCCGGAATCGCCGCGGGTTCCTGCCCCGATATCTGGACGGGTGCCTGGACATCGACGAGGACTTTCACGGCGGGTTTGCCGGGAAGCCCCGAAAGGGCCGAGATAATGCGCCGGCGCAGTTCCTCGGCGACTCCGGTATCACTCGTTGCGATGACGCACTGGACGGTGACCCCGTCCTGCGTCCGGACATCACGCACCACCCCGAAGGAAACGATGTCCCGGGAGAATCCCGGGTAGGGCACCTTGGAAAGGAGCTCCCTGACGAGTTGCTGGTCAAGCGGCCGTGACATGACCGGAATCCTAGCAGGATTTGCGGAGATGGCTCGGCAGAATCCCGAGTTGCTCGCGGTATTTGGCGATCGTCCTTCGGGCAACCTTGAGACCACGCTCGGAAAGGATCCCCACGATCTCCTGGTCACTCAGCGGCTTTCGGTCGGACTCCCCGTCCACCATCTCGCGGATGGCGTTCTTGACCGTCTCGTTGCTGACAGCCGATCCATCGGCTCCCTGGAATCCTGGCGTGAAGAAGTAGCGTAACTCGAAGAGACCCTGCGGCGTCTCGGCATATTTCCCCGACACGGCGCGGCTGACGGTCGTGACATGGACACCGACGGCGTCGGCGACCTGGGCCATGATCAGTGGCCTGAGGGCCTGCGGCCCCTCGCGGAAGAATTCCTGCTGTCGCGACACGATCTCGTTCCCGATGGCCAGCAGGGTCTGGCAGCGCTGCTCGAGACTCCTCAGGAAGAAGCGCGCGCCCTTGAGCTTGTCGCGCAGGTAGAGCAGCAGCTCCTCGTTGCCCCCCCGCTCGGCGAGCATCTCCTTGTACTCGCCGTTGATCCTGACCCGGGGCAACTCCTCCTCGTTCAGGCGAACGACGAACTCATCGCCATCGGGGATGATGATCAGGTCGGGAATGACCCCCTGCTCATCGGACTGGGCATAGGGGCGGCCGGGCTTGGGCTCCAGCGTCGAGATCATCTTCGCCGCCGCGGAGACATCGCCGGGCGGAACGCGAAGCTCGCGGGCGATCTCCTCGTAGCGGTGACGGGCCAATTGTCCGAGGTGATGCCTCAGGATCCGGACGGCAAGTGAACTCCCCTCCCCCCGCCTTTCAAGCTGGAGGATGAGGCAGTCGGCAAGATCGGAGGCCGCGACACCGGCGGGCTCAAAGCCCCGTACTTTGGCGAGCACCCGCTCCAAGTCGCGCTCCGGAACCCCGCCCGAGAATGCCAACTCGGAAACCGGCACCCTCAGGTAGCCATCCTCATCGAGGCTTCCCGCGATCAACTCGACAAGGGGGATCTCGGCGGGGGAAAGGCCGGCCGCCTGCTCGAGCAGGAAGGACCGTAGCGTGGGGCGGACCGCGCGGGACTCGAAGAGAAAATTCCTCCTTTCCTCGTCCTCGCCCGACCAACCCGGACCAGCGGAACTCTGGGGCAGGTATTCCCGCCACTCCTCCTGGAGCGAGGATCCCGTGCCGGAAACCGCTGGGGATTCGGCCGGAGTGGCGGGATCCGTGGGATTCCCCGGCGCGTCCTCCTCAAGGATGGGATTGGCCGCCAGTTCGGACGCAACCAGCTGGCGGAGCTCGGCGACGGGAGCCTGCAGCAGTTGCAGGCTCTGCTGCATCTGGGGCGAGAGAATCTGCTGCTGGGCGACTCCCGCGATGAGTTCCATGCCTGCCATGCCTCCAGAGGAGTACGCCCACACGATCAGGGCAAGCAACTTTTGGGCCAAATAATGGAATTATTGATTCTTTCCAGGATGAACGATGGCTGCCCCGCATGGATTCGAACCATGAAACTCGCCTCCAAAGGGCGATGTGTTACCGTTACACCACAGGGCAAAAAACGCCCCTTTTCTCTACCCTCGGACGGCAACGCCGGCAACGAGAATCGGACCCCGGGATTCGTCAAATAGCCTTCTCTTTGGTGGTCAGGTTTAGTTCATTGATGGACCGACATGACGATGAAACTCCGTAACAGGCTGATCGCGCTGGTCTGCCTCATCCTCTTCCTTTCCCTCGGTGGTCTGATTTTCGCGACCTCCGGTCCGAAAAAACCCTTCGCCGTCATCCTGTTCGTTGCCGACAACATCAATCCGGCCGCACTGGCCGCCGCGCGTCTCTATTCCGGCGGCGGTGAGTCCCGCCTCCAGATCGAGGAATTTCCCAACGCGGCCCTCTGCCGCAATTCCTCCTCGGATTTTTCCGTCCCGGACACCGCCTCGGCCTCGACGCAGATCGCGTGCGGCAAAAAAACCCCCAATGGAAAGCTGGGGATCGATTCGGGAGGGGCAACCCTCCCATCCCTTCTTGAGGTGGCATCCCTCAGGGGAAGATCCACCGCGCTGATCACCACGGGAGGGCTCTCCGCCCCCGGAGCGGCAGCCTTCTTCGCCAAGTCGGCCGATGCGGCCAACCGAGCAGATCTCCTCGCGCAGTTCGGGCTCCATGCCCCGCTTGACTTTGTGGCCGCCACATCCAGCGCCGAGGATTCCCCGAAGGCGGATCAACTCCCGAAGGAGACCCTTGTCGCACGCACCGCCGCCGAGCTGGATGCCGTCCCTCTTTGGAAGCGGACCCCTGTTGCCGCCCTCCTGCCCCCTGCAAAGTCAGCACGTGATGCGGACTCCCCGAGTCTCGCGGAACTGGTCCGCACCGCGATCCGCAGGCTTCAGTTCAACGGCAAGGGTTACCTGCTGGTGGTCGAGGACCCCTCCGTCGCATCCGCAGCGTCGGCCAACAACGCCGAGCAGATGCTTGGCCGGATCGAGGAGTTCGACAAGGCCGTCGCCACCGCCAGGCGGTATGCCGGGGAAAACTCGCTGATCGTGGTGACCGGAAGGGAGAATATCGCGGGGTTCCAACTCAACGGCCGCCCCTTCCTGCGCGACAAGGGGGTCGCCGTGCTGGCACTCAACAATCTCGGGTACCCCTCCATCTGCTGGGCCACCGGTCCCGGATATGCGGTCGAGTCGGGGGATAAGAAAAAGGGGGCTCCCGGGATCCTTGCCCAACCCTCCGCCTTCCCGCTGGCCGCAGGAGTCCCGACATCCGGAGACGTCCTGACAGCGGGCTACGGGCCGGGCAGCGCGGAAATCCACGGCTTCCTCGATCTGACCGACATCCACCGGATTCTCTCCGACTCACTCTGAGTCCCTGGATTCCCCGGATCATCCGCAGGGAAAATTCGGGGACTTTCACCGATGCCTCATGGAGGGCAACCGGGGAGCCCCCCGGGAATCCCGCTGTGTCCGGCGGAGGGAAAGACGGCTCCCTGCCTTTCCGGAAAACTACTGCACCAACCTCTCGAGCGAGGGATCCGGAGGAGCCCCCAACTCGATCGCCTTCGCATAGTGCTTGCGCGCCATCATTTTGGACGGCGGTTTTCCGGTCGCGTAGATGACCGCGAGGTTGAAGTGGGCGTCCGCGTAGTTCTTGTTGATCTCGATCGCCTTCATGATCTCGGCCTCCCCCGCCGTTCCCTTGCCGGAAGCAGCCAGCACGATGCCCAGATAGTTGTGGGCGGTGTAGTCCTGATCATTGATCGCGAGTGCCTTGCGGAGGGACTTTTCGGCTTCATCCAGTCGGTTCTGCCTGTAGTTGACGATCCCCAGCGTGGTGAGGGCGAAGGAACTGTCCGACTTTTTCTGGACAGCCTTCGAGAGAACCTCCTCCGCATCCTGGAATTTTCCGAGCTGGAACTCCACGACGCCGAGGTTTGAAAGCGCATAGTAATCGTCCGGGCTATAGGAAAGCGCCTCCTTGAAGGAACCTTCCGCCTGCAGGAAATCCTGACGGTCGAACTGTTCCTTCGCCCTGGCCAGGCAGGATTTGAAATTTCCCTGTTTGGCGCCACCGGATGCGTCGTCGGGCTTGGCCGTGGGCGCGGGAGATGCTCCGGCGGCCTGATTGGTCTCGGCGCCGTTTGCCGACGAAGGCAACGGGGCGGCCACGGAAGCCTGCATGGAAGAGCCCCCCTCCTCGATGACAACAAGCTGATCCTCCTTGAAGAGATGCCTCTCCTCGGGAGTCAGAACCGCGGCGGGAGCCGAAAGCACCGCCACTTGATCATGCAGTGACTGGGACTGGACGTTGAGCTTCTTCATCTCCTCCTCCAGCAGGCGGGCGGCTTGGGCACGCTTCGCCTCCTCCTTGACCTGCCTCAGGACAATCCCTCGAAGCAGGCTGTTCTCATCGGCTGTCTTGGCATCGGAGGCATCGTCCTGGACCCCCTTGCGCTTCTTCAGGCGGGCGAGTTGCGACTCCTTCAGGGCGAGTTTTTCCTCAAGCTCCTTGGTCTTGTCCGCGGATGACTGGAGGGTGGCGATTTTGCCCTTCGAAGAGGCGACCTCTGCCTTGAGTTGTTCCAACTCCTTGCGAAGTTGCCCGGCCTCATCGTCGTCCGGGGAACCCTTTGGGGACAGCTTGGCCAACTGATCCTGCAACTGCTTCAGGCGATCCTGGCCACGGGTTGCCTCGGCCTGCAAATCCGAGATCTTCCTGTTGGCACCCTCCAGATCCCCCTTGAGCTTGCTGGCCTCGGCCCGCGATGCATCGAGTTCCTGCTGCTTCTGCTGGAGCAACTTCTCCTGCTCGGGACGGGACGAAGCGATTTCGGTGATTTTTCGTTGGGACTCCTCGAAGCTTTTTGCATTGGCATCGAGCTGCTGCCGCATGTCGGCAAGTTGCTTCTTCAACACCTCGCTGTCCGGCGATCCCGAAACGAGTCCGTCGAGGCGACCGAGCGCCTCCTTGAGTTGCTGTTGGAGCGATGCATTCTGACTTTCGAGAACGTCCTTCACCGATCGGGAGGCGGCCATCTTTCGTTCCGAGGCATCCTTCTCGAGGGCACGATCCTTCTCGATCGCGGCTATCTTGTCCGCAGCGGCCTGCAAATCCTTGGCATTCTGGTCGAGCTTTGCATGCAGCGCCGCCGCCTCGTCCTTCAGGGGCTGCATGGATGCAGCCTGGACGCCAAGGTCGGTGATCCTGGCCCCGGCCTCGGCCAAGCGTGCCTCGAGCTTCTGCCTCTCCTCTTCAAGAACGGCACGATCCGCCGCGATGGAGTCAGACTGCTCCCGTAATTTTTTGGCGGACTGTTCGGCCACTTCGGCGGCCCGCTTCTGTTCCGCCTCGAGCTTTGCCGTGACACCCTTGATTTGCGTCTGGAGTTCGGCATTGTGCGCCTCGTTCTCCTTGGCGGTCTGCATGGCCTGATCGAGCCGTGCCTGCATCTGCTTGAGCGCTTCCGCTCCCTGCTCCACCTGCCTGGCCAGCTCCGCGGCCTTTTTCGAACTCTCGGTGCCGGCGTCCGCCTTCGCACGGGCCTGGGCAAGTTGCCGCGTCAACGCCGTCACCGTGTTGGTCATCTCATTGGCCACCTCCTTGTCGGCGACCGCGTCATCAAGTTGCTTTTGGAGATTCTTCAGGTCTTGTTCCCACGAATCCCGCTGCCTGACCTTTTCCTTGAGGGCGGCGATGTCGTCCTCGGCCTTGTTGAGCTGCTGCTTGAGGGAAGCATTGGTCTTCACCAGGCTGGCATTGCCGAGATCCTGAGCCCTGTCCTGGGCCGAAAGAGCCGCATCCCGTTCGCTCTGCGCCGCTTTCAGGTCCGTTTTCAGCGACTGGATCAGTTTTTTGAGACGCTTCACCTCGCCGGTGGATTCGCCGGACGAGGAAATCGCCGTGCCTTGAGCCGACGGCACGCTGATCGTGATGCTCGGAGCCCTGTCACTCCTTGGGGATACGGCGTCACCCGCATCACTCCCTTGGGCTGGGGCAAGAGACTCCGCTTCGGCCTGCGGCGGGGCAGCCTGCAGACGAGAGAGTCCGTCTTGGGTCTTCTTGAGGCGGTATTCCACGACGGCCTTCTGCCAGGTGGGATCCTTGTCGGTGATCGATTTGAGCAGGCTTTCCGCGTAGCGGTAGTCCTTGAGAGCCTCCTGCGTGCTGCCGTCGCGTTCGGCACGCTCACCCTGCTGATACGCCTGATAGGCACTGAGGAATTGTTCGGAGAGATCGGCGGCCGACACTCGGAACACGGCGGCCGCCGTGAGGAACAATATCAGGTTGCGGCGAAGTGACATGCTGATCGGGGAAAAGGGTCTGAAAATTATCCTTCCCCCAGGGAAAGATCAAACATCGCTTTCAGGAAATCATCTCTTGTGACGGAATTGTC
>Ga0007809_10000281_pt1 | contig 20698 bp, 10 predicted proteins | sample CryBogCBE02Aug07_FD_60383 | JGI IMG/M metagenome (GOLD analysis project Ga0007809, IMG submission 60383) | Freshwater microbial communities from Crystal Bog, Wisconsin, USA - CBE02Aug07 | ecosystem: Environmental > Aquatic > Freshwater > Lake | place: Crystal Bog, Wisconsin, USA | collected...
GAACAATTTATGAAAATTTAATTTCTGAAGAAGCACGTGAAGAAGATGAAGAAGATGATGAATCTATGGAAGAAGCACGTGAAGAAGATGAATCTATGGAAGAAGCACGTGAAGAAGATGAAGAAGATGAATCTATGGAAGAGTCATGGATGAGCGACGAAAGCGTCTATGAAATCGGCGGCGATCCTGCCGATGATCTTGAACATGATACTGTAGACCATGATGCACCGGGTACATTCGGTATGGGCGGTGAAGAAGATCATGACAGCTTCGGAGATGACGACATGGGCGGCGATCATGATATGATGGGCGACGACGACATGGGCGGCGATCATGATATGATGGGCGGCGATGACGAACCAGTTACAAAAGGTGATCTAGAAGCTATCGAAGATAGTATTGTAGATAAAGTTGTTAGCGCTCTAAAAAATACCAAAGGAGCTGAAGTAGATTTCGGCGATGACGATATGGGCGATGACGATATGGGCGATGACTTCGGTGGAGAAGACGGAGAAGATGATTCATTCGACTTTGATGACGAAGATGACGAAGATGATGAAGAAGACGAAGAAGACGAAGAAGACGAAGGGGAAATGAACCTCGACGAAAGTTTTCTAAGAGAATATAGTCAAGTCGTACGTAGCGGCAAAGATTACACAGCCGGTAGTCCAGGCGAAGAAGGCTCTGTGCATAAAAAGAGTGCAATTGCAACAGGCGGTCCTGGTATCAATACCAAGGCAAATGCTAAAAATATTGCACAGAATGACAGAGAAGGTGACGAAGACGGCACTAAACCGAAAGGTAAGGCCGGTGGTCTAGTCGGAACTGTAAAAGGTGAATTTACCGATAGTAGCACATTGAATGTGAATAAAAATCGTGTAAAAGGCGACGGATACAATAAAGCAGCAAAAGCACATAAAACTGGTGAAAATCAAGTAAATGATAAATCTATTGTTGCAAAGAGAAGTCGTTAAGAGAATCAAATGAAACTATCTTACCTAAGAGAGAACCTAAGTTTTGATCAGGCTCGTGTAGAATTACACGAGTCTACAGATGAAAAAGGAGGCAAGAACCTTTATCTTAAAGGAATTGCTATTCAAGGTGGTATTCGCAACGCTAACCAGCGGGTTTATCCTGTAGGCGAAATCACTAATGCTGTCAAAACTCTGAACGATCAAATACAGAATGGTTACTCTGTATTAGGTGAAGTAGATCATCCAGATGATTTAAAGGTAAATTTAGACCGTGTTAGCCATATGATCACTGATATGTGGATGGACGGTCCTAATGGATATGGGAAGATGAAAATTCTTCCCACTCCAATGGGCAATTTAATTCGTACTATGCTCGAAAGTGGCGTAAAACTAGGTGTCAGTAGCAGAGGCAGCGGTAACGTTGATGAACGCTCTGGTGAAGTAGCTGATTTCGAGATAATCACAGTTGATATAGTAGCCCAACCCTCAGCGCCGGGAGCTTATCCTACACCAGTTTATGAACACCTAATGAACGCAAGAGGTGGAAACAGAGCATTTAGGGTAGCGCAAGAGAGTAAACAAGATCCAAAAACTCAACAGTATCTCCGTGAGGCGATGCTGAATATTATTAAAGGTTTGAAATAACCTTAAAGGGAGAAGTGATGTTGGACGCATTCAAACAATTAGTAGAATCAGGCGTAATGACAGAAGAAACTAAATCAATGGTCGAATCTGCTTTTGCTGCTAAAATTCAAGAGAATCGCGATCAAATCACCGCTGAACTTCGTGAAGAATTCGCACAAAAATATACACATGATAAAAGTGTTATGGTTGAAGCAATTGATCGGATGTTGAGCGAGAGATTGGCCGCCGAAATGGCTGAACTTGCTGAAGATAAGCAATCACTAGTTAATGCTCGTGTTGCTTACGAAGGCAAAATGAAGAGAGATGCTAAGGTATTAGAATCATTCATCATGCGTCAGCTAGGAAAAGAATTAGTTGAATTCCAAAGCGATCGTAAAAAAGTTGCTGAGAATTTTTCTAAGTTAGAACAGTTCATCGTACACGCATTGGCAAAAGAAATTACTGAGTTCTCTCAGGATAAACGTGATTTAGCTGCAACGAAAGTTAAGTTAATGAAGGAAGCTAAAGCTAAGTTCGATGATATTAAAGTTAAGTTTATTAAACGTAGTGCTCAAGTTGTTGAAAGTACAGTTAATAAGAAATTAAAATCCGAAATCAAGCAATTGAAGGAAGATATTTCAAACGCTCGAAACAATGACTTTGGTCGTCGTTTATTTGAAGCATTTGCAACAGAATATTCTACATCTTATCTAAATGAAAAATCTGAAACAAGTAAATTGTTGAAGATTATCCAGAAGAAAGATTTAGCACTTGCTGAAGCAAAATCTGCTTTAAATGAAAAAGCAGCGTTGGTTGAATCTAAGGAACGTGAAATTCGCGTTGCAAAAGATTCTGCAGAACGTAAAGCTATGTTAAGTGAAATGTTAGCTCCATTAGGTGCTGACAAGAGAGAATTAATGCGCAGCTTATTAGAAAGTGTACAAACTTCCAAATTATCTGCAGCATTTGACAAATACCTACCCGCCGTAATGGAAGGTGCTGTAAAGAAAAAAGAAACTTCAAAAGAGACTTTAACTGAAAGCACAATTGTTACAGGCGATCGCGAAGTGAAGACTCAGCCCCAGGTAGGCTTAGATAATATCTTAGATATCCGCAAGTTAGCGGGTCTAAAATAACTATAATTCAAGGAGACATTAATGTCACAGTTATTAAATGAAAGATGGTCCGAGACAAAGGAAGCTCTGCTTGAAGGCCTACAAGGTAACCGTCGTGCTTCTATGCAGGTTTGCTTAGAAAATACTCGTCGTTACTTGGCAGAAGCCGCAACAGCAGGAGCAACAAGTGCTGGTAACGTAGCAACACTTAATCGTGTTATTCTACCAGTTATCAGACGTGTAATGCCAACAGTTATTGCCAACGAAATCATCGGCGTACAGCCAATGACAGGCCCTGTTGGTCAGATCCACACACTACGTGTACGTTATGCTGATTCAAGCTCAGGTGACAATATTGTAGCAGGCGAAGAAGCACTAAGCCCGTTCAAGATTGCTGCTGCTTACTCTGGTAACAATGTTGATGCAACTCCAAAAGCTGCTGCAACAAGCGTACTTGAAGGTACACCAGGTAAGAGAATGAGCATCCAGATCCTCAAGGCTCCAGTAGAAGCCAAGTCACGCAAGCTATCAGCTCGTTGGACATTTGAGGCTGCACAGGATGCACAGGCTCAGCAAGGTATTGATATCGAAGCAGAAATCATGGCAGCATTAGCTCAGGAAATCACAGTTGAAATCGACCAGGAAATCCTAGCTTCACTACGTGGATTGGCTTCAGTAGAACAGTCATATGACCAGAGTTTAGTTTCTGGTACAGCAACATTCGTCGGCGACGAACATGCTGCACTAGCAATCCAGATCAACCGCGTAAGCAACCTAATTGCACAGCGTACACGTCGTGGCGCAGGCAACTGGGCAGTTGTATCAAACCAGGCTCTAACAATTCTACAGAGCGCAACAACTTCAGCATTTGCTCGTACAACTGAAGGTTCATTCGAAGCTCCAACAAATACTAAGTTTGTTGGTACATTGAACGGCGCTATGAAGATTTTCGTAGACAGCTACTTAGCTGACAATATCGATAACAACCAGGTTCTTATTGGTTATAAAGGCACAAGCGAAGCTGACGCACCAGCTTTCTACTGCCCATACATTCCTCTAATGAGCTCAGGCGTTGTTCTAGATCCAGCAACCTTCGAACCAGTCGTAGGCTTCCTAACACGCTACGGTTATGTTGAACTCAGCAACACCGCAAGCAGCTTAGGTAACGCAGCCGACTACCTCGGTAAGGTCGCTATCGTAAGCGCAAACGTAAGCTTCAAGTAATAGAATTACTTGTAAATTTACACAGAAAGCCCGCCCTGTGCGGGCTTTTTGCTGATTACAAGATAAATATTATCAGTTCGCTCATAAAGAGAGTTTATGCAGTACCCACTGCGTAGATCCTAGAACGATCTTAATATAAGGAGAAACAAATGGGACGTCCAATTAAAAAGAGATTTTTTGCAGGAACCGCTGTAGTTGCTGATACTGCAGGTATGGGAGTTGTTACGCCAAACGGTGTAACTATTGTTACTAGCGGAACGAATTATTCTTCTGCACCTACAGTTGTATTCAGCCAACCAGATATATTCGGCGGCACAGTTGCTACTGGTCACGTTACTGTTAGCGGCGGAAACATTACTAGTTTTGTAGTAGATAATGGGGGATCCGGATATATGTCCGATCCTGCAATTGCATTAACAAACACTACAGGAACCGGCGCAACATTTACAGTTGCACTTGCTCCGATTAGTAATACAGGTAAAATTACGGTAACTGCTTACTTACCGTCACCTAAAGGATTAAGTTCTAAAACTTCAAATATTCTAAAACAAGAATCAAGTCATCGTTATCTAGTACAAAATGCAGACGGCGACGGACAATGCAAGTTAGTTGCTTCGGGTAGTTTGACTGCAGGCCAAATGAATCTTGTTGCTACTGATAGTGCAGGTGGTACTTACTATGTAACGAAGTTGACTAGCCGTAAAGCTTATCTAACATCGATTAATGGTTCGCAATTTACTAACGGTGTTGCATCATGGTTGCTTGCTAGTGCAGGATCACCACAAGCTAATGTTAGTGTAACAATTCCTGTTTCTTAATAGGTAATTGATTAATTAAAAAATAGCTGCCTAGTGCAGCTATTTTTTTGGGTAAATAAAGTATGCCTTTCTATTCAAGTAACATAATTCAATATGGCGAAGTTCCTCAACATATCCCTTGGAATGATGATGGTTCGGGGTTTTATAATGCTAGATTTCCTGACGGAAAATTTGTAGATACTGTTTTACCATTGCTACATATAGCTAATTCATTGGTTAATGATATTAAAAATAAAACATATTATATATCATTTTCTGGGTTCAATATCAACAATATTCCTACTACTATATCCGGTATTGAAGTAGAATTATCTATGAATAGAAGTGGAAGAATTACCGATGAAACTATACAATTAACTTATAATAATCAATTAATTGGAGAGAATAAAGCAGACGGTGATTTAGGTATTGATAAAATATATGGTGGTTCTAATGATTTATGGGGTACAAATTTAACACCTGCAATAGTTGCAGATCCGACATTCGGAGTAACTTTACGTTTTCAAAGTCATCCCAGCTGGCCACATAAGTCTATTCCTTTAATAGAATACGTTTCAATAAGTGTCTATTAAAGAATAAATACAGTAAAGGAAAAAGTAATGACCACTAATGTCTTGAAATTACCCGGCGATTATCTTATAAACACTCCAAGTGGTAATATTACTCTCGACGCCACTGGGGTGAGTTCTGGTACTGCAGTGACCGGTACTGTAAGAATCATTGGTAATTTAGATATTATCGGCAATCAGACATTAATTGAAAGTACAAGTAGTTTAATTAAAGATAATATTATCATTTTAAATGCAGAAGAAACTAATGCATATGTTACTTTAGGTAATAGTGGTATTGTAATTGATAGAGGTAGTTATGCAACATTAACAAACGCCGCTACATTATTATATGTAGATTCGATCGGTATTAGTCCTGTTACCTGGACAGATAGTTCCGGAACAGTATATCAAGGATTATTTGATTTTCGTTCAGCAGGAACCGGCACTGCAATACAAGCAGCCGCGTTAAGAACTAACGGACCAAATGGCACAATTAACTTTTTAGGTGTTGAAAATCCATATGGAATGCTTAATGTTAAAGGTACGATCAATTATGCATCTAGAGTTTTAGATAACGATGACATTCCTAACAAATATTATGTAGATAATAGGATTTACACCGGTACTAATTTTGCTCAGAAATTACAGGTAGGAAATACTTTTGTACAACTTGGTGATAATTCAATACCACCTAATCAACAATACTTTTCATCAATTAATACAATGTTTGTCGGACTCGGTTCTACTAGTAACGTTGTCTTTAAATTAATTGGAACCAGTGCAGTATTTTCCGGAATCAGTTTAAACAATAATGTTATACAAGCTAATACCGGATCTGATTTGATTTTACAAGCAGGCGGAAACGGATCTATTGATCTTAATTCTGCTTTAAGGCTACAAGATCAAACTTCAATACCTCTTCCATTAGTTAATCAAACAGTTTTATATGCGTCGACAACAACCGGCGGCGGCGGCACTGGGATATATTTTACAAATACAAATAAATCCGACGAACTAGTTAGCCGCAGAAAAGCAATAATTTATAGCATCATATTTTAAGGTATAAAAAATGTCAATAAAAAATACATTAGTTCATTCTACGACAACACAAATATTTTCCGCAGTTAGTGCAGAACAAGCTGTAACTACTATGTTTTTCTGCAATACTTCGTTAACATCTAGTACAAATGTTAATGTATTCTTAGTTCCTATTGGCGGAGCTGCCGGTAATTCAAATTTAGTTATAAATGCTCTTCCAATACCAGCAACTGAAACATTTGTATTCGATGCTGAAAAAGTTATACTCGAAAGTGGAGAAAGCATCTGGGCACAATCAACTGTAGATAATATTTTAATTGCAACTGTAAGCTCAGTACAAACATCATGAGATATATTAAAAAACTTGCATTATATTCTAAAAGTCCTATGGATGATAAATTTTCTGTTCTTCAGGACAATCGAATTGTAACAACTAGTAAAACTACTTTAGAAGTTCCTACCGGCGCAAAAACTGATAGACCTTCCACTATTGTCGACGGTACTGTAAGATATAATACTACCTTAAATGAATTTGAAGTATATAATAGTATGGGAGGATTGAATACAAACCCACTTAATACTAATTGGGAAATTATCAGAACTATTAGACAGGCTACAATTACTCCTCAAAATTTAGGATATGGCAATTATAATGATATCTATTTCGGTCCTCTAGCATATGATGTCGATATAACAAAACCACAAAATGTTTTAGTATTTGTTGATAATGTTTATCAAGTGCCGACTACAAATTATACTTTGGTTAAAAATCCTACAGCAGCGATTGCAACAGCAACTATAGCTGTAAGCAATACCTTTACTATCTATCTTAATACCTTGACAAATATTGATGTAGGTGAATCGGGAATATGGAGAACAATTTCAGGCACTGGGATACAATTAGGTACTACGATCACTTCAATTACTACCAACCTCAGTGTACCAAATAATGGCTATCCTGTAGGTATAAGTTTATCCGCGACATTATCTCAAGGAACACAAGTCACAGTTCAATATGGTTCGTATCCTGTATCCGGTGCAGCTACTTACATTAAATTTACAGGTCCGGTTCCGGCTAAACCGGTCTTTAGTTTATTAGGATTCGATGGCTATTTCCCAGCTGGGCCAAATCGTAACCTTTTTGAATCCTAACAACCCCATTTAATAAAACAATAATAAATATAACGATGTCGAGAATGTTCCCGACAGGAACAAACTGTGGCAAACCCGCAATGTAAGGTGGTTACCCGTGAAAATCGGTGATGACAAGGAGCCACAATGGCTATTGGTCGTATTTCAGGTCCGTTATTATCTTCTAATCTATTACGCGATGGTGTAAACCTAGCCTTTGAAACTAATTTATTATATCTTGACGTCAATAATGGACGTATTGGTATACGTAACAGTAATCCGGCATACGAATTAGATGTCAATGGAACTATCAATGCTAATAATTTAAAAGTTTTATATACTGGGCCGAATACAGGTGTAGCTCAATTAGGTAATCTTGTAATACAAAATGGAGTTATCACCACTAATGTTGGGCCAATCACTATACAACCTAGCGGTAATGAATCTGTAAATATTGTCGGCGATACTATTGTTACAGGAAACTTGCATGCTACCGGTAATATTACTGCAGATGGTAATATTGTTTTAGGAAATAATACTGTTACAGATACAGTTATATTTGAATCGGAAATTGGTTCAAATATCGTTCCGACAATTAACGACGCATTTAATTTAGGTAGTCCTGAAAGAAATTGGCTCAATGCATATGTTGATACGTTAGTTACTAATCAGGTTACTAGCACTAATACATTAAGCATCGGCTCGACTGCCGGTTTAGTACAAATTAATGCTGAATTAAGAGCATTAGGATCAAATCCGATTGGTACTGCACCGGTAATCACTAACGTTCTCCATGTTACAGTAGACGGTAATGATACCAATGATGGGCGAGCAGCTGATCCTAGTCGAGCATGTCGCACGGTTAGCGGAGCTGTCCGTAGTCCATATTATCGTCCGGGAACATTAATTAAAGTTTATAGCGGACATTATTTAGAAAATAATCCTATATTATTACAGCCAAATACTGCTGTAGTAGGAGATGATTTAAGAACTACTAGTTTAGAACCGATTAATAAAACACAAGATCTTTTCCATGTTCAAAGTGGATGCTATCTTGCACAGATGCAGTTTTTTAATGGCAGAAGCGGATTATTACCTGGTCCATATGTTAATGGAACTAATCGAGGTGCTTATTGTACTGCGTTCCCACCGCAAGTTAACGGAGCTAAGATCGACCTTTATCAATCGCCATATGTACAGAATTGCACTAATCAAAGCGGTCCTTGGTTAGTTGATGGAACAATGTTTGTTCCGAACCAAACAGTACAAGTTCCTCAAGGTGTAGGCATTGCTACATTTGAAGCAAATACAACAACACTAACAGTACAATTAACAAACGGATCGATCGTTCCGGGATTAAACGTTATTAGTGGACCACAAGATCCGGGATTTTTTAGTGCTAGAACCTTAATATTAGCTAATATTACATTTATTCAAGAACAAGTGGTTGCATTCGTTAATCAACAAGTTGCTGCTGCTACTCCGGGGTCTGCTTTTTACAATTTTACATATAACCAAGCTAAGTGTTTCAGAGATGTTGGATTAATTGTACAAAATATTTCCTATGATGTTACTTTTGGTGGTAATGAAAAAGCAGTTGAAGCAGGATTAGCCTATTGGAATGGCGTTATTAATCTTATCGAAGGTCAACAAATACAAACTACTGCAGCGATTGAATACATCGATACATTATGTCAGTCTATTATTGTTAACCAGACAGCTCCTGTGATTACGACAGGTACCTCTCAAATAATTAATACTTCGATGATCGGTGGAGGAATCGCTAGCCAAGAAATTACCAATGCTGTTAATATCATTACTACGATTATTAATGAAGGGCCGAGTGCAGCTCCGACTAGCTTTAATAGTTGCGGACCCGAAGCTCCTTTAGTTAGCGCTGAATTATTATTACAAGCTAATAGAAATTTTCTACAAAACGAAGTAGTAGCATATGTAAATGCAACTTATCCGACTTTTGTTTATAAACAAGATTATTGTTTTAGAGATACTGGATTAATTGTTGATGCAGTAACACAAGACATTATCCTCGGCGGGAACACCAAGAGCATTGAATGCGGTTTGAGCTATTATACCGGAGCAAAGGATGATAGTAGCGTAGCCGAAACTGTTATTATCAATAACTTTAACTTAATTAAAAATATAATTCAAAATGGTCCAAGTGTTGCTCCTCCTTCTATTAGCGGACCGAATTTAGGAGGAGGATTCTCAAATGCACAAAATATTTTACTTAAGAACTTATTATTTGTTCAATCAGAAGTAAGTGCATATGTTCGTAGCCTGTTTAATAATAATTTTAGATTAACGCAGATACAACAAAATAAATGTTACCGAGACATTGGTACAATATTAACTGCAATCGCTAATGATGCTGCAGCCGGCGGTAATGTTAATACATTACAATCCGCATTAGCATATTACAATAACGGAGTAATTATTCTCCCTGGCAATCAGCCTGCAGAAACATTAAATGCATTAGATTATATGCAATATATTGCGGTTAACATTATTAAAAATAACAAGTTAACCAATCTTTATCAGAATTATATATCTCAAACATTCAATCCGATTGCAGGTACTGCGATTCAAATCAATAATATCAATTCTAATATTGATAGAATTACTACAATTATTAATAATGGTCCTAACACATTAATTAACGGATTACCGATTACACCTAGCCCGATCGGATTAAAAGCTTTAGGAGATGCATATACACAAACTGCAGCTACTTTACTAAATGCCAATCGATACTTTGTTCAATCCGAAGTGGTAGCCTATATTGACAATTATATCTATAGTAACTCTTCATATTATCAAAATTATAGTAGAACGAAATGCTTAAGAGATACCGGGTTAATTGTTGATGCTCTCGTGTTAGATCTGTTATTTGGCGGAACTAGTCAGAGCGATTTTGCTGGATTACAATATTGGAATCAAAATGGATACGTTGGGTTAATACCTTCGGAGTTAACAACAACAACCGCTGCTATAAATTTTATTAGTAGTTTATCACAACAGATTGTACAAAATAGTACGAACGGTACAAGATATACTGCTACATATTATAATGGAGCATCGCCTAGTACACAAAATATTAGTTTAACTGCTGCAACCACTAATGAAGCTACATTAATTGCTAATGACTTTTCTGTAATTACAAATATTCTAAACAATGGAACCACTGGAGTGACAGATCTAATCATTCCTAATGGCATTAATCCTGCAACAGGTAACATACTTAATGCAGTAAATTTATTGCAAGCAAATAAAGTTTATATACAAGAACAGACAGTTGCATTTGTAGAAAATACAAAAACTGCAGGGTTTACATATAGTCAGGCTAAGTGTTATCGAGATGCAGGGTATATGGTTGATAGCGTATGCTTTGACTTATTATATGGCGGTAATAAACAAGCTGTTCAAAGTGGCGTTTATTATTATTCATTCTCAACCATAGCCGGAGCTATTGCCACTAACGAAGTAGCTCAAACTACATTAGCATATAATTATATTAAAACATTGGTCTCCTCTATTGTTAGGGGTAAACTTATAACAAATACATATCAGACCGCTGTTATGCAGGTACTTCCCGGCGAGACTGGATCATCATTAGAAGTTGAACAGATAAATTCTAATATCGATTTAATTACAGATATTATTACAGTAGGCCCTAGTATTGCTCCTCCTCCAACTCCGATTAGTAATCAATTAACCTATAACTATAATGCTATTAATGCATTTAACTTATTAACCTCAAATAGAGATTTCTTAGCAGCAGAGTTGACTGGATGGGTTGATGATACTTTTAGCGTAGGATTTAATTATAATGCTGCGAATTGTTATAGAGATACCGGGTTAATTATTGATAGTATTGCATTTGATATTTTACAAAAAGATAATAGTCAAGCAATCTTTGCTGGATTACAGTATTGGAATCAAAAAGGATATACAGGAGCAATTAGTAAAGAATTAACAACAACTACCGCCGCAATTAATTATGCAAGTTGGTTAGCACAGAAAGTTATTACTAATACAACTGTTACTTCTTTACAAACAGCAACTACACAGATCTTTAATTTTGCAGCAAGCGGATCTACTACTGCAAGCGGTATAGTTTCTTCATTATTCTCGACAATTACGAATATTTTAACTAACGGAACTGTCGGAGTTACTAATATTATTACTCCGAATGGTACTGCAACATCCAATACATTAATTCATAATGCTTATAACCTATTGCAGGCAAATAAAACATTTATCGAAAATGAAGTAGTTGCTTATGTTGATTTAGGTTTATCAAATTATTATTATGATAAAACAAAATGTTCACGAGATACCGGATTAATAATCGACGCTATTGCATTAGATTTATTATATGGTGGAACAAGTCAAAGTGATTTTGCCGGATTGCAGTATTGGAATCAAGCAGGATATACTGGGCAAATTACAGTCGAATTAAATCAGACAGTAGATGCAATTAACTTTGCTAGCTCTCTTGCACAACAAGTAGTACAAAATATCACTAACGGCACAAGATATAATCCTATATATTATCCATCGGGCCCGACTGCTCAGCAGACAGGAACTGCAGCAACTTCAGTAGAAGCTGAAATAATTGCAAATGATTTTTCTGTAATTACAAATATTTTAACAAACGGAACAGCCGGTGTAACTGATCTTATTATACCTAATGGATATACTCCAGTTAGTACTGCTACTACAAATGCATACAATCTATTACAAAATAATAGAACATTTATTCAAGAACAAACAGTTGCATATGTTGAGGCAACTAAACCCTCGTGGTTCGTTTATAGCACAGCAACATGTTACCGTGATGTTGGATATATAGTCGATAGTATTAGTTTTGACTTATTATATGGCGGTAATAAACAAGCTGTTCAAAGTGGCGTTTATTATTATTCATTCTCTCCGACAGCAAGTGCAATTGCTCCGACAGAAAAAAATCAAATAACCGCAGCATATAATTATATACAAACACTGACGAATTATATTGTACAAGGTATTGCTGTGCCGAATCCGTATCAAACTGCAATATCTCAAAGTGGAGTCGGCGGATCGGCCGGTACAAGTGTTCAAGTTTCTGCGCTTGATAATAGTATTAATAGAATTACAACTATTATCAATAATGGACCTACAGTCACTATAGGCGGATCGCTTATAACACCGACACCGATATCATTAACACAGAGTTCGGTATCTGCTGTGAAAAATGCTGTTTCTCAATTAGAATCTAATAGAGATTTCATAAGAGCTGAAGTTATTGCTTATCTTGATAATTTTATATATAGTCAAGCAAAACCAGGTTTTGTTTATGATCAAACTAAGTGTGCAAGAGATGTAGGATTAATTGTAGATTCTCTAGCTGAAGATTTATTATTCGGCGGCAGCAGTCAAAGCAATTTCTCCGGATTGCAATACTGGGCACAATCTGGATATACAGGTTCAATTGCAACTGAATTAACTACAACTACTGCTGCTATTTCTTATATTAGAGATTTAGCAATTAAAGTTATCACTAATGATACTACCGGAATTAGATATCAAACATCTACGGTTCAAACTACAGTTTCCGGGATTGTTGTAACAAATAGTGAAAAACAAAAGATCTATGATGAGTTTAACTTAATAGTCGATATTATTAATAATGGAACAGCTGGAGTTACTGATTTAATTATACCTAACAGTTTAACTTCTAGTACAAATGCATTTGTTGCCGGAGCTTATACTTTATTAGAAGCTAATAAAGCATATCTACAATCGGAAGCTGTTGCATTTGTAGAAGCTACTAAAACATATGGATATGTATATAATTCAAGCAAATGCTATCGTGATATCGGCTATATGGTCGATAGTGTAAGTTTTGATTTATTATATAACGGCAATAGACAAGCAGTACATAGCGGAGTTTATTATTATGGTTTTAGTAATATAACCGCTATACCTAATGAACAACCTCAAGTAACTGCAGCATATAACTTTATTCAAAATATTAGTTCATATATCATAACAGGACAACGTGTACCGACTCAATATCAATCAAATGTTGCACAAGTTCTAAGTCCTAATGTTGGAACAACTGCACAAGTAGTTGCAGTTTCTAATAATATTAGTTTAATTACTAGTATTATCAATACAGGAACAAGCGCAGCATTAGCACCTACTCCAATTTCTGTTATTCCTAGTGTAGTACCTGCTGTAATTAATGCAGCTAATTTATTGTCTGCTAATCGCGCATTTATTCAAGCAGAAACAGTAGCTTATATTAACAAAATATATCCTGTAGGATTTAATTATAATAGAGATACTTGCAGACGAGATGTTGGATATATTATCGATAGCGTGAGTTTTGATTTGTTGCATAACGGTAATAGACAGAGTATACAAAGTGGTGTCTATTATTATAATTATGATAGCAATAATAGTGTTATTACCTATGAATTAGCACAAGTTACCGCTGCTTATAATAGAATTAAACAAGTCGCACGAGGTGTTATAACAAATAATACCGTAACGACTACTATCGGAAATACATCCACTCAGATCTTTATATCAACAGCAACTCATGCTTCAAGTTCGCAAATAGCATATATTGAAAATGAAGTTGATATCATCACAGACATTATTAATAATGGTCCTAGCCCGTATTATCCAAAGAAACCGATTAATTTATCATCGAGTAATGTACAAGGGGATATTGACGCCTACAACTTATTGCTAGCGAACCGTACATTCATACAAAATGAATTAATTGCTTATATTAACTATTGGTTTGCAAAACCATTTAATTACGATAGAAACAAATGTGAAAGAGACACCGGATTAATAGTCGATGCAATAGCTCAAGATTTGTTATTCGGTGGAACCAGTCAAAGCGATTTTGCAGCTATTCAATATTGGAATCAAAATGGTTATACTGGAAACATCACAGTTGAATCGGCACAAACAATCGAAGCTATTACATATCTTAAAAATTTAGCAAAAGAAATAGTACAAAATTCTACTGGGCCGACAACAAGATATTCCACGACTGCAACGCAAACCATCTACAACGGTTCTCCAGGAACTATTAATGATGCTGCCGCAATAGAAACAGATTTTAATTATATAATTAATATCTTAACTAATGGTACTACAGGTGTAACTGATGAAATAGTACCAAATAGTTTAAGTGCTAACGGAACCACCGCTAATGCAGTATCATTATTAAAAGCTAATAGAACCTATTTGCAACAACAAGTAGTAGCGCATGTTAATGCAACATATTCTAATACTACATTTAATAATTCAACTCCATTACAAAGCAAATGTAAAAGAGATACTGGTTTAATTGTTGATGCATTGGCTCAAGATTTATATTTCCCCGGAACTAGTGGAAACAGTCAGATCGTATTTTCAGCATTACAATATTGGGCACAAGGCGGTAATTTAAATATTCAAGGATCAGAACTTGTAGCCACCGAATATGCAATTAATCAATTAAGTATAGCAGCAGCCTCAGTTATTACAACTACGTTAGAAAAAAACTTTGTAACAAATGAATTCAATTTAATTATCGGGTTATTAAACGGAACAATCAATCCGTCTACTATTACAGATTCTATTGTACCAAATTCAATAACTGCAGGTACAGGAGTGGTACTTGCTGCATATAATGCATTGCAATCGAATAGAGATACCATTATTTCGACTGTAGCTAGCGAGTTACAAACCACATATCCGTATGTTTGGGGAACAATTGATCAAGCAATTTGTCGTAGAGACATGGGTTTCATTATTGATAGTATCAGTTATGATTTATTATATAATGCAGATCCAACTTATACATCTCCTTCTAATAGACAAGCTATTCAAAGCGGTATCTATTATTTAGGGTTCTCGAATACAACTAATATTCCGAATGAACTACCACAAACTGTTGCTGCATATACATATTTAAAGAAAGTAGTCAGCTATGTTATTTCTGCAAAATCATTAAATGGTTATGCTTCTGGACAAGTTACTAATTTACCAGCTGGAACAAATGCGGATATTTCTGCAGTTGTTAATAATATCAATTTATTATTAAATGTTGTCCAAAATGGGCCGGCAGCGGCAGGAGGGATATACACTCCGATTGGGTTAACACCGAATTCTGTATCATATAATGCATTCTTGCTCTTGCATAGTAATAGAAGCTTTATACAAAATGAAATAGTCAATTATATCAAAAATTGGTCATACACAACTAGCACATGTCTTAGAGATGCTGGATATATAATCGATAGTGTAACATTTGATTTAACATATGGCGGTAATAGACAAGCTATACAAAGTGGAGTTTATTATTATACAAATACCGGTACAAATAGTGTATTACCATCTAATGAAATACCACAAACTACGGCTGCATACAATTATATTCAAACATTAGCAAATTATGTTATACAAGGGATTCAATTACCGAATCCATATCAAACAGCAGTCGCTCAGGTTATTAGCGGATCAGTCGGTACTACCAATGAAGTAACTGCTATTGATTCTAATATTAATAGAATCACAACTATAATTAATAATGGTCCTGGAGTATTAATCGGTGGAAATCCTGTTACCCCAACCCCGATAGGGTTAACCCCGAGCTCTACAGCAGCAGTTGTTAATGCTGCTAATTTATTAGAAGCCAATCGTTCATTTATACAAGCAGAAGTAACTGCTTATATCGATGCAACATATTCGAGTGTGTTTATCTATGATAAGATCAAATGTGAAAGAGACACGAAATTAATTGTTGATAGCGTAGCATTAGATTTAATTTATGGTGGAAACTCACAAAGTGCTTTTGCAGGACTACAATATTGGTCACAAGGTGATTATACAGGTTCAATTGGTAGAGAAGTAACTACAACAACTAATGCTATTGAATATGCACAATCTCTAGTAACAGCAACTATTGCTAGCTTCCCATCTGCTATAACTAGTGTTAATGCAAATTTCAATGAAATTATAACTATTATTAATTCTGGTACCAATGGAATAACAGATATTATTATTCCTAATGGATTACCATCGACAAATACATCAACGGTAGCAGCATACACTGCAATTCAAGCTGCTAAAACAACAATTCAACAACAGACAGTCAATTGGGTAACTGCAAATAATCCAGGGTTTGTCTATAATACATCAACATGCTATCGTGATGTTGGATATATTATTGATTGTGTTAGCTTTGATTTATTAAATGGGGGTAATCGACAAAGTATTCAAGCAGGTGCATATTATTATGCATCGAGTTATACTACGACTAATATTCCTAATGAAATTCCTCAGGTAGTAGGGGCCTTTAATCAACTTAAATATCTAATTAATCTGGTTATTCAAAGTCAACCTCTTCCGACGTCACATCAAAAGAATTATAATCAAGTCATTATTCCTTCATATGCAGGAGTACAGAGTGCTATCTACGGTGAAGAAACTATAACCTCTGATGCAATAGCATATCTCAATAATATTAGTCAAAATATAATAAGTAACACACCTGTTCCGGTTGTAAGATCTACAGCAACACAAGTGTTTATTAATACTTTAGAAGGGGGAATACATGCAGCCTCGGCTATTAATAGATGTTATACAATTATATCTGATATAATAAAAAATGGTCCGGATGCTGCACCATTGCCATTCACTGGATCGGGATTATTTGCAACTACTGGAGTAAGTTCGGATGACGTAAGAAACAGTCCTACAATTATTTCTATTACTTCTCAGACAAATAATGTTTATACGATCACATTATCCGGTCCGACTGTAGGCGATGCACAAAATGGAACTTTATATTTCGGCAATACTTTAGTTTTCCCTGCTACAGATGCACAAGTTGAGGAATTAAGTTTAAAATATACCGGAAATACCAGTACATGGGATAGTCGTAAAGTTGATCAGATCGGCGCGATGGGCGGTACATTGATCGACGGTGCTGTAATTAGCGATCGAAGCCCAATTCAATCGTATGTATTCGACGCATTTACTCAAATTAATCAAGGCGGAAGAGGTATACACATCACCAATAATGGTTATGCGCAGCTTGTATCGGTGTTTACAATCTTCTGTAGCGTTGGTGTACAAACTGATAACGGAGGAATCGCATCTATTGTTAATAGTAATGCTAACTTCGGTAATATATGCTTATTATCTAATGGGTTTGGCAAATTAGAATTTAGTGGAACTATATATAATCCTCCGAATCCGACATATCAGGTTAATGGTGAATATTATCCATTAGGATATTATCCACAAAATGGACAAGTTGAAATCTATATACCGGATACAGCATTTCGACCCCATATTGCATTAATTATGGAAGTAGAACCTCCATTAACTACTGTCGATTATCAAGGAAATATAGTTCCTTATATTAATAATCAAGGGTATCCGGGGTTCTTAAATGCTACTCCGAGTCTCGCATCATTAACTACCGGTAGTCTTACTATATCCGGTATCGATACTACAGGTATTGCTGTGGGAAATACGGTATATATTCAAGACCAATTCGGTAATACAGGAACTACTGTTAATGGAGTATTTTCTCCATATATTATACCTGGAACCATTGTAACAGATGTTAGTTATCAAACTATTACATTAAACTATGGATTAGGTAGTGGCGGATCTGATCCTACAAATACTGTACAATTAGTTAATAGTAACTACTTTAATTTATATTTCTGCGGAAATGCATATTATACTGTATTGTCAAGCGATGTAAGTGACGCATTTGCAACTAAAATTAATCCAGATGGAAGTACAAGTCAAAAATATGAATTAGGTAGTAATATATTAAGCGCTGCTAATACAGCACAGCAAAACAGCCAAATAGGATATGAAATTGATATATTATTTGAATTACAAGCTATTTTATGTTCAAATGGTAACATTTTAACAAATGCACATGTTAACGGCGAATCTATTAGTTTTATATATAATCGACTTAATTTAATTATAGGCATAATTGATGCTGCTAATATAACATTAGCAACAAATTATGCTGTTCCCACAAAAGTAGGAACACCGCCGGCGGGAGCAAGTGTAGCAATATCGACAATAAATGCCCAAACGGAATACTTAGTATCTTACTTAATTTCATTCATCGAAGGGGATCCTTATTTCTTTACTAGCTTTAATGTAGAGAAATGTAAGAGAGATATTCGACTTACATTAAGGCAATTAACATATGATCTCGAAACTGGCGGAAATTATTATAGTTATTATTCAGGACTAAGTTACTGGTATCGTTCAGGAACTCATCATATTGTGTCCTTAGAAGAAAATGTAACTGATGCATCTCTCTTCCCAGATGGCGCTATTGTAAACTTTTATCAAAGAAGCTATCAATCTGCTTCTGGATATACGTTTGAGTATGTAGGTGCTGGTGTAACATACAGTGCATTGCCACAGCGTGGAGTTAAAGATCCTGTTCAAGGACAGGAAGTAGTTCAATTAAATAATGGTAAGGTCTTCTATACTTCAACCGACCAGAATGGTGATTTTAGAATTGGCCCTTCACTTGTTATTAGCCAGGCCACTGGTGTATTAAGTGGTAGAACGTTTACAAAGAGCTTGTTTGCTAATATGACACCGTTCATTTTAGCAATTGAAGGCGGAGGTTAAAAGATTTATGGCATTATTACCGTTAAATGTATTCAAAACTAAAACAGCAAAATTACAAAGTACCTGGACTACCGGAACTACAGCAACGGTATATACCGCTCCTGTTGGGGTTACGGCAATTATTCTAATGACGCAGGTGGCAAATATTGATCCGATTAATCCTCATGCTGTCACATTTGCACATTATAGAAATTTACCTATTTTAAAAAATGCACAAGGATTTGGAGGACAAGATCCTCATGTAGTGACACCATTAGTTGTGGGATACCAAATTCCACCAAATGATGCTGCTAGTATGACTACAGGAAAAATGATTGTCGAGCAATTAGATAGTGTTTATTGTTATACCGATGCAGATAATGCCTGTGTGATAACTTTAAGTGTATTAGAAACGGCGAATAGCTAATGAATAATTTTAATTATAAAACGGAGAAATTTTAATGCCAGGTCTTATTAGCGGTCGTACACTTGTTAATCCTACAGGTACGTTAAGCCCGACACGTTATCAATTTTTAAACTTAGCCAATGCGCAGCCTGCATTGGGTCCTTCTCCTACCACAGGTACTGGGTATACATTAATATCTTATGCCACCGGTACTGTATTTTCTAGCAGTTTAGGTAATTTAAACTTTAATTATGGAGTTATATCTCCCAATACTCCTAGTTTATCTACTATTACGTTACAAGTAAGTACAATAACTGGAAATATAAGTTTAGTTACTCAATTAGTTAGTATTACCGGTAATTTAACTTTTACTAATACTGTTTCTAGTTTTATTAATCTAGGTGGTAGAGAAAGTGTAAGAATTCCCAATTATTACGAAGGAGTCACTCCTCCTACAAATACAACGTTTTGGGCAGGTGATCATTGGTATGAACCAACTAATCAAGTATTATATGAATATGTATTAGATGATATCGGCGAAAGATGGGTAGATATTACAGGACCTTTCTTTAGTACTGATGTAGCACAATTTGGGTATGTTGGTAGTATCGGCGGAATTGGATACTCTGGAAGTCGAGGAGATAAAGGTGATGCAGGAGGATATACCGGAAGTCAAGGCTTATTAGGGTATTATGGTAGCCAAGGAATATCCGGATATCTCGGGTCAATCGGGTATATAGGAAGTGCCGGTGTCGGGTATATCGGATCAAAAGGATATACTGGAAGTAGCGGATTAGGATATACCGGTTCACTCGGATACGTCGGCAGTGCCGGCTCGGGATATACCGGTTCACTCGGATTACAAGGGTACACCGGTTCACTCGGATACGTCGGCAGTGCCGGTTCGGGATATACCGGGTCAGTGGGCCTTTTAGGTTATGTCGGTAGCAGTGGGTTAGGGTATTCTGGATCTTTTGGGTCGTTGGGATATTTTGGATCGAAAGGGTATACCGGATCATTCGGATTACAAGGATATACTGGTTCACTTGGGTATATCGGTAGTGCTGGTTCGGGATATACAGGATCTTTTGGATATACTGGTAGTAGCGGATTAGGGTATAACGGATCAGTTGGTTACACTGGTTCACAA
>Ga0007809_10000282_pt1 | contig 20693 bp, 25 predicted proteins | sample CryBogCBE02Aug07_FD_60383 | JGI IMG/M metagenome (GOLD analysis project Ga0007809, IMG submission 60383) | Freshwater microbial communities from Crystal Bog, Wisconsin, USA - CBE02Aug07 | ecosystem: Environmental > Aquatic > Freshwater > Lake | place: Crystal Bog, Wisconsin, USA | collected...
CGTTATCGGACTTTTCCGACTTAGAATTACGTGTAGAATCCCCGTGGATCAGCATTTATCTTAACGATGAGAAGTATGTTAATAAACTGGTTAAAAAATTTGCTGATAATATAAAATATGTGAGTAAACCTGCCAATCCTGGCATACTTACTACAGACACAGTGGTAATGCCCAAGATGGATTACGATTACAGGGTTACACTAGCGGCTACTAAGCAGGAGCATTCGGCCTTTTTACAATGGGCTGAATCTAATGCTAAACTAAAGATTACTAAGAGTTGCAAGCGTGAACTACTACGAAATCGTAGCTGGGGCGGAACACATTTTTATATCACAGGCGATAACAATTTGCTTATGGCTAAGATGCATTTGGGCGGTTGTATTGCAAAAATACAGCGTATAATCAAAGAATAATTTGCTTACCCTAATGCGATAAATACTCTAACACCCTTGTGTTAGGGTATTCCATTGATAAACGGGCTATAATATGCGAATTAAAGAACTTTGTGAAAGCACAGGCGCTGATCTTGATAGAGATCTAGAACACCAAGACAAACATGGTCTAGGGTTTGATCTAGCAGATGATTTGTTATTTTTCATGCATCATGACGATGAAGCATATCGCCGTCATACATATCCAACAATAATGAAAGCCTTGGAGCATCATAAGGCAGAACGTCCAACAGATATGGCGTTATTTGGTAGTGCTGTTAGAGAAGCCTACGAAAAATATCGTAATAAATTTCATGAAATCCGAGAACTTCCGGAAGAGCTAGACGAAGAAACTTTAAACAACATCTGTGAACACATGCACGAGCAAGAAATGCTTAAGATCCAAGATGGGCATTACGAGGATTAATAGTGTTACTTCGCGAATTATTTCTTAAAGAAAATCAAGCAGGGCCGCATCCTACTGAAGGTATAAAGCTGGGCCGTGCATTCAACCATCCAGAACATTTTATTTTATTCTATGGATTGAGTGGCCTTACTGAAGGTCTTGATCATCTAACAGAAATAGTTGCGGAACCTAAACAATTAAGATTTAAATGGGACGGCAATCCTCAAATTTATTGGGGACGTGAAAAGAAGAACGGCCCATTAATACTAGCAGGACATAACGGCTGGAGCAAAGGCGGTAGAGGCACTGGCACTACTATAGATGACTTTACAAGTCCTAAAGCTATTGAAAATTTTATCATTAACAAAAGTGGAAATCCAAAGACTGCTGAAGATATTGCAGAGCGTCAAAGATTTGCCAGCGAGTTCAGCGGCCTTTACCACATATTCGATGCGGCTACACCAAAAGACTTTGTAGGTTTTGTATACGCTGACGCATTATTCTTGCCAAACAATAAGCCAGCTCCAGACGAAAATGGCATTTATACTATGCGTCCTAATCCGCACAGTAAGACAGAATATCATGTAGACTCTAATGTTGAAAAACAAGGTCCATTAAAATTGGCATCACGTATTGCTGGAGCACATGCTATGATAGTGGCTCACGGAACATTTGCATCGTTTGGTGCTCCAGATGATGAACAGGTTCCCGCAGACGATTTTAGTAAATTCAATAATACTCCCGGACTGATTGTAGTAAGTCCAATTTATAATGATCAAAAACCACAAGTGGACATGTCTGAAATTAATCAAGTAAGAGCTGTCGATGGATATATTGATCAACATGGCAATAATATACAAAATTTTGTATCACATATTCCGACAGGCGATAGACAAACATTCTTTTATAGATTCTTGAACATACACAATTCAGCGAACGACTTTGATACTATCACTCCGCAAATGTTCTACGATTGGATGGCAAGTCCTAAAGATCCTAAAAATCCAGATAGTCCTCCAATGGTAAGTGTTAACAAACAATTACATATTAAGAATACAGATGCTAAATTTAATGCGCTAGCTCCTATGTTTCATTTGATGAAAATCATGCGTCGCGCTAGACACGCCATTAATGATAGCTTAAATAGTATGCACAAGTTAGAATGTTATGCAACAAACCCAGAAGGATTTGTGCGCTATGCAAGTGGTAATAAAAAGCATGGACATATTAAATTACAAAATGCAGGGTGGAAAGATTGAACCAAGTAGCTATTATTTTCGGGCGTTTTAATCCGCCGCACAAGGGTCACAAGAATGCTTGGCATGTAGCCAGCAAGTTTCCTCACTGGTATATTGGTACTAATAAAAGCACCGCAGGTCTTAAAGATCCGCTACCCTACAAAGTTAAAGTTCAGTGTATGGAAACTATCATGCCTGAAGCTCGCGGACATATTGTAGCAGATACCAGTTGGCTAACTATGGCAACTACCGTGTTTAATCAGCATGGAAAAGTAGAATTATTTTGTTGCACAGATGAAGCGTGGGTAGTGCCTGCTTTACAAAAATATAATGGTGTCGAAGGTGCTCACGGGTTTTATCAATTTGGCGCAATACATCAAAAAGCTACTCCGAGACTAGCTAGTGCTACGGATTTAAGAGCCGCTGTTGAACGTAATGATCCAGCGGCATTTGCACAAGCGGCAGGCGTTCCAGCAGATACACCTGTTGGAAAACACACATTTTTCAACCTAGTACGACACTACTTAATGCCGTATGTAGAGGAAGAGGCCGCAAAACAGTTAAATACAAAAGTACCAAAGGAAAAGGTTATGAAGAAAGGACCAGCAAAAACATTAGCAGAAGCGAGACCATACGGAGACTATTTTGACGATAGCGGTATAAGTGCTCGTCCTGGCCACGATGAAGGTGAAACTGTATACGATCCGAGATATGATCGTATAGGTGCTGGAGATCCTAACAGTCAAAGACATCATCATTCTAATCATTCTCGCAGTGATGCTAAACCAGAATTGCTTTATATGTTCAAATACGATGTACGTCCAGGCGAGGAACAGAAAGCAATTGACAATGGTTTAACACAAACTAAAAACGGTAACTGGGTCATTAAAGTTTATAATCTTAGCAAACCTAAAAGCTATCACTATAAAGTTCAATCTGCTGACAGTTGGATGCGTAGTTTAAAAAGATCCCCAGGTAAAAGAATTTGGATGACAAAAGATCCAAGATGGGATCAGATGAAGAGCCATTATGCACAAGTAGATAAACAACGTCTAGCAGAAGGGTCGATGGATGAGTTACATTCAGATTTATCTGACAAGTACAACGAACTAGCACCACGCATACAAAAACATAAAGACAAAGCAGGTGCAGAACATTTATATAAAGAATTAGAAGCAGTTGCTAAAAAACACGGCCATCATGGGTTAAGAGCATTTACTCATATGTGTAACGGTGCTAGAAATAGCGCACACATGGATTACGATACTAATCCTGGTGGTTTTGAAAATTGGTTTTGGTATTTAGGATTAGAAGATAAAGGCATAACTGAATCTAAGACTAAGAAAGCAGAAGCTCCTAAGCCACGTAATTTTGTTGCTAAGAATGCAATCAACAGCGGAGCAGGCGCACATAAAGATAAGAAAAAAGCTATGAAGCAAGGCGAACAAAAACATAAAAAGTCTATGCCAATGTTTGAAGGTTCACTAGCATCTGCTTTGGACAGCATGTTCACAGATCGTTTTCATGCTAGTTTGAAAGAAGCCGTGTTACGTGCCGATACTCAACATGCCATGCCTAATATGCGTGTTCACCCAGATTTAGATAACTCCAGTCCTTACAAAGCATACCGTTATGGTGTTGCAATGGCTGGCGCACCAAGTCAAGACTTTGATCCTAATGGTCCTATCGGACAAAAAATGATTACTGTTGGTTATACTGAAGCAGATGATAATATCGTACGCGGTGCAGACAAAATAATGAAATCAAGAAGTAAGGCAATCACTAGCAAAGGAAGTAAGGAATTAGAAGACACTAATACAACTAGTCCTATTGCCAAAGTAAAACGTAACAAATACGGTGTATAATGGAATATCATCTAGCTCTTAAAACTGCATTTGCCAGCGAATATGCCTTTGCACTTAAGGCACAAAATTTTCATTGGAATTGTGAAGGTCCTATTTTTTATCAACTTCACTTGTTGTTTGAGCGTATCTATGATGAAGTTTATGGAAGTATAGATCAATTTGCAGAAGAAATCAGAGCACTGCAAGTTTATACGCCTGCTAGTTATAGTAAATTTAGTATGCTAACACAGGTTGAAGATGAAAACGGTATACCTAATTGGAGTGGTATGCTTACAGAATTGTTAGCAGATAGCGATAAGATGGCTGAAATGTTTCGTATATTATTTGATATGGCTGAAGCCAACGGCGACCATGGATTAAGTAATTTTTTAGCAGACAGACAAGATGCACATAAGAAGCACAGTTGGATGTTAAGATCGAGTTTAAAATAATGGATGATCTAGCTTCTCTAAAACGTTTAGCCGGTATTAAAGAATACGGAGGATTGCAACCCTACGGAGGAAGTAATATAAGTATTACTGGAACTGAAAAGGCAATATTGCAACGTGAAAATAAAATTAGGCCAGGTACTCCAGAATGGTTTCAGCTATGGTTTAGCAAACCGTACTTAACTGGTGAAAAGCCTGTAGGAAAATAAAATGAGATTAAGAGAATTTTTTACTAAACTGAATGAAGATTCTACTGGCGCTTACGATGCTAGTGATGATTCATCTAGTGGTGGCCAGGCTACGCAAGGCGATACGAAGAAACGCAGTTCCGGCACTCGTGGATCGGTACATCCTCACCATTCAAGCGCAATTAAAGGTATGCAAACTATTCCAGATTGGCCAGGTATGTATTATAAAATGTATCGTTTAGGTGTACATTTAGCAGGTAGTCCTGACAATCCTCCAGATCACGAAGGTGCATTTAGTAACGAAATGATGTTTACTACATACACTGAAGAAGAACAAGATATGTTAAACCATAGTGCTAAAGAAATGGGCGTTAAATTAAAAGCACTGAGCAGTAACAAGAGTCGAGAGCCAGAAGAGACAAATACAACTAGCCCAATTAATAAACCCAAACGTAACAAATACGGAGTTTAATGTGAGAGCTAAAGAATTTTTAAACGAATTTGCTACAGCAGGCTCTACTAATACTGGCGGTATGGGCGGTACTGTTGAATTTCCCGTAGGAAACAAGCGTGGAAAAGGCGGTAAAGCACCTAAACCTTTTAAGGTTAAAAGTGTAAATGCTACTACTTCAAATGTAAGCATATTTGGAGCTGTGGGAGAAAACCAGGCAGTAGCTTTAATTAAAAGATAAATATTAGAACAACGGAGTCCACCCATGGCAAGAGAAGATCTATACAAAACAGCACGTCAAAGTGCAAAATTATTTAAACTAGTTCAGGAAAACCAAGAACTAGAAAGCTGGGTATCTAAAAAGATTACCAAAGCGGCTGCTGATATCGAAAGCGTTTATCAGTACTTGAATTTCGAAAAACATTTCAAAGAACAGGAACGTGCAATTATGGCAAACACCAGCATTAGCGAAGCTACTCGCGAAGAACTACGTGGCAAACTACTAGAAGCAAAAGCTAAAGTAGCCGCTATGAAAAAGAAAGCCGCTAAAGAAAAATCTGAAAAGATGGACGAAGATCGTACTGAAGTTAAGAAAACTCAGCACGGCACAGCTACAGAAAAATACGGCGATGATGGCAAACGTAAAAGTGTAACACATAAAGACGAGCGTAAGTATAGCGATGAGCCACATGGTGAAGTTGCTAGCCACGCTAAAGCTAAATCAGCTAGCGAAAAGAAAGCAGAAGCTCCAGCACAGAAAAAGTCTAAGACTGGTACTTGGGGAATGGAAGGCGGTCAAAAGTTTGACAACCGTAAAGTTTCAGAAGCTAAAGCTAAATGTTGCTGTGAAGAAAAAGGCAAAGCGAAATGCCCAGTACACGGTAAGATGGACGAAGCGCAAGAGCGTACTATGAGTCGTGCCGCTAAAGGTGTTATGAAGTACGGTAAGGACGGAATGAAAGCTCTAGCCAAAGCTGGTAAAGAAGGCAAAGATCTTGATAAAGTTCGCGCCAAGTATGACAAGTATGACGAAGCTAAAGAATTGAAAGGCGGCCAAAAGAAATTAGATATGAATCACAACGGCAAATTAGACGGTGATGATTTTGCTAAACTACGTGCTAAGAAAAAAGTTCAAGAAGCTATTGCTCGTGCTCAAGCCATTCTAGAAGAAGGCAAGAAAAAAGCATCTGGTAAAAAGCCAGCATGGTTAGAAAAAGCTGAAGTAGAAGCTGAAGAAAAACAAGGCAAGAAAGTTAGCAAAGCTGAAGAAAAGAAAGTAGGCATTGTTAAGGAATCTACTGAATTAGATCGCTTAAAGTTTTTAACAAAACAACTTAACGGTTAATATTATGGACATGAAGCGCATACTACAGGCGATGGATGGCGTTGCTACTAAGCCTGTAGCAGGTGCCAATGACATGAAGAAATTTCTTCAAGCAGTTACTGAAGGCGCCACACCACACAAAGTTGCATTGCCAGTACAAATGGCCATGCAACATTATTCTGAAGTAGAAACTGCCCCCGAACAAACTGTTAAAGAAGTAAAAGAAAATGCCTATAAAGGTGCCATTTACAAATACTTTGAATCAGAACAACTAGATGAACTTAGCAAAGATACTTTAAAAAGTTATGTTAAGGCCAACAAAGAAGATACAGTTCAACGTGCAAGCAGTGACAGTTTTAAATCTGGTGCAAAAGGCGACAAATACAACACTGCCGACGAAACTCATAAAGATAAAGTTCGTGAAAAAGGGTTAGACCGTGCATTGTCTAAATTATCAGATCCCGAATATGGAAAATCTAAATTAAAAGAAAATTTAGATGCTGAAGGCGGAATGGCACGTGAACAACTAATCAGTATGGCTCATCATGCTCTAGCACTAGCACATGAAATGAAACCTGATCAACAATTAGATGCTTGGGTACAAAGCAAAATTACTATTGCTAGTGATTATATTCAGACAGTAAGTGATTTTGTAAAATATGGCCACCAAGACGTCGACGATTAAGAGAGACGTATGGATTTTAAAGAACTATTAGCACAAATAGACAGTTTAGGAAAAGGACAACAGCCTTTATCTGAACAAGAACGCAAACTAGGACTAGCTAATCTAGCTAAAGAACACGGTTATGCAGGTGCATTCGATCCTATCGCTCAAGGATTTGTAGATATTTTTGGTAACTATATAGATATCAGTGGTATCACAACTAAACAAGTACGTACAGGTTCAATAGCACAATCACTATCTGAATCATTTGGTTATAAGCCTGCGGCTCCTGTAGTAAAAGAATCTACAGGCAACACTGACCATTTAACTGAAATGACCTATCTGTTCTGGGAAGGCGGACACGATCCACTAGAACTTAAATTATATTATAATAACACAGGATTATTACAAGAATATTCTTGGAATGATCTTAGAAACGATGTTAGCGACACTGGAGCAGGTGTTGCGGCTGGAATGACTTTTGGTTATGCTGATAATATCAAAGCCGGCATTATGAGTATGTACAAAGGTACACGCTACGCAGATGAATTAAAAACAGAATTACAAAAAACAGACGCTATTAAAAAACGCAGTCCGATGCTTTACATGGCTGGTAACGTTATAGGTGCGGCCGCAGTGACTGCTCCATTAGGTTTCTGGGGTGGCGCAGCCGCACTAGGAGCTCAATATGCGTCTGATAAATTTATTCGCGATCCACATAATTCAAAAACACTAGCAGATAGAGAAGCAGAATTAGCCAAAGAAAAAGAAAATAAAAAACCAGACGAAAAAGAGAAATCGGGCACTGGCAATAAACCAGCAAATTCAAGTTTACCTACTTCAGGTGCAGGAATGGTTGGAGCTCCTGACCCACAAGTTAAAATATTACAGCAACGTCTAGTAGCCGCTGGATTTAGTGTTGGTATACACAAAGACGATGGACGCTTTGGGCCAGATACTATTGGAGCTTTACAAGCCTATACTAAAAAGTTTGGCGGAACAGATGCTGGCAATATTAAAAAATTATTAAATACCACAATGTCTGTGGAACCAAGTAAACAACCTACTATGGCAGAATCGATTTCCGAAGCAGAGCGTATGGCTAGACTACGTGATAGATTAGCACAACTAGACGAAGAGAATTTAGCCACTGCTATCGGTGACACTCTGTTAAGCAAGTTAGTTATGAAGTACGGGCTGACTGCTGCCGCAAGGGGTGCTAAATCAATTCTTAAAATATTTGGCCCTGAAGCAGAAAAAGGTATTACAGTTGCTGGTGAAAAATGGACTCCGCAACTTGGACAAGAAGGTAAAATTTGGACTAACGGATCTGGTAAAACAGTAGACGTAGAATCTTTAGCTACGTTTGCTGAAAAAGAAGCGGCCGAGGCCAAGCGTTTGGGACAATCTTATCCTCCTAAAGCTGGTGCTCAACCCGCCGCACAACCTACCGTTCAACCTACCGCTGGAGCTAAACCTACCGCACAAACAGCGGGTCCGACTGAATACGTTGAAAGAACTATTTCGGGTACACACGACTATAGAAAAATAAACGGTGAATGGTACGAGATGATTCCAAACAAAGCACCGAGAAAGTTAAAGGGAACACACGCTGACCAAGTAGAAAAAGCCGCACTTAAACAAGCAGAAGAAAAAGCGGCTGTAAATGGGGCAAAAAATACTGCTTCTAAAGCCGCAGAAGAAGAAGCCGCGGCTACTAAAGTATTAGATGCAGAAGAACAAGCGGCATTAAAAACGAATCCTGGAAAAGCCAGTTTAATTAAACGAATCGGCAATAGCAGAATTGGCAAATTCTTAAAGAATAATAAATTATTAACATTTGCTGTTGGACTAGCCGCTTTCCATTATATGTTTAATGATGATGGTAATATTGTTGCTGGAGATCCTACGGATGATAAAGAAGGAACCGGTGACAAGCCCTCTGATGAAGCAGGGGATAGAGCAGGAGCAGGAGAAGAAAATCAAGAATCTAATCCAGCAGCCGCACCAGCAGGACAAGTACGTAGACAAAACGATGCAACAAAACTTGTACAGGGTGTTAAAAACGGTGATATAGATACCAATGTTGGCGATGTCAAAGGCCTAGCAACATACAATAGACCAGCAGGTAAGTAATAAAATTGGCAGATTTATTTCTGCCATTTTCACCTCAAAAATAAAATAAAGGTTGATTTAGCTGTATAAGTAGTATATAATAGGCAAACAAGGAGATATTTTATGACAGGACGTAGCTACGGGGCAGAAGAAAAGGCCAAATTAGAAAGATTAATCAGCGAAGGCTCTACAGTACTTCGTGAAATTGAAGATTTAAATGTAGGCTTGAAAGAAACAATTAAGGCAGTAGCAGAAGAACTTAATATCAAACCAAGCGTTATTAGCCGTGCAGTTAAAATTGCACACAAAGGCAATTGGACTGAATATAACGAAGATGTTGCAGAAATTGAAGCAATTTTAGATATCACAAAACGAATCTAAATAAGTATATAAAGAAAGGTCGGCGGGCCATAAACCGCACACTAGGTATTTGCAAGCCATAAATTGCATAAGGAGAAATAATGAGCTATGTTGACGCATGGTTTGACCGCGAGAATGATATTATCAAAGTGGTCGAACGCAACAAAAAAGGTGAAAGGGAATTTAGAGACATTCCTGTACGCCATACATTTTACTATTCAGATCCCCGTGGTAAGTACCAATCAATATACGGAGATCCTCTTGGCAAGATTGTAGTCAAGAGTACTAAAGAGCTACGCAAAGAACAAGCAATACACAGTAGTCAGAAACTATTTGAATCTGACATTAATCCAATCTTTGCTTGTCTAAGTGAAAATTACTTAAACGCAGATGCTCCGAAATTAAACACAGCATTTTTCGATATTGAGGTAGACTTTGATCCAGAACGTGGCTATGCATCTCCCGACGATGCGTTCATGCCAATCACTGCGATTGCTGTCTACCTACAATGGTTAGAGACTATGGTATGCCTAGCTATTCCGCCCAAGGGTATTAAGATGGAAGATGCTAAAGAAATGGTCAAAGAGTTTCCTAACACATACTTGTTTGAAAAAGAAGCAGATTTGTTAGACATGTTTTTAGATTTGATCAAAGATGCAGATGTTATCAGTGGCTGGAACAGCGAAGGCTTTGACGTACCCTACACGACCAATCGTGTTATTAAAGTATTAAGTAAAGAAGATACTAGACGTTTTTGTTTATTTGACCAGTTGCCTAAACGCCGTGAGTATGAAAAATTTGGTCGCGTTGCTACTACATACGATTACATCGGTCGGGTACACTTAGACTATCTAGAACTGTATCGTAAGTACACTTATGAAGAACGTCATAGCTATCGATTGGACGCTATTGCAGAATATGAACTAGGCAAGCGTAAAACACAATACGAAGGCACACTGGATCAATTATACAATAATGATTTTAAAACATTTGTTGAATATAACATTAATGACTGTAAACTGCTTGATGATCTAGATAAAAAATTAAAATTTCTGGATCTTGCCAATACACTAGCGCATGAAAACACAGTATTGTTACAAACTACAATGGGTGCTGTGGCTGTAACTGAGCAGGCTATTATTAACGAAGCCCATCGCAGAGGATTCCAAGTACCGAATCGTCCTAAGATGAGCGAACGTGAAGATAATACTGCGGCTGCCGGTGCGTATGTTGCTTATCCTAAAGAAGGCATTCATGACTGGGTCGGGTCATTGGACATTAACAGTCTGTACCCTAGTGCCATTCGTGCTCTTAACATGGGTCCAGAAACTATTATTGGCCAACTGCGTCAAACAATGACTGACGAATATATCGAAAATAAAATGGCTAAAGGTTCTAGCTTTGCGGCCGCTTGGGAAGGTATATTTGGATCGTTAGAATATACAGCAGTAATGAATCAAGAGATTGGCACAGAAATTACTATCGACTGGGAAAATGGAGATAGCGATGTACTCAGTGCCGCTGAAGTATATAAATTAATTTTTGACAGTCATCAACCCTGGGTGTTGAGTGCTAATGGTACAATTTTTACTTATGAAAAAGAAGGTATTATTCCTGGACTACTAAAACGTTGGTATGCTGAACGTAAAGAAATGCAGGCCAAACTAAAGGAATGTATTAAGACAGGAAATAAAGTCGAAGAAGAATACTGGGATAAACGACAATTAGTTAAGAAAATTAACCTAAACAGTTTGTATGGTGCTATTCTTAACAGTGGCTGTCGCTTCTTTGATAAGCGTATTGGACAATCAACTACACTAACAGGTCGTCAAATTGTTAAACATATGGCTGGTAAGGTCAATGAAATTGTTGCCGGAGAATATGATTACAGAGGCAAGGCTGTTATCTACGGTGATACTGACTCCTGTTATTTTAGTGCTTACAAGACACTACAGAAAGATATTGAAAACGGTAACATCGACTGGACTAAAGAAAATGTCATTGCGTTATATGACAATATTGGGGAAGAAGTCAATAAAACTTTCCCACAGTTCATGCTAGATACATTTCATGTTCCTAAGACACGTGGAGAAGTTATTAAAGCTGGACGTGAAATTGTTGGTAGTAAAAGTTTGTTTATTACTAAGAAACGTTATGCTGTTCTATATTATGATAAGGAAGGCAAACGTACAGACGTAGATGGTAAACCCGGCAAGATCAAGGCCATGGGTTTGGATCTCAAGCGTAGTGATACTCCAGAATTTATTCAAGACTTTTTAAGCGAAGTTTTAGAAAAAGTATTGACTGGTGCTAGCGAACAAGAAGTACTAGATCATATTAGTGAATTTAGACTAAGATTTAAAACACGCCCAGGTTGGGAAAAAGGTTCGCCTAAACGTGCAAACAAAATTACAGAGTACGAAGCCAAAGAAAAGAAAGCTGGCAAGGCTAATATGCCTGGTCATGTTCGTGCAAGTATTAACTGGAATACACTCAAAAGAATGTATAACGACAAATATTCGATGAACATTACTGACGGTGCTAAGGTTATTGTTTGCAAACTTAAACAAAATCCGTTAGGATATACCAGCGTTGCATATCCAGTTGACGAATTACGTTTGCCACAATGGTTTAAAGATTTACCTTTTGACCATGCTGAAATGGAGCAGACTATTATCGATAATAAGTTAGAAAACTTAATTGGTGTACTAAGCTGGGACGTTCGTAGTACTGAAGAAAAAAACACATTTAACAACCTATTCGAGTTTTAATATGAAAATACTAATCGCAGGATTTGGCTTTGTAGGCAAAGCTGTTGGCAATGCCTTAAAAGGAAACCATCAAGTAATTGCAATCGATCCAAAGTATAATGAATACAAGATTGCCGACCATACAGATGCCGATGGCATTATTATCTGTGTTGGCACTCCTAGTACAATGTTAGGAGATAGCGATGGAACACAATTAATGGATGTGCTGGATCAAATACCAGTCTACATGCCTGTACTAATTAAGAGTACAGTTACTCCGGATATTATCGATTATATATATGGACGTTATCCAGATCATAGCATTTGCTATAATCCAGAATTCTTAACTGCGGCTAATGCCGATAACGATTTCTTAAATCAAAAGTATATGATTTTAGGCGGTGAAGATCCTGAAAACTTTTGGCAGGAACTATTTCAAAGCGTACTGAAAGAATGTAAATTATATTTTTACTGTACACCTGTTGAAGCAAGTCTAGCCAAATATACAGTAAATTCTTTCCTGGCACTTAAAGTTGCGTTCTTTAATGAAATAAATGAATTGTGTGAAACTAGTAATATAGATTTTGAATCTGTTCGTAGACTAGTGGCACATGATCCGAGAATTGGAGCAAGCCATACAATGGTTCCAGGACCGGATGGAAAACTAGGTTTCGGTGGAGCATGTTTTCCAAAAGACACGTGGGCGTTTACAAATTTTGCTAGACGAGCCGGAGTTCCACAAACTATTATTAGTTCGGCGATCAAATATAATGACAAGATTCGTCGTTGACTTTAAACAAAAACCTAAATATAATACACATAAGGAGATTCATATGAAAGATATTTTACAAGACTTAGTGGCACATACACATAGCCTAGGCTTTTTACCGCTAGTTAAAATCAGCAGTGATAAAAACGAAACAGTAATCGAATCAATGGCTGAAGACCGTTCGGTTATTTTACAAGCTAAAACAAAAGCACCAGTTCCAGAATTTGAAGGTACTTTTGGTATGCCTAATTTAAACAAATTAGACTTGCATCTTAAGTGTCCAGAATACAAAGAAAATGCAACTATTGAAGTTGTTACACAACAACGTAATGGTGCGGATATTCCAACAGGCTTACATTTTGAAAATAAAGCAGGCGACTTCAAAAATGATTATCGTTTTATGAACGAGTCAATCATTACTGAACAAATGAAGACTGTTAAATTTAAAGGTGCAACTTGGAACATTGAGTTTGAACCTACAGTAGCTAGTCTACAACGTTTTAAGTTCCAAGCGGCCGCACACACTGAAGAATCTAACTTTACTGTAGTTACAGAAAATAATGATTTAATTTTTAGCTTTGGTGATGCAAGTACACACGCAGGTAACTTTGTATTCCAAAGCGGTATTACTGGAAAACTAAAACAACCTTGGGCGTGGCCAGTACAACAGCTTATCAGCATTTTGAATTTGACAGGCGATTTGACTATGCGTATTAGTGATCAGGGCGCACTACAAATTACTGTAGATAGCGGACTTGCTGAATACAATTACATTTTGCCAGCACAAGCTAAATGACAGCCGAAGAATTAAAGAAAATTACAGAGTTAGAAAACCGTATCCTTAGATTAGAGGATATGGTTAGACAACTTGCTGGTCGAGTTGATTATCTTGACCGCGAACGTATTCGTACTAAGAATAGTTTGAATACACTTTCTAGCGAGGTTAAAAAACGATGACATTTGAACAAATTTTATTAGCAGTAGGCGTATGGTTAGTACTAATGGTTATCTGCTATACACATAGCGGTTGGGCAAACATGCGTGAATGTTATGGCATGTGGTTTACAAAAGAATACTGGACTGCTTATAATACAGTTGAGTTTGTCAGCTGGTTAGCTAAGGCAATTATTATTATTCCTGGATTAATTTTTGGTATTCAAATTTGGGAACTATATTATTTGACCCTATTAACCAGTGTAACCCTTATTTGGGCCAGCCGTAAGAAGGCATTGCCTACACTAGTTGGATTTAACACCATGTGGGCTTGGTTGAGCTTAATGGTACTAGCACAACATTGGATAAAATAATGGAAACACATAAAAGAACCGTTGTAAGAATGATTACCTATCGCTTGACGGCATGGGTATTCACCATCTTATGGACTTACCTATTCACAGGCGACTTAGGAAGTGCTACAGGATTTGCTACAGTATTGCATATTTTGCTAAGTGTAGATTACTATATTCATGAAAGAATCTGGTTAAAAATTAAATGGGGTAAAGTAGAATGAGTGCCGCGAGAGAAAAAGATCAAGCAGACTTTGACTTGGAAACATTTGTAGATTTATTTGATACTGCTATCAGTTCAGATAATCCTGCCGTACAACGAGCGTTGAAAAACTTGTTAATGATTGCGGCTATTGTAAACGCTGAAGATAAAGAAGCAGGTATGCGTCAAGGTCCGTTGAAAAGAGTATTAGAGGATCAACGAAATATTATCCGTAGACTCGAGCGTATTGAAAATGATAAAATTTATCCTCAACAATCTACTCCTTATAATCCGAGTGCTCCTTACGGACCAATACCACTAGGACCATATGTTGGATCTCCTCTCACATGGCCCAATACAGGAACAGGTAATCCTCCACCAAATACTATTTGGTGTGCTACTGGAACAAGCACTACGGCATTTGATGACCAATATGCTAGCGAACCTGGTGCAAAATATGCTACACTATTAGATAAACTGGAAACTAAAGCCTAAATGAACAAGAATTTAACAGCCGCACAATTAGATTATGCTTACTTCCTGCCGGCAACGTCGGGATTTTTCAGCACATACATAGGTAAACAACGCTACAGCAACTACGTTGATCCTGCACGTATTCCTGCTAGCTTTGGCCCGATGGGTGTTGAAGCTATGAATTATTTAAATCCAAATGCGGCTTTTTACTTTGATCATTGTTTATATTCAGCAGGTCATGCTAATTTAGATTTGTCTAAACCTGATCCAAGTGAAGACATGTTCCGCAATAGAGACCGTACAACTAGTTGGGTATTAGGCGACTCTGGAGGATTTCAGATTGGTAAAGGTGTATGGGAAGGCGAATGGAATGATCCTAACGGTCCAGAAGTTGCACAACGCATGGCCGAAGCACAGGCTAAAGGTATTGAACTAGTTCCGCAACTACATCCAACAGGCCATCCTAAGACAGATAAGAATGGTAATCCAAAATATACTAAGATTGACCATGTTAAGATCTATCAAGCAAAATTAGATGCGGCACAGAAGAAACGTGAACAAGTTCTTGCTTGGATGGATGCACTAATGGACTATGGTATGGTGCTTGATATTCCAGCATGGGTTGGTCGTAGCCCAGTTGGTGCTAAAAACAGTGGTATTGGTAGTTATGAACAAGCTGTAAGTGCTACCAAATATAATAATGAATATTTTATCAAGCATCGCACAGGTGCTTGTAAATTCTTAAACGTATTGCAAGGCGAAAATCACGCACAAGCAGAAGATTGGTATCAGCAGATGAAAGATTTCTGTGATCCAACTAAGTATGAAAAACCTTTTAACGGTTGGGCTATGGGTGGACAAAATATGTGTGATGTCCATTTAGTACTAAAAAGATTAGTTGCACTAAAGTTTGATGGTTTACTTGAAAAAGGTAAACAAGACTGGATGCACTTCTTGGGCACTTCTAAGTTAGAGTGGGCATTGTTATTAACCGATTTACAACGAGCTATAAGGAAACATCATAATGAAAACTTTACCATCTCTTTTGATTGCGCCTCACCGTTCCTTGCAACAGCAAACGGACAAATCTACGTCCAAACAGAAATCAAAGATAGAGAAAAATGGCTCTACCGTATGTTGCCAAGTCTCGACAACAAAAAATATTCCACGGATACTCGTCTCTTCCAAGATGTGGTAGTACAAGACAAGCATTTTGATAGTTTTACTACTAGTCCTATTATGGATGGTGTTAAAGTTAATGAAATTTGCATCTACGGCCCAAATGATGTTAACAAGATTGGTAAGGTTGGTAAAACATCTTGGGATAGTTTTACCTATGCTATCATGATGGGTCATAATGTATGGTTACATTTGAATAGTGTACAAGAAGCTAATCGACAATATGACGCTGGGTTGTGTCCAGCTATGCTAGTAGACGAGCGTTTTAATCGTACCTACTTTAAAGATGTGGTCGAAGCTATCTTTAGCACACCAAATAGACAAGAAGCCGAAGATATTATCGAAATGTACAGCAAATTTTGGATGGCTATTCCAGGTACTCGCGGTGCTACTGGTAAGAAAACGGTTAATGCTAGTACCATGTTTGCCACTTTGTTTGACGAAGTGGACCCAGATCCTGTACAATTAGATGAAGAACCAGACTTTGGCGACGAAGTTTCCGATAAACTAGACGAATTAGAGGCTAGTGTACATGACATTACCTGATGAACGATTCAGAGCTATACAACGTGCAGAAGAATTTTTAACGGATTTAATGAATCCTCAAAAAACTCCACGTATTCCGAAAGAAATACGTGAACAAGCACGGTGGTGTCTTCGTCATTATCCTAATTATCATAACCTAAAAGAATTAGAACGTGCGGCTCCAGAGGTTGTAACAGAACGAATGGAAGATGTGCAACGTATGATCAAGTATTGGGAAGAAGGAAAAAAGTTTACAAATGAAGACTAGCCTTATTATCGGAATGGGTATTGGTAATCTGTATGCTACTGTGCTGGATAAATTAGGTCACGGCATTATTACTGTGGACCAAGACTCTAATAAAGGTGCAGATTTCCTAACAGTAGATGCGGCCATTGAAGAATGTCGCATGTTTGATACTGCACACGTTTGCACACCTAATTTTACACACGAAGAGATTGCTCGTAAACTAGCGCCAGTAACTAAGATCATCTTTATTGAAAAGCCAGGTGTTATTAACAGTAAAGCATGGATTAAATTAATTACAGATTTTCCACGCACACGCTTTATGATGGTTAAGAATAATATGTGGCGTGACAATATTGATGATTTGAAAGTGTTAGCCGGTAAAGCTAAATCAGTAAACATTGAATGGACACGTAAAAACTGTATTCCTAGTCCTGGTAGTTGGTTTACTACACGCAAACTAGCTTTTGGCGGAGTTAGTCGAGACTTAATGCCACATTTGTTGAGTCTTTATGTTGCTATGAATCCAACTTGGCGAGCAGACAAAGCAAATGGGCAAGGCACACAGATGATGTGGGAACTGAAAGATATTGAAAGTACAGAATACGGTACTGTTAATCCTTCTGGCACATACGATGTAGATGATAAGTGTAATATAAACTTTGGTAACAAGTGGCATTGTACTGCTAATTGGCGTAGTATGTCATATGAAAATAGCGCCATAGAGTTTATAATGCAAGATAATACTGTAGAGCGTTTTAATTTAGGTTGGTGTCCTGAAGAAGCATACCTAAATATGATTAAAGATGCTGTCGATAACATAGATAACTATCGATTCTGGTTAGATCAATTTGATATAGACACATGGATACATGAAAGGATTGAAAACTTATGATGGTTAGATGTTTACAAACTGTCGGTGACGGTGAATTTAAAGAAGTAGAATACGATAAACCCGAACCTGGTCAGTATGAAATCGAAGTAAAATCCTTAATGACTGGTGTTTGTCGTAGCGACATTGATATGATGATGGGAAATTTTGGACCTTTACCATTACACATGCAAGGACATGAAGGATTAGGCCGTGTAACTAAAGTTGGTTTGGGTATTGCAAAAACTAATGTAGGCGATATTGTTGCTACACGTGGCGAACCTGCTTATGCTGACTATTATAATGTGCGTATTGAAGAATATGTAGTTGTTCCTGAAGCCAAACCTAAATACATACTAGAACCTGTAGCATGTGGCATTAATCTTATTAATCAAGCTAAAACATATTTTCAAGAAAAGCAAGGAAGAACTGAAAATAACCGTGTACTAATTATTGGTAGTGGTTTCCTTGCGTGGGTTGCTTATCATACTATGCGATTAAATGGATATATTTTCCATGTAGATGTATTAGGTCATAGTAATACATCACTGTGGGGAGATAAACTGCTATCAAGCACCATTGAAAACTATGATATTGTTATTGATCTTAGTGGAAATTATGAATTAGGTACACAGATTAACCTAAATAACAATGCACTGATTATAGATGGGGTTGGAAAATCAGTATCTAAAGAAGAAGCACAACATCAACTTTGGAAATCTGTTACTACAGTACGTCCTAGTCCACGTAATCCTTATTTTATCGATTGTATGCATTTTGCTAGATACTGGATTGAAAACGGTTATTTAGAGGTTGATAATTTCTGGACCAAGTGTTACAATCGTACTACAGAGTGGGAACAAGCGTTTGCGGACGGCGTTAATCGTCCGAGTGGTTATAGTCGTGGTTATATCAATTGGGAATAATATGTTAGATACAGAACAAAGACAAAAAGTTACATATTTTGTAGGAATCGAAGTAGAGCATACTATATGTTATGGTATGAGAACATTATTTGTAGTTGGAACTCCTCCATTCGAAGAAGTTAAAGCAAAAGCACAAGAACAAAAATGTAATCATATCTACTTTGGAACAAGCCAGAGTTTTAACCCAACTGCTATTAGCCATGCAGAATATAAACCATGGGATGATTTAATCTTAGAATTCCTTAAAGGCGGGTTCTGGGTTACTTTAGATTTTGATGTAAAACACGCAGAAGGCATTTTAGAATCTAGCTATTGCGAATACGATAGATTTGTTCCTATGGTCAGTGTTAAAATGCCTTACATCAAACAGTTCAATTATAATACTACTATTAAAATTGATGACAAGACTTGGGGTGCAACTAATTCAGGTGTTTGGAGTGTGCCGTTAGATGCACTTACAAAACGTGAGTACTATACGCACTGGGATCAATATACACAAGATACACAATTATGATTATTAAACAAGACATTCGTCCAAATAAAATGATTTGGGTTACCTTTCGCAAAGAAGGTATTCACCGTTATCCTGCGGCGGCCACAGATCCAAATCTCTGTACAGCAGGTGAATATGATGTTAGTTTCTTAGCTAATGCACATAGACATATCTTCCATTTTAAAGTCTGGATCAGTGTTGAACACAATGATCGAGACATCGAGTTTATCCAGTTTAAACGTTGGTTAGAAGGTCTTTATAATAAAGATATACTTCAACTGGATTTTAAAAGTTGCGAAATGATGTCAGACGATTTATATGACACTATTTCACAAAAGTATCCCGGCCGTGAGGTTTGGATTGAGGTCTCCGAAGATGGAGAAAATGGCAGTTTTATCAAATACTAACAAGAGGCTATAATGGCTAAGAACTATAAAGAAATTAATTATTTTGAATCACGCCCTGACATCGTTAAAATCTTTGACGATCTAGAGGCTTTTCATAACTGGTGTCGTTTTGAAATGGCACCGTTTGACGAAAGTCATCTCTACAACAGAGACAGTTGGGCTTGGCGTAATTTTGATAAGACACGCCGTCCTAAAAAGCCATTTACAGGCGAACGTAAACCTTATCTAGGTAAAAATCCACGTTATAATAATAATGAACGTTTTTCTAATTGATCTAGAAGCAGTTGAGACAAGGTACACGGGTCAATGGAAGACCCATGTACCTGAACTCTTACGAAAGGCAGGACACAATGTTCAAGTTTTATCTGGGCCTACGGATATTCCTACAGCCACTACTCCTGGTGCTTTTCTTAATTTTGGCGGCACCAATATCTATAAGTCTAGCCAAGTGGAACAAATGGGGCGTCTATTTTGCTCCGGATCAGTTCGTGCTGGCGATCATTTCATCTTCACTGATGCTTGGCATCCTGGCATCATAAATTTAAAATACATGAGTGAACTGCTGAACATACCAGTAGTCACACATGGCTTATGGCATGCTGGCAGTTATGATCCTCAAGACTTCTTAGGTCGTCTTGTTGGTAATAAGCCCTGGGTTAGACATGCAGAAAAATCATTCTTTGCGGCATTTGATCACAACTACTTTGCTACTACTTTCCATATTGACATGTTCCATCATAATTTATTAAATGATGGCATGGTTGAGAATCCCTGGGAAGAAGAAGACAAAGCAGACATGCTTGAAGATGGCAAATATGTACGCACAGGTTGGCCTATGGAATATATGGAAGGAACACTACTGCCATATAAAAACATGCCTAAGCGTGATCTTATTTTATTTCCGCATCGTATCGCACCAGAGAAGCAAATTGAAATTTTTCGAGACTTGGCTACACACTTACCGCAGTATGAATTTGTAGTGTGTCAGGATCAACAACTAACAAAAAATGAATATCATAACTTGTTAGGCGAAGCGAAGATGGTGTTTAGTGCTAACTTACAAGAAACTTTAGGCATTAGTTGCTATGAAGGTGCGG
>Ga0007809_10000286_pt1 | contig 20655 bp, 17 predicted proteins | sample CryBogCBE02Aug07_FD_60383 | JGI IMG/M metagenome (GOLD analysis project Ga0007809, IMG submission 60383) | Freshwater microbial communities from Crystal Bog, Wisconsin, USA - CBE02Aug07 | ecosystem: Environmental > Aquatic > Freshwater > Lake | place: Crystal Bog, Wisconsin, USA | collected...
GCAATGAGCTCACGAACACCAAAGAGGTCGGCAATGGGGCGTGTAACCCATTCATTGGTAGCGGTAATGATCACAACCTCCTCACCCCTTGATTGGTGCTCCGCGACCAGGGACATTGCCTCTGGTTTGATTTGCGGGGCGATCACCTCTTGAATGAAGCGTTCACGCATTTTGTTCGACAGCTCAGGGCCTTTGTCTCGAATCGTCTGCGTTGCAAAGCGAACGTAGGCATGGATATTCAATTCACCACGACAGTAGTCTTGGTAAAACGCTTCGTTTTTAACCAAAAAATCCTCTTTGGATGTCCATCCCACTTGGGTGGTAAAACGCCCCCAAGACTGATCCGAATCGATGGGAAGGAGCGTGTGATCCAAATCAAATAAAGTGAGGTGTTTTGTCTTCATCGAAATAACTGATGTCTAAGTATCTTCGCATCTAAGTCTCTAGGTGCCAAAAAGTCCATTGCACTGGCCAATACTGGCCAATCATGGCCAATTCCAGCGTGAGTCCACGACCTGGGGAGTTTGAAAAGCCCCTAGGAACTTGAGAAGCGAGTGTCAAGTCTGAGAGTGTAATCGTTTGTGACCCAAGAGGAGGCTCAGAGCTCATTGAGCATATCTTTTATCAAGGGAATGGTGATAGCGCGTTGGGTCCTGAGTGAGAACGCGTCAAGCTGATCGAGCCAACCCACCAAGTTGGACAAATCTCGACTAAACCGGGTCATCATGAAGTCAAGTACATCCCCCTTGAGTGCCAGGCCTCGCAATTTAGCTTGCTCAATGAGGACGGCACGACAAGCTTGTTCGTCCAATGTTTTGAGCTCCAAACATAGGCCCTGAGCCATACGGGTTCGCAAGTCATCGCGGATAGCCAAAGCACTCACGTGCTGGTCTGCGCTCATCAGGATCATTCGCCTCAAATGATCCCCTGGGGCCGAGGCGTTGACAAACCAATTAAATGCACAGGCTTGATCGGCTTCATTCATGAGGTGAACATCATCAATGATCATCAAACGCCATTGGGACTTGAAATCGGAAGGGCAGTGGATGACCTTGGAGTCTGCGCGAATATGGCCCTGCCCTTCGCCCTGACCCTGAACTTGCCAGTGCACCACATCTAGGCCACAACCTTGGGCGACTTGCTCACAGGCGTGGAGCAAGTGAGTCTTCCCACTGCCGCGATCGCCGCATACAAAAATGCTCTCCAAAGGTGTGCTGGCAAGCTCACCCGAGATTGGGGCTGTATTGGCCTTATTTGCCTTATTTGCCATTGGAATCAGACGAGCCAAAGCATCTTGCAGCATTTCGATCAATTTGGCATTGGGGCCAGGATAAAAATTCTCAAAGCTCGACGTGGGCGCTCGCGCCAAATCCAAGGGCACTTGCTTCATGGCTCTGAATGACCGGATGACTTGGGTTCAATGGCCTCATCGCGAAAGAAATTACTCTCCCAATAAGCATCTTGAAGCCAGCGAAGGGCAACGCTGATCACCGCACTGGAGGGCAAGGCCACCATCACGCCAAAAAAACCAAACCACTGCCCACCCACGAGCAATGCGAATATCACCGCTACTGGATGCAGCCCAATTCGCTCACCCACCCATTTGGGTGTCAAAAAGAAACCCTCCAACACTTGACCCAAGCCAAACACCACCAACACCAAGGTGAAGGCATGACTGGCTTCAAATTGCAACAAAGCCGCTAAGGTGGCCAAACACAAGCCCAAACAAAACCCAACGTAGGGAATACAAATCACAAGCCCTGTGAAGACCCCAATCGGCAAGGCCAGTCCCAAACCCAAGAGCTTTAACATGCAACTGTAGTAAAGAGCCATGGCGAGCATCACCCCCAATTGCCCTCTCAAGTACTGCCCCAGAAGGTGATCCACCTCTGAGGTGAAACGCTCCACCGTGGCCCTGAAGCGGGGGGGTACCCAAGCCAAAATTCGGGTCAAGATCAGATCTTGATCGAGCAAAAAATAAAACAGCAACAAGGGTGTCAAGATGACGTTACCAATCACCGCCAAGGCCGCTGAGCCCCCAATTTTCAAAGACACCACCAATTGACTCGACCATTCATTCCAAGAGGCATCCAGTGCTTTGAGGAGCATGTCTTTGAGGCCTTGCGCATCCAAGCTCACCTCCCACCCGAGACTAAGCGCCAAAGGAGCGAGAGTAGCTTGCAGACTCTCCAAGAGCTTGGGTAACTGTGCCTTAAGGGCGGGCACCTCTTGACTGAAGATCGGGGTCAACAATGCAAACAAACAGACCAATAAGCAAAAAAACCCCAACTCCACCAACAATGCACTCAAAGCATGGGGTAGCAGGCCTTTACCCCATTGCGTCAAACGTTTGGCCCAAGGTGCCAAGGCATACGCCAGCACCCACGCCGTGATGAAGGGCAACAAAATGGGCGCCAGCGAGTGGATGAGCCAGGCCAAAAAAATGACCAACAAGACACCCCCTGCAAGGCGCTGCTGCTGAACATTCATCGTCATGGTTGACTTCCTCCTAGACCCTTTAGAATAGAACCATTCTATCGACACCTGGACAAGGCCAGTGATTATTTCACCTCACCCCTGCCAAGGTGTTCTCCCAGAGCGACCTCCTAGCCGTGGCCACTCTGCCTGAGATAGAACCTCTTGGATTTGTATCCTACCTAGAACCACACAGACTCTTGCCCACATGAGCTCACCTCTTACTTATAAATCCGCCGGTGTTGATATCCAAGCCGGTGATGATTTGGTTGAACGCATCAAACCTTTTGCCAAAAAAACCATGCGCGAAGGCGTTCTGGCAGGAATTGGCGGTTTTGGTGCCATGTTTGAAATTCCCCCTGGCTACCAGCAACCCGTCTTGGTGAGTGGCACAGACGGGGTAGGCACCAAGCTTAAACTGGCCTTCGAATGGAATATGCACGACAGTGTAGGCATTGACTTGGTGGCGATGAGCGTCAACGATGTTTTGGTGCAAGGGGCCGAACCCCTTTACTTTTTGGATTATTTCGCCTGCGGAAAGCTCGATGTTGAGACTGCTAGCACCGTGATCAAGGGCATTGCCAAGGGGTGTGAGGATGCACACTGCGCTTTGATTGGCGGCGAGACGGCAGAGATGCCTGACATGTACCCTGTTGGTGAATACGACCTCGCAGGCTTTGCGGTGGGGGTGGTCGAGAAGTCCAAAATTTTGTCGGGAGAAAACATCAAGGCAGGCGACCGTGTGCTTGGCTTGGCGTCCAGTGGTGTGCACTCGAATGGTTTTTCGCTGGTGCGAAGAGTGATCTCCAAAGTTCAAGCCAGTGGCGAGTCTTTACCCGAGCGACTTGATGGCAAGCCCTTTCGCGAAGCCTTGATGGCGCCCACCAAAATTTATGTGCGCACTCTACTTAAAGCACTCAAAACTCACCCCATCAAAGGCTTGGCCCACATTACGGGGGGTGGGCTGATTGAAAACCTTCCTAGAATTTTGCCTGATCAATTGGGCGCACAGTTAACTAGGGCGAATTGGCCCAGAACCGAGGTCTTCTCTTGGTTACAGCACCATGCACAAATTGACGACACCGAGATGAACCGCACCTTTAACGATGGCATCGGCATGTGCGTGATCATTGCAAGCGAACACGCACAAAGCCTGAAGGCGCAATTGGAATCGATGGGCGAACAAGTTCATGACATCGGAGAGATCACACCGCTCGGCAGCATCAAGTCTGGTGGCCAGGTGCATGACAGGGTCACTTTGGTTTAAAGATATCAATTCGGTATCATCTTCAGTCCCACCACGGCGGCCTCTGAGAGAGGTGGGATCACTCCCGGGTGCAGGGGTGAGACTCAACCGAGTGATTCGCTTGGGTGCACATTCAATAGCCTCGCTGGAGAACTCTCACTGGAATCTATTTTGAGCTCTCATGATGTAACCCCAACGACCCCCACTGGGTCAAAGAGCACCATCACCGAGCCGCAAAATCGCTAACCGCTTCATCACTTGCCCCTCTCTCACGGGGTCATTGTGTGAGCGATAAATATTGAGCAAATTGTGCAGCATGCGCTCAAGAATTTGTCGCTCTTTGGCGGGGAGTAAAAACTGCTTGAGCCGCTGATCCCAATCCAAGCTTGCTGAGCTGGTAGCCTCAGGAGCCTCATTCATGTCTGGCGCATTGGACTGAAATTCATTCATGGCCTTGGCGATATCAGGAAACTCGTAGAGACGCTCAAGCAAAGCCTCACGCGTTAACGAGCGACCCGTAAACACATCCAGCACCACCAACCCTTCATTGGGATAGGTGAGATTGACTTTGACGAGAAAGTGACCGGGGAAATTGATCCCCTGGGCTTGTAATCCAATGGACTGGGCGAGCTCAAGCCAGATGACCGATAAGCTGATTGGAATGCCTCTGCGAGTTTTCAGTACGGCATTCAAAAAACTATTTTCAGGATCATGGTAATGATTGAGGTTGCCCTGAAAACCCAATTCTTCGAAAAACAATCGGTTCAAAATCTTCAATCGGTGCAGCCCTGATGCATCGGGCGCGAGCCGGCGCTTAAGTCTTGCCAAAATTTGGTCCACATCGGCCAACACTTGTTGTACATCGAGTTCTGGGTATTCATCTTGGGCCAGACTCGCAGCCGCCTCCAGGAGGGGGAAATGATCATCACTTTGCACCAAGCTGGCAAAGTAAGACAACTGCGTGGGATGGGGTTCGAGATTAAACGCCATTCGATTGTCCGCTCCATTGAGGATTCATCAAGGCCCTCACCTTCAAGCCCAACAAGGCAAGCACTCCAGCATACAAAAGGGCACAAAATCCAAGCACCCCAGCCATCAATATCACTCGCTGTAAGGGCAACTCTTTAAGTGCCACCCAGTCCCAGTGGTGTGCGCACCAAAACAAAAATACACCCACGACTGCACTGGCCAATGCGACTTGCCAAACCAATCGAGGCCAACCAGCTTGTGGGGTATATCGGCCAGAGCGCTTTAGAAAATACCATAAACACGTGGCGTTCAACATGGCTCCAAGACCGATCGACAACGCAAGTCCCGCTTGGGCGAGTGTTGGGACCAAGACCAAATTCATCAATTGCGTGAAAACCAAGACCCCAATGGCAATCCTCACAGGGGTACGGGTGTCTTGAGCCGCATAAAACCCTGGGGCCAACACCTTGATGGCCACCAAACCCATCAGGCCTACACCATAGCCCGTGAGCGCCAAAGCAGTTTGCTCCACATCTTGCGCTCGAAACGCCCCGTAGTGGTAGAGCACACTCACCAACGGCTTGGCAAACAATAAAAGGGCCAACGCACAAGGAGTGCACAACAGCAAAACCCATTTCAAACCCCAATCCAGCAAGGCCGAGTATCGATCGAGCTCTTGGGCTGCTTTGGCGGCTGAGAGTTGGGGGGTCAAGACAACGCCCAAGGCCACCCCCAACAGTGCGGTTGGAAACTCCATCAAACGGTCCGCGTAGCTCAGCCAACTGACACTACCGGATGCCATGTGAGAGGCAATTTGTGTGTTGATTAAAAGGGACAACTGAGCCACCGATACCCCCAACAGCGCGGGACCCATGAGGCCTAAGATCCTTTGCGTGCCCTCTGAGCTCCAAGCGAACCGGTAGGCCTGCCACTGCCAGGGCCAGACCATCTGAGGCGAGAGTCCCATACGGCGCAAGGCCCACAGCTGCACACTCAGCTGCATCATCCCACCCAACATGACCCCCACCACCATGGCATCAATGCCTGGCCACCCCTGAGAGACAAACCAAGGGGCAACCCAATAGGCTGCGGCAATCATGGACAAATTAAGTAACACCGGGGTCATGGCTGGAATGGCAAAACGCCTCCAGGTGTTGAGCACGCCCGCGGCCAAGGCTACCAAGGACATGAAAGCAATGTAGGGGAACATGAAACGCGTCATCAGCACTGCAGCTTCATGAGCAGGCGGGGTTTTTTCCAAACCACTGGCCATGAGCCAGACCAAGAGGGGTGCGCCAACGACTCCAACAACAGAAGTGAGTACCAACACACTCACCAAGACGCTGGCCACTTGAGCGATCAGTTTTTGGGTCTCCTCAGGTCCCTTTTCTTGTAGGGTCGAGGCCAAAACTGGCACAAAAGCCTGACTGAACGCACCTTCCGCAAAGAGGCGTCGAAACAAATTGGGGATTCGAAAAGCCACGTTGAACGCATCTGTCATGGCGTTGGCCCCAAACACGGAGGCCATTAAAAGCTCTCGCACCATGCCGGTGATGCGCGACAAGAGGGTCAAAAAGGAGACGGTGGATGCTGATTTTAAAATACTCACCTGGGAAGTGTAGCGCCCAGATCACACATTTATCCACCAATTTGCTATAATGTTGGGCTTTGCTGACATCATCCACAGACACCAAGGACATACTATATGGCTTCCGCCAAACCCAAGAAAAAAAACCCCAGACTGGCCTCCGGCCGTAAACGTGCACGCCAAGACGTCAAGCTCAATGCAGCCAACACCTCTTTGCGCTCCAAATACCGTACTGCTGTCAAGAACGTTGAAAAAGCTGTTCTAGCCGGCGACAAAACCAAAGCGACTGAACTCTTCGCTCACATGCAAGCTGTGGTTGACACCATTGCTGACAAAGGCATTTTCCATAAAAACAAAGCAGCTCGTGATAAGAGCCGTTTATCCACCAAAGTGAAAGCTTTGGCACTCGCGGCCTGATTCAATTCAGGTCTTCGCCCGGTCTGAGTCTTCAGGCCGCCGTTTGAGAGGGTGCGCTGTCAGAAAAAGCAAGAAAGCCGCTAGAAATAGCGGCTTTTTTTGTTTCTGTCATTAACTCAACCCATGAGTCTCACGGGTTTGATACGCATCACAATGCGTCTTGGCTCATCAAGCGTGGTGGAACATCTCTTCCAAAGCCTGAGCCGAACAAGCGGGGGTGATTTGCAAATCATTGTCCTTTGCAAAATTCATCACAAAGTCCCAGGCCATGGGCTCAACATCTTTGAGTTTGCGGTTGATCACCACACACTTAAATCCACTGAATGAGTTGGGCACACACCAAGGCGAATAACTCAGGTGGGAGCCGGGCTTGGGGCCACCAGGTCGAAAAGGACTCATGACTCCTGCCAAACGTTCAGCCCAATCACTGGGTCTGAATTTTTTACCCTGGGAGGTAACGCCCACGATAAAGAGTTCTTGAGAATTTTCGATGTCTTGCGCCGTATGTACTGACATGATGTGCCCTGTTAATCAAATGAATTTTGGCGATGGCCAATCAATCTTTGGGGTTGGGGGCTTGAGCGCTTGATCGGCCCACTGTCACCCCCAAGGTCACTGCTTACAACTGTCTTTGGTCTTCGCTGCGTAATTTTAGTACCAGAAAACCTTTGTGTCCAAGCCTCTTTACATCCAATATTGCCAATTTGCATCACCAAGGGTCTTGGCGTGGGTGGATTTTGTGGCCAAAAGACGCATTGATGAGGCCATTTGCCTGAGCATGGGTGCTCAAAACCATGAGTTTCACCTCTTTTTAGGGGTTAGCCACTAAAATAACCCATTTTGTTGCTTTGCATCCCAACTGGGCAAGCCTACAAAGTGGCCCAGTCCTCAGTCCCCCCATTCCCAAGGCCAGAACCATGTCAGATTCGACCCCCACCAAGACCGCCAGCACCCACTCGGTTGAGAGCGCCGTCATGAACACTTACTCGCGCTTGGACGTGACGTTCAGTCACGGCAAGGGTCTGGAGATGTGGGACCTAAAAGGACGTCGCTATTTGGACGCCTTGGCTGGCATTGCAGTCAACACGTTGGGTCACGGTCATCCAAGACTCGTTGCTGCACTGCAAGATCAGGTGGCCAAAATGATCCACTGCTGCAACTATTACCATGTTGAGGCACAAGAGCAATTGGCGGCCAAACTCGTAGAGCTCTCAGGAATGAGCAACGTATTTTTTTGCTCCACTGGCCTGGAAGCGAATGAAGCGGCGATCAAACTTGCACGCAAATTTGGCGCTAAAAAAGGCATTACTCGTCCCGAGATTGTGGTCTATGAGAAATCATTTCACGGACGCTCCATTGCCACTTTAAGTGCCACTGGCAATGAAAAGATTCAAGTGGGCTTTGGGCCCTTGGTTGAGGGCTTTATTCGTGTGCCCATCAATAGCTTGGAGGCGCTCAAGAAAGCCACCGAAAATAACCCTAACGTGGTTGCCGTCTTCTTAGAAGCCATTCAAGGTGAGGGCGGCATCAATGTGATGGAGATGGAGTATTTGCGCCAAGTTCGGGCCCTGTGCGATGAGCGAGATTGGCTCTTCATGATCGATGAGGTGCAGTGCGGCATGGGTCGCACGGGCAAGTGGTTTGCCCATCAGTGGGCGGGTATCAAGCCCGATGTCATGCCCTTGGCCAAAGGACTGGGCTCGGGGGTGCCAGTGGGAGCGGTCGTAGCAGGCCCCAAAGCGGCCCATATCTTTGAGCCAGGAAACCACGGTACGACCTTTGGCGGTAACCCTTTGGCCATGCGAGCAGGCTTGGAGACCATTGCTATTATGGAGAGCGATCACTTAATAGAGAACGCATCCAAGATGGGGGCCTATCTTCAAGAGCAACTAACGAAAGAACTCCAGGGCGTTCACGGCTTTGTCAGAGTCAAAGGCAAAGGCTTAATGATTGGGATTGAGCTTGATCGCCCCTGCTCTGCGCTCATGGCCCAGGCCTTAGAGGCTGGGCTCTTACTCAGCGTCACAGCCGATTGCATCATTCGCTTGGTGCCTGCGCTCATCATTGAGCAGTCTCACTGCGATGAAATCGTGGAACGTTTGGTGCCGCTCATTAAAAAATTTCTAACTCCAGCATGAAACACTATCTGCAATTCTCTGACTTCACGCCCGATGAGTACGAGTACTTGTTTCAGCGAGCCGCGCTCATCAAAGCCAAATTCAAAACCTATCAAAAACACCAACCGTTGGTAGACCGCACCTTGGCGATGATTTTCGAGAAAGCCTCTACCCGTACGCGAGTGAGCTTTGAGGCAGGCATGTACCAACTCGGTGGCTCTGTGCTCAACCTCACCTCGGGTGATAGCCAAATGGGCCGAAGCGAGCCCATTGAAGACACCTCTCGGGTGATCAGTCGCATGGTGGACTTGGTGATGATTCGCACCTTTGGGCAAGAGAGGATCAATCAATTTGCCAAGCACTCGCGTGTACCCGTGATCAATGGCCTCACCAATGAGTTTCATCCATGCCAGATCTTGGCCGATTTGTTCACCTTCTTTGAACACCGCTCAGAGCAATCCTCTCCCTTGGCCTGCTTTAAGGGCAAGATCGTGGCGTGGGTTGGGGACGGCAACAACATGGCCAACAGTTGGCTACAAGCAGCGGACTTGCTCGGCTTTAAAGTGCATGTGAGTACGCCATCGGGCTACGAAATTGATCAGTCCATCGCTGGACTTCGCTCTGTTGAGAGTTACCGAGTTTTCAAAGACCCTCACGAGGCCTGTGAAGGTGCCGACTTGGTCACCACCGATGTGTGGACCAGCATGGGCTTTGAAGCTGAGAACGATGAACGAAAAAAAGCATTTCACAATTGGTGCGTTGACTCAGACATGATGGCACGCGCCAAACCGGATGCACTCTTCATGCATTGCTTACCGGCTCACCGGGGCGAGGAGGTGAGCGCAGAAGTGATCGACGGCCCACAATCGGTGGTCTGGGACGAGGCGGAGAACCGGATGCACGTCCAAAAGGCATTGATGGAGTATTTGCTACTGGGACGGTTATGAGCTAAGGAGTACCAACTCCGTTTCACATACCGATTACCTTTTAAGGTTTTCCTTATCATTGGCCATATCGTTTGATTTGATTTAGTTTATTGCTCCGAGCCTCAACACGGGCTTTAATAAGAATAAAGCCAAGGCATGTCTAACAATCGTGCTCCCAGCGCACGAATGGCCAAGTCACGCATCAACCCCAAGGGCTGGCCATAATGAAAAACACGGGCATTTCTCAATGCCCGATTTTGTACCTGAGCACAACGCTGCCAGCGCATCTCTGCGTAAAGTTTTAAACGCTCAGACACCGAAGTGTTGCTCTGGGCCCAGCACAAAGAAAACACTTGGGCATCCTCGATTGACATGCCAGCTCCTTGAGCCAGGTACGGCAGCATTGGGTGAGCAGCGTCCCCTAAGAGGGCCAATCTCCCCCGGGCCATATCCTCTGATGAGCTCATGGGCGTGCAGGCGAATAACGGCCAGAGCGTCCACGTTTGCACCAAACTCGCCAGGTCTTTGAGTTGTCCATGGGCCAACTCTACCGCCTGCATGAGCGCTTGAAGGTCTTGGCTTGAGTTTGAATTAACGTTTGAGTTTTGGTCTCCAGAGGCACTTGCTTGACTTACTTGACTTGCTTGCTGACCCCAAGGGTTATTTAAGAAACGTTTTTTGTGCCCCTCACCCTCACCCTCCGACTCACCGACATGTTCTCGCTCACTGGGCGAGACTTCAAGCAAGACCACCACATTGAGCCACTCGCCAGCTTTGACTGGGTACTGAACCCAATGCAGTCTGGGCGCGAGGAAAAGTTGCACCGATGAGCTTCGCATCGCGGGGGGTAAATCGCTCCATCTGATCATGGCGCGGTAAGCCAAATGACCCGTGTATTTCAAGGACAACTTTTTAAAATGCGTCTCTCGCAGCCGACTAAAAACGCCATCAGCGCCGACCAACACTTGTGCATTGTGGCGGGTAAGAGATGGATCTGATCCAGACAACTCGTGGGCACCTTCTGATTCAAGGTCTACGCCAATGCTGGAGCTTTGCACATCAAATGAAATATCGCCCAGACTGGGCGTCACGGATGGGTCGCCTGCCAGAGCACCTATACGAGAAGTCACTGAGGCATGGAGAACTTTTTCTCCTAAGTGAATATCAGTGAGACCCAACTGAGCAACGCGCTCTTGAAGGAGGGTTTGCAAGTCTGCGCGCATGAGCGTTGCATAAGGCGCGCCATAGCGATGCCGGCACTGTTCTCCCAATGGTAGTGTGGCCAGCAACTTTCCATGAACGCCATCAAACACCTCAACACGATCAGGCCAAGAGGCACAACCCTCAAGCGCTTTACCTAAACCCCAGGTCTGCAAACGTCGGGTTGCGTTGGGGCCGAGTTGCACACCAGCGCCCACCTCCGACCAATCGGGTTGGCGCTCGAACAACACGCTTTGAACGCCACTTTGCGCAAGCGACAAAGCCAAGCTCAAGCCCCCAATGCCCGCCCCACTCACGGCCACCTTAGGGGTACTCATCTTGCAAACACTCGGTCCACTTCGTGCAACCAGTGCTCCTTTAGAGTCTGGGGCATAAAGCTCGCTTCGAACGAGCATTTTGCCAATTGCTGAATGTCCTTGGCCTCGAGCTTCAAGCTTTGTGCTGTTTGTAGATAGTTCTCATTGATGTAGCCACCAAAGTAAGCTGGATCATCAGAATTGATCATCACACAAAGCCCGCGATCCAACATGTGCTTGATCGGATGAATGCTCAAATCTTCAAAGACACACAACCTCACATTGGACAAAGGACACACGGTGAGGGGCGTTCGAGTGCGGGCCAAATAATCCATCAACGCGGGATCTTTGATCGATTGGACGCCGTGATCAATGCGCTGGGCCTTGAGTGTTTTTAGAGCACTCCAAATGTACGCGGGAGGTGCTTCCTCCCCCGCGTGGGCGACACAGTGAAGGCCCATTGCTCGGGCTTTCTCAAAAACCCGTTGAAATTTTTCAGGTGGATGCCCCATTTCACTGGAGTCGAGCCCAACACCAATGAAATGATCCCGAAAAGGCTTTGCCTCCTCCAAAGTCTCCAAGGCACTGCTCTCGTCAAGATGTCTTAAAAAACACAGGATCAAACTTGCCGAAATCTTAAAATCCTTGCCTGCATCCATCACAGCTCGACTCAACCCCTCGATCACCACTTTCATGGGCACGCCCCGGGCCGTATGGGTTTGGGGATCAAAGAAGATCTCAGCATGCACTACGCCTTGAGAGTGCGCCTTCTTCAAATACGCGTAAGCCATGTCATAAAAGTCTTGGGTCTTCAAAAGCACACTGGCACCTGCATAGTAGATGTCTAAAAAACTCTGCAAGTCTTTAAAGGCATAAGCCGCTTTGAGTGACTCAACACGATCGAAGGCCAAATTCACTTGGTTTCTTCGGGCCAATTCAAAAATCATCTCCGGCTCCAATGAACCTTCGATATGGATGTGCAGTTCTGCTTTGGGACAAGTTTCAATCAAATGTTTGAACTCAGGCGAGAGTTCATCGAAAGCAGTATTCATACTTAGACCCCATCAAATACCACACTATAAATCAGGCAAAAAAATGGGACCTACAAAGAGGCCCCAACCAAGGTCTACCTAAACCCAGCGCTTGGCTTAAAAGCGCTGGGGATTGATACATCCAAGGACCTTACTTCTTGTCGCCACCAGGCACCTTGCCTTCAACACCCTTCACATAGAAATGGATTCCACCCAAGAAGCCATCGTCGGCCACTTCGTCTTTCTTAACCACTTCCTTGCCTGTGTTGTCCACAATGGGACCCTTCCAAATCGCAAAACTGCCATCAGAAAGACCTTTCTTGATCTCATCAATCTTGGCTTTTGTGTCTGCGGGGACATCTTCAGCAATGGAGACCAAATCAATGGCGCCTTCTTTAACACCCCACCAAGATTTTTGGTTCCCCGTCCAAGTACCCGCCAAATAATCTTTGGTGGTCTTGATGTAGTATGGACCCCAATTGATCACAGCAGACGCCAAGTGGGCTTTGGGACCATAAGCGGTCATGTCCGAGTCCCAACCAAAGGCACGCTTTCCTTTTTCCTCAGCCGTCTTCAAGACTGCAGGCGAGTCGGTATTTTGGAACAAAATATCCGCTCCACCATTGATCAGTGATGTTGCCGCTTCGGTCTCTTTAGGTGGATTGAACCACTCATTGACCCAAACCACTTTGGTTTTGATTTTGGGGTTGACCGATTGGGCGCCCAAGGTGAAGCTATTGATATTGCGAATCACCTCGGGAATTGGGACAGAACCCACCACACCCAAGACGTTTGATTTGGTCATGGAGCCCGCCACCACACCGGCCATGTAGGCGCCTTCATAAGTGCGTGAATCGTAAGTGTTCATGTTGGGAGCTTGCTTGTAACCGGTCGCATGCTCAAACTTCACATCAGGACTCTCGCCCGCCACTTTGAGCATGGTGTCCATATAGCCAAAGGTGGTTCCGAAAATCAACTTATTGCCTTGACCCACCATGTCTTTGATCACGCGCTCAGCATCAGCAGATTCAGGGACATTTTCGACAAAGGAGGTTGAAATTTTGTCGCCAAATTCTTTCTCCAGCGCCTTTCTGGCATTGTCGTGCGCGAAAGTCCAACCGCCATCACCAACAGGGCCAACATAGGCGAAGGCAATTTTGACGGGCTCAGCCTTGGGCGCTTGAGCCTCAGGTTTTGGCTCTTCTTTTTTGCCGCAAGCCACTAACATGGCCACGGAGATGACACTGAGCGCGCCGAGACGGACCAGGGAGCGTTTGGGTTGATCGAACATAATAAAGAGGTCCTTTAAAAAGTAAGGGTTGAAAAAAAATAACTCATTGAGAGCCAGGAAAAAAAGGTTTACCTATCGAGGAGGGCATATTAAGCCTGATCCACTGAGGGTTTCTTGAAATAATAACCAACACGATGACAGTGGCCAAATAAGGCAACATGCTGAGCGCTTGGCTGGGCAACTCGATGCCCAAGGTTTGCAAGTGAAACTGTAGCATGGTCACACCGCCAAATAAGTAGGCACCAAAGAGTACGCGAGAAGCGCGCCACGTGGCAAAGGTGGTCAATGCCAAAGCAATCCATCCCTTACCCGCCACCATACCCTCAACCCACAGTGGTGTGTACACGAGCGACAAATACGCACCAGATAGGCCACAAAGGGCTCCGCCCGCAACCACAGCCCACCAACGTATCCACCGCACAGGGTAGCCCAAGGAGTGGGCCGATTGGGGAGACTCGCCCACACTTCTTAAAATCAAACCCGCTCTTGTGCGATTGAAAAACAAAGTCAACGCTACCGTCAACGCCATCACCCCGTAGACCATGGGGTGATGGCGAAACAAAGCCTCACCCAGCCAGGGTATATCGGACAAGCCTGGAATCGCATAGCTCACACTGGGAGGTAATTTGGCTTGCACATAGGGCACTCCCACAAACGCCGATAAGCCTGCTCCAAATAAACTCAAAGCCAAGCCTCCTGCATATTGATTGGCGTTCAAGCCAATGACCAAGGCACCAAAAATTCCCGCCAGGAAGGCACCCGTTAGCATTCCAACCACAAAGCCAAGGCTTGGCAGTCCGGTGTGCACGGTCGTGGCAAAACCAGCCACGGCCGCACACAGCATCATGCCTTCGGCACCTAGATTGAGTACACCAGCTTTTTCATTGATCAGTAGACCGAGTGCGGCCAATGCCAATACAGTTCCAGCATTGAGTGTTGCAGCAATCAGTAAGGCGTAAGACTCCATCGCTTAGTGTCCTTCAAGTTCTGATGAGCTTACAGGAACCAACATTTGGGCGGGAACTGGCGCTTCATTCGAAGCAGAACCCACCCAACGCAAACGCTGATAAATCAACGTATCACAAATCAACAGTGAAAAAAGCAGCAACCCTTGGAAGACGCCTGTGAGTGACTTGGGTAGACCAAGCCGAGACTGGGCCAACTCACCTCCAATGTAGAACATACTCATGAGCAAAGCCGACATCACCATGCCAAGGGGATGCAAACGCCCCACAAATGCCACAATGATGGCCGCAAACCCATAGCCCACCGGCAAGTACGGGGTCAGTTGTCCGATCGGTCCTGTTGCCTCCAATGCCCCCGCCAAGCCCGCGCAGGCTCCACTCACCAACAAGGCGAGGTATAAATTTTTACTCGATGAAAACCCACTCAACCTGGCAGCCATGGGCGCCAAACCAGTGACCTGCAAACCAAAACCCATTCTTGTGCGGTACAAAAAAATCCAAGAAGCCAAAGCTCCCAGTAATGCCAATGGTAAGCCCCAAGTCATGCGTGAGCCGTGAATGATTCGTGGCACAAGCGTTGTGGGATCAAACGTCTTGGTCTGTGGAAAATTGTAGCCATCGGGATCTTTCCAAGGGCCATAAACCAAGTAACTAAGGATCATGGTGGCAACATACACCAACATTAAGCTCACCAAAATTTCATTGGCATGAAAGCGCTCTCGTAAAACGGCCACAACACCCGCCCAAAGCATTCCACCCAAAGTCCCGACCAAAAGGATCAAGACCACCACCCCGCGTCCCCAAGAAGGATCGACATTGAGCGCTACGCCGCTTGCGAAAATAGCGCCCATCACATATTGACCCTCAGCCCCAATGTTCCAAACATTGGCTCTAAAGCACAACCCAAGACCCAAAGAGATCAATAAGAGAGGAGTTGCTTTGACCATCAACTCACCAATTGCGTAGCTGGACTTGATCGGTTCCCAAAAAAACACCATCAAGGCGCGAGCCGGATCCTTTCCCATGGCCAAGAAAAGTGCAATCCCCACCAACACCGTGATCAAGAGCGCCAAAACGGGCGACAGCACACGCCAAAACTCAGACGGTTCACTGCGAACTTCAAGACGCAATTGACGCATGCTGCTCCCCCCAGAGTCCACTCATCCACACACCCACTCCTGAGAGTGTGGCCTCTTGCCGGTTGATACTGGGCGAGAGCTTGCCTTGGGCCATCACGTACAAGCGGTCACAAATCTCAAAGAGCTCATCGAGCTCTTCGCTCACCACCAGCACAGCACACCCCTCACGCTTTAATTCCAACACCTGCGCTCTGATTTGTGCAGCTGATCCCACATCCACGCCCCATGTGGGCTGGGAGACGATGAACACCTTGGGGTTGGCATCCATCTCGCGTCCCATGATGAACTTTTGTAAATTTCCACCCGACAGGGATTTAGCCTTGGCCTGAGGACCATTACTGCGGACGTTATAGCGTTGCAAAATCTCTCGTGTTTGATCAAACAATGCGCGGGGTTGAATAAATCCTTGGGGACTTAGTGTCTCTTCGCGTGTGAGCATCATGTTGTCCTTGAGTGACATCTCGGCCACCACATTGCGCCCCAGTCGGTCTTCGGCCACCACGTGAAGTCCAATTTCACGTCGGGCCCTGGGCCCCCAATCGCCAACAGGGCGGGACATCACTTGAATACTCTGGGGCTCGCAACGATCGTCCTCACCCGAGAGCGCCATCAGCAACTCGCGTTGCCCGTTACCCGACACACCCGCAATACCCACCACCTCCCCCGAGTGCACTCCTAGAGAGAGGTCTGTCAAATCAACCCCAAACTGATCGAGTGCATGAAGACTCAAAGACTGCACCTTCAAACGAAGTTCACCGGGCACTTGAGTTTGACGCACCAACGCAGCAGGCTCGGCACCAATCATGAGCCGACTCAAGGACTCATTGCTTTCCTGGGCTGGGCTACACACTCCAGTCACTCGACCATTTCTGAGTACCGTACAGTGACTGCACAACTCTCGAATTTCATGCAATTTGTGGCTGATGTACAAAATACTACAACCTTGGGCAGAGATTTGTTTGAGAACGTCAAAAAGCTTTTCAACCGCCTGAGGGGTGAGCACCGAGGTCGGTTCATCCATGATCAAGAGCTGTGGTTCGGTGAGCAAAGCGCGAATGATCTCGACTCGCTGCATCTCACCAACGCCCAACGTGTGAATGGGCCTGCTTGGATCAATATCAAGCCCATAAGTTTGCGCCTTCTCCACGATCAACGCGCTCACCTCATCCAAACTCAATGTGCTTTGTAAACCCAGCCATACATTTTGAGCGACAGTGAAGGTCTCAAAAAGACTGAAATGCTGGAACACCATACTGATGCCCAAATTTCGGGCATGCTGGGGAGACTTCACCACCACCGATCGGCCGTTAAAGAAAATTTCTCCAGCATCTGGAGACACGGCTCCATAGATGATTTTCATCAAAGTAGACTTACCGGCACCGTTCTCACCCAAAACAGCGTGAATCTCACCCGGTTGCACCTGCATGGAGATGCCATCGTTGGCCACCACAGAGGGGTAATGCTTGGTGATGCCTCTTAAATCTAAGCGAAGGGTCATGACAATGGGTCTGGGGGTAATCCAATTGAAAAAGTTGAGCTCAAACGCTCAAGGGAAAATTCTTGTGCATACTCCTCCTATCATCATAGCAAGTGCAATGCCAACAAAAATAGGATCCATTCAAATTGACCCGCATGGGTCAAGATTATGCTGATCTTAAGCCCAAAGGGGGCCTATTTTTAGCCCTCGCAGATCAGAATTCAAAGGGTCCGTGTCTGCGCACCAAAGTGCGAAGGACAACCCTTTCAAATATTCCAAAACAACCCAAGGCACCAATTTTGAGCATTTTTAAGTCAGAGGAGGCATGACTCAACAAAATTAATGAGCTAAAGAATGAGTATGGCCCTGAAATCATTGACATTGGTCAAAGTCGGACCCGTGACCACTAAATCCGACAAAGCTGAGAAAAAACCGTGTGAATCATGTCGACTTGAATACTCATTCAAGCTCACCCCCAGCGCCTGGGCTTTGGCAAGGGTGTGCGGACCCACGCGAGCACCCGCTGCGCTTGAGGAGCCGTCAATGCCGTCCGTGTCAGCGGCCAAGGCCCAAACCCCAGGCGTGGCATTGAGGCCTTTGACCAAAGCCATGCAAAACTCTCCTGAACGCCCTCCTCTGGGAGTGCTTGCAGAGTCTGCGCTAGAAGAACTGGAGCTTGCCAGCAAGGACTTGGGGTCGAGGGTAACCGTGGTCTCCCCTCCACTTAGAAGCACACAAGGTTTTTTGAAGGGTCCCCGGCCTTGCGCGGCATAACGCGCAAGGCTTGAGTGCACCAAAGCAACGTCTTTGGATTCACCTTGTAGATCATCGGCCAAGATATAGGGCTCTATACCCAGGCGCTTGGCGTGGTCTGCAGCAGCATTCAAGGCATCATTGGGGCAAGCAATCACCCTCACCTCATGGCGTAAATTCACCAAACCCTCAGCTTTGGGAGTTTCAAGTTCACCGCGGGACAAGGCAAGCTCAATGGCTTGGGGTAATTTGATTGCGTAGCGGCGCACAATATCAAATGCCTCTTTGCTGGTACTCTGATCCGGTACGGTCGGTCCACTGGCAATGATTTGGGGATCATCCCCCGGTACATCGCTGATACACAGCGTGAGCACTTGGGCGGGATGCAAGGCCTGGAGTAAGCGTCCGCCCTTGATTTGGGAGAGGTGCTTGCGAACGGTATTCATCTCATCAATGCTGGCGCCACTTTGTAATAACGCCTTGTTCACGCCTTGCTTATCTTGCAATGTCAATCCATCAATGGGTAGGCACAACAATGATGAGCCCCCTCCGGAGATCAATACCACCACCAAATCATCTGGGGTGAGATCCTTGGATAGGCGAAGCATCGTTTGAGCGGCCTCTTGGCTAGCGTGATCGGGCACTGGGTGTGAGGCCTGGATCACCTGGATGCGAGAGGCATGGGATTGAAAGCCCTGGGGCAAGTGACCATAAGGCGCAACCACCACGCCACTCAAGGGGGAATGGGGGTTGACTCGGTCCCAGGCCTCTTCAAAGGCCATGGCCATCGCAACACTCGCTTTGCCTGCACCTAAGACCACAGTTCTCCCAACAGGCGCCTGGGGCAAATGTGCCGCCAACAAAGACTTTGGCTGAGCGCGTTCAATGGCCACATGAAACAATTGCTCTAAAAACTCAAACGGTTCAATCACGTCGGCCTCCTGGTGATACTTATTTCAAGCACTCATCATAGACCAGCGCCACCACAAAACGAATATCATTGAACCCATTGCGATCAAACCAATGACCCACCCTTAGATTTTTCATCCCCCTCTTTTTTATCAATTCATGAGCAAACTCTTTATTCACCAAGCACACTGCATCAGCACACAAGACGACGAAGAGGGCGAAATTCAAGGTGGATCAATCTACATTGAGGACGGCGTGATCAAAGACATTTTGGATCCCGCTCAGTACCAAGAACGTGGTGAGCCCTTGATGAGGGGGGCTGATCGCGTGATCGATGCGAGAAATCACTTGGTGACTCCTGGCTTGGTGAACTGCCATCACCATATGGTGCAGTCGCTGACTCGGGCCGTTAAAAACGTTCAGAATGCAGAACTTTTCTCGTGGCTCCAAGGACTCTATCCTTTGTGGGCTGGCCTGACGCCAGAGATGATTCAAGTCTCACACCAAGTGGCCATGGCTGAGTTGTTGCTCTCTGGATGCACCACCAGCAGCGACCATCTCTACATTTACCCCAATGGTGTGCGTCTTGAAGACAGCATTCAAGCCGCCAAGATCATGGGTCTTAGATTCACCGCAACCCGAGGGAGCATGAGTGTTGGCCAATCCAAGGGGGGACTTCCGCCCGATCACGTGGTGGAAAACGAAGAGGATATCTTATCGATCACCCAAAAACTCATTGAAACTTGGCATGACCCCAAACATGGCTCGATGCTTCACATCGCAGTAGCACCTTGTTCGCCCTTTAGCGTGAGCCCAGCGTTGATGCGCGAGTCTGCCCTATTGGCACGATCTTATGGCGTGCGACTGCACACGCATTTGGCTGAAAACGATCACGACGTAGCCTACACGCAAGAGAAATTCAACTGCACGCCAGCGCAATTTGCTGAAAACTTGGGATGGGTGGGAGAGGATGTTTGGCATGCGCATTGCGTGAAAATTGATGCCCCAGGGATGAATTTATTTGCAAAAACTGGGACAAGCATTGCGCACTGCCCATGCAGCAACATGCGTTTGGCCAGTGGCATTTTGCCCCTTAGAAAACTGCTGAATTTGGGGGTGAATGTGGGACTAGGGGTGGACGGCAGTGCCAGCAACGATGGTGCTCAGTTACTAGCAGAGGCTCGGCAAGCCATGCTCTTGGCACGTGTAGCCAAGTCACTGGAACCGTTTGGCTGTGACCATGGGCCCCAAGAGATGACGCCTCGAGATGCGTTAAGACTGGCCACCCGAGGAGGCGCTCAAACACTGGGACGCCAAGACATTGGTCAACTTCGAATTGGCCACTGCGCAGACCTGGCCCTCTTTAGGACCGATACGCTCGAGCAAGCCGGTGGCGCTGTTCACGACCCCGTGGGTGCACTGCTTTTGTGTGCGAGTCAAAACGCAGATTTCACAATTGTGAATGGGCAAATTTTAGTAGAGGGGGGTGAGTTGACCCGCGTTGAGCTCCCCCCATTGATCCAGCGCCACAACCGACTCGCAATGGAGCTCGTTGAGAAAACTCGCCACCCATAGGCGCTCTCTCAAGGGTCAACTTTTGCACCTTGTTCGTACCAGCGCTTAATGAGTGAACGCTCCTCCGGGGTGATGCCTGTTGCGTTGTTCATGGGCATTTGTGCCAGAACCACAGCTTGCTGATAAATATTCAATGCGTTTTGTGCAACCCCTTGGGGAGAATCAAGACGGACATTTTTCATCTGAAGTGCAGCACCGTGGCAGGGATAACAACGCGCTTGAAGGACCACCGAGAGTTCTTTGTACGTCACAGGCTCAGT
>Ga0007809_10000288_pt1 | contig 20564 bp, 23 predicted proteins | sample CryBogCBE02Aug07_FD_60383 | JGI IMG/M metagenome (GOLD analysis project Ga0007809, IMG submission 60383) | Freshwater microbial communities from Crystal Bog, Wisconsin, USA - CBE02Aug07 | ecosystem: Environmental > Aquatic > Freshwater > Lake | place: Crystal Bog, Wisconsin, USA | collected...
CATCGCCGAAGCCCTCGACTACGTCAACCGTGCTCTGACGCCGGAGCAGCGCCCCGCGCTGGCGCAAATCACTCGCGACCTGGTCGGTCCCCACTTCGCCCGTCTGGGCTGGGAGCCACTGCCCGGCGAGAGCGAGCGCGTCGGTCAGACGCGTTCGACCATCATCGGTCTGCTGGGTCGCATCGGTGGTGACGAGGCCATTAACGCCGAGGCTCGTCGACGCTTCGAGGCCAATGACGTCTCGGGCAACCTCGCTACCGTTATCTTGCGCCTCGTCGCTGGCGACAACCGTCCCGAGGACTACGCGATCTTCATCGACCGGTACCGCAACGCCGCCACGCCGCAGGAAAAGCAGCGCTACATGCACATGCTCACCGCCTTCGGTGACGAAGCGTTGGCACTCGACGCCGCCGAAAAGTGCTTCAGCGAGTTCCGCACGCAGGACGCTAACTCAATGCTCGGTCTACTCTGCGCCAACATGTACTCCGGACCAGCCGTCTGGCGCTACATGGTGGAGCGGTGGACTGACGCGGACGCCAAGTTCCCACGAGACTCCCGTGCGTACTCCACCCGTGGGGTGCGGATGTTCATTACCGACCGGGCCTTCAGTGCCGAGGTTGAGGCCTTCCACCGAGCGCACCCGATCGCGGGTCAGCAGAAGACGGTGGACCAGGCACTCGAGCGGATGAACTTCGGTCTCAACTTCGCCGACGCCATTCGCCTCGCCTTCTAGGCGTCAATCATGAGCGTCACAACATTTTTCGGCATTGTGGCGCTCATGATTGCGCTCGAGTTACCCGACAAGACAATGATTGCCACGGTCGTCATGTCCACGAAGGCCCGACCTCGAAACGTGGCACTCGGTGCCAGCCTCGGTTTTATTGTCCAGATGGGTATCGCCGTAGCGGCGGGCAGCCTCTTGACACTGCTTCCGCACACCCTCAAGGGCATCATTGTCGGGCTCCTGTTTTTAGGTGGGGCCGCCTACTTGTTGCTCGTGAAGGAGAAGGACGAGATCGCCGAGGGTGAGCGTGAGGCCAGTGCTGAGCACCCCTCAACGACGTGGCGAGAAATGCTGACGGCCTTCACGGTGATTTTTGTCGGTGAGTTTGGCGACCTGACTCAGATTCAAGCGGCCACGTTGTCGGGCAAGTACCACCAGCCGCTCGCGGTCTTTTTGGCCTGCAGCCTGGCCATGGTTATCGTCGCCGTGGTTGGCGCGTACGGGGGCAAGGCCCTGCAGCGCATCGTGCCGCTCGAAAAGATTCGTTTCCTGGGCGGGCTCATCTTCCTGGTGCTCGGTATCGTCACCCTGGTCCAACTCCGTCACTGGTGACCGACACCGCCACCCGCTTCGGCATTGCCGAGCGCACCAAGGGGTTCATGCCCGAGGTCGAAGGGCTGGCATTATTCGAATTCGCTCGCCACGTCCGAGGTACCACCTGGCTCGAGCTGGGTGCGTGGTGCGGAAAATCGACGGTCTACCTCGGGGCCGCGGCCGCCATCACCGGCGCCACCGTCTTTAGCCTCGACCACCACCACGGCTCTGAGGAACAGCAAGTGGGGTGGCCCTACTTCGACGAGTCACTCGTCGATCCGACCGACGGTCGCCTCAATACGCTCCCCTCGTGGCAGCGGACCATCGCACTGGCTGATCTCGAGTCCACTGTCGTCGGACTGGTGGGGACCTCGGAAGTCATTGCGCCCCACTTCCATGTGCCCCTCGACCTCCTTTTCCTTGACGGCGGCCACGGTGAGTCCGTCGCGTGGCGGGACTACCGAGACTGGACCCCCAAGGTCATAGTCGGCGGACTCGTCCTCCTCCACGACGTGTTTGCCAACCCCGCGGACGGCGGACGGCCTCCCTACGAGATCTACTGCCACGCCCTGGCGAGCGGTGACTTCATCGCTCGAGGGGCGATCGGTTCACTCCACGCCCTCGAGCGGTGTCGCTGAGCAGACCTCGCAAGTAGTGGGGATTCGCCCCCACGTTCCCGCCTGACGAAACAGTGACGACGCCGGCGAGGTCTGTGCGAGAGCGTCGGCCGCGAGGAGGACCGCCGCCGTGCTGTAGCTCGAGGTCTCGAGAGTGGGGAAGGTCACGCGCTGGGGGTAGACCCAGCCGGTGAGGTACTCCCCCTGCTCGGTGCGGTGTTCTCGGGTGGCGGTCAGCATGGTCATCGCCTCGTCGCGCCGACCCAGTGCGTCGAGAGCGAGTACATACTCCGACGTCTCGGCCGCCGTCACCCAGTCATTCGTCGAAACACAGCGGACGCCGTAGTCGGCGAGGATGAACGTCGAACGACCGTCGGAGAGTCGCTGTTGCGCCGCGTCACCTCGGACGACGCCGCTCAAGATCGGGTAGTACCAGTCCATGGCAAAGTGGGGCTTTGGTGCGAAGGATGCTTCGTGGGTCGCGATGGCGTGGCCGAGTCTCCCGATCGCGCTTCGCCACGCGGGACGGTCGTGCCCGAGGTCGTCGGCGATGCGCAACGCACACTCGAGTGATAGGAACAGAGACGACGATCCCGTGAGGAGTGCGTAGGACTCGACGACGCCTCGTCCGTCGTAGGACCAGGCCACGGTGCCGTCAGCCCGCTGCGCTCGCAGTACAAAATCGATGGCGCGCTCCACCATTGGCCACCACGAAGCGACCGTGTCACGAGCGCCGGTCGCCGTGGCGTAGTGCCACACGCCGGTCGCTACATAGGCACAGACGTTGGTGTCGAGGCGGCGCGAGGATACCCACTCCCCCACGTAGTAGTTGAACCAGCTACCGTCGCGGCGCTGGTGAGTCGCGAGCCAATCGAACGCGGCGCGCGCGGCATCGAGATGGCCGGTGGCGGTGAGGGCCATAGCCGCCTCGACGTGATTCCACGGGTCCCCGTGGCCACCCGGGGACCAAGCGATGAGTCCGTTAGCGTGCTGCACGCGCAGCAAGTGCTCCGCACTTCGTGCCACGTCGTCGCTCGTGAGGACACCCTCGAGTCCGGGGTGACTCACCGTGACGCCGGTTTCGTGCAATAGACCACGAGTGACTTACCGAGAAGTGGATTGAGTAAGCCCTCGGTCCAGCGAGTGGTGCGAGGAGCCTTCATGATGTCCCACACGAGGAGGCGGTGGTACTGACGAACGAACCAGTTTTGGTCATTCGTCGTACCCACCGCGCACTTCAGCCACCAGTAGGGACTGTGGAGCGCGTGCGCGTGGTGTGACGACGTGACCACGAGACCGGCGTCGCGGAGACGGGCGCGGAGAACACGCTGGCGGTAGATACGGATATGGCCACCGGGGACCGAGTGGTACGCCTCCGAGAGCCACCAATTCACACGCTCGGGGAAGAAGCGAGGGACGGTCACGACGAGCGTGCCCCCAGGGCGCAAGACGCGAACAATGTCACGTAACACTGTCGCGTCATCGGGAATGTGTTCGAGCACCTCCGAACAAATGATGTGATCGAACGCGTTATCGGGAAACGGCAAGTGGTGGGCATCACCCACTACCGCACTGGCCAATGTCCGTGTAGCGTCAAACTCGCCCTCGAGCGCCATCGCGGCCAACATGCCCTGCACGCCGACAATTTCGTCACGACCAGCATCGAGGGCGACCACGTTCGCACCCTCACGAGCCAGCGCAAAGGCGTGGCGACCAAAGCCACAGCCGAGGTCGAGAACGCGGGCATCGTTGAGGGGTTGAAGTCGATTAAGGCGCACCGTAAGCATTAGTTGAAGGCCACCGCATCGGGCAGTGCGTCGCCCCTAAGGACGGCGTCGTAACACGCCGCGGTCCCCCGCGCCGTAACCTGCCACGTGAACCGTTCCATTACCCGCGCGCGGCCAGCCGCGCCCATCCGACGGCGCCGTTCGGGGTCGTCGAGCAAGGTCGCAATCGCGGCCGCCAACGCGTCGGCGTCACCCGGACTCACCAGCAGGGCCGCGTCGGGGCCGACGACTTCGGGGATAGCGCCGCCGGTGGTGGCAACGACGGCCACGCCGCAGGCCATGGCCTCGATGGCGGGCAGGGAGAACCCCTCGTACAAACTCGGGACCACCGCGACGGCGGCCTCCCCGTAAAGGCGGGCCATCTCTTCGTCGCTCACCCCCGACACCGTGGTCACGACGTCGGTCAAGCCGAGACGCGCAATGGCCTGCGCCACGGGGCCGTCAGGCTTCGGTCGCCCGATGATGACGAGCTCTATCGCTCGGTGCTCCCGCAACTTCGCGGCTGCTTCCAGGAGAGGCACGAGACCCTTCATGGCGACGTCGGAACTCGTCGTCACCATCAGTCGATGGGGGCGACTAACCACATCGTCGTAGGGTCGAAAGACGTCGTGATCAACACCCACTGGGACTACCGTCAATCGTTCAAGGGCGACGCCCATCTGTTGGTGAATATCGACGCGGGAATTATGCGACACCGTAAGGACCGCTGGAAGTTGTTGGACCACCCGGATTTGCATACGCAAAAAGCCGTACCAACGACGGACCCCATAGCGCTCTAACCACGTTGTCGCATGAGCGTGCGCAATGGCGCGGTCCACGGTAATTGGGTGGTGGAGCGTTTCAAGAACCGGCCACCCTTCGTACGAGAGATCAAGGATCCCCGTGGCCAAGCATTGGTTGTCGTGGATGATGTCAAAGTCGTCGCGGCGAGTCCGCAGCAGTTTCTTGACTCGCATACCAAAGGTCCACGGTTCGGCAAAACCACCCGCTCGAAGCGTCAAGAACTCCACAATGTCGGCCCACGTACGAAACTCCGAGAGCGCTGGAGTGCGAAAGGGATCAGGCTCCCGGTAGAGGTCGAGCCCGGGAACCGGCGTAAAGCCGACGCCCTCATCCAACTCGGGCCACGGACCCCCGGCGAAGACTTCGACGCTGTGCCCCAGCGCCACCAATTCACGCGTGAGGTGACGGGTGTACACGCCCTGCCCACCGACGCGAGGGTTACCGCGATACACCAAAAAGGCGATCCGCAGCCCCCCGGGTGCGGCGGGAGCCGGAGCTCGGCGTGGCGGAAGGTCAAGGGCGCGCGTTCGGTCGGTCGAGGCTCGATGCCGAGCGACCCAGCCCCCAGTGCGCAGCGCCACGTCGTTGTTTCCTTTAGTTCGTTGTCGTCTCGGCATCGCAGCGTGAAACCCGTAGTACCAAGATACGAGATTTCGCAGTCAGGATTTACCGAATAGGCATGTCGGTGAGCGACACGTTCATCGCCGTCTGCACCTTGAGGTGGAGGCCATCCTCATACCGGCGCAGGCCCGTCAGAGGACCGAAGGCGGGGTTCCAGAAGACCGACTGACCAAAAACGCACGTCCAGTGTGCCACCACGAATGTGGTTACCGAGTCTTCGAGCACAATCCATCCACGCTGGTGGGCTCCGTCGAGGTACGTCGCGAGTTCCACGAGGCCCTTGGCCTGGAGTTCGCGCATGCGGACGTCCTCGGGGGCCGACTCACGGAAGTGTGTCATCAAGGGGGCGAGTCGGTGCACTTCTTGCGCGATTGGAATAGACCAACTGTGGGCGAGGAAGGCTTCGAGACCGGCGACAAAGCCAGTCTCATTTTCGGTTTCGAGGCCCTCGCGCATCGCCGCCATCGAGGGCTCAAAACTCTCGACAAAGGACACGAGGGACACGAAGACGGCCTCCACCACGACTTCCGCCAACGATTTGAAGTGATAGTAGAGCGTGGGGACGGCAACATTGGCCCGTCGCGCGACATCGCTCACGCGGATCCGGTGGAGCTCACTCTCTTCGAGCATGCCGACCATCACGGAAACAATGTTCCGCTTTGTTTCAAGTACGGCGTCGGAGGAGTTAGGCGGCACGAGCCACTCCCCAGCGTTTGGTCGAGTCTGTTGAGGAAAAAGGACTCAGAGGCACGTTAGAGCGAACGGTACCGGGGAACGTAGCCACCCACGCCGAGCGACACGGACTCTTCAACATCCATTGATTCGTCAACGCCGCCGATAACTTCGGTGACCCACGACAGACGATCGGTCAAAATACGAGTAACGCCACCCTGCAGGGTGTCGGAGGAAATTGCGCAGCTGGAGCAAGCGCCGCCCAGCTGAACCTCAACCACACCGGTGTCGACATCGGCACGCACCAGCACGAGGTCACCGCCGTCGGCCTGCACCGCGGGTCGCATCAAATCCAGCAGGCTGTGCAGTGCTTTGAGGCGGGAGGCGCGTTCGGCTTCAGTAAGTTCCATTGTTCCAGTCTGCCGTATGGCCGCTGGTCCGTGACATTTTGCTACGAACGAAATTCTTCAATGGCTTCGTCGAAACTACGAAGTGCGCGGGGACCCCACGCGGTAGCGGGCCCTCCATTCATCATGATGGCCACCCCGAGGGCCTCGGCCACCGCTTGACGAGACACGCCTTCGCGAGCGCAACTCCGGGAGTGGGCCACAATGCAGCCATCACACTCGCGAGTCACGGCAATGACCAGCGCCAGCAGACTCTTCGTCGACAGTGGTAACTCCCCCGGTGCCAAGGCCGCGCGGGAGAGTTCGGCGTAGCCGCGCATGACGTCGGGAATGAGAGCACGGAGTTCTTTCGCCGGTTCGCGAAGTTCCTCGCGTACCTCGTGTGCGTGTTCCATGGCGTACCCCTTCGACGTATCTCACGCGCCTCTTAGAATAGAGGTATGAACGTCATCGACACCTTGCTCGCCAATAACGTCACCTACGTGGCTGGTCACGGCCACCGCGAACTTCCCACTGCACCACAGCTGCACTTGGCCGTATTAACGTGCATGGACTCGCGACTTGACCTCTTTGGGGCCCTCGGTCTTGACCTCGGCGAGGCGCACCTCATTCGCAACGCCGGCGGCCTGGCCAGCGATGACGCGATTCGGTCACTCCTCCTCAGCCAACGCCTGCTGGGCACTACCTCGATCATGGTGATCCACCACACTCGCTGCGGCCTCGAGACGTTCGTCGAGGAGGAACTACAAGCGGACCTTGAGGAGACCTTCGGCCTTCGCCCCCCATTCGTCCTCGGTGCCTACGACGACGTGGTGCAGAGCGTGGTCGACACCGTGGCCACACTTCGCGAAAGTCCGTTCATCAACAGCAACGACGTACGGGGCTTCGTCTTTGACGTCGACGACGCGATTTTGACTGAAGTCGGACTCTAAGTCCGATCCACCATCAACCGAAGCGGCCGTTGGTGTAGTCCACCGTGCGGGGGTCCTTCGGGTCAGTGAAGATCTTCTCCGTGGTGTCGAACTCGATAAGTTCACCGGCGCGGTCGTCGCCCATCAGCAAGAAGGCGCAGTCGTCCGAGATACGTGAGGCCTGCTGCATGTTGTGCGTCACGATGATGATGGTGACCTTCTCGCGAAGCTCCGCCATCAGCTCTTCAATTCGCAGGGTGGCGATCGGGTCAAGCGCTGAGGTGGGCTCGTCCATCAACAACACTTCGGGCTTCATCGACAAGGCGCGGGCGATGCACAAACGCTGCTGCTGACCACCCGACAGACCAGTGGCGGCCGACTTGAGGCGCGTGTTCACTTCGTCCCACAGCGCGGCGCCGCGAAGCGACTCTTCCACTACCTCGTCCAGGACGGACTTCTTACGAATGCCATTGAGACGCAGTCCCGAAATCACGTTGTCGTAGATCGACATGGTGGGGAAAGGGTTTGCGCGCTGGAACACCATGCCAATGCGCGAGCGAAGTTCGGTCACCGTAATGTCGCCGCGGTAAATGTCGGTTCCCTCGAGAAGGATCTCACCAGTCACCTTGGCGCTCGGCGTCAAGTCGTGCAGGCGGTTGAGGGCACGAAGCAGTGTGGTCTTACCGGAGCCAGAGGGACCAATCAACGACGTCACGCGATTCTTCACGACGTCGAAGGTGGCGTCGCGCACGGCGGTGCGACCGTTGAAGGAGACGGCCACGTCGCGCAACGTCATGGCGACGGGTCCGCGGTTAATGACGCCGGTGTTGGCGTTGGATGACTGGTTCTGTTCCATTGTTCAATTCCTTGAGAAATGTGCCTAGCAAAAACAGTAGTCGGCACTCATTCGACGTTTCCTCGAAAGTATGAGCGTTGAAAGGTCTCTTCGCCAACAGTGTGCAACAAGAGGATGAATTGTTCGTGACACCCCATTCGACGTGAACAAACCGGACGAGTGAACAGAACTATCAGTCCGATGATGACACTTCGCTCCACAATTATTTCTGAGTTGTTCTAGTGTTGAGGTGGGAAAGCAAACGAGCAACAAGGGATAGGCATATGCGCATTGGAGTGCTGACGGCTGGCGGAGACGCCCCAGGCCTCAACGCCGCGATCCGCGGACTGGGCAACATGGCCCTCTCCGACGGGCACGAATTCATCGGCATCGCCAACGGATGGGCTGGCCTCGCCACCGAATACGCCGGACGCCCCCTCACCAAGCTCGATCTGAACTACATCGTGGGCAATGGCGGCACCATTCTCGGTACCGCTCGCCACAACCTCGACAATCCACCCGGCGGCCGTGAGCGCATGCTGGAGGTTATTGACGAACACCTCGACGCCGTGGTCGCCATTGGTGGCGATGGTACGCAGCGCATTTCCAACTGGCTGGCGGAGCGCGGTGCACCCATTGTTGGTGTGCCAAAGACGCTCGACAACGACCTCGCCGGTACCGACTATTGCATCGGGTTCGACACCGCCGTCTCCATCGTGACCGAGTCCATTGACCGCCTGATTACGACGGCGGCCTCCCACCACCGCGTGATGGTGGTTGAGACCATGGGTCGCGCTACGGGCTGGGTAGCCGCCATGGGTGGTCTCGCCGGTGGTGCCGACCTCATCATCATTCCGGAATTCCCCATCACGATGGACGACGTCATCGCCCACGTGACACGTCGTCGTTCGTCGGGCTACGGGTTCTCCATCATCGTCGTGGCCGAAGGTATCAATCTCGAAACTCTCGGCGGTGTCGAGGTCGGCGTCTCGACCGAAGGCATCGGTGGCGTCCGCCTCGCGACGCGCGGTGTCGGCAATTTTGTGGCCAACCGTATCGACGAACACGGCGGCTTCGAGGTGCGAACCACCGTACTGGGTCACTTGCAGCGCGGTGGTACTCCGACCGCGTACGACCGCATCTGGGCGACCCGCGTCGGTGCGGCCGCGTACGAAGCAGTGCGCGATGGCAACTTTGGCACGATTCCTGTCGTGCGCTGTAACGAAGTTGTCTCCGCGCCGCTCAGCGACGTCGCCGTCGGACAGCGACAAGTCCCTCGCGACCTCTACGAGCTCTGCACGGCCTTCTTCTAGAAGACGGGCGGCGTTCCGAGCGGGCTCAGTTGCCCCGTTCGGTAGTGCTTGCGGCATAACACCTGGTAGTGAATGACGCCGTGGACCACGTCACCGGTAAGAATCTGGGTGCCCTCTCGGGCCACGCTGCCGTTTACCACGCGGGCGTTGCAACGCCCCTTTTGACCGCACCAACAACTCGAGGTCAGGGGAAGTTCCTGGCAGCGGTCCGCAATTGCGAAGAGGCGCGCTGATCCGGGAAAGACGTTGAGGAGAAAATCAGCTGACAAGCCAAAGGCGTGCACGTCGAGGCCGTCGTCGTCGACCAAACGGGCTAGTTGATCGATCTGCGCCGCGCTCGCGAACTGGACCTCGTCAATGACCAAGATATTGTCGCCATCGTCGAGCAACCGCTTGATGTACGGCGCAAGATCCTCACCGGGCGTCACCGCGTCGGCCTCGGCCTCAATGCCGATCCGGCTCGTCACCATACCGGTGTCGCTGCGGTCACCGAAGGTCCATAGAGCTACGTCACTACGTCCTTCACGAAGCTGCCAACACATCTGCAGTGCCAAGGTCGACTTACCCGCCGCCATTGTGCCGTAAGTGAAGGACAGTTCTGCCATAGGTGCTCCCGCGAAAGTGTGTCGCTAAGAGTACTCGCCGCTTGGTGCCCCCACCGACGGTCAAGGAGTGACTAGATTTTGCCTATGAATCTTTCCGTCCGCGCCATTGCCTACATTCGCAACGAGCGAGCCGAAGCGCTCGACGACAACTGGGCTGACGTGGTCAGCGTCATTGAATTGGCGAGTGACGTGCCCGCCGAATCACTCCGAGGGCTGAGTGAATTCAGTCACATCGAGGTCGTGTTCTTCGCCGACTGGGCCGAAGACGTCCCACCAGGGCCGTGGCACCGTCACCCCCGCGGCAACACCGATTGGCCCGACGTTGGCATTTTCGCGCAGCGCAACAAGGATCGTCCGAACCGCCTGCTCCTGACGACGGTCGCCATCGAAGAAGTAGGTGAGCGCTCGATTCGCGTACGGGGCCTCGACGGCATCGACGGCACGCCAGTCCTCGACATCAAGCCCGTCTTCCGCTGGAGCATGCCGGTGGGTGACGTACGGGCGGCCGCCTGGAGTGACGAACTCGCTGACGAGTAGTTAGTGACCCTGGGCCACTCGCGCCAGTACGGCGTCGCGGGTTGGTCCGGTGGCGGGTCCAAACGTGGCGATAGCAATCGATGCCGCGGCATTCGCTCGCTCGAGCGCGATGTCTAACTGGCTGCCAGCCATCAATTCCGCGAGAACAACGCCGTTGTGCACGTCTCCGGCCCCATTGGTGTCGACGACAGTGGTGACGTAGGCCGGACTGATGTAGATGCCTTGGCTGTCGGCACCAACGCACCCGCGCGCGCCGTCACGAACGACGACGCCCCGTCGGCTGAGCTGGGCGAGCAATGCCCGGGCCGCGAGGAAGGCCGAGTTCGCCTTGGTCAGGTAGGCCGCCTCGGCGAAGTTGCAGAGCAACCAGTCCGTGCGACGAAGGACTCGTCGGAGAATCTTGCCGTCAATATCAGCGACGCGGGGACCCGGATCAAAGGCCACCACGGTGTCGGGGTGCAGCGCTTCCAGCCAGTCGGTCACCGTATCGGCAATTTCCGGATAGACGAAGTTGTACCCAGAGAAATACACGGTGTCGTGGGCGGTGGGGCGAACGGCGGCCAATTCCTCGGCCGTCAGCGTTAGCTCCGCGCCTGGTGACGTGACAAACGTCCGTTCACCCGATCGTTCCACCAGCACCACGCACGCCCCGAGGTCGCGAGGACCCCGAGGGCTAATGAGTAACTCCACACCCTCATTCGCCAATGAGGCCTGCGCCATACGACTGAAGGGGCCTTCACCGAGTTGGCCGACGTAGACCGCCTCGCATCCTTGTCGAAGCGCGGCACTCAGAATATTGAAGCCGCCTCCGGCACTGACGAGCCGGTCGTGCGCCACTGCGTCACCACCTCGAACGGGCAATGAGTCGACGTGGAGAGCCACGTCGACCATGACGGTATCGAGCACCAACAGGCGGGGCTGAGGGACCGACATCAGTGGGGCCTCAGCGTCGTTGCCAAAGCTGCCGCGGGAGTGAAGCGCACGTCGTTAGCCCTTGATGAGCTTGTTCTGTAGGGCGGAGAGTGCGGCGATGTCCTTCGTAATCTGCGTGTTCAGCGCCTGCACCTGCGCGACCGACAGCGGCGCCTTCTTGTGCTGGATCTTCAACACTTCGGTTCCTGCAACACGTCCCACAGCTGAGGCGAGCGTCGTGACTTGACGGTTGTACGCCGTCGACGGACCATTGGCGTGCTGCATGAGGGCAGCCGCGTCGACCACGAGGTGCTCGGCGATAGCGAGTTCTTCGGGACCGGTATTCTTGGGCGCGGCGAAGGAGTTCAAGTCCGTTTCAATCACGTAGACGATGGCGCTGACACCAACGCCCCAGAGGCGAAATTTCACCGGCTGTTGCTTGCTCAGAGCGGTCAAGACCGCCACGTCTGAGGCCACGCAGGCCGTCGTGAATTCGATCGTACCCAAGTCGACGTAGGCGCCAATTTTGGTGGTTTCTTTGCCGAAGGCGACAAAGGCCTGGCTGAGCTGCTTGTCATCAGCGACTAGTGACTGCACCGGTGCCTGGTAGACGGAGGGAAGCGTCGCCTTCGATGCGACGAGAGTCTCGGCATCGAGGGCCGCCTGACCGTCCTTCGCGAGCTTGAAATTCTGGGTCCGTTCCGCCAAGCAGGTCTTGGTCGAGCAGAAGAAGGCGTTTCGAATCTCGTTGATGTAGGTGTCCCCCGCCGAGACAATGGTGCTGATCGAGGCAGGTACCGAGGAACTCGCCCCCGCGGTCTCGTGCAGTGAGAGCAGCGGTGTGAGCGTCGCGAGCGTGGTCGCGGCCACCACCCACCGGCGGAAAGTAGACAACATGAAAGGGATTCTCCTTAGTCACATTCACCCTAGTCAAGAGTTGACTACGGTTTGTCACAGCGGTCATGCTCCGGTCGCTCGAAGGGAGAGAGTTCATGCTGTTTCGCACCCTGATCGCCACGACGGTCGTGAGCCTCACCTTCGCCATCCTGCCTGTCGCCCCGGTCAGTGCCGCACCCTCAACCACGCCGATCAACGACCAACTCGGCCCAACACTCTTTCGGGCCCTCGCGACGTCGAACGTCACGCTCGCGCAGTCGCTCTTCTACCCCGAAGCGGCCTACGTCGCACTCAAAACGGGCCGCCTACCGGCACCGGCGAGTGACTACGCCAACCGCCTGCAAGCCTTCTTCAACCTCGATATCGCCGCCTACCACCAACTGCTCGCGAGCGGTGGCCCCGCTCACTACCTGCGCACCGTGGTCGATCCCAGCCTGGCTACGTGGATTGCCCCTGGGGTATGTGAAAACGGGAGTGGGTATTGGCACGAACCCCCGATTCGTCTCGTCTATCGTCAGGCGGGCCTCGTCAAGTCGTTCGCCGTCGACTCTCTTATTACGTGGCAAAACCGCTGGTACGTGATACACCTCGGCCCTAATCCGCGCCCGTCAAATGTCGGTACGGTCGACCTCCCCCTACGCGGCCCCGGTCGCCCCGGCCCCGCGGGTGGTTGCTAAGTCAGGGGAGAATGGCGCCTGACGCCCCGATGAGCGCCGCCGATGAGCCGAAGTCTTGGTGCGAAAGGGCGTTGACAAAGGGCCACAGGGCGTGACTCGCATCGGGTACCACGAGTCCGTTCGGCTGAAAGCGGGCGGCGGCGATGTCCCCACGAAGGAATCTGCCGGAGCTCGACAGTGTCACGTGGACAACGCCGGTCAGGGACAGGTTGCCGTAGGTCGAGAAGGACTCGTAGTTCGTAAAGTCACCCATCGAATAGACGATGAGGTGTTTCTTGTACCACTCCATCCCGCGCCAGACATGCGGACCACTGCCCAGGACCAACGACGCACCAAGGTCGATGGCTGTGTGGGCGAAGGCGTAAGGATTGCCCCGATTTTCGCCGAAGTAGTACTCACTCTGCCGCGTGACGTGATCAGCCGCTGACCCTTCCGCCCCCGTGTGCATATAGACCACGACGAGGCGGGCGTGCGCCTTGGCCCGCTTCATCAATGCCGCGAACTGACCCGCGTCCAACATATTGTTCGTCAGGTAGTACGGCGCAACGTCAACGAATGCCACCGTGATGCCGTGAGACGTCACGTAGCCGATCTGTGTCGGCAATCCGGCCTGCACAATCCCAGCGTCGTGCAGGGCGGCCGATGTCTGCGCCACTCCCGTTGCACCGAAGTCGTACGAGTGGTTGTTCGCACTATTCACAATGGTGAAGCCCGCTACTCGGTAGAGCTGCGCGTAACTCGGCGGCACTCGAAAGGCGTAACACGACGTCGATTGAGCGCCGCACTTGGACGCCGTTCCGGTCGTCATCGTTCCCTCGAGATTCGCGAAGGAAATGTCGGCGTGCAGCAGCGGGCGCACCGGAGCAAATTCAGCGGACGGGACCGCGGGCAACAGTGGTGTGTCGCCGAGGTCGGTGTCGCCGACCGCGGCAAAGGTAAGCGCGACGGGACTCGTGGTCGTCGTCGTGGGTGGCACCGCTATCGGCGCCACGGTCGTCGTCGCAACACTGCCGAGTCCCGACTGGGTGGCACTTGGTCGATTCACGAAGAGCGCTGTAGCACCCGCCACGACGAGTACGAGTACCACCGCGAGGACCGCCGCCCGCCTGCGTGGCGCGCGTGGCGCGCGTGGCGCCGCGTGGCGACCTACCACGGTGCGGCCTCACCGCTGTGCCGTGTCGCGAAGACAGCGAAAAAATCCTTCGTACTGGAGTACAGGAATCGACCAGGAATCTGGTTAGGGTTCGCCACGTGCAAGACGGGGCCCGCGGCATTGCGACCGGTGTAGGAAACGAAAATGGGCCACTCCGGATTGATGTCCAACTGCATGGCCGACACTGCGTGCAGACGGACCATGATGGCGGCCAGGGAAGCCGAGGTCTGTAACGGTGCGGCCGCGTAGATCAGATTGCCGTGGCGGTCGATACCGATGGCCGAACGCCAGACTGCCGGTACACCACCAAGCGTGATGCCCCATCGCGCATTGTCCTGACTCAGCGCGGTGGGATGGCCTCCCGCCACCAGCAAGGTGAGGTTCTGACGGGCCATTTCGACGGTTGGTCCTGGGTGAGGTCCGCCCGCCCAGGTCACAATCGACAGCCGACCATCGGTCGTGCGAAGAAGTGTGGCCTCACCCTTGACCATCGGGAAGTACAGCGTGCCGTGGGTGTAAAAACCTGCGGGGTTATCCGCTTCGTAAAAGCCGGAGTTGAAGGTCGCGACTAGTCGAGGTAGTCCGGTGCTCGGCACCGCTTCAGGCCCTCGTACCAATGCAGTCGGACCGGGCCCTTTGTACCCCGGATACAAACCAACGTCGACTGAACTCCAGCGCATCCACGCGGCATAGGCCACTACCGAGGCGGGCTGGCCGGTGGGGTGAAACGACGTCGTATACACCGGTCGGGCGGCGTCCCACGCATCGACTGGCGCCCAGGTTAAACATCCTGTCGGCGTGCAGGATCGGTCGGGGCTGGAGAGAACCACGCTGTGGTGACGAATGGTCGTCACTGGTGTAGGTCGGGGCAGCGACGTTGTTGTTCGACCCGTGGCCCTCGACGACGTAGTGGTCGGAAACACGATCCACGCCACCACGACGACGACAATGCCAGCCAGCACCGCGAGCGGCCACCGTCGTGGCGAAGGAGCGGCGTGGCGCCCACGTGTGCGTGCCATCCGAGTTAGTCGCAGCAACTATCGCGCCAGCCACACCTTGCGCACTTGAAGTGGGCGTGCTCGGCGTGAAGCGCTCCCCCACAATGGGGGCACTCGTGAAAAATACCGAAGCGATTCTGGCATTCGGTCAAGGGCGCAGTAGGTGGTGTCACGGCATCCATGGGAACATCTTTGCATTCAATGCTGGCTACTCCGTGGATAGGTTGGCGTGGCAGTCGCCGGACCAATCACCACTAATGTGGCACTCAATCGAAAGGAAACCTATGCCTGGTACCACGCAACTCCTCACCCTTCGAGACGGTCGAGAACTCGAAATCTTGACCATGGGTGACCCCGCGGGCAAAACCGTAGTGTTCCAGCACGGAACACCCGGTTCGATTTACATGCTGGCCGGTCACGCCGCCGCCATGCTCGACCATGGCTTCTTCTGTATTTTGACCTCCCGCGCTGGCTACGGCCTCTCGTCGCGCAACGAAGGACGTCACGTCGCCAGCGTGGTCAGCGACATCACCGAGGTCCTCGACCAGCTTGGTCGCACGGACTACGTCACGATTGGTTGGTCGGGTGGCGGTCCCCACGCGTTGGCCTGTGCCGCCCTCGACGCCGATCGGTGCCGTGGCGCAATCTCGGTGGCCGGCGTGGCCCCCGTCGGCGAGGGCTTCGACTGGACCGATGGCATGAGCGAGGAGAACAAGCGCGAGTTCGCCGAATTCCTAGCTGGTGGCGAGGCGTTTGAGAAGTCAATCATCGAGGGCTACGAGCAACTCGTCGGGACCACGCCCGAGAACTGCCTCGAGGTCTGGGGGCCGTGGCTCTCCGAGGTGGATGCGGCGTCACTCTCAACGCCAGAGAAGATCGAGGACTTTGCGCGCGGTACCTCGCACGCCTTCATCAAGGGCTATTGGGGCTACTACGACGACAATGTCGGCACCTTCGGCGACTGGGGATTTGACCCAGCGTCCATTACGGCCCCGGTGGGCGTCTGGTACGGTGACAATGACCTCATGGTTCCCGTGCAGCACGGGAACCAACTGGTTTCAGTCATCCCAACGGCGGTGCCGCACCACTACCCCGCCGAAGGCCACCTCTCCATTTTCTCGGAGTTCCGAGGCGAAATCGCCGACGAGATTGCCGCGTTTCACGGCCTCGCCTAACCGCGCCTAAAACGTCGAGGCGTCAATCACGAAACGGTACTTGACGTCACTCGCCACCGTCCGTTCGTAGGCGTTGTTGATGCCGGCGGCCTCAATAATCTCGACCTGGCTCACGATGCCGTGCTCGGCCGCGAAGTCCATCATCTCCTGCAACTCCACCATGCCGCCAATGGCCGACCCCGTAATGTGACGGCGGCCAATAATCAACTGCGTGGGATCGAAAGTGAATGGTCGACCCGAGATGCCGACGAAGCAGAACACTCCGTCAATGGTGAGGGCCGCGAGGTAGGGGTTGATGTCCAAGTCAGCCGACGAGGCGTTAATAATGAGGTCAAAGTTTCCACCGCTCTGGGCGACGGCGTCGGCGGCGTGGGTAACGACGACCTCGTCAGCCCCTAGGGCGCGGGCGTCAGCTTCCTTCGACGCCGAGTGCGTGAAGACGGTGACGTGGGCGCCCATGGCGTGCGCAAACTGGACGCCCATGTGACCGAGGCCGCCTAGGCCAATGATGCCCACCCGCGTACCGGGGCCGGCGCCGAAGTGCTTCAGTGGAGAGTAGAGGGTGATACCCGCGCACAGCAATGGTGCGGTACCGGCCAAATCGCAGTCCTCACTCACGGTAACGGCGTAATCCTGGTCGATCACGAAGGCGTTTGAGTACCCACCGAAGAGAGGCCCGCCCTGTGCATCGAGGCCGTTGTACGTCGGCGTCATGCCCGCACTGCAGTACTGCTGGAGACCGCGAAGGCAGTAGTCACAGGTGCGACAGGAATCAACGAAGACGCCCACGCCAATGCGCTGACCCGGAGCGAACTTCGTGACCTCGGGGCCCACCTGCGTGACGACGCCAATGATTTCGTGGCCCGGCACCATGGGGAACGTGGAGGGACCCCACTCCTCTCGTACCTGGTGAATGTCGGAGTGGCAGATACCTGAAAAGAGAATGTCGAAGGCTATGTCGCGCGGACCGACGTCACGACGCGAAAATTCAAAGGGGACGAGTGGCGCGCTGGCCTCGTGGGCGACGTAACCGCGTACTGACATGATGCTCCTTGGACGAGTGGTCAGGCCAACGTTAGCGGTCACCATCCCAGCGCTCAGGCCTAGGCCAGTTGCGCGCCAACCCACCGTTCGACAGCAGCCCGCAGGGCCGGCAGTGGCACGGGCCCAGTGGTCAGCACGACATCGTGAAAGGCCCGGACGTCAAAACGGTCACCCAACGCCTCGGTGGCGTAGCGGCGACACGACTCAATCTCAAGGCGACCCACCATGTACGAGAGGGCCTGGCCGGGCATCGCGATGTAGCGGTCCACTTCAGCGATAATTTCGACGAGGGGCATCGGCACGTTAGCCACCATGAAATCGATGGCCTGCTGGCGCGACCACCCCAGTCCGTGCAGTCCCGTGTCCACCACGAGGCGAGCGGCGCGCCACGCGTCAGTACTCAGCATGCCCAGTCGGGCCACGTCGTCGCTGTAGAGGCCCATCTCGTCGGCGAGCCGTTCGGCGTAAAGGCCCCAGCCTTCGGCGTTGGCCACGTCCATAAAGAGAGAGTGGGCTAAGTGGTTCCCCTCCACCTCTTGAATGATGGTGAGCTGAAAGTGGTGACCCGGCACCGCTTCGTGATAGGCGATGGCCTCGGCAAGGTGACGGAATCGCTCTTCGGGCTTCGTGGTGTTGAGGAAGTACGTACCTACGCGTGAGCCGTCAAAGGCGCCGGGCTGGTAGTACGCAGGAGCCGAGCCCGCGGCCAGGGCGAGGGGAACTTCTTCGATAGCGCACGGGGTGGAAGGAATGAGTCCAAACCACTTCGGTGCCTCCGCTTCGGCGCGCCGCACGACCTCGGTGGCCTTGGCCACCATCTCTTCTTCATTTTCGTAGCGAAGGGCGGGATCATTGCGAAGGCGATCATGGACGCCCGCGACATCGGTGAGCCCCCAGAGCCGTTCGCCAATGGTCACGTAGTCCTGGTTGAGTTGCTCAATGATGGCCAGTCCCGTGGCGTGCAGATCTTCCGGACTCCGCGTCGTGGATGTCGAGACGCGCACCATGGTCTCGTAGAGCCGATCGCCATCGGGCAGCCAGTGCAGTCCGGGGTGCTCGTCATCGCGACCGTGCTCCAGGATCTCGCTCGTCAGCAGGTGACGGTACTGACGCAGCGCGTCGGTCACCGGACCATCGAGCAACGTGTCCACGGAGGCGTTGAAGGCTTCGTCGCCCTCGACTCGACGTCGGAGGCCGACCAGCGCGGGGTCGTCGAGCACTCGATCGACGAGCGTAACGGTGTTGTCAACACCACGACGAGTCGGCGTGCGACCAGCGGCGACACCTTCGCGGTGACGCTCCCCCGCCTGCGCCAGGAAGCCGGGGAACAGCGTCAGGCGTTCGAGGTACTGCGCCTGGCGCGCCGGGTTGTCGAGGGGCAACTGCGGAAGGATCGTCACCATGCCCGACAGTGGTGAGTTGAAGAAGTCAGTGATGGTGAAATCAAGTTGTCGCACTTCCAATTGGGCGGCGATGGCGTCGGCCGAATAGGCCAAGTTGTCGAGCAGCACAATGTCTCGCTCGTCGAACTCGCTCGCCGTGTCGCCGCGCAGGGCGCGAGCCCGTTCGGCGAAGGCGCGGTACCGCTCGATGGTGGCGTCTTCGTCCGCTCGCGTGAGTTGGGCCAGTCCCGAGGATCCCTCCTCAATACCTAAGAGGGCTGCCTCCAGCGGTTCTTGCTGGAAGCGAAGCGCCACCATTTCATCAGCGAGGGCGGTAAGGGCATCGTTCATCTCCCCAAACTACCGAATGAAGCACCATCAATCTGGTCACCTCCCGAGGAAGTAGCCGATGCCCCTAAGGTGCAGAGGTGCCCTCACTCTCGCCCCTGGCCACCGCGGGGGCCGTTGGCTTTGCCACCTTGACCGCATTCGCCAACGCCGCCGCGGTCACTACCCAGCACATTGCTAGTCAGCGACCAAAGGGTTCGGCTCGCGGGGCGGCCCTGGCGCGCTCGGTACTACGCCAACCCCTGTGGTGGTTCGGTGGGATGGCCCTGTTCGGGTCCCTTATTTTCCAGTCTGTAGCGCTGCACTTTGGCCCTCTCTCGCTGGTCCAGCCCTTCTTGATAACCGAGGTACTCATGGCACTGGTGCTTCGCCAGTTTTGGCGTCATCAGTCACTTCCCTCCCGCGCGTGGACCGCGGGGGTCGTTGTCGTGGTCACGTTGACGGCCTTCCTCCTCGTGAGTGCCCCCTCAGCCGGCTCAACCCACACGAGCCTGCCTACCTGGGGCTGGGTGATGGGCGTCACTCTCGTGGTGCTGGCGCTTCTCGCTGCGGTGAGTCATCGTGGCTCGAGTCGGCTGCGGGCCGGCAGCTGGGGTTCCATTACCGCGGTCCTGTGGGCGCTCGAGGCGGCGTTGATCAAAGAAACTACGGATTCGCTGGCGACCTTCGGTCTCATTGGTTCACTTCACCATTGGCCGGTCTATGCGTTCGTACTAATCGGTGTCGCGGGACTCGGAGCCGAGCAGACTGCTCTTTTCGTGGGACCGCTCGCGGTATCGCAGCCGTGCATCGTGATTGTGGACCCGCTGGCGAGCATCCTGTTCGGTGCGCTCCTCTTCCACGAGCGCTGGCGGGCCGGTGTGGGAGCGGTATCACTGAGCGTGCTGCTGCTCCTCGGCCTGTGCGTCAGCGCCTATCAATTAATGGTCGCTACCCCTGACGGGATGGACGCCTAGCGTCGACGCCGGTATCGCCAAGTACCCACGAGCAGCGCGGCGGCGCTCACGAACGAAGGCCAGTACGCCACGGGTGATGCACCGAGTGTGTCAAGGGCCGAACTGGCGACAATGAACTGGTGATTGTCCGGGTCGACAATGCCCTTCAGCGAACGTCCCGGTGCGAGAAATGACGACTGACCGATGATGGTTTCCGAGAAATCACGGCCGCCCAGGTGGTAGCGACCAGTACAGGTGTAGCCCGCGCCGGTACTCCCCGATCCGCCGAGATTGCCTATGCAGTCGCCCACGCGAACGGTCACGGTAAGACCGTGCTGGCGAAGTCGCTGCTGACGCTGAGCGTCAGACGTCACCGACCACACATTCACGATGATCAACACGACGAGCGATAAAAGCAGTACCAGCATCCATGCTTGACGGCGCACTTTCCTCGGTGGCTTCACGGTGGCCCCGCGAAGAATCGTTAGTGGTGCGGAATCCATAGTGCCATTGTAGGAGTGGCACGCCGCTGCTCAGGAGGGCGCTACAGTCAACCCTGCTGTGCGCGATGGACCGAATGTAGTCCTCAAATGCCTTCTGGCGAAGTTGCATGGCCTGAAGGTCGCGTTCGTGCATC
>Ga0007809_10000290_pt1 | contig 20513 bp, 18 predicted proteins | sample CryBogCBE02Aug07_FD_60383 | JGI IMG/M metagenome (GOLD analysis project Ga0007809, IMG submission 60383) | Freshwater microbial communities from Crystal Bog, Wisconsin, USA - CBE02Aug07 | ecosystem: Environmental > Aquatic > Freshwater > Lake | place: Crystal Bog, Wisconsin, USA | collected...
ACCACCTGCCATTGCTAAGTCTGGCTTACCCCCACCTTTACCACCCATTTGTTGCGCCACAAAATTCACTAAATCACCAGCTTTGACCTTGCCTATCAAGTCGGGTGTCACACCAGCAATCATCTGGACTTTTTCGTCCTGAACACAAGCAAGGAACACAACACCACTTTGCAGTTTGTTTTTTACTTGGTCCAAGGTTTCTCGTAAAGTTTTAATATCAGCAGATTCTAAGGTCGCTACCAAGGTATTTACTCCTTGAATGACCTGAACTTGAGCGAGTAACTCTTCGCCTTTACTGGCCGCCATCTTAGATTTGGTTTTTTCAAGATCTTTTTCCAAGGTTTTCACATGCTCTTGCAATTGCGTTAAACGCTGTGCAAGTTCATCTGGAGTCGCCTTGAGGACCGCCGCCAATTGGCCAATTTGAGAGTCAATTTTTTGCATATGGGCAATGGCATGCAAGCCCGTCACCGCTTCAATCCGCCGGACACCAGCAGCGACACCACTCTCAGCCACAATCTTAAACAAACCGACATCTCCAGTACGCCCTACGTGGGTTCCCCCGCAGAGTTCTTTCGATGTACCAATTTCTAAAACACGGACTACGTCGCCGTACTTTTCGCCAAAGAGCATCATGGCACCGGTCTGTTGAGCGTCTTCAATGTTCATTGAATTTGCTGAGGTAGGGGTATTTTTTAAAACTTCTGCATTAACAATTTGTTCAATTTGTTCAATTTCAGAGCGGGTGACTGGGAGATGATGAACAAAGTCAAAACGTGTTTTAGTCTGATCAACTAAAGACCCTTTTTGCTGAACATGTTCGCCTAGAACTTCCCGTAATGCTTTGTGCATCAAATGGGTTGCGCTGTGATTGCGCGTGATCGATGCCCGTGCCGCCACATCAACTCTCGCTTGGATCGGGTCACCTACCGCAATACTACCCTCTTCGACAGTGCCATGATGACCAAAAACCTCTGCTTGAATTTTGATCGTGTCCGCCACCGTGAACAATGCGCTAGAACTTTGTAACGTCCCGCGATCGCCAATTTGTCCACCTGACTCTGCGTAAAAAGGGGTCTGATCCAACACAATGACGGCATCTTGACCGCTTGACACTTGTGTTACCGGTGTTCCATCAAGATAGAGCGCCAGAACTCGAGCGGTGTCTAACGCGAGGTGGTCATAGCCGGAGAATTGGGTAGCAACTCCATGGTACTCAAGGCCTTGTGCCATTTTAAATTTCCCCGCAGAGCGCGCTTGCTGGCGTTGTTGCTCCATCGCTTGAGCAAAGCCGACTTCATCGACTTGAACTTGTCGCTCACGACACACATCCGCTGTCAAATCCAACGGAAAGCCAAATGTGTCATGTAGCTTGAAGGCAATGGCGCCATCCAAAATAGCAGGTTGATTTATATCACTTAGCTGAGGTAGTTTGTGCAAGGCATCTTCAAGAATTTCCATACCGTTGGCGATAGTTTGGAAGAAACGGTCTTCTTCTTGAAGAATCACTTCCGTAATTCGGTCTTGTTTTGAAATCAAGTCTGGATAGGCCTGTCCCATTTCTGCTGCAAGTGCTGCGACCAGTTGATAGAAAAACGGCTGGCGAGCACCCAATTTGTATCCATGGCGAATCGCCCTACGCGTAATGCGCCGTAGCACATAACCTCGCCCTGCATTCCCCGGGATAATGCCGTCGGCAACAGTGAAGGCGCAAGCACGGATATGATCGGCAATCACCCGCAACGATGGACTGGCAGGATCAACATCCTGCCCCCCTGCGGTTTCAACTGCAGCTTTTGCCGCAGCAATTAAATGGACAAATAAGTCAATTTCGTAATTGGAGTGAACCTTTTGTAGAATCGCCGAAATCCGCTCAAGCCCCATTCCTGTATCCACACTCTTTTTCGGTAATGGATGCATGACGCCCTGTTCATCGCGGTTAAATTGCATGAAGACGTTGTTCCAAATTTCAATAAAACGATCGCCATCTTCTTCAGGACTTCCTGGTGGACCACCTGCAATATGCGGACCGTGGTCATAAAAAATCTCAGTGCAGGGCCCACAAGGACCAGTGTCACCCATCATCCAAAAATTATCAGAGGCATACTGCGCACCTTTGTTGTCACCAATCCGAATCACATGATCAGGAGGAACACCGATTTTTTTCGTCCAAATATCATATGCCTCATCGTCTTGGGCATAGACCGTCACAAGCAATTTGTCCTTAGGTAACTTAAATACTTCCGTTAAGAGTTCCCATGCGTATTGAATGGCTTCCTCTTTGAAATAATCTCCAAAGGAAAAATTACCAAGCATTTCAAAAAAAGTATGGTGTCTTGCTGTGTAACCAACATTATCCAAATCATTGTGTTTACCACCAGCGCGGATACACTTTTGCGCTGTAGTTGCTCGGGTATACGGTCTTTTATCAAATCCAAGAAAAACTTCTTTGAATTGATTCATCCCAGCGTTTGTGAAAAGAAGTGTTGGATCATCGCCCGGTATCACAGGACTTGAGGCAACAATTTGATGGCCCTTTGAAGCAAAAAAGTCCAAAAAGCTTTGTCTGATTTCATTTACTTTCATAAATGTCATTATCTCATTTTAGATCATTTATACCCAAAATCTTGATCTGTAGAACGCGTCCTCGCACGGCAAGGGTAAACCCTTAATACATCTTAAGGTCTTTGAACTTACAATTTCACGTTCACACAAAATAAGCATGAGGAGTTTGGTTTGAAAATTCGTAACCAAAAAGATTTTTTGGCCGGGCTGATGTTTATTGGGATCGGTGCATTTTTTTCAATTTTAGGCAGAACCTATCAAATGGGCACACCTGCCAAAATGGGCTCCGGATACTTTCCTTTTTGGCTGGGCATCGTTCTATGCCTATTGGGCTTACTTGTTCTGATTCAATCGCTTTCAGTCCATGCCAAAAATCTCAAACTCGGATCATGGGACTGGAAATCGGTACTTTGGGTCACTGGGTCGGTTTTGCTCTTTGCGATCTTATTACCCTTGCTGGGCTTGGTAATTTCTGTACTAGTGTTGGTTTTTGTTTCTGCGATGGCCAGTCACGAATTTAATTGGAAACAAACGCTGGTGAATGCATTGATCTTGGAAGTCATTACCTATGGAGCCTTTGTCTGGGGCCTAAGCTTGCAGTTTCCGGTTTGGCCAACTTTTTTAAGTCATTAATTTTTCGCATTTCTCTTCTCAGAAAGTCAGCCAACCATGGATCTTTTAAGCAATCTTTCTTTAGGTTTTGCAACTGCTTTTACCCTGCAAAACTTGCTCTATTGTTTTATTGGCTGTGTTCTAGGAACCTTGATTGGAGTCTTGCCAGGTCTTGGCCCCATCGCCACGATTGCCATGTTATTACCGGCTACGTACGCTCTCCCCCCAATTGCTGCACTCATTATGCTCGCAGGTATCTATTATGGCGCCCAGTACGGTGGCTCCACGACAGCGATTTTAATCAATATTCCCGGCGAATCATCTTCCGTTGTCACCGCCATTGATGGCTATCAAATGGCAAGGAATGGCCGAGCAGGAGTTGCTTTATTTACTGCAGGCATGGGCTCATTTTTTGCGGGTTGCGTTGCCACGCTCATTTTGGCGGCATTTGCAGCCCCTCTCTCTGAACTTGCCTTTAAGTTTGGTCCTGCCGAATACTTTTCGCTAATGGTGCTAGGTTTGATCGGCGCAGTCGTTCTGGCCTCCGGATCACTGATAAAAGCAATTGCGATGATTGTCCTTGGCTTACTTCTAGGGCTTGTTGGCATGGACGTGAACTCTGGAACGTCACGATACGCCTTCGATGTACCCCAAATCAGCGATGGGCTTGGCTTTGTTGCAGTAGCAATGGGTGTCTTTGGTTTCGCTGAAATCATGGGCAATTTAGAACAAAAAGAAGCACGCGAGACATTTTTAAAAGAGGTCACCAATCTTTGGCCCACTAAGGCTGATTTCAAGCGGATGATTGCCCCTATTTTGCGCGGCACGATTCTTGGTTCCGTCCTCGGAATTTTGCCTGGTGGTGGAGCAGCCCTTGCTTCTTTTGGAGCTTACTCACTCGAGAAAAAAGTCTCTCGATATGGGCACGAATTTGGTAAAGGAGCGATTGAAGGGGTCGCTGCTCCTGAAAGCGCCAATAATGCAGCCGCACAGACCTCTTTTATTCCGCTCTTAACCTTGGGTATCCCACCCAATGCAGTGATGGCACTAATGGTCGGCGCAATGACCATCCATAATATTCAACCCGGTCCGCAAGTGATGACAAATAACCCAGCATTATTCTGGGGATTAATCGCCTCCATGTGGATCGGCAACCTCATGTTAATTATTCTGAATCTTCCACTCATCGGGATGTGGGTCAAACTTTTAACGATCCCATATCGCCACTTATACCCTGCGATCCTGGTGTTTTGTGCGATTGGTGTTTATTCAGTTAACAATACAGTTTTTGATATATATCTCACAGCAGCTTTTGGTGTTTTGGGATACATTTTCAATAAACTTGAATGCGAGACTCCGCCACTTTTGTTGGGTTTTGTCTTAGGTCCGATGATGGAAGAAAACTTCCGCCGAACACTTCTTTTATCACGTGGTGACTTTACCGTATTTTTTACCAGACCCCTGTCCGCGGGCCTCTTAATCACTGCCGCGATCTTGGTCGCCCTCGTCTGTATTCCGGCGTTGAAAAAAACCCGGGAAGTTGCCTTCGTAGAAGATTAAAGCTTTCCCCATGAAGCCGATTACAATAATGGCATGTCAAAGGAACTCAAAAACACCAAGGAAACCGGTTCACCTGTCGAGGTTTCAAATTTTCTTCGCCAAATTATTGACTTCGATTGTGCGAATGGCACCTACGCAAAACGCGTTGATGCAAAGGGCAACATCTTACCCAACGTCATTACCCGTTTCCCACCTGAGCCAAACGGCTATCTCCATATTGGTCATGCCAAAAGTATTTGTTTAAATTTTGGCTTGGCAAAAGATTATGATGTAACGCCAAATCGCGCGCGATGCCATATGCGTTTTGATGACACCAACCCAGCAAAAGAAGAAACGGAATACGTTCAAAGCATTCTTGAAGCAGTGAATTGGCTGGGCTTTGATTGGCACTATGAGGGCGAAAGCTATCAATTTTTTGCAAGTGACTATTTTGAGACCCTCTATCAGTTTGCAGAAATTTTGATCAGTCAAGGTAAAGCCTTCGTGGATAGTCAAAGTGCCGAGGAGATTGCCAGAAATCGGGGAAATTTTACCCAAGTAGGGACTCCAAGTCCTTTTCGTCATCGAGATGTCTCAGAAAATCTGGCACTTTTTCGAGCGATGCGTGCAGGAGAATTTGCTGATGGCACTCACGTTGTTCGTTTAAAGATTGATATGTCGCATCCCAATTTGGTGATGCGGGACCCCGTCATTTATCGAATTCGTCACGCCCATCACCACCGTACTGGGGATACATGGTGTATCTATCCGCTCTATGACTTTACCCATTGCATATCAGACGCATTAGAACGCGTCACCCACTCAATTTGCACTTTAGAGTTTGAAAACAATCGACCACTTTATGATTGGATTTTGCAAGAACTTGTTGCTGCTGGCGCTCTCGCTGAGCCTCTCCCACATCAGCATGAATTTGCCAGACTCAACCTGACTTACACCTTGACAAGTAAGCGCAAGTTATTACAACTGGTACAAGAGCAGCATGTCGATGGCTGGGACGATCCCCGTATGCCAACGATTGTCGGTCTAAGACGCCGTGGTTATAGCCCTGAGGCATTACGTTTATTTTGTGAACGGATTGGCGTGTCGAAAGCGGATAGTTGGATCGAGATGGCCATTCTAGAGCAAGCACTGCGGGATGATTTAGACCCCAAAGTGGAGCGTGCAACTGCTGTACTGCACCCCCTCAAATTGGTCATTCAAAACTTTACCGAGGTTTCGGAGTGGTGTCATGCCCCTAAACACCCACATCACGAAGAGCTTGGTAAAAGAGATTTCCAATTTACAAAAGAACTGTGGATTGAAAAAGAGGATTTTATGGTTGAGCCTATTAAGGGCTTCTTTCGCCTCTACCCCCCAAAAAATGGTCAAGCTGGCAGTCGAGTTCGCTTACGGTATGGATTTGTCATTGAATGTACCGGCTTTGACTTAGATGCCAATGGTCAGGTCTGTGTCGTTTATGCCAACTATTTTCCTGATAGCAAGAGTGGCACGCCAGGATCAGCAGACTATAAGGTAAAAGGCAATATCCATTGGTTAAGCGTGAATTTTGCGGTACCTGCCGAAGTTCGCATGTACGATCGATTGTTCACCGACCCCAATCCAAGCGGCGGGGATAAAGATTTCATTGATTATCTCAACCCAACATCAAAATCCGTTTTGCAAGCCTTTATCGAACCCAGCTTGACACAGGCCGAACCAGAACAATCGTTTCAGTTTGAAAGACTTGGCTATTTTGTCGCTGACCGATTGGATTTCACGCGCACACGTCCCGTATTTAACTATTCCGTTGGTCTCAAAGATCAATGGCAAAAATAGTGTCGTCGAGGGCTTAGGTCTTTTTTTGTGTTTCGAGGAAGGCAGCAACGCTTGGGTACAAAAACCGAAAACCAATCTCTTCTAATCGATCGTTTTTTAGGCGCCTCGATTCTTTCATAAAACTTAACATCTGAGGTGTAACGAGCGTCGATAGTTCTGCGAAACCAACACGTCTTGGTAAATCAAGCTTGTAATGCTTTGCCACCAAATCAAAATACTCCCCCATCTTTAACCAACTCTTGTCCGAGGCATTCAAGACCCGTTGTGGTAAGCCACGATACAAAGTGAGTAAAACCATCCGTGCCAAATCATCCGCATGCACATGGTTGGTATAGACATCTTCTTCAGGCACCAGAGCAGGTGTACCTGATCTTAAACGCTCAATCGGCAAGCGATTTTCCGCATAAATACCAGGTACGCGCAAAATATTGACATTGACTTGGCAGGCAACACCCCAAGACCTGAGTTGCTGTTCTGCATCAAGCCGCCGCTGGCCTCTTGGACTGATTGGGGCGGGAGTGCGGGTTTCATCAACAGCCTGGCCTTTACAGTCACCATAGACTCCTGAAGTACTCATGTAGACCAGCCGTTGCGTCACGCCCCCCAGACTTAAAATACGCAGTAGGTTTTTTGTACGGCGATCTTCATTTCCACTCAACTGAGGTGGGGCCAAGTGAATGACCTGTGGTGCGAGTTTCGCGAGGGGTAACAGGCTCGGATAGTCATCTAAATCTCCAAGAATCACCCGTACACCAAACTTTCTGAGTGCTGCTTGCTTTGACTCTTGGGTACTCAAAACATACACTTTGTGGGTTTTGGCTAAAATAGGCAGCACACGCATGCCCACATCACCACAACCAATCATTAACAACCTTGGTTTGTTTGACAGGCTAGAAGTGAAAGTAGTCATTTAGAAATCAATGTTTTTGGGAAGGAAGTATTTTGGATTCAGGTTCAAGTTTTGTTGTCACCATGCAAAAAAGTGGTAAAAGTTTTTCTGTTCAAGCAGATGAAACGATATTAGATGCCGCACTGAAAGCTGGAGTTATTCTAGCCTATGGCTGTAAAAATGGTGCCTGTGGCTCGTGTAAGGGAAAAATACTTTCTGGCGAAACACGCATAGGACCACATAATACGACAACCCTGACGCCTGAAGAAGCATCGCGTAAAACCACGCTTTTATGCTGTTCTTTTGCGCAAAGTGACTGTTTGATTGCAGCAAGAGAGATTGAAAACGATGCGATCCCAATCAAAAAAATGCCCTGTCGGATCTCAGATCTGTCCCAAGTAACACCGGATGTCATGGTCATGAAATTACAATTACCAGCCATTGACCGCTTTGAATATCGTGCCGGACAATACATCGAGTTCTTGCTGAAGGATCAAAAAAAGCGAGCGTATTCGATTGCCACCCCACCGCATCTTGAAGGCAGTATTGAACTGCATATTCGGCATCTGCCTGGAGGTCTTTTTACCGATCAACTTTTTGGTGTAAATTCCCTCACGCCTTTCAAAATCAAAGATATCCTTCGGTTCGAAGGCCCTTTGGGCAGTTTTTACTTGCGTGAAAATTCTGATAAACCAATGATTTTTCTGGCCTCAGGGACTGGTTTCGCCCCGATTCAAGCCATCATTGAACATACCATTTTCAAGAAAATTCAACGGCCCATCCACCTCTATTGGGGCGGCAGAAGACCTGTCGACTTATACGCCCATCAAAAATGCCTGCAATGGTCAAATGACCATCAACACCTGACTTACACGCCCGTTGTCTCAGATGCTTTGGAAACGGATGGCTGGAATGGCAGGGTTGGCTTTGTACACCATGCTGTCATGCAAGACTATCCCGATTTGTCAGGGTTTCAGGTCTATGCGTGCGGTAACCCCATGATGGTTACATCTGCGCAACTCGACTTTCAACAAACATGCAATCTTCCTGAAGATGAATTTTTTGCTGACTCCTTTACTTCCGAAGTAGATTTAATTTCAAAAACATCCTAATATGTAAAGTCTTTAAAATAAACCAATCTACTAAAAAGAAAGCTTGCAATGCACGATCCCCATTCCGTGATGTTTGTTACCAACCGCCCCGACATAGAAATGGTCTCGGGCTCTGGTTCTTGGTTAACCGATAACAACGGCAAGCGCTATCTTGATTTTATGCAGGGTTGGGCGGTAAATTGTTTAGGGCACTGTAATCCTGGAATGATTGAGGCACTGGAAAATCAAGCCCGAAAAGTAATCAACCCAAGTCCAGCTTTTTACAACGAACCGATGATTGCCCTCTCGGACTTGCTTACCAGCCACAGTTGCTTTGATAAAGTTTTTTTTGCAAATAGTGGTGCTGAGGCAAATGAAGGAGCGATTAAACTTGCCCGTAAATGGGGCAAAATCCACAAGAAATCTGCCCACGAGATCATTACTTTTGAACATAGTTTCCATGGCCGAACCTTGGCGACCATGAGTGCCTCAGGCAAACCCGGCTGGGGCACGATGTTTGCGCCTCAAGTCGATGGTTTTCCTAAGGCGATTCTCAATGATATTGCTTCGGTGAAAAATCTGATCACTGATCAAACCGTTGCCGTCATGCTTGAACCGGTGCAAGGTGAAGGCGGAGTTATCCCTGCAACCAAAGAGTTTATGCTGCAACTGCGGCAATTAACAATTGAAAATAACATCCTACTCATTGTGGATGAAGTCCAAGCAGGCTGTGGTCGAACTGGTAAATTATTTGCCCACCAATTATTCGCAATTGATCCTGACATCATGACTTTAGGTAAAGGAATTGGTGGGGGAGTGCCGTTGGCCGCCCTTTTGTGTACCAATGCCGTGGCTTGTTTTGAGCCAGGTGATCAAGGTGGTACCTATTGTGGCAATCCTCTGATGACCGCTGTTGGGGTCAGTGTCGTCTCGCAGTTATTAGCTCCTGGATTTTTAGACTCCGTCTGCGAAAAGGGGGAATATCTGCGGCAACGCTTTTTAGATCTCACCAGCAAACACCATCTCAATGGAGAACGTGGAGAAGGGCTTTTACGTGCTCTTATTTTAAACAAAGACAACGGTGCGGAGTTGGTTGAGAAAGCAAGGAACCACGCGCCATTTGGTTTATTAATTAATTCTCCCAAACCGAATTTATTGCGTTTTATGCCCGCTTTAAATGTCAGTCATCAAGAGATTGATCAAATGATCGATATCCTCGATGAGTTGTTGACTCAAGCACCTAAATAAGCGGCACTGATCCGTGGGTCTCTGGCAAGATCCTCACCCCTTCCCGTCATCGTGATTTCACCACTCTCCATGACATAAGCACGGTCGGACATTTTTAAAGCAATATTGGCATTTTGTTCAACGAGCAAAATCGTCATGCCTTCCTTTGAGACACGTCGAATGACCTCAAAAATGGTTTGCACCATCAATGGAGATAATCCCATTGTTGGTTCATCTAACAATAAAAGTGAAGGGCGTGACATTAAGGCTCTCGAGATCGCAAGCATCTGCTGCTCACCCCCCGATAACGTTCCGCCCAATTGTGCCGAACGTTCTTTTAAGCGTGGAAAATAAGAAAACATTTTTTCAATATCCTCTTCAATCTGTTCATCGGTTCGGGTATAGGCTCCCATCAGCAGATTTTCGAGAACGGTCATGCGGGTAAAAATGCCACGCCCTTCTGGCACCAATGCAACTCCAAGTTGCACAAGCTCATCCGATTTACCTGAACTGCGCTGTTGATGAATCAGAATATCGCCAGATTGCACTCCTAGAATGCCACCAATGGCATTTAGGGTAGTTGATTTGCCTGCGCCATTAGACCCAATCAAGCTCACCAACTCACCTTGAGAAATAAATAAATCAATCCCTTTGACCGCTTGAATAGCGCCATACGTAACAACGAGTCGATGCAGTTCCAAAACCTTAGTCGCCATGTTGCGCCACTCCTAAGTAGGCTTCAATCACCGCGGGATCATGACGCACATTGTCCGGCTTGCCCGTTGCGATGACACGTCCTTCGTCCAAGACCGTAATGTCATCACATAGTCCCATGACCAAACGAACATCGTGTTCAATCATCAAAATCGTCACGCCATCACGACGAATTTTTTCAAGCAAGAATTGCAATTCTTTTTTTTCTGTTTGATTCATCCCCGCAGCAGGTTCATCTAGTGCCAATAAGAGAGGGTCTGTGGCAAGGGCTCTGGCAATTTCTAGCCGCCGTTGCGCACCATACGATAAATTTTTTGCTTGCAGATGCGCGAACGGCTCAATCCCAACATAATCGAGTTTTTTCAACGCTTCGTCACGAATCTGTTGTTCTTCAAGTTGCTGGGCCGCTGTTTTAAAGATTGTAGCCATCAAGCCTGCTGATGTGCGGGTATGACGCCCCACCATGACGTTTTCTAAAACACTCATTTCTTTAAATAAACGAATATTTTGAAAAGTTCTCGCAATCCCAGCTTTTAAAACCTGATCCACTGCATGTGGGTTATAAGCCTGACCGTTGAAGAGAAACTCCCCTTCATCCGCCTGATAGAGGCCAGTAAGCACATTAAAAAAACTTGTTTTACCAGCTCCGTTCGGCCCAATTAAACCGGTTATGGAACCTTTAGAGACTTGCAAAGAAGCGTTATTTAACGCCCGTATGCCACCAAAGCTTTTACTGACTCTTTGTAAATCAAGTAAAAAGGTCATGCGAACTTCCCCTTAGGCCAGATCCCTTCAGGACGAAAGCGAATGACCAAAATCAGTACACAGCCATAAATAAACTGGCGAATGATTTCCGCATCTACGAGAATTTTTCCAAATAAGAAATGTTGAACAGGAACTAAAGTCGCACGTAAAAATTCTGGAAAAATTGCAAGTATTAAACTACCGATGATGACTCCCGGAATATGTCCCATACCACCCAACACGACCATTGCCAAAATCACAACTGACTCGGATAATGAAAAAGATTCTGGAGAAATAAAACCTTGAAAAGAAGCAAACAATGCTCCGGCAACACCCCCAAAAGATGCCCCAATCGCAAACGCTAAAAGTTTAAGGTTACGAGTATTAATACCCATGGCCTTTGCAGCGATTTCGTCTTCACGGATAGCAATCCAAGCTCTACCAATACGTGAGTGTTGTAAACGAGCGCAAATCAGAATCACTAAGCAAACCAGTAGCAAAAACACATAGTAATAAAGCACGACCGACGGAATATCCATGCCTACGAAATGCCACGCTTTCCCTAATGACTTGCCAGATACCGACATCGGGTCAATACCGTTAATGCCTTTGGGACCATTGGTGAGATTGATCGGGCGATCAAGGTTATTTAAAAAGATTCGGATAATTTCACCAAAACCTAAGGTAACGATTGCCAAATAATCACCCCGTAATTTGAGAGTTGGAGCACCAAGCAAAACCCCAAAGCACGCCGCAAGCAAACCCGCAATTGGCACAATGAACAGATAATTGGTATGTAATCCTGTTGGAAATACTCCCCGAATCAGCTCAAAGGCGTGGGGTAAATGCGGCGAGGCTAACAATCCGGCGCAATAAGCACCTACCGCATAAAATGCGACGTAACCTAAATCCAATAATCCTGCAAAACCCACAACAATGTTCAATCCCAACGCCAAAAATGCATAAAGCAAGGCAAAGTCAAACACCCGTACCCAGTAGTTACCACCGATCGAAAGCGCCAACCAAGGCACTGCACAGGCAAACACAGCAAGAATGGACAATTGTTGATTTTTTGACATCATGCGCGATCAGCCAACTTTTCACCTAACAAGCCCGATGGCTTACCAATCAACACCAGGATAAGGACCAAAAAGGCAAAGACGTCTTGATAATTTGAACCAAAAACGCCGCCGGTGAGATCACTGATATAGCCAGCTCCTAACGACTCAATCAGGCCGAGTAGAAGACCGCCAAGCATCGCTCCTGGGATATTTCCAATCCCTCCCAGTACTGCTGCCGTAAAAGCTTTTAGGCCTGGAATAAACCCCATATAAAAATGTGCAGAGCCATAATTTGTGGCAATCATCACCCCAGCAAGTGCCGCAAGCCCGCCCCCCAGCATAAAGGTGACAGAGATGACACGATTCGTATTCACGCCCATTAAACCCGCCACCTTAGGATTTTCTGCGGTGGCACGTATCGCTCGGCCAAATCGGGTACGTTTAACCAGAATTAATAAACTCACCATAACGAGCATCGCAACCATGATGATAAGGATTTCTTTTATTGTGATCGAAGCGGTTGTATGTGGAATTTGCAATATTTGACTTGGCAGCAATTGTGGAAATTGCAAAGGTGTTCGTCCCCAAATCATCATCGCAATCGTTTGCAACAAAATAGACATCCCAATAGCAGAAATGAGAGGCGCTAAGCGGGGAGCATGCCGTAATGGTCTGTAGGCAATTTTTTCAATATAAAAACTCAGGACTGCGCAGGCAAAAACCGCAATCAATAAAGCACTGGTCAACACCCAAATGTGCGGCATCAGAGGAAAATTGAACTGCAACCCATGAATGACACTCAATGCAATCAAAGCACCAAACATGAGGACTTCGCCATGAGCGAAATTAATAATGCCCAACACTCCATAGACCATGGTGTAGCCAAGGGCTATAAGTGCGTAGATACTGCCTAAGACAAGGCCGTTTAATATTTGCTGTAGGAAGATATCCATAAAAAAACGGCAGTGAAACTCTGCCGTTCATCCATTTAAAAATTACATTTTGATGACATCAAGCGTCAAAAACTTACCGCCTTTGTAATAATTTAAAGTAATCGCGCTTTGCTTTAAATCACCCTTTTCATCGAAACGAATCTGTCCGATCAAGCCTGCATAATCAGTCGCTGGTATCGCCGCCAGAATAGACGCTGCGTCAGTTGCATTTGCACGCTTCATCGCATCGACAAGGACCATGACCGCATCATATGCCATCGGTGAATAAATTTCTACCGGTGTATGAAAACGCTCCTCATAATGTTTTAAAAACGCCTCGCCATTGGCTAAGCTTTCTTTCGGAACACCAACTGTTGAGCAAATGACATTCTCTACCGCATCGCCAGCCAGTTGTTCCAAAGTTGGACTACAAACCCCGTCACCACTCACAATCTTTGCGGTGATACCGAGCTCTTTTGCTTGCTTTACAAATGGTCCACCCGTGGCGTCCATACCGCCATAAAAAATCACTTCAGGCTTTTTGGATTTAAGGTTTGTTAGGATTGCTTTGAAATCAGTCGCTTTATCATTCGTTGCTTCTCGAATCACGATTTTTCCATTTGCGGCAATCACCGTTTTTTCAAATTCATCTGCAAGGCCTTTGCCATATTGTGTCGAATCGTCCACAATCGCAATTTGCTTGGCCTTAAGATTGTCCATCACGTAGTGGGCAAGAACCGGCCCTTGTTGGGCATCTGTACCAACTACACGATAGGTTGTTTTAAATCCTTGTAAGGTATATTCGGGGTTCGTCGACGATGGTGAAATCTGCACAATTCCTGCCTCACTATAAATTTTTGACGCCGGAATCGACACTCCAGAATTTAAATGCCCCACTACCGCGACCACTTTTTCATCGACTAATTTTTGCGCTACTTGGGTGCCAAGCTTTGGATCAGATGCATCATCTTCTGCAACAAGCTCAAGGGTAATTTTTTTGCCATTAATCACAAGCCCTTGTTGATTGATTTCCTCAATTGCAAGTCTGGCGCCGTTTTCGTTATCTTTACCAAGGTGGGCGCTCGGTCCAGTTAATGGAGCAACATTGCCAATTTTGACGACCACTGCCGTCGCATCAACAACAGGCGCTTCTTTTTTAGAACATGCCAGCAACAGCATCGTGACAAGACACATCATAGTAAGTGACAAAGGTATTTGATTTTTTTTCTGCATTTTTAATCCTTTTCTGTTTGATTTTTAAATGTATTCAGGAAATGTTGTGACTGCTTGTAGGAATTGAGGTATTTATGTTTTAAGAACTGAATTGAGGCCTTTAGGCAGTTGAAAAATGGTGTTTTCTTGAACGCCATCTAATGATCTTACCGTACGGGGACCAAACGCTTTAATTTGATCAATAATTGACTGGGCTAGAACTTCAGGGGCTGACGCTCCCGCTGTCAAGCCCACCCTTTTGATACCATCAAACCACTCTTTTTGGAGCTGGGATGCTTGGTCCACCATGTAGGCTTTTACTCCCAATTTTTCCGATAGCTCCCACAGTCGATTGGAGTTTGAGCTATTCGGACTACCCACGACAATAATGAGATCGACTTGCGGCGCCATAAATTTAACAGCGTCTTGTCGGTTTTGGGTGGCATAACAGATGTCTTGTTTTTTAGGTTGAGCGATATGCGGAAATTTTGCTTTTAATGCATCAATGATTTCTTGTGTTTCATCAATTGAAAGGGTGGTTTGTGTGACATATACAATTTTTTGCTCAGGAGATAATTTCAGATTTGCCACATCGTTTACCGTTTCAACGAGATTAATGCGGTCTGCAACTTGACCCATTGTGCCCTCTACTTCGGGATGCCCTTTATGACCAATCATGATGATGTGAAAGCCTTCACGGTACATTTTGACAACCTCAACATGTACCTTTGTGACCAAGGGACAAGTTGCATCAAAAATATGCAGTCCACGTGCGCTTGCTTCTTCTTTGACATGTGGAGGAACGCCATGAGCACTAAAAATCAACGTCGCACCGGGGGGAACTTCCTCGAGATGGTCAATAAAAATTGCGCCTCGGGATTTCAGATCATCAACAACATAGGTATTGTGGACAATTTCATGACGCACATAAATCGGTGCGCCAAATTTCTCCAAAGCCTGATTGACGATGGTAATTGCACGGTCAACTCCGGCACAAAACCCCCGCGGTTGAGCGAGCAACAATTCGTCTTCAGTAGTGATATTTGTCATCGGTCAATAACCTATTGTTTACATGATCGCAATAATTTTTACTTCAAATTCCATGTCCCTACCTGCAAGAGGATGATTAAAATCAAACCAGGCTCCTGTATCGTCTATGCTTTGCAAGACTCCCGCATACTTACTGCCGTCTGGCGCATCAAATTCAAACATGTCACCAATCGTAAATGCTTTATCCGGATCGCTGTTTTGTTGCAAGGTTGGCAACGATACTCTTTGGATCAAATCCAAATTGCGTTGACCAAAACCATCTTCTGGGTTCAGTCTAACCGTTTTGTGTTCGCCATTCACCATCCCTATCAGTACTTTTTCCAGCCCCGGGGAAAACTGTCCACCACCGACCAAAACCGTCGCCGGTTTATCGGTAAACGTATTGGCAATATCGGCACCATTCAAGAAGCTCAGGCGGTAATGCAAGGTTAAAAACGAATTATTTTCGACACTATTTTTCATCATCCCCCTATTGTAACGATGCCCTTCAAAAAAAATACTTCTATCCAAAACTGGCCAATTGATATGCGCCCCCGGGAGCGGCTTCTTAAAATGGGTGCTCAAGCACTCAATGACGCCGAATTACTCGCTATTTTTATTCGCACGGGTACACCGCAAAGAAATGCCTTGGAGTTATCTTATGATATTTTGTTGCACTGTGGTGGCCTGAAGGAATTACTTACTAGTCGATTGGAAGATTTTGATCACATCCCAGGTCTCGGGCTTTCCAAATGGTCGCAACTGCAAGCCGCTCAGGAAATTGTTCGTCGCGCCCATCATGAAAAACTTCAAGATAGAACACTGCTGGAATCTCAAGCGAGTACCCGTGAGTTTCTACAAACCACGATTGGATTTTTAGAGCATGAGGTATTTGCTTGTTTTTTTCTGGATGAATTAGGCTATTTAATTGAATTTAAAATTCTTTTTCGGGGCGGGAAGAATCAAGCGCAAATCTATCCTCGAGAGATTGTGAAAGAGTGCCTCCAAAGAAATACCACCGGAATTATTTTTGCGCACAATCACCCAAATGGCGTAATCGAGCCAAGTGCTGCGGATATTGCATTAACAAAAAATCTGAAAAATCTTTTAAGATCTATAGAAATCAAAGTTTTAGACCATTTAATTGTTACAAAAAACGGTTTTTACTCTTTTTTGGATGGGGGGATTCTTTAGCTCCTTAGGAGAAAGGCTTGGAATAAGCTATTGGCAAAGCTAAAAGGACAATGCTATAATCAATCTCTTTAGTTTAGAATATGAAGGAGTGTGTCATGGCTAAGGTCTGCCAAGTCACCGGGAAAAAGCCGATGGTCGGTAATAATGTTTCCCATGCAAACAATAAAACAAAGCGTCGCTTTTTGCCGAACTTGCAAAACCGTCGCTTCTGGGTCGAGTCAGAAAACCGCTGGGTAAGCTTACGCCTTACGAATGCAGGTCTTCGACTTATTGATAAAAATGGTATTGATTCAGTGTTAGCTGATATCCGTGCCCGTGGTCAACTATAAATCTTAGGAATCAGTCATGGCTAAAGGTGGGCGCGAGAAAATCAAATTAGAGTCGACAGCTGGTACAGGTCACTTCTATACAACAACAAAGAACAAAAGAACGACTCCTGAGAAAATGGAGATTATGAAATTTGATCCGAAAGTTCGTAAACATGTTTCTTATAAAGAAACCAAAATCAAATAGCAAATTCATTACTTAAAAAAAACCGCATCTCGAATGCGGTTTTTTTATGCCTTCTTTTTTCGAAAGACAAAGGTAGGATTTTTAAGCGTAGGTTTTCAGTTTGTGTGAAAAGCTTTGCAACAACTGTAGATTACTTAATTCCGCTTTTTCGCACCATTGGATCAATTGGGAAGTTAATTGCTCTCTAGTGGCGCTAGACCTAGCCCATATTTGACTGAGTTCACGACGCATCTCAATCAACATCTTGAGTCGTGGATTTGCAGCCATCAGGCTCGATAAACGTTCGCGCTGTTCAGGGGTTAAACGCGCTTCGTCCTTATACAACCACTGTCGCTTGTCCGTAAAATCTTTTGCTAAGGTTCTCATGGATTGGACTTCTAAATTAAATGCCGTCTTGAGTGTTTGGCTATAACGTGACATGATTTCGTAACGATGGGTAATTAAGGTTTTAACAAGTTCTTCATTAATCAACTGAACTTTACCTAATTTGGCTTTCGGGATAATTTTTTTCACCTTGGCCAGCCCGAGCATCTCTAATGTGCAAATGTAAAACCAGCCAATATCTATTTCGTACCAATGGCTAGATAATTTTGCGCTTGTCGCAAACGTATGATGATTATTGTGTAATTCTTCACCGCCAATAATAAAACCGAAGGGCAAAATGTTACGTGAAGCGTCCTCGCAATCGTAATTGCGATAGCCCCAAAAATGACCAACCCCATTAATGATGCCAGCAGCAGTAATCGGAATCCAAACCATTTGTACTGCCCAAATCAAACCGCCATATGCGCCAAATAGAAGCAAATTAATCACCATCATTAAGCCAACACCCTGCCACCGGTACTTGGAGTAGATATGATTTTCAATCCAATCGTCTGGGGTTCCATGACCGAATTTTTCAATTGTTTCTGGATTGGCAACAGCAAATTTGTATAAGTCAGCTCCACGCCACATAATGGTATGCAGTCCCTGAATTTGCGGGCTATGTGGATCATCAACGGTTTCACACTTTGCATGATGCTTGCGGTGTACCGCTGCCCATTCTTTCGTCACCATTCCCGTGGTTATCCATAACCAAAAACGAAAAAAATGGGCAATTGATGGATGCAGATCTAAAGCACGATGTGCTTGATGACGATGTAAGAAGATCGTCACACTAGCAATGGTGATGTGCGTCATCACAAGCAGATAAACCACCATTTGCCAAAATGACCAATGTAATAAACCACTAGAAAGCCAGTCAAGGCTAGTTGTAAAAACAGGATGTTGAAGCACACTCATCAATGACATATTTATAATTTGGGAAAAATATTCTTTAAAAACGTCATTTTACTCTTGTATAACAGGATGGGTTTCTTCGAGGTGTTCTTGGCTTGCCTTTGGGGTTATTTTTCGCTCCAAGATGGCAGCAAAAAATCCATCTGTCTCGTGCTCGTTTGGCCATAGTTGCCAAAAGAGGGAGTCAGGACTTGCGCCAACAGGTAGGCCATTTTTCTGGGGAAAAGGCGCAGTTAAGGCTGATTTTGGGTCAAGCAACTGGAAATCAAGGTGCTGTTTTAAAAATTCCTCTACGATCACTTGATTTTCTTGTTGCAAAATACTGCACGTGGCATACACTAAGCGACCACCGGGTTTGAGGAGTTTTGCGGCGGCGTTCAAAATAGAGTATTGCTTTGCTTGCAGTTCCTCAACACTTTGCGGTGTTTGGCGCCATTTAAGATCAGGGTTACGACGCAAAGTCCCTAAGCCGCTACAAGGAGCATCGACTAAGACTCTGTCAATTTTTCCGGCTAAGCGTTTCACCTTGGTATCATTTTCACTATCAATCCAAACGGGATGGACATTGGATAAGCCACTTTTTGCCACGCGGGGCTTTAATCGCGCCAGACGTCTAGCGGAAATATCAAAGGCATAAAGACGCCCCATCGATTTCATCATCGCCCCCATCGCTAGCGTTTTGCCTCCAGCACCCGCACAAAAATCAACGACCATCTCGCCCCGTTTAGGTGCCAGCAACATACTCAATAATTGACTTCCTTCATCCTGAACTTCAAATTTGCCATCTTTAAAACTTTGAAGATTTTGCAAGGCTGGTTTAGTGATTAATCGAAACCCAAGTTCAGAATAAGGAGTTGGTATTGCAGTAAATCGTCCGCCCAGGGCATTGAGTTCCTCCAACAAAACATCTCGCTTTTCTTTCAGAGGATTACTTCGACAATCCAATGTGGCAGGTTTTAATAGGGCCATGGCAAGGGCTTCGCGCTTTTGAGCCCCCATTTGCAGAGCCATCTCTTCCCAAAGCCAATCAGGAAGATTAAACCGGACCTGAGGGGTTAAGCTATCTCGTGGATAAGTTACGAACCGTTGCAACCACTCCACCTCCCCTGGGTGAGCAATAAAAGCCAGATCGGCTAAGGCGCTCTCGAGACGGTTGCTCGTACCTAGCCCTCCTTCAGACAGGGCAATCATTAGTCCTAAGAGAGCAATTCTTCTGATTAAAGGACCTTGCCCACTCTGGGCATACTGCATAAGTTCCAACTTATGCCGCAAAATAGAAAAGCTGGATTCTGCAATTAACGCTCGATCGCGATTACCTAGTTGGCTATTTTCTTTAAAATACTTACTCACCACCATATCGGATGGCGCATCAAACTTGAGCATTTCCGGCAAGACGCGCATTAAATGTTCAAGGTGGCTTGGCAAGGCCTTTGCTTTTGCCATTGCAGGGTTGTAAGGCGTTTTTGCGCTCGGCCGATTGGTGGTAGAGGCGACTTTATTTTTTTGTGGCGATTTTTTAATCATTTTGGGTCTTGACAGGCAAATTTAAATGGACGGATTGCTCCGAGTCTACTCTAACTTTGCCGTCTTCTAAATGTAAGCGCTTGAGAATAAACCACTCAACTGCTTGTGGATAAATCTGATGTTCGATTTGTGCAACTCTTTTGGCAAGGGTGATACTTGTATCGTCAGGGTGAACAGGCACAATTCCTTGGACAATAATTGGTCCAACATCCATCTCTTGCGTGACAAAGTGGACCGTTGCGCCATGCCATTTAACACCAGTCGCTAATGCTTTGGTATGGGTATGTAAGCCGGGAAAACTCGGTAAAAGAGAAGGATGGATATTGATTAACCGCCCCGCATAAAAACGTACAAAGTCATTTGCGAGGATTCTCATGAATCCGGCTAGAATAATTAAATCTGGCTCTAAAGCTTGAACAGACTCAAATAGAGCCTGATCAAAGTCAGCACGATCAGCAAATTGGGTATGGTCTAAGACTTTGACTGGAATCTGAAATGCTTGAGCAATGCCAATGCCAAGTGCCTTAGGACGGTTAGAAATCACCCCCACAAT